>Ga0187827_10004768_pt1 | contig 16416 bp, 7 predicted proteins | sample ETNtaG_39_FD_167969 | JGI IMG/M metagenome (GOLD analysis project Ga0187827, IMG submission 167969) | Marine microbial and viral communities from oxygen minimum zone, Eastern Pacific Ocean - ETNP2014_SV_150_PacBio MetaG (Illumina Assembly) | ecosystem: Environmental > Aquatic > Marine > Hypoxic...
GATGCGCTCGCGATGGATGCCGGTCTCCCTGCCGATGGATGACTTCGCTTCATCAAGGGAATCGAGGATTCGGGTGAAGGTCTGGCGGAGTCGGAGACCGCGGCCGGCTTTGGCGTCCTCTTCAAATTGTTTCATTGCGGCGATGGCGTGCTCCAGGTCACCGGTGGGAAGATTATAGGCTTTGAGCTTCGGGTTCAGCGCTTCGGCCTGCTGGCGCAGCTTGCCCTGCTGGCCGGAGAGCCGGGCCATCTTCTGCTGCGTCGGCGGCGGGGTCGGACCGCGCAGTCCCTCTTCCTCGAAACCGGAGAGTTTTCCACCGCCGGTGGCGCCGCCTTTGTTCTCCTTCGAGGTGTCCTCAACACTTCCGGTCTCGAAAGGGCTTGGTGAAAGGCGCGTCGGGGTCTCGCGGCCTCCCTTGCCTTCAGCGGTCTCTTCGACCATTTGGCCGTGGCTGCGTCCGCTGCGGCCCTCGCCGGAACGGCCACCTATTTCCTGCTGGTTCGGCAGTTGGTTGCCGGTAATCCCCTTGGCACTCATGTTCGAGATCGGGCCGTCAGCCGCGTCCCAACCTGCGCCCTTGTCCAGGGAATCCATGAACGAGCTGGTTACGTCCTCGACGTCGTCGGTCATCTCTTCTTCGCTGTCGAGCAGCTCGCCGACGATGTCCTCCAGCTCGGACGGCAGCTCAGCCATGGGCGCGTCATCGGGCGCCATGGGCTCTTCCATCAGCCACTTCTTGTGGTCGGGGGTATCAGGCATCCATCGTTCGAGGTTGTGGATCAGTTCCTCGGCCATCTCGAGGCCGGACTGCTCGTGAGGGACGGCCAGCTCGATCTTCTTTTCGTAAAGCTCCTTCGCCGCAAGCTTGACTTCCTGGAACACCTCGTTGAATTCTTCGGAGAGCGATCCATCTGCAAAATCCTGGTCCGGCAGCTTGCTGAAATCCGTCAGCTTCTCTTCGAAGAAAGTGGCCCACTTGGCTTCTTCCCTCGCCAGCTCGCCCAGGATTTCCTCCTCTTCGTCGGTCAGGTCTTCCGGCCCTTCGTCTATTAGCGACTTGCTCCGTTCCAGGAGGCGCTTCTGCTCCCGGACATATTTTTCCAGGTCATCCTTCAAGTCTATAAGCTCGTCTTCGATGGGTATCGGCTTCCTGCCATCATCTTCCGCTTCGGCCACCTTCTTCGCGGAGTCTTTCCGAGAATCGGCGACCTGCCCGAGCAAGGCCATCAGTTGGCGAAGAATGTACTCCTGCCGCTCCTCGATAGAAGCGAGGAATTTCGGTAGCGCGTCGACCGGCTTCTTATTGACCTGGAGGATGTCGCGCATGACCCAGGACATTTCGCCGTTCAGCAGGGGTTCGATCCGTATGGCGTAACGCTCCCCTTCTTTGTGCCTGCGGAAAAGAGCGATGGCGAATGAGCCGGTGTTTTTCGCTTTGGCCTGCCGCTTCGCCATCTGATTCACGTGGGCCGAAAGAGTTTTTCTTTCGAGCGCTTCTTCGAGGTGGACTTTCAAATTTTCCGTGAGACCGTTGGCCTGTTTCTGTTCGGCGATGAGCCGCTTCAAGACCGCGAAGGCGCCGGAGAGCGAATCGCTTCGTGGGACGGCCATCTGGTCGAGGGTCTTGACTCGGAGGATGATGGGCCGGGACTTACCCGGCCTGCTGTCCTTCCGGAAGTCGCTGGCGGATGCCTCCAGCAGCCAGGTCGAGCCAGGCACGAAACGCTCCGGATCGACGACCAGCTCAAAGGATTCCTTGACCGGCCCGCGGCTGCCCGGCGGCCCCAGATAAGTCCATTGTTTGAGTTGTTTGGCGCCCTTCTTCTGTTCCGGCGGCCGGGCGGTGATCTCGATTCCTCGAATGCCGAAATCGTCCGTGGCCTGCAGCACGAGCGGGACCGTGCTGCCTGGATTGACGTAGAAGTTCCGGTTCTCATTGGTGAAATCGATGATCGGGCTCTGGTCCGATTCGAGCGTGATCTCACCACTGGCCGCGGTGTGCTTCCTTCCGGAAAGGTCGTCCGTAATTACAATCTTGTAAGGGCCGGCGGACGTCACGACCATATTCGAAACCCACGCACTGTTTTTCTTTTCCATCGCAATCGTCTTGCCGTCGGCGGTCCAGGCCGCCGATGCAATCTCCTGATCAAACTCCAGGCTTATTTCCAGGCTCGAACCGGGCAGGCATGAGATGGCCGCAGGGGGGCCGGGCACGCTGGATGTTTTCAGACCGGTGTAAGGTGGAGGCGTGACGCGCGCCACGGATTCTTTGATCCTCGGAGCTGGACGGACGTCGACGCGGACGCTTCTCGTGTAACTGTCGCCTGCAAACACCCTGAAGGCAAAGGGCCGGCGAACGGCCTTAAAGGTATAGGCATATCGGCTCTCCCCAGCGCCGGACACCAGGCGGACGTTCTCGCCCGCGGTCTTTGCAGGCGGCATCATCCTGGCACTTTCACGCCAGACCAGGAGCGGAGAAGCCTCCAGGTCAGCCGGGCTGCCGTCACTGACGACGGCGAGGTTGACTTCGAGGTCATCCCCTTCGTTTATCCGGATGTCGGTACCCGGTTCAATTTGCAGCAGGAGCGAGCTGGCCGGCGGAATATCCTTGAGCGGCATGGCGAACCGTGCCCACGCGTTCGAGACGTATCTCGGAAATGCGGCCGCGTAGATGATCCAGAGAAGGATGAAGAGCGCCGCCCCGCCGCCCCACTTGCAGAGGTTCTTGAGATCGAGCAATTCTGCCAGCCGGATGCCCTCGAAAATGCCTTGCGACTGAGTGATGGTTCGACTGGCAAAGACGCTCTCCTCCGGGCTGAATCGGTGCTGCTCGAACTGGCTTGCATTGATCAGGGTGTTGTCCTGGACTTCGTAACGGCTTTCGAGCATGCGGGCCGTGCGTTCAGGCCGCTGCCTGCGTGCCACTGGCCGCGCCACTCTGCGGAAGAAACCGATAAGAACCAGCGCGCTGCCGCCAATCGAAAGCGGCAGCCGCAAGCCCGCTGGAAGGTCGAGCAGGTTGTCGAGCACGAAGAGCAGGAACCATGCTCCAAGGCAGAGGGCCGCCCAGCCAAAAGCGCCCAGGAGGATGGCGGACGTCTTGATGCAGGCTCCGGCTTTGGTGATGCGTTCTTGAATGGTGGTGTATTGAGTCGTCATGGCTGTTTTGGTTCCTCTTCTTCGCCAATAAGGATTGTCTCTCCCTTTTGCCGCTTTCTCCACAATTTTTCAGAGATTGCGATTTCCGGGATCTTGTCCGCTCTGCCGGTAATTCCGCGGAAGAAGAATCCGCGACCGGCGAGCAAGAGTCGGTCTTCATCTTTCTGATATTTCCAGCGAAAGATGGCCACGCGCCACGGTTGGCTCTTTGCCCGGCCCAGGGTCGTCTTGCCGGTGCGGGTCAGCATGACCAGTGCGTAAACGTCTGCTTTGGGATCGGCCTGGTAAACGCCGATCAGTTTCCTGGAATCAAAAAAATCCTTCGTGATCTCGAGCGCTTCCGTGACCCTTTTAAATAGTTTTTCCTGTTTCTGTTCCTGCCATCCAACAACGATCTGATTGCCGGACTTGGCCCCCACAAAAAACTCGTGGCCCAGCGGAGAAGGCAGGAGGTAATCGCCGGCCGTCTCGGTCTTCCTGGCCGCCAGCCGGGCGAGGGCTCCGTGGGTGAGAGCCGCGAGCTCGGCGCCCTCTTCGAGTTCAGGATATCGGAATACGATTCGGAGGTCGGCCGCGGTCGACCTGGCATCCTCGTGGAAACGGATCACGTTCGGGTAGACCAGCGTATCGAGCGACTGCCCCTGCTTGCCGCGCTGCTTGGCGTAAGCGATGACCTTTCGCGTCTTCTCTTTTCCTTCCACGTAAAACAGAGTCGTATAGAGGTGGCCTTCGATTCGTTCGTCATTGGTCAGGAGGATAGTCGCCTTCAGATGGCGGACGGGATAAGGATCCCCCCACTTTTCTTTCTGCGTCTGACCGGCTACCAGAAAGCGCCATTTCTGTTCCATCTTCTCTTCTTCAGGATCGAATCGGATTTCGCGGACCCGTTCGAGAGCGAGGGCCATCAGTTTCTTTCCCTGGTGAATTTTCAGGCTCCTTCCCCGCGTCAGTGAGATTTTTCCGGCGACGGTTTCGCCGTCCGAGAATTGGACCGTGCCTTCGCGTTCGGCCTCGGCCTGGAGCATGGCCGGGAAGAGGAGGAGGGCGATGGCGAGCGACATCGTGGCACGGGGGTCTCGCCCGTGATTCGAGACGTTGCACTTCAGGCATGAGCAGTTTGGTTTACACGGGCGGGACGCCCGTGCCACGGTGATTTTTCGGGCCAGCGCTGAGTGTTTCCTCTTCTTCAAAACAGATTCATCTTTCTTCGCAGTATCCATTCCGAGATCATGATGACTAAAAGGAGCAAGGCAAAGTACGGGCCGGCCTGGACCAGGGGCGTCTCGACGATGATGGTTTTGCCGGATAACCGGGAGCTTAACATCTCGATTAATTTGTCCGCCTGGTCTTCACGGACATAAGTGCCACCGGCCTTCTCCGACAGACGTTTCAGGAATTCGTGATTCACCTCCAGGTTGGCGCCCTCCTCTAGCTGCGGGGCGATGCGGAAGGTTTTCTCGTAAGACTCCAGGACGTTGTCTCCCTGGTAGGCGACGAGCCGGAAAAGGTACTCTCCGCGGCCGCGGAAGATCACCCTGGCCCGGTGGGACTCCTGCTGGCTGGCCGGGGGATCGACGGAGATGGGCCGGCTGTCGTCTTCGTGGGTCAGCGAGGCGGAGAGGCGGAGCCCCTGCGTTTCTTTGCCGGCCACGCGAATCTCTGCCAGGGCCTGCTCGCCGGGCCGGTAAAGCTCCCGATCCCAGTCAACCGACAGGATGCGTCCATCGCCAGTGCTGCCCGTCAGATTTCGTACCGCCTGGCGCCAGAACAGGCCGTAGGCTTCCCGAAGCGTTTTCGATTTTCTCGCCCATTTCCAGAGCGTGTTGGTTGCCGCACCCATGGTCTTGCCCTGGCCGAAGGGCTGCACTGCGATAACGGCGACAGTGCGGTCCCGTGCAATGGCATTGAGGAGCGCGACGGCCACCGGCCTCAACTGGCCGGGGCTGTTCAAGCTTTCGATGACTGGCTCGTCCCCTTCGGCGAGCAGTTCCTTCAGGCCGGCCGTTACTGGATGGTTGGCCGAAGCTGGGGGGATGTTGACCGAGAACCGCCCCGCCTGGAGCTCCGGCTCCCCTTCCGAAATCTGCCAGGGGAAAATCGGTGCAAGCGGCGTATTGGCGTATCCGCCACACCCGAAGGAATCTTCCCCGCCGAGGAACACGGCCGCTCCGCCTTGCTCGATGTATTTCAGCAGCGCCTGCATCTGGCCTTCGGTCCAGTTCTCGGCCGCGAATGAGCCGAAGACGATGCAGTCGTAGAGCTTCAGTACTTTGTCATCGGTCGGAAAGCCCGATTCGAGGTCGGCTTCGCCTTCCGGCCGTTCGCCCTGGACGGTGAAACGCTCGCTGATGGTCCGGAAGAGTGCGGTAAAGGTGATGCCCGGATCCCGTGCGAGCTCGTTCCTCACCATCTTGAAATCCATGCCCAGTTCGCGGGTAAAGAACAAGACGTGGAGGGAGCGCTTGCGAATGTCGACGCTCGCAATCCGGGAGTTGTTCCGGTGGGAGATTTCGCCGTCCAGTTTTGCGAGTGAGAGGCGAAAGCGCCGCAGGCCGGGCTCCGCGATGCCCGTTATTTTGAATTTGACCCGTGCCCGGCGGTGGGAAAGGTCGACCTCCTGCTCACCTTCTTTGAGCCAGGTCTCATCGCTCTGCCTTTCCAGTTGAACGGTGACTTTCTTGAGCTGTTTCTGAAAACCGGCCGCGCCACCGGTCCGCGCCAGCACGTCGACGCTTATCTCGAAATCCACTTCTTTCTCGACAGTCAACGGGTGCTTGACATCGGATATCACCAGGTCGTTCCACTGGCGGGAATCAGTGCCAATGCCAACGATGGAAAGCGGGACGGGCGGCAGCTTCGCGCTCTGAACGATTTCATCGCCGCCGTCCGTCAGGGCAACGATGCCCATGTAGGATGCGATGTCCGAACGCTCCGCGAGCGCCAGCATGCAGCCGCCAAGGTCCGTCTCGCGAATCTTCTTGGGCTCGCCATCCTTCGGCTCGGCTTTCTTCGCCCCGTCTTCCCGCTCCCGAATTTCGGAATCGAATTCGAGTTCCTTGACCTTGATCTCGGCGGGCAGGCTGCGCTTGATCGAATCGAGAATCTTTTCGGCCCGGCTGATTCGCGATTGCTCGCCCTGGTCTTGCACGTCCATCGACGACGAAGTGTCTACCAGCAGCAGGACGCGGCTCTGAGATTCCTGATGCCTCTCCCTGCTCCAGACGGGGTCGAGGACAGCGAACACGAGCAGCATCAGTAGCGCCACTTTGGGCCAGGCCAGCCACAGGGCGCGCCGCCGTGGAAATCGAGAGAGCAGCCGGCGGTAGAGGAAAACAACGAACGCGCAGAGGCCCAGGATGAGCAAGCCGCAAAGCAGCGGCCCCAGTCGCGGATGCCACTGGAGCGTACCGACGGCCGTGATGCCGGCCATGACTGCCGAAGGTGACCGTGCAGCTGTCTGGCGCACCATCTCCGGCCGGCGGCTCTTCCTCGGCAGCGGGTTCACGAGCCATCCTTCGAGCAGGAGCGCAAGCAGCGCAAGCAGGATCAGCGCGAGGTAGAGGTCCATTCCCTTGCGCCTGGCACGGAACTCGTCAAGGAAAGTCGGGATGTCCGCATAGTTCGAGACGCTATGCGAGACGCCGCCAAGAACCGGAACCGTACCGCCCGATACGAAACGCGCCCGCCCTTCCTTGTCCGACGAGCGGACGGATACGTATTCGAGTTTCTCGCCATCCTGAATGGCATAGACGCCAGAGCGAGGGAACACCGGGAAGCTCGTCAGGTTTCCCTTCCAGTCGAGAGCGCTTCCCGCAACGGAGCGGATGTGAACTTTGGGATCTCCTTCGCTGACTCCGTGCAGCCGCTCGCCGGCAGCGAGTGAAACCGCTCGGCCGATGTCTGTCCCGCTGCCGAGGGCCATGTTCTGGAACATGGCCAGGGAGCTCCCTTTGAGTGGAAGGGTGCACCAACTGGGATCGAAGACCAGCCCGGACGTATAGACCGCGCCGGCCCCCAGTGAAAGATGTCCAAGGAGCGGGCTGCCGTCTTCGAGCCCGAGGAGCGCCTGCGAATCGTCGGAAAGGCGGAGCGGCACGAAACGAAATGCCTTCACGTTACGCAGGAGCACTTCGCCTTTCTCGTCGCGCATGCCCTGCCAGAGCGGAGCGTTTTTTTCGAAAGCCAGGACCGGCAGACCGTCTTGCGCCCTGCGTGTTTCTCCCGGAGCCGCGCCGGCCCAGTCCGGAACGCTTTCGATCTTTCCCGCGCCATTCGGCGACGGGACTACCAGGAGGCTGCCACCCCCCTTAACATAATTCCGGAGCGCGCCCGCCAAGTCAGGGATGTCGGTGTGTAGCAGTGAGAGATCGTTCCACGTGATGATGAGGAGCACGGGTTCGCCGGTCTTGAGCTTATCCATCCAGTCGGTGGACGGAGCATAGAGCGGCTTGAGACCGGAAAGTTTGCCAAGACCGGTCGGCGCCAAAGCGATCGGAAGAAAACCAAAATCCTCTCGCTGCCCGGCAAACAGAACCCGCGCCTGGTCCGCGCAGGTGTAGGCCAGCCCGGCACGGTTGTCCTCGCCAAAGCCGTCGCCTTCCAGCCAGATGTTCACCCAGTGAAAGCCGGGCGTTGCTGGATCGAGCAGGAGAGTCGCCGCGGCTTCGCCGTCTGATGGGACAGTCACGCTCTGCGAGCTCTTCCGGCCCTGGTCATCAACCGAGTGCAGGCGGATCCTCGCCTCGATGGGTGTGGCATTGGAAAGCGTGACCCTTGCAGGAAACCGTCTCCCCGTGAGCAGGCGCCGGCGCGGGATTTCGTTTTCAAGGATGGAAACATTGGCCTCTTTTGCCGGAGGCGTGAAGAACCGGTGGACGATGAAGCTTGTCCCTGGCCTGGCCGGCCGCAGGTCCGGAGGCGGGCGATTCCATTCGCTCTCCTGCAGGTCGGTAAAAACGTGGACCTCAAACCGGCTGTCCGGGCTGGCGTCGAGAAGAGCGAAAGCCCGTGCCAGAGCGTTGGCCGGGCTGCCGGTCGCTTCCGTCGGCGTAATCTGGTCGAGCGCGGAACGGAGCGCGTCTTTGTCCGATGAAAGACCGTCGGGCAGAAAGACGGTCGGGTCGTCCACCAGGAGCACGATCCCGGCCATCGCTTCTTTACCAAGCTCGGCGATGACCGCGCCCGCGGCCTCGGCGGCCTGTTCGTGCTTGGGCCGGCCGCCGCTGCCTTTGGCGGACATGGAACCGGAGTTATCAATCAGCAGCACTGTCGAGACGCGCCCACCCCCTCCGACTCCCAGCCAGACCGGTCGGGCAAGCGCGAGCATCGCGAGGAGGATCACCAGGGCCCGCAGCAGCAGCACCAGCCACTCCCGTATTTGCCGCCGTGCGTTCAGCCTAGGATCCACGCGGTAGAAAAACATGAGCGAAGGGAAGGTTCTCCTTCGCTTCTGAATCCTGAGGAACAGGTGAAAGACGATGGGAAGGGCCGCCAGCGGCGCCATCCAGAGAAAGAATGGAGAAGAAGCGACGAGCCCGGTCATTGCCTGCTGACCCTTTTGTAGAGGGAGTCCTCGATGGGAAACTGCGTATCGATGAGGAGGTAGTCGGCCATGCACTCCGCGCATCCGGTGCGGACCTCGTCAAGGAAGTTCTGTACTTCATCTCTGTACGCGCTCCGAATCTCTTCGATATCGACCACCATTCGGTTGCCCGTCTCAAGCTCCTTGAATTCCTCGAAGCCACCGAAGGGAAGATCGATTTCCGCCGGGTCGAGCACGTGAAAAATGGTGATGTCGTGCCCGTCGTGGTGCAGGTGTTGGAGACCGCGAATAATCTGGTCCGGTGGCTGCAGCAAATCCGAGATAATTATGATGAGGCTCTTGCTCTGAACGCGTTCGGCAATTGCGTGGAGTGATGCCTCGATGTTGCTGAGTCCCGATGGCTCTATCTCCTCCAGGCCAAGCAGCATTGGCCTCAAACCCTCGAAGGTCCCCGCCGGCGGATACGCGCTCCTAAGCTCCCGGTCAAAAGTGAACAGTCCGACCGAGTCGCCCTGGTTGATGAGGATGTACATCAGGCATGCCGCCAGGTAAGAGGCGTATTCGATCTTCGAGTGAAGCCCGTCCTCTTTGAAGGCCAGGCTCTCAGAAGTATCGAGCGCGATGCAGGCACGCAGGTTGGTCTCTTCGAGGAAACGCCGAATGACGTAGCGGTCGCTCCGCGCGAAAACTGCCCAATCGATCAGATTTGGCGGATCGCCTTTCGTGTACTCCCGGTATTCCGCAAACTCGACGGACGAGCCGTGATGCGGCGACCGGTGCAGCCCCTGAAGCGCCCCCTCGACCGGCCGGCGAACCGTGATGCCCGCGCTCCGCAGCCGATCAGCGAGTTGGGGAGGCAGGTAACGGTATGTGGCGGGAGCGGGCATGAGGTGTGGTGTGAGAGGTGGAGTAGTGACGTTCCAAGCTAAGACTGATCGCGAGGCCACGGGCTTGTCCCGTGGAGTTTCACGTTTCTTCCTCGCGAAACAGCAGCACAAGATGTAAGAGGCCACGGGCTTGTCCCGTGGAGGTTCACGCTGGACCGAGCCAGATCGTGAGACTCCATGGGGCAAGCCCATGGCCTCTTGCACACTGTTGCCACGATCCGCGAGGAAAAAACGTGAAACTCCATGGGGCAAGCCCATGGCCTCTAAGAATCAACAATTTCAAGTTCTCTCAAATCTTCTGAAGACTAAAAGGGAAGATTAAAAGCAAGATTAGAAGTAAGAGCTGGAGATGCTGGGCTAATACTCCGGCTCCTTCACGTGTTCGAGAATCTGATTCACGATGTCGTCGGTGGTGACTCCTTCGCTGGCGGCTGTGAAGTTGGGGAAGATGCGGTGGCGGAGGACCGGGAGGGCGTATTCGCGGATGTCTGAGCAGGAGACGTTGAAACGGCCGTTGAGAAGGACGTGGACCTTAGCGGCCAGCAACAGGTACTGGCCGGCACGGGTGCCGGCGCCCCATCGGAGCCAGCGGGAAACGAATTCGGGCGACTCCGGTTCGCCGGGCCGCGTGGCCCGGATCAGTTCGGAGGCGTGAAGTGCGACGTGATCGCTGACGGGCACCTGGCGCACCAGGTGCTGGAAACGGAGGATTGAATCCGCATCCAGCAGGCGGTCGACTTCCCATTGAAAATCGCGAGTCGTTTCGAGCAGGATGCGCTGCTCCTCTTTCGCGCTCGGATAGTTGATGTGGATGCAGAACATGAATCGGTCGAGCTGCGCTTCCGGCAAAGGATAGGTCCCTTCCTGCTCGATCGGGTTCTGCGTGGCCAGTACCAGGAACGGCTGGGGTAGATCGTAAGTGGAGCCGGCCGCGGTGACCCTCCGCTCCTGCATGGCTTCGAGCAGCGCGGCCTGGGTCTTCGGCGGGGTGCGGTTGATCTCGTCGGCCAGCAGGACGTTGGTGAAGAGCGGGCCGCGGTTGAAGCGGAACTGGCGCGTGTGGGTCACGCTGTCCTCTTCGAGGATATCGGTGCCGGTGATGTCCGATGGCATCAGGTCTGGCGTGAACTGGATGCGCTTCCCTTCCAGGTCTAGCACTCCGGAAAGGACGCGCACCATGAGCGTCTTGGCCAGGCCCGGCACGCCGATGATGAGGCAATGCCCCCGTGCGAACAGGGCAACGAGAATCTGATTCAGAACTTCCTGCTGCCCGATAATGATGCTGGAGACCTGCTCCTGGATTTGGTCGTGGGCCTGCCTCAGTTGCTCGACGGCCTCTTCCTGGTTTTCGATTCCTTCACCGGCCAGTGGGTTGATTTCGATGGCCGCCCTGGGCGTGACGAAACGCAAATGGGCCCGGCCAAGCTGAAAGACTGCGCCGTGCTCGAGCCGCAGTTCGTGAACGGGATGCTCATCGAATTGCACAAGATTCTCGGCAGCGGCTGGACGCAGATACCAGGCGCCGTTTTCCTTCTCGATGACCGCATGAGAGCCGACCACGCCCTCGTCGTGAACGGGTATCGAGCAATCCTCATCCGAGCCGAGGGTCATGCGCGTTCCGGTCAGATCAAACTCCCGGCCTTTCTCCTGGCCTCTTACGATCACAAGCTTTTCAGACATGTTTCCTCCTCATATTTGAGGCCACGAGCCTGTCCCGTGAAGCCTCAGGTTTTTTTTCTTCGCGTGAGAATGACAAGCTGGAAAGAGGCCACTGGCTTGTCCAGTGGAGTTTCACGTTTTTTCCTCGCGAATTCTGGAGCACGTGTTCCTGGAGGCCACCGGCTTGCCCGGTGGAGGGTCACGTTCCTGCGGTAAGCGTGACCCTCCACTGGGCAAGCCAGTGGCCTCTAACTCTCTTCCTGACTTCACGCGAGGAAAAAGCGTGAAAACCACTGGGCAAGCCAGTGGCCTCAAAGCCAGCGTCTGTGCAAATTCTTAATCTCTCATTTGGAGGGCCAAATCAACGATTGCTATGAATCCTGACACCCGACACCTGACACTCTGACCTCAATGCGTCATTGCGTACATAACGATATTGATACCCAACTGCAGAGCGGAGCGGGGCTCGTAGCCTCGCGACAGTGGATGCTCGCTGCCCTGCCAGCCTGCTTCGAGATCGTAGGGACTGTAAATCACACGCAGGTCGCCGTTGATGGTGATGCCCTCGAAGTAAGGGGTTTTCAGTTCCGGCCTGGCCTTGACGACCACCGGGGTGTAACGCACCTCACCAATTTTGAAGACAGAGCGGAAGATGGGATGGGCGGGCTGCACGGGCTTGAGACCTGCCTCGGGCAGGATTTTCTTCAACTCGCGTCTCACCGCATGGTCAAAAGTCTTCATACCCAGACCGTTGTTGATGACGAGAGTGCCGGCGCCGGCCAGGAAGTTTTTCAACGATGACACCGCCTGGGGGCCGAGCCGGAAATCATCAAGACCGGTCAGGTAGAGGAAGCCGAACGAAGAAATGTCATCCTTGCCCGGTTCGACCGCGACGCGCTTGAGGCTTACCCGGGCCGAGGTGTCCAGTCGCAGCCGCCGGAGGAGAGCCGCTGCCCCGCCGGGATGAACGTTCCACGCGCCCTCGTGCCTGATCTGGGCGAAGATAAATTCGTCCGTCGGCTTCCTGGCGTCGAACGAGCCGAACAGCTCCGGTTTCGCTTCCTCCCGGCCAACGTTCGAGTAGCCGACCGCGTAGGCCACCAGGTTCGTGCCCAGCTTGCTTGCTGAATCGACGTCATAGTAAACCGCCTCCTCGATCAGGGGGACCTCGCGATTATCGAAGCCGCAGCCGAGCCCGTACTTCGAAATGATGACCCCCGCCCGGCAGCCGACGTAGATGCCTTCCAGAAAAGGCGTGTCCAGCTCCGGCTTCTTCGGGTAACGAACCTTCTCGACGTCGTAAAAAATATGGTAAAAAGGATGGTCGAGCGGGATGACCCTGGAGCGGAATTCGGGGAATGCCTTGTTCATGGCGGCCCTGATGGACTTGTAGAAGTAGGGGGACCCAGCCGGCGAATCGCAGAAGAGCAGACCGCCCTTCATCACATAGGATCGCAGCATGGCTAACTGGTCGTCATCGAACTTGATGGTCCTGTTGCCGCTGAAGAAAAGGATCGGCGTTTTATTCGGATCGCCGTGAAACGATGAGAGTTGAACAGGATCGTGGCTGTACTTGAGTCCGAGGTTGCGGCCCGCCTTCAAGAGGAGCTGCTGGACATCCGCAGGGCAGAGATTCCAATCCGCTATCTTCGTCTTGTGCCCGTTGGCATATGTGAAGGAAGCGGACTCGCCCCAGATAACTTTGCCCATGATCTTCGGCGGGCTGGGCTCTCGCTTCCGTTCCGACCGGCGAAGCGGCGTGGCTGGCAGTGGCAGAGGTGGGAAGGACTCCCCGCCGGATATTCGCCGCGGCTTGGCTTTGGGCTGCTGGCCGAGGGGCCTAAACCAGTCGTTCTCGTCGGCAACGAGACTCCCGACTAGAAGAAAGGACATGAAGATCGAGGTTACGGATGACATTAGTTTTCCTCCCGAAGACGATGATTAAGAATTGGCAGTTTCGGCATTGTCGAGTGATACTGCAAACACATCCTGCTACTGGTTGTGGGCCTTCAGGCGTTGAAGGTCCGGGTGGTCTTTGGCGATGGCTGCGGCCTCGCTGTATGGGTGCTCTTTCTGAAGTTTCCGGAACATTTCGGCCGCGGGCTGGGGCTCATCGATGACCAGGTAGATATCGATCAGTTTCAGCAAGATTTTCGCCCGATGCCGGTCCATCGGGGCCGCGGCGAGCAGACGTAAAGCTGTGGCCAAGGCAAAGGGATACTCTTTTCTGCCAAACTGTATGCCAACCATGGTGATGCCGGTCTCGGTGTTGAGCCTTTCAAGGGGCGTCTCCCATTCTATTTCACGGACGATGCGTTCGGCCTCTTTGAATTCCTTGCGCAGGAGGAAATCCTTGGCGCTCTCCAGCCGGGCTCGTCTCCTGGCCGCGTAGTGGATGTCGCTTCGCTCAACCACGTTTCCAATTCGTATGTAAAGTCGCCGGGAAACGTTTACCTCACCGCGGGTGAGATATGCATCGGCTTCGAAAATCTGTTTCAGGCGCCGCTCTGTCCCGGAGAGTTTCTGTTCGTCGATGTTCTTGAGCAACGCAAGACCTGAATCGGCTCTCCGATGGCAGTGGATGAGGAACCCGGACAGATGGAGCTTAATTTTTTCTTTGAGAGCCGGGTCATCGGAAACCATGGCCAGGGCGGTCCGGAAACATGCCTCGGCCGAGCGGTAGTCCCTGAAATCCGGATGCTGAAAATAAAACGCGGTCTGCAAGAACATGCCGGCATGTTCGGCGCCGAACTCCCCCTTCCGGGCAAGGCAAACCCGGCCGAGCTTGACCAGCCAATTCCGCTCCTTGATCTCCTCGGCAAAACGGCGAAGGTAGAGAATGTCCTCCACCGGCGCAGTCGAGAAGGTTTTCGATGAGATCAATCTTGCCTGCCGTTTCGCAACGTGCTTCGGCCACGCTTCGCGCTGCTGCCAGAGGGGGTGGACATCTACCTTCTGCGTGAGGCTGGTGCCCTGGACCTCTAGCCGGACGTTGCGCATACCGGGCCGGGCGAAGACGTGGTGTACCTCTCTGCCGTACGCCGCGCTGCCATCGTCAAGAAGCCATCGGCAGTTCTTCCCTCTTCCGTTACCGAATGCCAGGAAGCGGACGGAAACGAGCGTGCGCCCTCCGGCCTCAGTATGTCCCTCGATGTTCCACCCGAAACAGGCCGCGGCATTCCGCCGGTTCTTTGCTTCAACACCTGTGACACCAAAATGGGCAACGGGATAAAAGGCGCCTGAAGGGATGACTTTCGAATACTTGCTTCCCGGCGGCTGCCACCCCGCGACGACCTGGAATCCGGATTCGTTCTGAACGTTGTAATACTCGATGCGATGGGTGCCTTTTGTCAGCCGGATTCTTCCACTGTACCGGCCACGTCGCCCTCGATGCACGCCGTGCCAGCCCGGCCACTGGGCGACCAGTTTCCCATCAATGAAAAGGAACGACGCGTCATCCGACGCGGTGGAGAATTCGTAATCTCCTTCCTCTCGCGCGCGAAAGGCGCCGTGGAAATAGGAGAGAAAATCGCGGGTGGGACCGTGAGGGTGGATACCGGTGTAGATTTTAGAGACAAGGCTCCGGCCGAGGATGGGACTGGCTCTGTTCCACAGTTGTTTCACCTGCGGCCACGAATCCACCGGTCCGTCGGGGCGTTTTCTTGTTTCGAGAATGAGCCCGGCCTGCGGCTGCCAACTCGGCGCTTCGGCCATTCTACTTTCGCCCAGGTAAACGTAGTAACTGGTCTGCCTGCTCGACGTATCGAACAGAAGTTTCAGCGGAGCTCCCTCCGACTTCCACAAGAGTTGCTGCCCCACGGCCAGCCCTGCAGCAGTGTGCACTCGAATCTGCAACTTGTCCAAGTTCAGCCCGTTCGACCACAGCCCGGCATAACCGGTCGAGGTCGGCCACGAAGACCCTTTCGTCAAATCAATTTTAAACCGGTAGACCGCCCCGGGCACGTGCCAGGTTTCCGCCTGGAGCCCGTTAACAAAGAAGAGTTGGAGCCAGAGGCCCCCCATCAGAAAGAGGCTGGAAAGCCCTGAGAATCTGCGCCAGATACATTGGCCCAAAGAAGGCACCTCGCTGTTCGCAGAACGAAACAAATCGTCATCAGTAATCAATCGATCACCGTCGCGTTTCGAGCCGAATTCTCGGGCTGATAACCGCCTCAACAATCCACCTGACACAATTTTACTGCCAGCTTCAGCCGGGCTCTTCCTGCAGGCAAGACTCGCTGAGATGCAGATGTCAGCGACTGATTTCAAATGATGCCGTTCTCATGGCCATTCGCTTAACTTCCCTGTCGCGGTATTTGCCTGTGAGCTCGAACCGCAGGCGGAGGGTGTAGTTGCCCGGCTCCATCTTGGATGAGATCTTGTTGGACAATTAGTGGACGAATCTGCCCGAACCAAGCTTGAAGGAAGTCTTTTTCTCCCGGGACATGATTGGCTGATCTCCTTTCAATAATATCCATCTCTCGCTGACGGCACGGTCCGGATTCTTGCGCCGGCTCATCAGATGTCTGAAGTTTACCGCAGGCAACCGGCCTCCCGTGCTTTCAGATCGAGTAGGAGCTTAAAATTCTCGCCGGCGGCCAGCTCGACCGTCTTCAGGCAGAATTCCCCCGCAAGCTTGCGGGGGTGAGCCTAACATCCAGCCAAAGCCAGCACCAGGGATGGTCGGTGAGGCCGAAAAAAGCAGTGTTTCGCCACCTGGATTTGGCGATGTTGCATCCCACAGTTCTCGCAAGCGCGAAGTTCGCAAGCCCGATTCGGGCCGAGACGCACATGCTACTCCCCGGTCCGTTCTGGCTCAAGACAGGTTGTTGAGCCCGGGCTACATTATGTCCAGTTGGGTCGCCTGCACCGTCCCTGCATCACAAATCCTGGTCTCTTCTTTTCTATACGGCCCAAGGGATGTTCAGCGCAGTTTGACCTTGCCAGAAAGGTCCATCTTTTTGACCGCGGCCATTAACTTGAGGGCATTGTCTTCGGATGGTGAGCTAAGCAGGGCCGCCACCTCAGGAATATTTTTCAGAGCGTCCAGTGCGGCCTTTGCATTGGCTGCTCGTTTCATCTGAGCGGCTTTGTAATCCTCTTGGGTGGCCTCTTTTATGGCACCTGTTGCCGAGACGAGTTTTGCTGCCTGCCCGGCAACAAAAACTC
>Ga0187827_10004769_pt1 | contig 16413 bp, 17 predicted proteins | sample ETNtaG_39_FD_167969 | JGI IMG/M metagenome (GOLD analysis project Ga0187827, IMG submission 167969) | Marine microbial and viral communities from oxygen minimum zone, Eastern Pacific Ocean - ETNP2014_SV_150_PacBio MetaG (Illumina Assembly) | ecosystem: Environmental > Aquatic > Marine > Hypoxic...
CATCGGCCATATTGAGAGCCACACTCTCTGTGCCCATCCGATACGCAAGGAGGAAACATGCACGTTCGCTTTATCGCCGTTATCCTAATTGTCGTGCTGGCGGCCGTTACCGGCGCGGCCGTGGCCTCAGCCGTGCAAGCCAGCCGCGTGCTCAACGCCACTGGCCTGCATATCCAGGGGGTCGATGGCAAACTGTACGCCCGTCTAGAGAGTTGGAAAATCTCGGTCGAAGACGCCGACGGCGAACAATCCATCGACACCCATGGAGCTCATCTGGTGTTCTACGACGCGGATGGGAACACTCGGTTGAGGCTCGGCACAACTTCACGCGGCCCGAGCGTCTCGTTCTTTAATTCCAGCGGTGACGAACAGATTAGAATTCGCCTTGATGACGAAGGCGGCCCGACCCTGACCCTGTCGAACGATAGTGGTAGAACACTCTTTGAAGCGGGCCGCCCGTAATCGCGGCGCCGTACTAGTGGAAAACCCTGGTAATCACCGGACCGCTAAACGCCCCGGGCGACATTGGACTCGAATCTCGCAACTGGTTTACCGTTGCGGCCAACGAGAGACTCAACCCTGTCATATTCACCAGCTCATCAACGGACTGGCTCACGCGGGTGGTTGGCGTCCTGCTGCGGCCCTGTTTTATTCTGTGTCCGGGTTCTCGGCTTCATACTCGGCGATGTCAATGAGTGCAGACGCTGACCTCCGCGAATACTCCTCATGGCTGAACGGAGCCGGTTCACGCCGCTCGTCGTCAGAGGGAAACAGGTCTTCAATCCGGCACTGGAAAAAGTCCTTGAACTTGTGGAGCGTTTTCAAGGTCGGGTTGCCACGGGCGTTTCGACTCAGGTCCGAGATATACGACTCGGTCATCCCGGTAGCTCGAGCGACCTCACGATGGGTGACGCCAGCTAGCTCGATGGCCTTGGCAATTCTGCGGTTTGGGTCTGAACGGCGAAGGGCAAGGACGCGCTGTTTAGTGAGCATCCACTAAAGTATATACAAATCTCTGGAGAGCTAGAGTCTACCGCTGGCTAGTGGAGGGTTCAACACGCAGCTGCCTTCAATCGAACGTAGACGTAGACGGGCAACATCTTTTCTTTCGCAGTCGCAAGGGATTCGCAAATTGTCCCGCGCGAGAACTCCCGCATCACAATCTTGAATTGGAGATGGGGCGCCACTTCCTTTTCGGTCTTTCCGGCCTTGGTGAGCGTCACCGTCTGTTTTGCGCGACCCCGATGCCCGTGGGATGGGTCGAGACAGTCGTATGCCTCCTCGAGCATGTTCAACCACGTTTCTTTTTCGAGTGTATCGAGAGGGACTGGCGGCTGCTCTAGGCCGATAGCGTTTTCCTTGATTGGTGGCCGTGCTGAGACCTGCCAAGCCTCCCTCTCGAGCCAGAGTTCGATATCGCCAGGCTGACTGAGATGTTCCACCAACCATGGCAGGGCAGAATCTGTTCTCTCGGTTTCGATGAAGCGCGCTATCGGCCAAGCGTCGTACTTCATCCCCTCGAGGTTGACACCCAGAGTCCAGACCCCTCGCTCGCGATCCAGACCTGTGTTCCACTGCACCCCCTTGGCGTTGTCGCTATACCCCTGGTGACGAATTCCTTGTCGCCCGTAGGCACGTGGTTTGGGAACAGCGAACTGCCTAGAGAACTCACGCTGGAGGTCGTCGAGATATGCCTCTTCCCCTTCTATGTGGCTCACGGTTTTGTCTCCTGTGATGAAGTGTGATCACTGTCGGTCATAGGGTTTCTCCGACGGCGACGATGTTGCTGGAGGGCTCGATTCTACTGCTGACCGGTGGAGGGTTCAACGTGATTGGGTCGCAGCTACTGTGGACGCATCCGCGTACTTCGCCAGAACCTCTAGTCCGTAGTAACCGTCTCCGATAATGTTCGAGAGTAATTCTTCTTTTGCAGTGCCACGCCACCTCGTCGGAAGAACGTCGTCTAACAATTTCCACGCGGTATCCCAATTGCCCGAGTAGATCAAATCTATTGCTGGGTTATACAACTTCCAAACGGAACGCCAAGTGCCGGCTCGGGCAAACCGACCACGCTTAGCTGCGAAGTCTCGAGGTGACCACGGTGCAAAAGTATCTGTACCCTCCTGTTGCGTCTCTTCGTCCTCAACGAAGGGGCTCCAAATGCGCCTCAACTCCTCTACAGTGATCCGGTAGCCTTCAGGAGAAGGCAGCCGTCGCGTCAAATCTAGGTCAAGGGCGTATATGGAACCAGTCCAGCTTAGGACTACGATCGGCGTTGGTTGGTCTAATTTGTGTACGGAATCAAAATAGTAATGGCTCCGGTCCACAAGTTCCATAACACCGTCACCATCAAGATCAACCACGTCGTATATCGGATAGCTAGGAGGGTCAGCACCCTTCGATGTGAACACTTCACGAATAATGAATTCGGGGTGGATTTCAATAATATGGGTACTCCCATAACCAGCTGAACCCCCAGAGTGAACGGTAAACACAACATTTGGAAATCCGTTACCTGTGATGTCTTCACAGAAGCGAAGTGGCACTGATTTAGGGAAATCGAGAGGCACGATTTCCGGGCTAGGGAAATCAAAAGGTGGGCTGTCGCTCCCACGGTCATAACGGGTCATAGACAAAATTCGGTTATAAGGGTTCCACATCAATCCGGTTGTATCAAAACCCTGGGGGACATTGATCGCGGTCGGAGAGAACCAAGCAAACGTATCTCCCACCTCCTCTCGATAGACGAGCTCACCGTTTCCCTCAACACCAGCCTCCCAGGCTTCGAGATAGATATCGAGGTTTTCTAATTTCTCAAGTCGGAGGACGAGGTCGCCGCACACGCGTTCATCCTGAACGCCAGCTGTGTGGAGGGGACTCCTATCGATTCCCTCTAGCGTCAGTTCTCTCGACGACGGTTCCTGATTGATGAGTTCGTTCGGCGGCGGTTCCTGTCCCTCTTGCGTCAGTTCTCTCGACGACGGTTCCTGATTGATGAGTTCGTTCGGCGGCGGTTCCTGTCCCTCTTGCGGCAGTTCTCTCGACGACGGTTCCTGATTGATGAGTTCGTTCGGCGGCGGTTCCTGCGGTAGCGGATCTTGCGGCGCACACGCCGCCGTACTCAGCACCACGGTGGCGAGAACGGTAAGAACGACGAGCCGTGTGTGGCGACCGGTCATAGGATTCCTCGAACGACGCCATCGAGATTACTGGAGAACTCGATTCTACCGCTGACTGGTGGAGGGTTCAACGTGATTGAGGCGTGTGCCCTTTTGTGCCCTTTTGTCAGTCACTTGCGCGTACCTGTGACTAGCTGTGAAACTTTTTGTCAGTAAAGACGGGCTGTGACAAGCTGTGACCACCGATGGCACAAGACTCTTAATCTGAAGGTTCCCGGTTCAATTCCGGGGCGGCTCACCATTTTTTCCTAAGTAAACTGCAAAAAGAAGACGGTGCGTGACCGCGCACCGTCCCTTGTGTGCCCCCAATGTGCCCTTTTGTCAAAAAACTCATCGCACCTCACTCGCGTGAGGCGACTCGGCTGCATCACTAGGCGGCTCCGGTGACACTTCCCTTTGCTCCAACGCTTCGCGCATTCGCGTGGTTGTGGTCTTCAGATACCGTGAGGTTGTGGTGATGTTCGCATGACCAAGAAACTCACGTACAACACTCAAGTCAGCCCTTCCCCTTCTCCCCTCCAGCAACCCACACGCGAACTCTCTACGTAAATCGTGGAAGTGCAGTTCGCTGATTCCTGCTCGACGGCAGGTGTTTCGCCACGCTGTGATGACTCTCTTGATAGGCTCACCGGCCTCATTGCCAAACACAAACGCTTCTGGCCCGAACGGATTGCCTTTTGGATCGGTGCGCCGCATTTCCAGCACGGCCCGTAGATCGGATGACACGGGGATCTCCCGGTTTTTGTGAGTCTTGGTCTTGCTGGCCGGTAGCACAATCTCCTGCTGACCTTTGTCGTTGATTCGTATCTGCTTCCATTGCAACGACAGCAACTCACCCAAGCGACAGCCTGTGATGAGTGCAGCCACGATGAGCGCGTGAATACAAAGACCTTATCGTGGGTATCACCGGAGGAAACATATTCTCATGAGATGACAGCGTAGGTGGGAGCCGAACTGAGCGGCTCCAGCCGGGCGGTGAAGTGGCGCAGCCATGGCGCCTGATCGACGATGCGGTAGCCACACATGTTGGACGCGCGTGAGGCCACGTCGAGGATGACCTCGCCGACGTAGTCGATGTGGCTCTGCGTGTACATCCGACGCGGGATGGCTAGGCGTACGAGCTCCATGGCGGCGGGCTCATCGGGTCCGCCGTGGCGGGCGCGTCCAAACATGACCGTCCCGATCTCCACGCCTCTGACCCCGCCGGCCCGGTACAGCTCGATCGCGAGCGACTGCGCGGGGTACTCGTGCGGTGGGATATGGGGCAGCAGCGCAGCTGCATCGATGTAGACTGCGTGGCCGCCGGGCGGCTGGACGATGGGGATGTCGCCGCCGCTGATCTTCTCTGCGAGGTACTCGATCGAGCGCACTCGATAGTGCAGGTACTTCTCGTCGACGACCTCTTCCAGACCGGTTGCGATAGCCTCAAGGTCGTAGCCGGCGAGGCCACCGTACGTCGGGAAACCCTCGGTGAGGATGAGCAGGTTGTGCGCCTGTTGTGCCCACTCGCTGTCGTTCAGCGCCAGGAAGCCGCCGATGTTGGCCAGCCCGTCCTTCTTGGCCGACATGGTGCAGCCATCAGCAATCGAGAACATCTCCTGCGCGATGGCCTTGGGCGTGTGGTCCGCGTAGCCCTTCTCGCGCAGCTTGATAAACCAGGCGTTCTCAGCGAACCGACAGGCGTCGAGGAACATGGGGATGCCATACTCATCGCAGACCGCTCGGACGGTCCGCAGGTTCACCATCGACACTGGCTGGCCACCGCCGGAGTTGTTCGTGACCGTGACCATCACCAGCGGGACCCGCTCCACGCCCCGAGCCTCGATGGCGCCCCGCAACGCATCCACGTCCACATTGCCCTTGAACGGCAGGACCGCGGACGGATCCCGACCCTCCGCGGTAATCACGTCCAGCGCCTCCGCGCCTTGGTACTCGACGTTCGCCCGGGTCGTATCGAAGTGTGTGTTGTTGGGGACGGTGTCGCCGTCGCCGACCGCGACCGTGAAGAGGATCCTCTCTGCCGCCCGTCCCTGGTGGGTGGGGATGATGTGCCGATAGCCGGTGAGGTCACGGACGACCTCCTCGAAGCGGTAGAACGAGCGGCTGCCAGCGTACGACTCGTCGCCAAGCATCATCCCGGCCCACTGCTTCGACGACATGGCGCCGGTTCCGGAGTCGGTCAGCAGATCGATGATAACCTCGTCCGCGTGTAGGCCGAAGAGGTTGTAGCCCGAGCGGACCAGCGCCGCTTCCCTGGCGTCTCGATCGGGCAGGTCAATAGCCTCGACCGTGTGGACGCGGAATGGCTCGATGATCGTGTGGTAGTCCATGCATCCCCTCCCTGGTGTGGCAATTAGCTCAGTCTGGTAGGTACCTCGTGGGCAGCGGCCAATGTCACAACCTGCCCGGCGCCGCGGCCTTCCCAGTACGCAAGCCCGAGGTAGTAATGCTCTTGGGCGCTGCCCTGCTCAGGATTTACTCGTAGTTCGGCGACTTGCCCTGGTCTCAGTTGCGCATCGACTGGCGAACTCAGCACCACAGTGGCGAGAACGGTAAGAACGATGAGCCGTGTGTGGCGACCGGTCATAGATTCCTCCTACGCCGACGATGTTGCTGGAGAACTCGATTCTACCGCTGACTGGTGGCGGGTTCAACGTGGTCAAGGCAGGACGGCGTAAGCGTTAAGCACTGGTGCCGACCTTGTCAGGGTTCGACCGACGGACGCGCTTGGACTGCCGTGATTCTGCCAGTGGAAGGCACCTGGTTCCACAACGGGATGAGCAGCAGGCTGGCGACGAGAGCGGCGGCCGCAAAGCCGTAGAAGAGCATGAGTGTGGTGTCAGCAACTGGGAACCACGCTATGAGATAGCCTGGGAGTGCTACGCCCAGGATCTGCCCGAACGAGCCACACCCGTTGATGAGGCCGGCCGCGCTTCCTGCGCCCTTCTTGGTCCCGAAATCGACAGCAGCAGTCGCACTCACCATCGAGTCCGGCCCGTACAGAAAGAAGCCGATCAGGAAGAACGCGACAAGCATCCCCCCACTACTACCCGAGCTCGTGAGCGGCCCGAAGAGGAGTAGGACGACCGACAGGAGGAGCAGGCTGAGCACGCACGCTGGAAATCGGCGCGCCTGAAAGAGTCTGTCGGACACGAACCCGATGGCGATCGGCGCGACAAGACCGGCCGCCTCGAACGCGGCGGGAAGCGTGGCGGCGAGGGCGAAGCTGTCGGAGGCGATGCGCTCACTGGCGATGACGGGCCCCCAGAAGAGGATCGCGTATCGTGTCGGCTTCAAGAGGAAGTAGACGACCGCCATGATCACCACAGGAGGGTTGCGGAACACCTTGCCAATGAGCTCCCAGGATCCCTCCTCCTCCTCTTCGGGTACGTCGCGGGCATCGACGACGGCCATCCGCTCGCCGCGGTACTTTTCGATCTCTTCGAGCCCGACATCTCGTGGCCGGTCCCGCTGTAGGACGTAGAACGGAATTGCAGTCAGAAGCAGCACGGGGGCGCCCGCAAAGAACGCCCAGCGCCAATCGTCGAAGACCGAGTAGGCGAACCACCCGGCGAACGGGGATGCGACCATCCCGCCAAATGCGTAGCTCGTGCTCCACGCGCCGATCACCCGGCCCCGTTCCTTGGACGAGAACCAAAATCCCAAGTTCTTGGTCAGGGGCGCCCACCCAGTAGACTCGCACAGCCCTTGAACGAAGAAGAAGACTCCGAGGAGCGCGACCGTGGTGGACATCCCCATGGCTAAGGCGATGGCGGTCGACGTAAGCATCCCCGCGAGCACAATTCGCCGGGGGCCGAATCGGTCGGCAGACACGCCCCACAGCAACTGTCCCGCACCGTAGGCGACGCTGAAGGCGATGTCGATGTTGCTCGCCAGGATCGGCGAGAGTCCGAGCGCCGGGTCCTCGAACATCCCGAGCTTGGCAACCGAGAACCCCTTGCGCGTGAAGTAGAACCCTGCATAGGCGAGCCAGGTGACGCCGAAGATCCGCCAGCGCCATCGCTCGTAGACCGGATCAGTCCTCGCCACGGCCATTCACCAGGAGATCGAATCTTCGATGGCGGCGATCAGCGACCGTATGTCGTTGGGATAGACGTGGCCGATGGTGCCGATGCGGAAAGTGTTGGCCCCAGTCACCTTTCCCGGGTAAATGACGAAGCCCTTGCGCTTGAGATCGGCGTAGAACCTCGTGAACACGTAGGTGCTCGTATCCGGATCGTGAAAGGTCGTGATAATTGGAGACCGATGTGCCTCGCTGAGGAAGCACCGGAAGCCCAGACGCTCCATCCCGTCGACGAGAACGCGGTGGTTCTCCCGGTACCGCTCGCCGCGCTTCACGACGCCGCCCTCCTCCTCAAGCTCGACCAGCGCCTGGGCGAAGGCGCGCACCGTGTGCGTAGGCGAGGTGAAGCGCCACTTGCCGGCCTCCTCCTCCATCGCCCTCCACTGGTCGAACAGGTCCAGCGATAGCGACCGCGCCCGACCTTCGCACGCTGCGAGCGTATGCTGTCTGGCCAGAACGAAGCCGAACCCGGGTACGCCCTGGATACACTTATTGGCGCTGCTCACGAGAAAATCGATGCCGAGCTCATCGAGATCGAACGGGATCCCACCAAAGGTGCTCATGGCATCGACGATGAAGATGCGACCCCGGCGTCGAACCACCTCGCCCACGGTGGCAATCGGGTTGAGCATGCCGGTTGAGGTCTCGCCGTGGACCATGGCGACGTGGGTGATGGCGGGATCCTCGGCCAGTGCCTTGTCGACCTGATTTGGATCGGGGGGATCACGCTCGCCGCTGTCGATGACCGCGTGGTCGATGGCCAGCACCTGCGCGATCCGAGCGACACGCCGCCCATAGGCGCCGTTGGCCAGGACGAGCAACTTGTCATCACGAGCGATGGCGGTACCGACCAGCGCCTCGACGGCGAACGTACCGCTCCCCTGCATAAGCACGCTCGTGTAGCCCTTGGCCCGTGTCGCCAGCCCGACCAACGTGCGTCGAATGACCTGCACGACGCCCTGGTTGTAGTCGTCGTCCCACGTGCACCAGTCGCGGAGCATGACCTCCTTCACGCTCCGGGTCGTGCTGAGCGGTCCGGGGGTGAGCAGCAAATACGGATTCTCGATGTGGGGGCTAGTCACGCTCGATTATCCGTGCTGGGGGCGTTCGCCGCGGGCAAGTCGAGCCTCGATGTCGTCGAGGCACGGAAGCAGGTCCCAGATACCGTCGATGACGTAGTCGGCGCCCGCCCGCTGCATACGCGTGTATGCGCGGGAAAGACGGCGCTCAAACTCGTCTGCCGGCAACAACTCGATCTCACGCTCGGTCAACCCGATCTCGTTGCCCGACTTGGCCAGCCCGACCGTCCACATCCCGGCGTTGATACCCTCCTCAATGCCCGGCACCGTGTCGTCGACCTTCACTATCGCCTCGAGGGGGTAAACCCCGAGGTGTTTCGCGTTCTCCAGGCACATCCATGGCGCCGGCCGGCCTTCGGGGACCTCAGCCGCCGAGACGCTGTGGTCCGGTTCGTACCCGCGCTTGGCGGCCTCCTGCCCGATCAAATCCATCATCTCGACCGTGTAACCGGTGGTCGAACCGATCTTCAATCCCCTTTGGCGGGCGGCCGCCACGAAATCGAGAGTGCCGGGAATCAGCTCGGCATAGTCGGCGAGGCAGTTCAGCTGCAGGGGCACGAACGCCTCGAACATCGCCACGACGTCCTCTTCCGTCGGCAGCCGGCCATGCGTCTTCTCCCAACGGGCGGCCACATTCGGATCCTCGGAGATCCGACGGATGTGCACCTTCTTATGGGCGCCCATCGGTGCACGCGCTTCCTCCATCGAGATCTCGACGCCTTGGCGCTTGAACACCTCGGTGAAGACGACGGCCGGGGCGCAGCACCCGTAGTCCAATGTAGTCCCGGCCCAGTCCAAAATCACGGCCTTCAGTGGACCGCGATAGCGGCGTGCGTAGGTATATGTCATTCGTGCTCGCTCCCCGAATTGCCATCGTACACCACCTTGCCACCGACAACGGTCGTGTCGACCACGATGTCCTTGATCTCATCGACCGGCACCGCGGTCGGATCGGCCGACAGGGTCACGAAATCGGCTAGCTTCCCTAGAGTCACTACTGAATTGCCACCCATAGACGCACATCCTACCGCTGGTTGGTAGAGGGTTCAACGCGGAGGGTGGTGTTTGGCCTTATCCCTAGGTGGAATTAAATTGACGCGAAGTTAAGCCATTGTGATGGTTAAGCACCCCGTAATCGACGCATCGAGGGCGTTGCCGGAACTGTCAGATATGACCAGGTCTGTCAGACAGGCTTCGCCAGAGCCCGTAACATCCAATACAACCAACGTGCTGGCACTTGCCGGGATTGTGGCTCCTGCGAAGCTAAATCCTATAACGATGTTATTCCCTGTACTTACGGTAAATCCATACGTCGCTGCAGCCCCACCACTAGTACCAGTAACCTCTACACCCGTTACCCGAAACTGAAAACCGGCAATCGGTGCACCAAGGTTAGCGATTACGTTCACACTCCCGGCGGTCGGCGTCGATGAGGACGTTGAACTTGGCGCCATCGGTGTTGGACTAGAACCAGCCCCCCCCACCACAAGCTGCGCACAGGAACGCAGTAACGACAACTACACGTCGGCAAGTCATATCGATGTAGTGCTGACGACCACGCAGCGCCGACGACGATACTAGTGGAGACCTAGAATCTACCGCTTACATTTCGCCATGCGACTACTCTTAATGCACCCTCACCTTACCGAGATCCACATTGATCTGGTCAACCCTAGCGGCCACATCCTTCTGCGCCTCGATGATGGAGTCCATATCCGTCCTGATCCCCTCAAACATTTCATCGTATTCCTTCTCGGTGTTTATTACGTGCTCCGTGAGGGTCGCCAACGCCTTCGTGTTCGCCGCTGCCTGTTCCTGCGCAACCTTAACCGTTTGCGACAATAAATCTTGAAGCACCTCTAGCTTTCGTTGTTGTGCAGACTTCTTCGCCCTACGTCCTAAGTTGCCACCCATAGACTCATATCCTACCGTTGGCTGGTGGAGGGTTCAATGTGATTGAGGCTTGTGCCCTCTAGTAGTTCTGTTTGTCAGGGATACAACCCCTGATGCCTCCCCTCGGATTAGCAACGTCCCTTTGTTCCACGATTGTTCCACGGTTCGGAAAAAACTCATTGCAACTCAGTCGCGTGAGGCGACTCAGCTACGTCACCAGTCGGCTCCGCTGACGCTTCCATGCGTTCCAGCGCTTCCGCCGGTCGGCACGCGCGTACTCTGCACCTAGCGACTAGCCGTCGTCATGATCGTCAATAATAATGGTCTCTGTCGGATAGTTTCCATTTAGCGCCTGTTTGATGATCTCCTTGACGTCATCAGCGAAATCCTTCTTGAGTATCCATGCAAGATAGTCGGGGTGTCGGCCACAAACCTCTCGCAGCGCGAGGCCCTGATGCTTACAAAAATTGAGTCTCGCGGCACCATCGCGCCACCACCTGCGGACGGCACTCCATATGACTCCAGTCATAGGCGGCCGTCCGGACCGTGCGGACAATCATGACGATGCCCCGAGCCTCGGACGTCTCGCCGGCGCAAACGATCGGAGGCTCGGTCACGGGGCGTCCTGAGGCTGAACCGCGGATCGACTCGGACGAGAACATCAGGGCAATCATTGCGAGATACCCGTCGGCACGACAAGTGCTCGACCGTTACGGCCTCATGAACTGCGGTGGGGCGGCTGGACCGGATGAGCCACTGGGCTCCTTCGCCCAGGTGCACCATGTGCCGCTGGACGCGTTGCTACGAGATCTCGCGGCGGCCATCGCGACCCAGCGCACGGTCCAGGTCGCGTCGAGCGAAGCGGCCGCGCCGCGCGAATCGTCCGGGCACTTCACCCCGTTCCTGCTGGCGGCCCTGGGACTCACGCTCACCTTCGGCGCGACGTTGGGCATGATCAACCTGGCGCGGCTGACCGCCGCCTGGGGGTGGGGGGCGCTGACGCCGCCGTCGATCTGGATGCATGCCTACGTGCAGGTATTCGGGTTCGTCGGGTTGTTCATCATGGGCGTCGCCTATCACGTGGTGCCGAGGTTCACGGGCACATCGCTTCGCGCGCCTGGACTCGTCACGCCCTCGTTCTGGCTACAGCTTGGTGGCGTCGTCTCCATCGTCTGCGGATTCTGGCTTGTGCCCCCGGCGCGGGCGTTCTGGCTGGGAGGAAGCCTGGCACTGGTCGGCGCGGCGGCGCTGTTCGCCGCCTCGATCGGCCTGACGCTTGCCGCCAGCACGTCCGGACCGGAGCACTTCAAGCGGTGGATTGGCGCTGGGCTCGTCTGGGCGCTGGTCACGGCGCTGCTCGTGGTCGTCGCTGCGATTACCAACGACCCGATTTGGCACGCCGCCCTCTGGCCGATCGCCCTCTACGGCCTCGCCGCTAACTGGATCTTCGGCATCGGACACCGGATCTTTCCGATCTTCCTCGGCCTCCGATCGCGGTCGCCGGTCTTCGGGCTCCCGACGTTCGTCGCCTACCAGGTCGGCGTCGCCCTGTGGAGCGCCGGCGCTCTGAGGACGTTGAGCTGGCTGCGCATTCCAGGTGGCGTCCTCTTGGTCGTCGCCGTCGCCGCCTATCTCGGAGCGCTCGGTGTCCTTCGAGGCGACGAGTCCTCTCCGACGCGCGTCGAGCGCTGGTTCCGCTCGTACATCGGCGCCAGCTGGCTGTGGCTTGCCGTCGGCCTCGCTGCTGGACCGCTCTGGTCGACGGCGACACTGCTGCGCGGTGGCTACGAGTCGGTGATCATGCTCGACTTCGCCCGGCACGCCGTCGCTTTTGGCTTCGTGACGCAGACGATCATGGGCGTGATGAGCCGGGTGCTGCCCGTGTTCACCGGCAACCCGTTCTGGAGTGTGCGCGCGCGCACGGCCTCTTTCGTCCTCCTCAACCTGTCGGTCGCCATCCGTGGGCTGGAGGTGGTCGTCGTCACCGGACTCTGGCCCGGCGCCTGGTCGTTGATCGCACTCTCCGGCCCGCCGGCCGTCGGCGCCGTTCTACTGTTTGCGGCCAACGTCGTCATGACCCTTCGGGGCCGGCCCGCCCAAGCCTCACGTCCCGCGACGGACGGCGATCTCGCAGACCTGCCGGTGCTCACCTTGCTGCAAATACCCGGCGCGCTCGAACTCCTGGTCGGCGCCGGGTTCACGCCGCTGGCCAACCCGGTCCTACGCGCAACCGTTGCTCGAAACGTCACACTGCGCCAGGCGTGTACCCTGAAGAGCGTTCCGCTTCCTCCCCTGCTCGAGCAACTCGCCATCCTCCGTGCCTCGGCGAAGTCTGAGGGCGATCCTGCGGATCGCCGCATCGCGGGATTGAAGTCCCGCGCTACGGTTTGAGATCTCGCGTTACGGTGTAGCGCGAAACGACGCTCGCTCAGAGTAACGAAGTGCCGTGTGTGACGATGAGGTCAGTATAATCGCCATCATGACGAGCGTCTGGCTCTGACAGATACATTCTCGCTGGACATCGTTCCGGCGCTGCGGCAGAATCCTATCGAGGGACCACAAATGAGAGAGCTATTGCGTGACTACTTCGACGGTGGCGTGTCGAGGCGTGGATTCTTTCGGCATCTCGTCGCGGCGGGGTTCACGGCGAGCGCGGCGCGCTCGGTGCTGGAGGCGGCGGAAAGCGGCGGACTAGAAGGGGCGCAGCCCGCGAGCAGCGGGGCCTACCGTCAGTCGGGCACAGGCGGCGACCTGTTGCTCGAGCAGATCAAGGCGGCCGGCACGAAGTACTTGTTTGCGAATCCTGGGTCGGTGGAGACGCCGTTCTATGACGCCATGACCGACCGCCCCGAGGTACAGCTGATCATGGGGCTGCATGAGGGCGTCGTGATCGCGATGGCCGACGGCTATAACAAGGTCAGCCAGAAGCCGGCACTCGTCAACGTCCACGCCGTGGCTGGCACGGGCCAGATCGGCGGCCAGTTGTTCAACGCCAACCGTGACGGTTCGGCGCTGGTCATCACCGCCGGATTGAACGATACGACGACCTACAGCGACGACCTGCACCTGGCACCGGCAGCCGGATCCAACCAGGTCGACATCAACGAGCAGTTCACGAAACTCTCATGGGAGGTTCGGAGCGGTGCGTCGGCCGCGGTCGCGACCCGCCGCGCCTTCAAGCTCGCCGGAACCGCGCCGGGCGGGCCGGTCTACGTGGCCTTCTCTCGGGCCGCTATGGCGGAAAAGGTCACCGGCGAGATCTGGCCGGCGGAGACGTTCATGATCGACGCGCGCCCACGCCCAGCCACCGACAAGCTGGAGCGGCTGGCTCGCTGGCTGATCGAAGCCGAGCGCCCAGCCGTCATCTTCGGAGACGAGATCTCGAGGACGAACGCACAGGGTCACGCCGTCGAACTGTGCGAACTCCTGGGCCTCGTTGCGGCCACGGGCCAGCAGGGTTTCGGGAATTTCCCGACATTCCACCCGCAGTACGTCGGTGGGCTCCGGGCCAGTCGACCGTTCCCGTTCGGCGGCCACGATGTCGTCGTCCAGTTCGGTGCCAGGGACCCGGGTGGCGGGACGGTACCGCGTCAGATTCGCTCGCCGGAACGCTACGCGGCCGTCGGTCTCGATACCAGCATGCTGGGGCGGACGCAGCCGCTCGACCTAGCCATCGTCGCAGACGTCAGCGTGGCACTCGAGGAATTGACCGACGCGGTGCAGTCGCTAGCCACGAAGGAGCGACTGGCGACGATTCGTGAGGCGCGCCTGAGCGCCATCACCCCGGCGGTGGCGGAGGCGCGCGCGCAGCGCGAAGCCGCCAGCCGGGAGAACCTCTCGGCCAGCCCGATCCATCCCGATCGGTTGGACTACGAACTGAACAAGGGGATCGACCCGCATGCCATCGTGGCGATGGAGAACCTGACCGGCCCCACCAACTTCATGCGGTTCGGCTTCCGTGAGGACGAGAAGATGCGGCTCCGGTCCAACGGGACGGCGCTGGGCTGGGGCGTCGGAGCCGCCATCGGCGCTCAGTTGGCGGACCCGGACCGCCAGGTCGTGTTGAGTATCGGCGACGGGTCCGTCATGTTCAGCGCCTCTGGCTTCTGGACCATGGCGCGCTACGACATCCCCGTGCTCACGGTGGTCTGGAACAATCGCAACTACCAGACGGTGCGCCGCGGATTCCACGCCTACGGCGGACGGATGGCCGAAACGGGTCAGTACCACGGCATGCATCTTGGCGATCCGGACATCGACTTCGTGGGCCTCGCGGCGAGCCAAGGCGTCAAGGGTCAGCGCGTGACAAGCGCGGGCGATCTCGAGGCGGCGATCCGGACGGGTGTCGAAGAGACTCGGGCCGGCAGGCCGTATCTACTCGAGGTGGTGATCTCGACGAGCGGCGGAGGCGCCGAGTCGACGTGGCATCGGAAGTTCAGCCTCGCCGCGCAGCGGCGTACCGCATAGCGGCACTCCGCGGCTGAAACTTTCCCGTCTCGTCGGCACTCGACGGCGTTGCTAGAAGAATTTGGTCACAAGCTGCGCCGCTGCCCAGAGTGTCAGGCCGTCTATCTCAAGTAGGGCGAGGACGACGAGCCATGTGTGGCGACCGGGCATAGGATTCCTCTAACGCCGCCGACGTTGCTGGAGGGCTAGAGTTTACCGCTGACTGGTGGAGGGTTCAACGCGAACTGACTGATTGCGGCCAGACTTCTATCCGGCACCCTGTCCGCTAGACAATTTACCGTAAACAAACCCGATGGTGCACCAAACTGCAAGCAGCACAACCACACTTGCGACGGCGCTATCGATTTCACGATTCCCATTTAGAACATAAAGGCAATCTACCAACAGGATCTGGGAAACAGCGATGATGATCCCTGACTTCATGGGATTGCCGACGGCTTGATTAATCCAGTCAAAGAAAAGGATAAGAAGGACGGACACGATGGCCAAACCTAACCAGGTTGGCACCATTGGGGGATACAAAGCCGAATCTGCGACCGGAGAATACACGTAGGTCACACCCACGATGTCAACGACGTATCCAGCAACTAACGCACCGAGAAGCGGTTTCATTCTCTCGCTCATATCACTCTCCGTTCTTGGCTAGACCGTAAACTACCAAATCCCTCCGACGAAGCTCCCCATAGCCTAGCCCACGAAAGATTCGCGTTCAACGCGATTAAGGCGTGTTCCAATATGTCCGACACTTGTGCGTACTTGTGACCGACTGTGACTAGCTGTGACTAGGCTTGGCAGCAGGCTCTTAATCTGAAGGTTCCCGGTTCAATTCCTGGGCGGCTCACCACTTTTTCCTAAGTAAACTGCAAAAAAGAAGACGGTGCGTGACCGCGCACCGTCCCCTGTGTGCTAACGATGTGCTAATTTGCTAAAAACCCAGCGCAACTCGCTCGCCTGAAGCGACTCAGCTAAATCAAACGTAGGAACTTATGGCTCGCGCGGGCGCACGGTGTCCCATTCGCGGGCGCGACGTTGGGCTTCGGCGATCTGATTGAGGGTCATCCACTGCGCGACGGTGTCCCGTGACTGGATCACTGACTCCTGCAACTCACTAGTCGAGCGTGCAGCCGCGAGGTCGAGCCACATGTGGGTATTCACATCGTCCTGTGCAACACCGCGGTCGGCGAAATACATGCCCCCGAGGCTGGGCTGCGCAATCGCTCGTCGGAACCACCGCACCGCTTCCACCGCATCTTCCGAGACGCCACGCCCGGCGAAATACATGCCCCCAAACTTGACCTGCACCGCGACATCCCCCCGCTCCGCCGCCCGCCGCTACCACCGCACCGCCTCGCCCGCATCCTGCGCAATGCCTTCGCCCGTGTCGTAGATATCTCCGAGGCTGACCTGCGCGGCGAGATCATCTTGCTCCGCACGTGCGCGTAGATCGGCGATCTCTGGGTCAATGAGTTCCTCCAGCGGCGGGGCTTGCGGCACCGATTGCCGCCATCGGACGGCTTCCATCTCGTCTCGTACAACACCACGGCCTTCGGCATACATCTCCGCAAGACTCACTTGCGCCGTCATTGAGCCCTGCTCCGCACTGAGGTGCATAAACGCCAGCACCTCCTCATCGCCTTGCTCCGCCGCCATCCGATACCACCGGAACGCCTCGGCCTCATCCCGCTCTACACCCCGCCCATTCAAGCACCTG
>Ga0187827_10004770_pt1 | contig 16411 bp, 14 predicted proteins | sample ETNtaG_39_FD_167969 | JGI IMG/M metagenome (GOLD analysis project Ga0187827, IMG submission 167969) | Marine microbial and viral communities from oxygen minimum zone, Eastern Pacific Ocean - ETNP2014_SV_150_PacBio MetaG (Illumina Assembly) | ecosystem: Environmental > Aquatic > Marine > Hypoxic...
GTCCTCAAAAAAGCGATGAACCGGATTCTGGCGTAAAAGAAAAGGTGCAGGCCAGTCCTCAAAAAAGCGATGAACCGGATTCTGGCGTAAAAGAAAAGGTGCTATACAAACATGCTAGCAAAGAAGAGAAAAAAGATCTTGGTGCCAATGACCTGAAAGATTTAGCAGCGCTGACTGATGAGATGCTGGAAAAACTAGAACATAAAGACGGGAAAGAAGGACTCCGAAATTCTAAACAGCCCCAAAAAGAAATAAAAGAAGAAAGTGAAGAAGAAAAAAGGAACAGAAAAAAGATAGATATCGCTAATCCAGATATAATAAATGATTTCTTCAATACAGATGAAGGGTAATATAGTAGAAGTCTATGTAAGCCTAATTCATAAAAATAGAGATTGAAGGGCTCTATAATGGCAGGATCAAAATAAAGTTGTCATCACAACCTGAAAAGGGGGAGGCAAATAGAGAACTTATCAGTCTGATGTCAGACATCACCGTAGTATTTAAGACTAGGATCAAGATAATACTGGGAATTACTTCAAGTTACAAGAGTATTCTCCTAGATAGAGAAATAAGCAAAAAATAATCAGAAATAATACTCTGTAATAGCTGAACTAATCTTTAATTACTTTAAATATATTTTATGTGTACGAATAGAATTACAGAAAATACCATTAGTATTAGTAATTTTTTACTTTTTCTCTTTTATAACAGAGAAAATTAACTAAATACCAGATAAATATAGGTGACATTGGAAATAAGACCTCTCAAAAAATGGAAGAAAAAAAATATATACCGTAAGCAAAGTTGCAGGATTAATAGGCATAAGTGAGACTAAGATTATAAGGATAGTGATACTGACAAAATTATAAGTAATAAGAGTTGGAAAAGTTATTAGGATAAAAAAAGAAGACCTAGAAGATTTCCTGAACGACTTTGTAGGGGAAAAGAACAAAATAAAGCATCTTCTGATCTTGTACTTTATGGGACTGAACAGGTAAAAAAGATATTGAAATTTTCAATTAAAAAAATTTGGAATCTTTTAACAACTCAAAAACCAAAAGGCTTCAAAATAAGGAAGGGAAGAAATTCATGGCGGATACCTTTATATAGACTTAATAATTTTAGAGAGAGCTTGACCAGGGAATAAATATAGAATGACAGCTGATAGAAAAAAGAGAATCTTAAATGGATGGGAAAAAATGGCGATTGCAGTAATAGTAATATTAAGCTTTATAATTTTGGCTCTGGTATTTAAAGAGCGACTAGGTGAATATTTTAGAATTTATATAGATTGGTACGGAAATAAAAATTAAAAAGGAAAAGTGTCTTTGAGTAATAGAAGCCAGACCTGTTTTTAGCATCTTAGTAAAATCCTTTAAATCCGTATGATTATAAATTTTTATGAGATGATAATATGGATTGCTAATTAGTTCATAACGAATACTATGGTTGTTAAAGGTAGTGAACCAGACATTGATTTTTTAAATTTTATAGACCTTGGTATTACTAGGAGTAATTCTTCGGCAAGGATTAAGAGGGTAGCTGATTTTGTTTTTAGTGATAACGAGAATGGGGGCGTATCTGAGGCAATCAATAGGTTTGTTTTAAATTAAGAATTTTGAAATGAGTAATAATATATTTGAATAGTAATATAAATTGATAGAGAAGTATAAAGAGTAACATATCACTTTAGGAGGCCTTCATATGATTATAATTATTGGAAATGTAGGTAGTACTTCACTAAAAAGTAAGATAATTGACCTAGATATGCAAAATGAAGTGAAAGTTCTGGGTGAAGCAAATCTGGATAGAATTAAAACAAGAGATAAGTCAAATTTTCAACATAGGATTGCAGACCAAGAACCTGTTGGAGAACTAATAGATATTGAAGGATACGAGTCCGGAATAAAATTTATTTTAAAGTGGTATATTGAAAATGGAGTAATTTCTAGCTCTAAAGAGATTCAAGCCATAGGATTTAAATGTGTGCTGGGAGAGACTAACGGTGCTAATCTTTTGACCCCAGAAATACTTGAAGAAATGGAAAGGTATCTTTTTGTAGCACCGGTGCATAATAAACCATATTTAGATACTATTAAAGCATTTAAAAAAATAATTGATATACCCATGGTTGGAGTTTTTGAACCTTCTTTTCATTATTCTGTCCCGGAATATAGAAAAATTTTGGGTCTTCCTTGGAAATGGCACAAGATGGGAATAAAAAAACATGGGTTTCACGGGTCTACTCACCGGTACCTATCTGCAAAAGCATATAAGATAATGAAGTCGGAAAACATAAAATTGCTTACAGTCCACTTAGGAGGAAGTAGTTCTATTTGTGCCTTGAAGGATGGAAAATCTGTGGATATTGACCAGAGCTTTTCCTCAAATTCAGGGCTGCTTCAGGGAACCAGGGTAGGTGACACAGATGGAACAGCAATACTTTTTGCTATAAAGGAATTGAACATATCTATAGATAAAGCTGGGGAAGAAATATCAAATAATGCTGGGCTTAAAGGTATTGCTGGAATAGGTACTGAAGATTTGAGGAAAATTATATCTGCAGCTGGAAATGATAACCCTAGAGCTAAGTTAGCAATTGATGCCTATGTCTACGGTATTAGAAAGCATATTGGGGCTCTATCTGCAGTCCTTGGAGGACTGGATTGTCTAGTATTTGGCGGAGGAATTGGGGAGAGAAATTTTTTAATCAGAGAAAGAATTCTGGAAAAATTAGATTTTATGGGAATAAAGCTAGATCCAGTAGCAAACAAGGAGTTTAACGGAAAATTTGGCCTAATATCCAGCGACTATTCAATAGAATCAAGAGTAAAGGTATATATAGTGCCCACTAATGAAGAAATGGTAGTAGCTTATTTTACAAAGAAAGTGCTTGAAGAGGGCAGGGACCTTGTGCCGGAAGAGATGGTGTTCAGATTATAACATGGGAAGCTGTATTATCACTAATTGATAGGGAGAAAATTTTGATGGGACCCATGATAACAAGAAGTATTACTATAGATCATTGGTTTGAGGCTTCCAAAGAGATAGAAAATGTTAAAATAATAAAAACAGTAAAGCTTTTTAACAGAAAATAACAAAATCTAACAATTATATTTTAAATATTAGAGAAACAGTAAAAGGCTAAACAAAACATAGGGACAAGGTCAAGAATAATATCAATAGTGTCTAATCTAAAAGTTTTTTCTGTATTGTAAGCAGGCATTTCAACTATTATTTTTTTATTAGCCACCCTATTACTATCCAGACTTTCAAATGGTACTATTAAAAGTATACAAGATTATATATAAATCTAAAATTATTAGCCAAGGTATTAGCTTTTAACTTGGACTAGTTTTTTTGGAGGAGGTCAGTCTCGTTATCTAAAAAGCATCTTCCTTATTAAAGCCAGCGCTCCTACGGCGTCACCACTTTTAATAACAGCCTCGATCTCGGAATCATCAACACTGTCAACGGCCTTTATCATAGCTTTTAGCCATTCAATCGACTCATCGGCCGATTTGACACCGTCTTCTCTGTATGGAAATACATCCAGAGAATACCATCCGGAATAGCCTACTTTCTTAATCCAGTAAAGCAGTTCAAGATATTCCTGAAGGTGGACACTTCCTACCATCATATCATCGTCCCATGCTCTATAGTTATCGTTTAAGTGCAGATGGAACATTTTATCATCAAATAGTTTACACAAAGCTACGCTTTCAGCCATATTCTCATAGGCGGCGAGTGCATGGCCCACATCTATTACAATACCTACATTATTTTTATTTACCTTTGAAAGAAGTGCCAGAGCTTTTCCTAAGGTACCGATATGAAGATGGGTCCTGGGTTCTTTTATCTTATACTCTATTCCAAGTCTCATATCTGGCCTGTAGTCTGCACACTCTTTTACCCCATCTATTATATCCTGCCAAGCCTTTAAAAAATCTGCTTGGAAACTGTAATCAAAGCCGTCATGTCCAAACCAGAGATTTATAAGATCACAACCTAGCTGAGCAGTAATATCCAGGTATTTTTTTACTTCTTCAATTGCCTGATTGCGGATAGCCGGGTTTTTTGCTGCAAAAGTACCCATACTCCATTTAGCCTGGGTAAATATATCCACAATCACCATTGTAATAGCCAGATTATGTTTTTTTGATAACTCTTTTATCTGGTTAACATTATTCTCATTGATATGCCAGTTTGCGACCAGCTCCACCCCTTCAAGATCTTTTACCGTTGCAGCATCAGCAAACATCTGATCAATAGTCCTGTTTGCCTTATAGCCACCGCCCACAAATCTGTCCATTGTATTGCCATATAAGTGAAGTCCTGAAGAAAATCTGATTTCCTTTTTCATTATTTAGTCCCCCTTATTAGATTAAAAAAATTATATTATTTTTAGTATCTTTAATTTAAAAAAGTATTATAGAGTTCCCTTAATCAATATCTACTTTTTATTCATACAAAACTTAGAAAATGTTCTGGTTCGAACCAGTAAAAGGTTTCTTCCAGTAAATAGACATAATACACCAAATCCCTTAGAAACTTAATATTTTAAAATTTTAAAACTTAATAAATACATTTTAGAAAGAGTATGGTAATATAATGAAATTCTAGGTCCACTAAGTATTACAGAAAATTTTGAATTTTCAGTAGTTCTAAATGTCTGGGAACGGTTAAAATATTCCACTATAATTTTTAATAGTGTGCTAGTTGCATTTGATTCTGTTGCTCTTGGGCTTATAGCTGCTGCGCCTGCAGCTTTTGCACTTGCCAGATTAAAATTTAAGGGGAGCATTTTTTTCTCTAGAATTTTTACATCCTCTATTATTGTAAGCGAACCAATTATTGTGATTCCACTATTTTATATCGTACGAGATCTAGGCTTATATAGCAACAGTGCTTCAGTTGTACTCGTTCATTCAGCACTTGCTCCTTGTCCTTGAGATTAAGACTGGACCTCTAAGAGGGTAGCAGCTCTATAGGCAGCTGGACCTATCCCCTCAGAACAGCTATGCGCCTTATAAAAATAGCCAGGACCCCTCTCTACTGTCTTTCATTTACCACCTGCCATACGATTGAGCCTAAAACAAGTATTAACACTTTTTTCATCTTTCCCTCCAAAATCTTTGGTAAATTGGTTCTTACCCTATTCTTTGGTCCAGTTTTACCCTTATCCTAGTAAATAGGAGTGACCTATTAACTTTTACCTTCTTTGTTTGCTTCAGATACCTCATTATGTTATAACCCGAGGAAGCGCATGTGGGAAGTATCTAGATAAAGGTTTATTTCTAGACCATTATCTGATTTCCTGTAAAGATGTTTTATTATCAGTAGCTCCAATCATCTGTCTATTTTCTTGGCAGCCTGTCTCTCTTTGAGGAGAAGCATTTCATATAGGTACAGTTTATCTTTCCCAGTTTATGGCCTTTTTTTATTTGATTAGTGTTATCCTGGGGTAAACCATCATTAATCAAGGGATCTGTTTTTTAACTGATTTCTTAGGTCAATAAACATATGGTCTTCTTTATTTTGTGGTAATAATAAAGAAATTTTACCATATAATACGGGTTTTTTAATCTGTTTGTGTCCATATTTTTTATATTCTGATATATTTTAAACTGAACTATTTAACAGAAACTAATTAAGGATAATACTTAAATAAGATTATAAAATAATTATATATAAAATTTTATAGATCTATACATAACTATTATTTTGGTTGTTATAGCTATTAATAAATTAATTTATTAATAGCTATACTGGAGTAATAATCATAAAAATATCCGGAAACGAGAGCTATAGAAAGAAGCATGAAAACATCCAATTTATTTTCAATACTTATCGTGACAACCTTATTTGCTTTATTGATTGCATGTAATGAAAATATATTTGAGGACAATTCTGGAAATGTAGAACGGAATGAGGGAAAGGAAAACAAAAAAGTAATAGAGGAAGAAATAACTGAAAACTCTTCTGAAAAAAATAAGGCCATTTTAGGGCTTGAGGAAGATATGATATTTATTAAGGAAAAAGCACCATTTCCTTCCTATATAAAAAATCCTGATGAAGGTCCTTGGCATCATGGTTTATTTTTAGCAAGATCAGAGGACGGATTAAAATTCTCTGAAGAAAAAATGTTTTTGGAGCATGCTGGTGTGGCGAATCTGATACTGACATCAGAAAACATACTTATTGCTACTTTCCAGTATTTTTCATTTATAAATAAAAAAATGTTTGATGTAATAGCCTATGCGACATCCGAAGACTATGGAAATACCTGGTCAAGCGTCAAGCCGATAAAGATTGGTGGCCTGAATAAAGGATCAAATCCTGTAGATCCCACGCTTGTAGAACTAGATGACAAGACTTTCAGATTATATTTTACCTACCATGAACACGGTAGCCAGTATCCCCAGCTGTTTTCTGCCCATGGGGATACTGTAACTTCGATATTTTATGGGGAAGGCCAGCAGCTCCAGTCAGATGGGATAACACTGGACCCAGCAATAGTTAGATTTGATAGTATATGGCATCACTATACTGTCAAACATGATGAGCAGTTTAGCAATTTTCTTAATAATATTCATTCTGTCTCCCAGACAGGGCTAGACTTCCAATTGGTAGCTGAAATTAATATTAATATGCCAATGCTTGGAGATGTAATACAGGATGAAGACGGGGTCAGATTCTACAATGGTGAGAATTCTGCTTTTTCTACTGATGGATATGACTGGACTATTGAAGAAGGCCAAAGGGTCCAGGGAGCAGATCCTGGAGTTGCAAGACTTCCTGATGGCTCATATATAATGATCTACACCAATATAAAATGAAATAATAATTATTGCATAAAGAAGCGTGGCTCCATTAAAACCCCTGAACACTCTACCGATTAAGCTGGATTGAAAAGTTAGTATTCCTTTCTAGACCTTAATATATATTTAAACTTTTATTTCTTTCCTACAAAATATATAGTAAAATAGTTAGGTATTCGGACATATTCATCCACACCAAGGATTAATTAGTATTTGATTTCCGGTTTTTAAAAATTAAAAATTTAAAGAAAAAGAAATACTAGTATTTAAAAAATTTGACCTTAATTAATAGACCATTAATCATTGGTGAAACAGAAAAGAGGCTGACTGTCACTTCCTCTATACTACTAATCAATATGTACATCTTATGACGAGTGATCCCAAGAAAAAAGGATAACCTACCCGTAGCTTCAGACATAGTTTCACTACTAGACTAATTGAAAAGAATATAAATATATTAATGCTTAAGAGATAGTTAATCACTTTAGTCTGGATTCCACCTAGAGGTCTATGTTAATTTTGAAAATGAGGACTACAGGGATACTATAGATTATATTAAGAAATTTCGTTATGGACGTAATTGAATCAAAATAGAATTTTGTAAAAAGTATTAGTTTGATATCAGATGATTTTTACAATCTTCTCAATATTATAGCCATTCCTTCCCCTGAACCTATGCAAAGAGAAGCGAGACCGTATTCTATGCCTCTTTTTATCATTTCATGAATTAAAGTAACTACAATCCTAGCTCCACTGGCACCTATGGGATGACCCAGAGCTACTGCACCACCATTTACATTTATAATATCTTTATCTACTTTTAGTCTGTGTATTACAGCAATCGACTGGGCAGCAAAAGCTTCATTTAACTCAATAAGTTTAATATCTTCAAATTTAAGGCCAGACATAGCAAGAACTTTTTTAATGGCTTTTTCAGGCATAAGTCCAAAATATTTTGGATCACCTGATACCTCTGATATGGATATTATTTCTGCCAGTGGATTAACTTTTAACATATCTATACCAAATTTGGAAGACAAGACAAGTGTGGCCGCTCCATCATTTATTCCGGATGCATTTCCAGCAGTTACGGTCCCGTCTTTTGAAAAGGCGGGCTTAAGTCTGGAAAGAGCTTCCATGTTGGTATCCCTCCTGGGATGCTCGTCCATTAGAACCTTGGATTTGATTCCTTTACCATTTATCCTTTCTACAGCAATAGTCTCAGATCTAAACCTTCCTTCATCCTGCGATCGTATTGCCTTCTGGTGGCTTTCAAAACTAAAATTATCCTGCATTGTACGGGAGATTTTAAGTTCTTTGGCCATCTGATCAACAAGACTACCCATATGCATGTTATTGTATGGGCAGTAAAGTCCATCCGTTAGTATACTGTCAATTACTTTTCTATCACCCATCTTATAACCCCATCTTGATCCATTAAGAAGATAAGGAGCTTTTGACATGGATTCAGTCCCACCAGCAATATAGATATTACCAAAGCCAAGGGAAATTTCTTTGGCTGCAATATCAATAGCTTTCAGCCCTGAGCCGCAGACCTTGTTTACTGTAAATGATGGAGTAGTGGAACTTAGTCCACCCTTTATGGCACATTGACGGGCCGGATTCTGACCCTGACCTGCCTGAAGTACATTGCCCATGACTACCCCATCAACTTTGTCTGCATTAATATTGTTCTTGGTCTTCAATTCTTTTATGAGAATAGTCCCTAGTTCAACTGAACCTATATTTTTTAAACTTCCACCAAAATTTCCTAGTGGAGTTCTTAGTGCATCTAATATATATACTTTTTCCATAATAAAAATTTCCTAGAAAATATTATTTTATACTTGCTCCAAAACCCTGATTCACGATCTTAGTAATAAAATCAATATTAGTTCCCCTATCAACAATTGAGGTAATTGTGCTGGTAGTTTTAGCAACCATATTTTTATAAATATTCCTAAATTTTAGATAATTACATAAGGCTTCTACTTTTCTCCCAATTTTTATTATTTTGCCTTAACAAGGTCCTCTTCTGTTTTTCTTCTTTCTAAATCGACTACTGCAATTTCTATAAATGCTTTATCACTTTGATGTTATTCAATAGATAATCAGTTTTGGAACCAACTGCTATTTGCATCAATATCTAAATCTAAGATGTCGAAATCGGAACTCCTTTTGCCAGAATAATACCAATATCACTGCTGTTTGTGACTACAGTAAATTTTATTATAAATATTATAATGTTCTTATTTTGTAAATTAACTATAATCTAAGGATCATTTCTTCTGGAGCAAGGTCTCTTCCTTTTTCAACGACCTTTTTGGTAAAAATTGCAACTACCACCTCTTCATTAGTTGGGATAATATAGATTTTGACTTTTGAGTCATTTGTTGAAATCAAACCTTGTTTTCCATTTAAATTTTTATTTCTCTGTGCATCAAGTTCTAACCCCATATATTCCATGTTTTCTAGACATCTTTGTCTTATTAAATGACTTTTTTCTCCTATTCCTCCTCCAAATACTATACAATTTAACCCGCCTAGTACTGCTGTAAAAGATCCTATATACTTTCTTATGCCATAAATATAAAGATCAATAGCTAATTTTGCCCTTTTGTTCCCTTCTTTAGCTGCTTTTATAATTGCTCTTAAGTCATCAGTACCAATTCCTGCAGTTCCTTTCAGTCCAGAATTCTCAGAAATCTCTTTTTGTGCATCTTCTATTGACAGTCCCAACTCTTTCATTACAAATAATATTGCAGTTCCATCTATATCTCCCACTCTAGTCCCCTGCAATAAACCAGAATTTGGAGAAAAATTAAAACTAGTATCAACTGATTTTCCATCCTTGACGGCAGCTATAGAACTGCTCCCACCAAGATGTATGGTAATGAGATTTATTTTTTCTGTCCCGTAAAGTTTGAAAACCATATTGGATAAATACCGATGTGAGGCACCATGGAAACCATGTTTTTGTATATTAAATTTTTTGTACCATTTCCAGGGAACACCAAGTAATCTTCTATGTTCCGGAATAGAATAATGGAATGATGGCTCAAAAACACTCACCATAGGTATTTCTCCCAGGATTTTTTTAAAATGACCGATGGATTCTATATAGGGTATATTATGTGTAGGAGCTACAAATTTAAATCTTTCTAGTTCTCCTATCATTTCTGGAGTTAACAGGTTAGCTCCATTTTTTTCTCCAAGGATACATTTGAAACCTACTGCTTGTATATCCTTCAGGTCAGATAAAACATTGTTCTGCAAGTAAAAATCCATCAGAAATTTTATCCCAACTTCGAAACCTTTTATATCTACCAAATCCTTACCCGATTTGTTTTTGCCGACTTGATAGGTAAAATTAGATTCTCCAGCATCTTTTATCTTATCTAAATTGGCTTCACCAAGGACTTCAATTATATTATTATCATTAATATTGATTATTTTAGTTTTTAGTGAAGTAGTACCTATATTCCCAATGCCAATAATCATTATTTCTCCTTTCCTTTTATAATTAACTAGCAAATTCTAAAACTATAAAATCATATACTTTTCATTATATTTATTACGAAATCTTAATATTAACCTTTGGACCCTAATCTCAATCCACCATGAATGAAATAAACCTCACTAGTCATTGCTTCATTTCTAAATATCTCAAAAATCAGTGAAGCTACTTCTGCTGGTTCTATCAATCTACCTATAGGAATCTGTTCAATAATACTATCTAAGATCTGTTTCTTTAAAGCTTTAACCATAGGAGTTGCTACGTATCCTGGAGCAATTGCTACACACCTTATCTTGCTTGATAAATTTCTTCTGAAGAACTCTGCAGTTATAACTTTTGGTATAACTGCCATTGCTGCTTTAGCAGATGAATAGTTTAATTGGCCAGCAGTTCCTAGAAATCCTATTGAAGAAATTAGGCAAATAAGGCCCCTGCAATTATTATTTATCATTTGTTCACCACATTCTCTTACAGTAACAACTACGCCAGTAAGGTTTATGTTTATTACTGACTCAAATTGTTTAAGAGACATTTTTGAATTAACCTTACCAGTTTTCCGATCAGTAGATAAAAACATACCGTCCTTTATTATGCCAGCTGCAGGAACTACAAGATGAATTGCTCCGTATTCTTCTACTGCAAGTTGAGCTAATAACTTATTATCCTTCTCTTTTGTTACATCACAAATAATAGTAGATATTTCTCCACCCATTGAAAGGATTTCTTTTTTTACTCTTTTTAGACCATCTTCATCTATATCGCCAATCACTACTTTCCCTCCACTTTTTATCCAGGATTTAGCTATGCTCTCTCCTATACCACTTGCTCCACCAGTTATTACTGCTACAGAATCTTTTATTTTCAGCATGTTTACCTCACCATATCAAAACTTTTTATTTTTTTTCTCTTTATTTTTTACTTTTTTTTTATAAATTCTACTGATAGAACCTATAATATCTTTTTTCATTGCTCCTGCTGTAAATACATCGTCAAATCCAATTTCTAATAACCTTTTAACATCTTGAGGTGAAAATATTCCTCCGATTATGATACCCACATCATTTAAATGTTTTTTTCCGGCTATTTTAATCAAATCTTGGCCGAGTTGTATATGAGCACCTGCAAGCGAGCTGACACCAATAATATCAACGGCTTCTTGAATAGCAATATTGATTATTTCCTCGGGTAATGCATTGCCAATATAAATTACTTCCATTCCTTCATCCCTTAATTGTTTGGAAACAGTTATTACTCCTCGGTTATGGACATCCAGCCCTAATTTTGAAAGTAATACTTTTATTTTTCTTTCTAGCATTTCCCTCTCCTCTTTAACTTTAAAAGAAATAATTTTTATAAAATAATTGGGTTATTTATGAATCATGCTAATCAATTATCAATATATTATAGGAGGACTCCATAAACCATAAGATTTTTTAAACACTTTAAATATTTCTCCAACCGTGCAGTCGGCTTCTGCACAACTTATTGAAAATGGGAAAATATTAATTTTTTGAACACAGGCTTGCTCAAGGTTCCTCAGGGCTTTATCGGCTTTTTTCTTATCCCGCCTATTTTTTAAATCACCAATTCTTTTTCTTTGTTTTTCTTCTGTATTAACAGGATATTCAAAAACATTAATAGGAGGGGTATCTTTTTCAGAATTAAAAACATTTTGCCCCACAAGTTTTATTTCTTTATTCTCTATCATCTCTTGCTCTCGGTAGAAGTGTTCTGCTATCTTTTTTTGTATAAGTCCATTTTCAATAGAAGAAATATAACCACCGGCTTTTTCTAAACCATCTATCTCATCTATAATCCTGCTTTCAATATCATTAGTAAGAGACTCTATATAATATGAACCTCCCAATGGATCTACTACTTCAGTTACCCCAATTTCATTTTGTATTATTTGTTGTGTTCTTAGTGAAAGAAGTGCTGCTTCTTCTGTAGGTACTGAATAGGCTTCATCATATGAATCAACATGCAAAGATTGTGCACCTCCAAAAATTACCGAAAGAGCATGGAAAGCTGCCCTAATAATATTGTTAAGTGGCTCCTCCCTTGTAAGTGATATACCCGAAGTTTGGACATGACATCTCATCCATGTAGACTTTAAGTTATCTGAATTATACTTTTCTTTTATTATCTTATACCATAGCCTTCTGGCCGCTCTTATTCTAGCCACTTCGTCAAAAAAATCGCTAGCTGCTGACCAGAAAAATGACAGTCTTCCAGCAATCCAATCAACTTCATGCCCTCTAGAAATCAGGTTTTCAATAGTCTCCATTCCATTTGTTATGGCAATGGCCATCTCTGTGATTCCTGATGCTCCAAACTCTCTCAAATTGTAACCATTTAATGTAATAAAATTCCAAAGTGGTACATTTTTTCTGATAAATTCAATATTATCACATTGTATCCTAAAGCAGTCTCTCGGAGGTATATATTCAGGGCTGCTTCTTACTACCTCTTCCAATGTCACATCATTTTGAACACTTCCCCTCAATCTATCCCAAGATATACCTCTCTTTTTTGCCATAGCTAAAAACATTGGGAAAAGGATTGCAGTATTAGATGGATAATGTGTCACAATAGATATAGTAATATCTTCGATAGGGATATCTTTAAACAGTAGAGTCATATCCTCTACAGAGTCAATTGCTACTCCAGACATTCCTACCTGACCCCTGGCAAGAGGATCATCTGAATCATACATTTGTATAGTTGGTAGATCAAAAAGTATATTTAAACCTGTAGCTCCATTGTCCAACATAAACTTCATTCTCTTGTTGGTATCCTCAGGACCTCCAAATCCAGTAAGTGGTCTCATTGTAAATTGTCTGCCCCGATACATATTTGGATGAATCCCTCTAGTAAATGGTTCTTGACCAGAATTTCCAGAATCCAGTAGATAATCAAAGTTCCTATTATCTAGAGGGGTATATAACAAGTCTCTTTCTATTTCAGATCCAATGATATTATGAGGGGTAATGCGCCAGTTATCTTTATCATAGTCACTTACTTTTTCTGCTTTCCATTTCCTGAACCCCTGTTCTATTTTTTGCAAAGCTTTCTTATCATATAGTGGAATTCGTTTCTTTCCAGACTCAACTAAGCGTATCAGATCTTTGGTAAATTTTTTTATGCTTTGCATTTAATAATTTCTCCTTTAAATTTTATTAAGATAACTGTTTAGATTATGCTCTTTTAAGATTTTCAGAGCTGCATCCCGAGGACTAGTTTTTTTTAAAATCAGTGATTTAATAACTACGTTCATTGCTTCACTATTTTTGATTTTTATTGAATAAATATCTCTGATAATACTATTTATCTCAACTTCTATTTCATAAATTGCTCTTCTAAATAAATACTCACTGAATTTTGTATCACGAAAGAAATCTATATGCTTTTGAATACTTTCAAAAAGTTCTTTCATTCCTTTTGTAGTTGTAGCTTCTGTAGAAATAACAGGAGTCTTCCATTTAGAATTGTTAAGTTTTTTTTCCAGGTCAACCATTACATTTAGGTTCTGAGCCAGAACATTTTGTTTATCTTTATCTGACTTGTTTATAACCAGAATATTGGCAATTTCTAAAATGCCTGCCTTCATAGTTTGTATATAGTCACCCATCTCTGGCACCAAGACCACAATAGTAGTGTGTGATAAGTTCATAATGTCTATTTCGGTTTGACCAACCCCAGCAGTCTCGATCAGAATTATATCTTTACCAAGTGCATCCATAACATTTATAATACCTATTGTTGTCTTTGAAACTCCACCTTTCCACCCTCTGGTAGCTATACTTTTTACTAAGATTTCTTCATCCATTGAGTGATCCATCAACCTTATCCTATCTCCTAAGATTGAACCTCCAGAAAAAGGACTGGAAGGATCTATGGCGATTACTCCTATGGATTTATTTTGCCTTCTAAAACTCTGGAGAAGATTATTTATAATAGTACTTTTGCCTGATCCAGGCAGTCCTGTAATTCCAATTATATGGGAATTCCCTGTATGTCTATATAATTCCTGAAGTTCTCTATTAGCTTCAGATAGTTCATCTTCAACTAGCCTAATTAGCTTTGAAGCTGCTTTGATGTCATGTTTTAATATTTTTTTTGCAAGATTACCCATTTTTTAGTCTATTAAAGTTTTACCCTATTAATATTTTTTTTCATTCCATTCAGCTGGAGTAAAGTCATAGCAGATAACATAACAATGTCATCTATTGAGCATCCCCTAGAGAGATCATTGAATGGTTTTGATGCTCCTTGGATTATTGTCCCATATACTTTTGCCTTTGCTAATCTATATATTAATTTACAACCAATATTTGCTGCATCGAGACATGGGAATATTAATACATTTGCATTACCCTTGATAATACTTTCTGGACTTTTTTGTTTCGAAACTTTAGGGATAATAGCAGCATCTAATTGGAGTTCTCCATCGATCATTATTTTGTCATTTATTTTTTTCACTTTTTCAATAACTTTGGAGATCTTATCGATTGCAAGACTCTTAGCACTTCCCTTTGTAGAATATGATAGAATGCCAATTTTTGGTTCAACTCTAAAGAAGGATTTAGCTGTTTCATAGCTTGAAAGAATAATTTCAAGAAGCTGTTCCTCTTTTGGCTCAGGTATAATTGCTACATCAGATAATAAAAATATCCCATTTATTCCATATTTACAATCAGGAACTTCTTCAATCATAGCACCACTTAGATATTTTCTACCTTCAGCCACACCTAAAACATTTATAATAGCTTTCATTAGCTGAAGGGTCGAACTAATGGAGCCTGCAATGCCACAGTCTGCATCCTCAGCCTTAAGCATAAGTGAGGCATAAAATGAATTATTAGAAATAAGTCGGGAGATTAATTTTTTCTCTACAGTTTTATTTCTTTTTTTCAGAGAGTATTCCAAAAGCTCGGAATACTCTCTGTTTTTTTTATTTCTTAAAGGATCAATTATTTTTATGTTCAGGTTTTTGCCAAGCTTGGCTTCATTAATATTATTTTGTATTACATTTGCATTACCAAGCAAAATACATTCACTATTATTTATCTTTAAAAATTTTTTTAATGCATAAACCAGTCTAAGATCATCTCCATCACTAAAGACAATTTTTTCCCTTATTTCTCTTGAATCTTGAAGTATTTGCTCGGCAAATCGAAAGTTATATTTTCTCATTTTCTCACTTTCCTTTTAAGAAAAGAAAAATTAATCTATTAAATAATCTACTACTACTCCACTTTCATTTCAAAGCTATCAAATGAATGCTTTTATCTAATTTACTACAATTAAAATTTTTACATTCTCTCATTGCTGCATTAACCAATGCATCCCTTCTTCTTGCGTTTGCAACAAATTCCAATTTAGGTCTTATACAGTCTGTATCTTGGTTGATTATTTTTTTGTTTAATATATCTTGTTCTATGAGCACCTTCAACGGGTCTTCATTGAAAATATTTATTAGATTATAAAAGAATTCAAAAGCTATAGCTTGCTCTATAGCAAAATCTAATATCAAAAAAATATTGGTTTTAATATAACCACCCTTATTTATCTTTCTATAGATTTTTTTAATAAAAATAGAAGAAGCTCTATGAGACATAATATACTTCCAATTTTAAAGCCAGTACTCCCTGCAGGTTCAGAGGCATACTGATTTCCTGTAGCTGCAGCTCTAAATACTGTTCCGAAATTCGAGGCAACAATGTAAACATCTGTCTCTTTAGCAAAAGTTTGAGCTTTTTCAATACCTGTTTTTACACTCTTAGAATCTTTTTCTACAGATTCTCTAAGATTATATACTATCTTCTCAATCGAAATAGGGCCCTTAAATTTTCTTACGAAACTTCATGTTATCTTTTTATTTCCACCAGAAGGTTTCTGCTAGCATCAAAAAGAATTGAAGAAAATTTATCGATGCATTTATTAATTAAATTATATTCTATATTTTGTATCTGTCCCTCATCTTAATCACTTTTTGAAGTATCGCCCGTCTGTTAGGAAGGATACCAGCTTAAAGATAGAATAGCTGATGAAACAGTTAAAGACAAGAGAT
>Ga0187827_10004772_pt1 | contig 16405 bp, 15 predicted proteins | sample ETNtaG_39_FD_167969 | JGI IMG/M metagenome (GOLD analysis project Ga0187827, IMG submission 167969) | Marine microbial and viral communities from oxygen minimum zone, Eastern Pacific Ocean - ETNP2014_SV_150_PacBio MetaG (Illumina Assembly) | ecosystem: Environmental > Aquatic > Marine > Hypoxic...
AAACTTATTATCCCCCACAGCTAGCACAGTGTTTTTTTGATGGTAGAAAGTTTAATAAAAAGGTTCGGGTTTTTTCTCTGCTTTTGATTTTTCATAATCTTCTATTGAGTTCCAATAGTTTCCCGTAGTCCTTGGATCACTCCAATACGCATACACCTTCTTGGGCCGTGGACCACGGCTCGGGGTTTGTTTAGCGCGCTCCTCGGCTAGCCGTTCCTGCACCTTGGCCTCAATGCGCCTATTCTTCTGCTGTATTCTTTGTTCATTTCTTTTGCCAATACTGTTCCAATAGCGAGGATCTTTGATATCGTAATGTGATTCTTTTGTCCTCTTTGTCGTGTTTTTTTCTATATTATTACGGACACTTGGAGGCAAGGTAATGAAATGATACAGCACCCTGCCCTCAATAACCTCGTATTCATAGGGGCTTGTGCCACGCTCCCTTTGCTTTCTGAGCGCATCCGTTGTTACGCTGATTGCGTCTGCTAATTGTCTTGGTTTTGCGTATTTCATATCTGCATTATAACGAACCAGGAATCACGGAACAATGAAAATCACAGCACAGTAGCACAGCAACAGCACAGTAAAAGTTATCTCACTGTGCTATGTTTTTTGTTAGAATATCAAGGGATTTTGGCCATTAGCACAGTGAACACAGACAATTTATTAATATTCATATTATTCACCCTTACGTTCTCTCAATCAAAAAAATCGAGTGAGATTGGATGTGTAAGCTGTGCTTACTGTGCCGAATGCCAATAATTCCTTTTACAGTGCCTCCAACAAAAAAAATTAAAGTAATGAGAGTTAATTGAGATATGTTTATATCAAGAAAAACCATAATGAGTTGAAATTAATTAGTAGGGCAGTAAAATTATTTCGTCAATATGAAGGTAAAAGTAATGGATATTTATGAAATAACTTAAACCTACTAATGGCTTTACTAACAAAAATAAATTACTATGAACGAATATATTATGTGTATAATATAATAATTATTACTAAATTAATGGAGGAAAAATGAAAATATTTGTTAATTTAAGAACATCTTTTGCATCGATATTAAAACCTTTGGGTCTTATTTTTTTTGCAACTTTATTTGTTTTATCTTTTAATGTTAAAGCAGCAGAACTTAAGTTTATATGCTATCAAGATATTAATGAATGCGATACAATTGCTGAAATGGCAAAATCTTGGGAATCATCCACTGGTAATTCAGTTAATATTGAAACAGTCGGATACGAGGTTATTAGAGAACAATTAGAAAACCAACTAGAATCTGATGCAGCTCCAGATTTGGCAAGAGTAACTAATCTTGGTGGTCTAAATAAATTCTACTTAGATCTTAAACCTTATGTAGATTCATCCTACTGGGAAACTAACTATGGGGCTACTTTGCCTTGGTACCGTAAACCATCTGGAGACGATGGAATTTATGGATGGCAAACACAACTTACTGTAACAGGTCCTTATGTAAATGTAACAATGTTTGAAGATGCTGGTGTTGATATGCCGGCAGAAGGTGCAACATGGGATGATTGGGCAGATGCACTAAGAAAAGTTAAATCTGAACTTGGTCTTACAGCTGGACTAGCACTAGATAGAACTGCACACCGATGGGCAGGACCAGCCTTTTCATATGGTGCAAAATTTCATAAAGATGGTGTACCGATTTTAGTTGATGAAGGATTTAGAAAATTTTCAGAAGTATTTGTTGGATGGCATAAAGAAGGCTTAATGCCTGTAGAAGGTTGGCCAGCAGGTTCAGGTACTGCTTATAAAAATGCAGCACCACTTTTCTTAGATGGGACAGTAGCAATGCATATGTCAGGTTCATGGATGTTAGGAAATTATGCTAAAAACATAACTGACTTTGAATGGAAAGTTGTTCCAATTCCTTGTGGTCCTGGCGGATGCGGCGCAATGCCAGGTGGTTCTGGAGTTGTAGCTTTTAAATCTACTAAACATCCAGAAGCCGCAGCATCATTTATTGATTTTTTAAGTCAAACAGAAAATGCTGAAAAGTTTGCTGCTAGCACAAGCAACATTACTGCGCATCAAGGTTTACAAAAATCTGGTATCGACTATGCTGGTGTAAGTCCTGTTGTTGCGGAAGGCCTTGCAATTTTTGCTGCCAATGCTGGTAAAGCTGCCGATACAACACCTCAAGCTTATTGGTTTCAGGGATATAATAAAAACTTTGCCATATATGGCATAGTTCCTGATTATATAACAAAAGCTATAACTGGTGAAATGAGCTTAGATGATGCATTGAAGGCTATAGATGCTGATGTAGCTGCTAAGATTGCTGAATAAGTTTTTTTTTATATATTAATTTATTTTACATTTAAGGTCGTCAAAACTGGCGACCTTATGTTACTTAAGTTTATAATGCAGCCAATATGATTGATTTTTTTATAAATAATTGGAATTGGCCTATTGTATTATTTGTTTATATTTTAATTGGAACATTATTATCAAAAGGTGTTGTTGGTTTCATACCTAGAACAATGTCAATTGTTGGTTGGCCGATTGAACTAACACAGCGATTAACTGGTACACGAAGCTTACCTTATTTATTTTTATTTCCAAATATATTGATTTTTGGTTTGTTTACTTTTCTTCCTCTTTTTATGAATTTTGGTTTTTCTGTAACAGACGGAGAGAGTATTAATTTTGTTTCTAGAGATTATTCTGGATCTGACAATCTAGCGAGATTAGTTTTGGAAACCCAAATTGATACAGGTATTGAAAATATGGAAGATGATAAATTTAAAAGATCTATAGCAGACACCTTCATATTTGTGATTTTTCAAGTACCAATTATGATTGTTATAGCTCTTATCACAGCAGTGGTGCTTAATAGAAAAATTGTGGGAAGAGGTTTTTGGCGTGCAATATATTTTTATCCTGTGATGTTAAGCCCAGTGGTAGTTGCTTTTCTATGGACCCTGATACTTAAACGACAAGGTCTTTTGTCTCAAACATTAATAAATTGGGGATGGATTGAAGACCCTATTCAATGGTTGACAGATCCTTCGTGGACAATGTTTTGGTCTGTTTTTGTCTATACATGGGCCCATCTAGGATTTTACATGCTTATTTTACTTGCTGGATTGCAGTCAATACCTAAAGATCTTTACGAAGCAGCAGAGATGGACGGAACTTCTAATCAAAGAGTGTTTTGGAGAATAACATTACCTCTGTTGATGCCAATACTATTGGTTGTTACTGTGTTATCGCTCATTAAGGCTTTCCAAGCATTTGAAGAATTATTTGCACTACAAGTTAGTTGGATATCTCTTGTTTCATACATTTTTGAAACTGCTGGTTTAAGAGGGCAAAAAACAACATTTGGTTTGGGCATAGCCGCCACAGCATCTCTTTTAGTTGCTTTGCTTTTAATCTTACTTTCATTATTGCAATTTTATCTTACAAGAAGACAGGTTAAACTGTGAGTCAGGTAATTAGCTTTTTAACCAGAAAACAAGGTCACAAAAATAAAATGAGTTTTGTAGATTGGATATCCTATGGTTATCTTTTTTTTGGTTTTTTAATAATTTTTTTACCAGTATTATGGCTTGCACTTAATTCAATAAAATCGCAATTCCTGCTTCAAAAGTTAGATATCAATTTACTTCCATTAGACTATGAACGTGTTGCAAGAGCAGCGGTCTTTGGTCCAGAAGGAAAAGAAATTATTATTATTAAAGATCTTCCAAACTGGGTTCTGTACTGGAACGAACTCACTGAAGATGAGAAAGCACAATATGAAATTGAATCAATCATTTCAGAATATTCAGGAAATGAATATTATGTTTTAAGAAGTCATTTTGGGTTGGTGGCTCCTTCTGCTCGTCAATTAATAGAAAAATATAATATGCCAGAATGGCTTATCCGCTATCCAAGTATGTTCCCAAATGCAAAAAAAGAATACAAACCAAAAATCTATTTAAATAACTTGGATGAAGAAGAAAAAAGATTGCTTTCTGAATTCTTAGGAATCGATCCTTATAAGCCTAATACTTTTACTTCTCAAATATTAGTTTCAGCGGAAGATCCGGAAACAAATATTATAAAACAATACTCGGTTAACAGATTAAAAACAACCCGTGATACGGTTAGTGGCCGATTGATTGATAATCCTGAGAGTGGAGTTGTGCGTTTATCAAAAGATAAAATTATTGCCAAAAAAAATCTTAAACCTTCATGGATTAATTATACAGATCCACTTTCAAACAATGTAACTGGCATGAATTTTGATGCGGTTAGATGTTTAAATAATTCAATATTTGTAACAATAGTAGCAACCATAATAACCGTTTTAATCAATTCTATGGCAGCATTTGCTCTTTCAAAATACCGTTTTAGTGGTCAAATTATTTTTTTTATTATTATTTTAGCAACATTAATGGTTCCAGCCTCAGTGTTGATTGTTGGTATATTTAAAATGGTAGCTATGACTGGATTATCAGGAACTTTGTGGGGTGTAATAATACCAGGTGCTGCAACCCCGACAGGTGTCTTTTTGTTAAGGCAATATATGCTAACAATACCTGATGAACTTTTAGAAGCAGCCAGGATGGATGCTGCAAGTGAATGGAGTATTTATTGGAGAATTGTTTTCCCTCTTGCTCTCCCAGCAATTGCAGTTTTAACTATTTTATCCATTGTATGGAGATGGAATGATTTAATTTTACCAATGATTGCAGTTTCTACAACAAAAGCTGCGTATACTATTCAATTATGCTTATTAGATTTTCAAGGAGAGTATGTTAGCCAAGAACATTATAGATTAGCAATGACTGTTGTTAGTTTAATTCCTACAACTTTGGTTTTTGTTTTTCTTCAAAGATATATAACAACTGGAATAGCAACAACTGGAATAAAATAACAAGGTTTTATATGGCTACACTCGAATTAAAAAAATTAAGAAAATCTTATGGAAAATTGGAAGTAATCCACGGTGTAAATTTACAAGTTGTGGATGGAGAATTTTGTGTTTTAGTTGGACCATCAGGATGTGGAAAATCAACTTTATTAAGAATGATCGCAGGTCTTGAACCAATTACAGATGGAGACATAGTTATTGATAATAAGAAAGTAAACGATATATCCGCAGCCAATAGAGGGCTGGCAATGGTCTTTCAATCTTATGCATTATATCCACACATGAACGTTCGTCAAAATCTTGCTTTTGGCCTTGAAAATTTAAAAATGCAAAAAGATGAAATCGAAACCAGAATAATAGAGGCAGCAAGATTACTCAGAATGGAAGAATATTTAAATAGACGACCTGGTCAACTTTCAGGAGGGCAGAAGCAGAGAGTTGCTATTGGACGTGCTATCGTTCGCGAACCTTCTATTTATTTATTTGATGAACCACTATCCAACTTAGATGCTGAATTAAGAGTGGCTACTCGAGTTGAATTGAAAGCACTGCATCAAAGATTAGGTAATACAATGATATATGTTACTCATGATCAAGTAGAGGCTATGACCATGGCTGATAAGATAGTTGTATTAAATGATGGTATTATAGAACAAGTAGGAGCTCCTCTTGATCTTTACAATAAACCCGCCAACAAATTCGTTGCAGGGTTTATAGGTTCGCCAAGAATGAATTTTTTTGATATTAACAAATTACCTGAATCAATAAAAACTATTGCTCCAAAAAATGCAATAACTCTTGGTGTTAGACCAGAACATTTCGAAATAAATGGAGAAATTACTTTTCCACTTCATGTGAAAAACGTTGAGCAATTAGGTGCTGATAGTTTTGTATATGGATATACAGTTGATGGTCAAGAATTATCAATTAAGTTCAGTGATCAAACTGAAATAAAAGCCAAACAAGACATATCTATAGGCTTCTCTGAAAATCAGTCTCATTGGTTTGATAATAATGATTTTTCTATTTAGGAATAACAAATAAATTTTTTCATATATAATTATCATCTATTAATTACACGTTTGTTAAATGGTTAAAAAATGAAAATCTTTTCTAAAATCTTATCAAAAAAGGGGGGAAAGGCAGGTGCTGTTTTATTATTAACTAATGGTTGGCAAATGAGATTGCGGATTCTTGAAGATTGGTTGCTTAGAATAACTTTAGAGCCTTCAGATGGTTTGACAATTAATAAAACTTGGATGGTTTGTCCAAAAGATCCTCCTGGGTTAAGTGGAAGAAATCGTGAAAATTTAAATTGTTTTAAACGTCCAAATAATTCTTTTTATTGCAGTAAAGATAAGACCTCTTTAATCGGTGGAAAATTCAAAGTGATTATAAGAAATAATCCTCTAGCGTTAGAAATATCAATACTAGATAATAACAATCAATGGAAAACTGTATTATCTGACAGGGAAACTGGCTCTTGGTATTGGGACAAAAAACACAAAACTACCAGCCATTATCAATTAAGAAAAAAAGGTGACAGACTCTACGGTCTTGGAGAAAAATCAGGCCCTTTAGAGAGGAGTTTCAGAAGATTCCGTATGTCCCAAATAGATGCTCTTGGATATAATGCTGAAAAAAGCGATCCATTATATAAATCTGTTCCTTGGTTAATGGTACGTTCAATTAATAACCCAGAATGTGATGTAGGCTTACTCTATGATACATTAAGTCCGGCTGTTTTTGATTGCGGTAGTGAACATTCAAACTATCATTCTAACTACCGATATTTTAAAGCTGAAACCAAAGGTCTTGATCTTTATGTTTTAACTAGAACGCAAGATCAAAGCTTGCCGGCAATGCTTGTTAAATTAACTGGGATGCCTCCATTACCACCTCGTTGGTCACTTGGTTTTCAATTTTCTTCAATGGAATTGGCAGATCATCCAAAAGGAGAAAGAGCTTTTTATGATTTTCTAAATCATTGCAAAACATTTAACATACCTATTAGCGGATTACACTTTTCATCTGGATATACTTTAAGACAAGGAAAAAGATATGTGTTCACATGGGATCACAGCAGGTTTCCTAACCCAAAATCTCTTTTGAACAAAATTAAAAGTATCGGCATACATACTGTTGCTAACATTAAACCAGCTTTATTAAAAGACCATCCTTTGTACAAGAAAGCTGCGGCTCAAAACATTTTTTTAAAAAAATCATCCGGTACTTTTCATTCAGTTTTGTTTTGGGGAGGTAAGGGAAGTCTTTTAGATTTTACTTCTAAAGCTGCTCAAAAGTGGTGGAAAAAAAATATTAAAGAAAAATTGCTTAATTTTGGATTTGATACAGTTTGGAATGATAATAATGAATATGACATAGAACAAGATGATATTATCTGTAATGGTGATGGCAATAAAATTAACGCTAATGAAATCGTCCCAGCCCAAGCTTTATTAATGGTTAAAGCTTCAAGCGAAGAAATTTCAAAACAAAAACCAAATAAAAGAGTCTACACAATTACCAGATCAGGCTCTCTTGGCATTCAAAGATGGGCTGAAAGTTGGTCGGGGGACAATAAGACTTCTTGGCATACATTAAAATGGAACATAGCTATGGGGCTTGGCATGGCACTTTCCGGATTAGGAAGAATTGGACATGATATAGGTGGTTTTGTTGGGGAAAAACCCGATGATGAATTGCTACTAAGATGGTTTCAAGCAATGGCATTACATCCCCGTTGTTTAATGAATTCTTGGAAGTCAATACATACAAATTTACAGAACAAAAGATTCTCAAATTTAAACAATCAAACAAATTTACCATGGATGCATCCTAAGATTGTTAATTTGGTTCGAAAAGCTCTTAATCTTAGATATGAATTATTGCCCGTTCTCTATGCCACCTTTTGGGAATATCATCACAAGGGGGAGCCCCCAATTCGCCCACTTTTTTTAGACTACCCTGAATCAAAAATATATGATCAGGATGATGTCTTTGCTATTACTGAGAGGATAATTGTAGCGCCTGTTGTTGAGAAAGGTCATCGCAAACGTAGTCTTTATTTGCCTAAATGCGATGAAGGTTGGTATGATTATTACAATATGAAGTTTATTGCTCAGCAGGGATATGTTGAACTTGAAGCTCCATTAGAAAAACTTCCGATTTTAATTAAAGGAGGTACAATCATCCCAAGAGCTAAAACACCTTGGTCTCCATCACCACACTCAGCACCAATCAAAGAAATAGTTATTTATCCCGCATTAAATAAAGGAAAAAACTTACAAAATAATTTACCAATAATTTTTGATGATGGAGAGTCATTGGAATATCAAAAGGGAAATTTTATAAGTCTTATTCCTAATCTTCTTTGGAATAATAAATCAGCTCGGTTAAGTTTTAAATCTAGTGGTTCAGGAATTTTGCCCAAAAGAAGAATATCAATAAATAAACCTCCAAAATGGAATATAAAAATATTATCATTTAAAGGTTTTAATTTAATGAATAAAACTAAATAAGATTATCTATTGTTTGCATGATAATTTCATTTAAAAAGATATTTCATGAAAATAAGTAAAACGATTATTTCTTATCTGAAAAAAGGTGGGGCAGATTTTTTTCTGTCTGTTCCGTGTAAACTTCTAGCCAATATGATTTCTATTTTGGAGAATGATAAAGATGTGTATTATTCAGCAATTCCCAGAGAAGAAGAAGGAATGGGAATATCTGCAGGGGCCTATCTAGGAAACAAATTACCTTGTATCATGATGCAAAATACAGGGATTGGTAATTCTGTGAATGCAATAGTTTCACTTTTACAGTTATATCAAATGCCTGTTGTTTTTTTAATCAGTTATCGTGGAACACCCGGTGAGCCAGTCGGCGCCCAGGCTGGCATGGCAAAAGTTACGGAAGAAATATTGCAAACATTGCGTATACCAATTCTGCATTGTGGTTCCGAGAAAGATTTGGATCAAATCAGTACATTTACAGCACACGCAAAAGTGATTGAAAATCCAGTAGCCATTTTATGTGATTTTAATTTAATGAGGGAAGATTAATGAACCGTTTTGAACTCTTAAAGTTATTACAGCCTATATTACAAGATAATTTGGTAATTTGTAACATCGGACTTCCTTCTCAAGAGTTGTATCACATAAAAGATCAACCAAATTACTTCTATATGCTTGGCAGTATGGGGTTGGCTTCTTCTATTGGATTAGGTTTGTCCTTATCAATTGATAAAAATGTTATAAGCATTGATGGGGACGGTTCTGTCTTGATGAATATGAATACGCTTGCAACAATTGGAAATAGAGCACCCAATAATTATACTTTGTTGATTATTGACAATGGTTCGTATGGTTCAACGGGAGATCAAAAAACATTTACTGATGAAAAAACAAGTTTGAAAGAAGTTGCGATCGGTGCGGGTTGTCACAATGTAATTGAATGCAAGGGTTCTGAAACACCATCGAATCTAAACAAAGCACTTGATGATAAAAATAATTCTTACGTTATTATTTCAAAAATTGATCCTGGTAATGTTTCAGTAAAACCCATTCCAATAAATCCGATCACAATAAGGGATCGTTTTAGAAAAACTGTTGGAAAAGTTGATTACCTATAATTTTAGATTAACAAAGCCCTTCCATTTTGAATACCAGTAATTTTGTTAATTATTGGAAAAGGTGTATACTGGCACAAATACGCTCTCCTAGATTTGTTTGTAAGATTATCACCTGATGAATGAGGTGTTAGGCTAGAAAAAACAACAATACTGCCTTTTTTAACTTCACATAATACAGTTTTTTTATTATTTATTTTAAGATACAAATCTTTGGTTTTTTTTGACCAATAATGTTTTAATACTTTAGTATTGCTGTTTAATTTGGTGGGGATGATTGATAAGGCACCATTTTTTTTAAAAGAATCATCTATTGCTAGCCAAATTGATATGTATGGCTCATGTTTAAATCCAACATATCCGGAGTCTTGATGCCAGCTAAAACTACTTTTTGAATTAGGCGCCTTGGTTACCAACTGTTCATTAAATAGATAAACTTTTTCTTTACCAAGTAAATGTTGAGTTATTTTTTTTACGATTTTTCCCTTTGCAAACTTATTAAGGGCAAAATATTTTTCACATCTATTATTTAAGAATTTTCTTCCATGATGAGAGATATCCCAAACCGAATTTTTTTTAAAGGCTTGCATTAGTGCTTTTGAAGAGGCATCTATTCTACTGAGTTGATCAGGTTTGATCATATCTTCTAAAATAATATAACCATTTTTAATAAAAGAATTTTTATCAATTTGCTTCATTTCTTGATATAATTGTATATCAATTTTTCTATGAGAACAAATGATGTTGTGTGTGTTGGATCTGTATTTCTTGATTATGTGGTGAGTTTGGAATCCATCCCGAAAAAACCTATAAAAGTTAAAGCTAAGCGAATTGAAAAGAAACTAGGAGGTTCTGCTGCCGTAGCTAGTTTTACAATTAAAAGACTAGGCGTACAATCAGAGTTTGTTGGTCGTTTTGGAGATGACGATGGGTCAAATTTTTTGAAATCGGAATTTGATTATTTTAATGTTAATTACAAAAAATCTCTATCAATAAAAAAATCATTCTCATCGCAAAGTTATGTTTTTCAGGATAGCAAGGGCGAAAGATTACTTGCAGCATATAATGAAAAAAGATTACTAGCCAATAAGTCTTTGCCTAAATTTATTTTTTCTAATAAAAAAACATATCTAGTTGACCTTAACTGGATTGAAGCAGCTTGTTATATTGCTAAAAAAACTCATGGGAAGAAGATTAATTGTATTGCTGATATTGATAATTTTAAAAAAAATAAAAAAATTGAACAAATTGTAAATAAAGTTTCCCATCCAATTTTTTCAGAAACTGGATTGTTTGAATATACAAAAATAAAATCCATAATTAGATCGTTAAAATATTTGTATAATAAAAAAAATAAATTTTATGGTGTGACACTTGGATCGAAGGGAGTTTATTGGGTAGACAACAATGTAATATATCATTGCTTTGCACCTAAAATCAAAGGTGTTGAAACAAATGGTGCAGGTGATGTTTTTCACGGTGCTTTTGCAGCATTTATTCATAAAAAAATGACAATAGAAGAATCAGTCGAGTTAGCAACAGCCACAGCTTCTTTAAAATGCACGAAAGCAGGAGGGATACGTTCAGTGCCAAATTATAAATCTGTGAAACAATTTGTAAAAAAAATCAAAACATCAGCTGTTGGGTGAATAATATAATGAAAAAAATTTTGATAACAGAGTTTATGGAACAAAATAGTATCAATTTTATATCTAAAAAATTTGATATTACCTACAACCCTAAACTATGTAAAAACGTAAAAGAATTAGTTTCTCAAATACATCAATTTGATGCCATTATTGTTAGAAATAAGACCCAAGTTAATGAATCAGTTTTGCAAAAAGCACGTAATTTAAGGTTTATTGGAAGGCTAGGAGTTGGTTTGGATAATATTGACACTAGTTTTTGTAAAAAAAATAATATTTTTGTTCAGCCTGCAACAGGAATGAATGCTGACTCAGTTGCTGAATATGTTATGAGCTGCACCTTGTCCTTATTAAAAAATATACCCTTACTGCATCAAGGAACAATTACTGGGCAATGGCCAAGAAACTCTATTGAATCAAGAGAATTACAAGGAAAGACAATAGGTTTACTCGGGTTTGGCATCATTGGAAAGAAAGTTAGCAAGTTAGCAAAAGCTTTCGGATCAAAAATTATTGCTTGTGATCCGTTTGTTCCATCGTCTACGGAAAGGAAATACAATATTTCTCTTGTGGAGCAGCAAGAGATTTTTGAAATAGCTGATGTTATAACAATTCATCTTCCGCTTAATAATGAAACTAAAGATTTATTAAACTACAGTTCTTTTTCCTTAATGAAAAAAAAACCAATAATTATCAATTCATCAAGAGGATCCATTGTGAATGAGAGAGATTTAATTAGGTCTTATAAGGAAAATTTAATCAATGGTTTTGCTTTAGATGTTTTTGAATCAGAGCCGATTAAAGGAATTTTCTATAAAGAGATTAACAATACTATGAACTGTATACTTACCCCACATGTTGCTGGTGTAACCAATGAATCTAACACTCGTGTTAGTCAATTCATTGCTGAAAAGTTAATTAAATTTTTTGAAAAAATCAAAAACTAAACTCACTCATCAAAACCATTCTATTTTCTTTGATCGAAAGTTCAGCAGCTTCTCCCATTGCTACAGCCATTAATCCATCGTTCAAAGAAACTTCGGGTAATGAGTTATTTTGAATAGCACGTATAAAAGCTTTATGTTCATAAAATGTTGAGCCATGATGGTGACCTGCTTCAAGAATAGTCTTATCTACTACTATCTTTTCTAGTTTGACCTCATTATTTTTTCTATAGCCAATTCTAAAATCTGATGATGCGATACCCGATTGATGTGAAGGCACACCTGTTTCAATTTTTCCTTTTGTGCCTACAGCGCACAATTCTTCTTGATGTTTTGAGTTTTCAGCGAACATACATAAATCCAAAAGCGCTCTGACACCATTTATAAAATCAACAATTACGTATGCATTATCAATAATATCAGGGGTTTTTCCGTTATATTTTTCATTTAGGTGATTTACGTCTTGGTGTCCGCTGGCATATACTTTTGAGGGTTCACTTTGCACTATCAATCTCATCAAGTCAAAAAAATGACAACATTTTTCAATTAAAGTCCCCCCTGTATTAAATGTAAAACGGTTCCAGTCATCAACTTTATGTAAAAAAGGAAATCGATGTTCCCGAATGGACAGCATATGTAATCTACCAATAGTTTTATTATGTATTTCTCTAATCATTTTTTGGATTGGCGGCATGTACCGATACTCCATTGCCGTCCAAATAATACCAGGATAATCCATTGTTAAATTTGCAATTTTTTTGCAATCTTGAAGGGTTGTACATAGTGGTTTTTCAATTAATAGGTGTGCATTGGACTTAGTTATGTCCTTTAAGATTTCAAGATGAGTAAAATTGGGCGTTGCTACAATGTAAGCATCAGCTAAATTCGCGTTAATTAGATCATGGTGATTATTAAAAGCCGGAATATCCTTTTTTAGCAAGGTTAAACTTTGATTAAGTGATTCACTGTTAGTATCAGATAAGGCTACAACCTCAGCTTCATCAATAATTTCAATATTACGAATGTGTTCTCGACCCATGGCACCCGCTCCAACAATTGCGTATTTTATTGTCATAAGGTGTAAGTTGGTATTTTCATTTTTTTACCAAGTTGAACTAGTTGATCATAAACATTACCATAAGTAAAGGCCACATGATGTTCCAATCCCCCCTTAAACATATTTTCTGCTTTATAAGCGCTATTTTTGCCAAACCTTATAACACCAGATGTTCCCGAAAAAGAATTTGATCTATCCATTACTTTCCCTTTGAGGAGAAAAAATTGAAGTCTGTTTTGAGCTTTTGAAACTCTAAAAATGGTAATTGTACCTGGTTTTAAACTAAAGTCATGAAGCAAAGGTTTTTTTCTGTTAGAATGAATTCCCGATTTTGCTGTTCCTTTTTTGGCCATACTTATTGGGGCTAGCCCACAATGCCAGAATACGACAGAATTATCATCTTTATCAATATCAACAATATCTACAAGTAAAGAAGGATTGCCATTTAATTGATTCAAAATATTACAACTAATGCTTCCCAAAACATCTACCTCACAAGCACAACTAATATTTTTTTCATTCATCATAGCCATAGGGCCACAGGAAGCGCATCCATAATCTGCAAACATTTCTGGCCAACATTTAACGGCAAAAGCATCTAATTTATGTTTCTCTTTTAAACTTTCGAGGCCATGATAAATTGAAATACTTTTATTAAATTCAACTTGGTGTAATTTTTTAGTACCCTTTAAATATTTTGTTATTGTTTTTTTTGTATCCTGAATTTTAGTATTTGCAGTATTTTTTGATTCTTCAAATAGTCTTTCAAGTTTCAGGTTTATTAGAGAAAAATTAAGCCTATTTTTTATTTCAACTTTATCATAATCACAAGTATCAAAGCCATCTGGCCTTTTGCCAATAATTCCAATTGTTTGTTTCTTCGCAATACTGAGTTTTTGTGGGAAATTCACATTATATAAATGAATTTTTTTCCATTTTGTTTTCTTATTTTGTTTGTTGTTTTTTTTGATAAATTTTGAGAAAAAAAGCTTTGTATAATTAATGTTACTTTTATGAATGATAAAATCCGGCACAATGTTATTTTTTATTAACGAATGCATGCCAAGATTAAGTCCACAAATAGAGTTTAATCGTAATCTTTTGCCAGTGCGAGGTTCAGGAAAAGCAACTATACAAATTGGTTTTTTTAATATTTGCGCAAAATGTAAAATAAATTTAGCATCTGTGAAAGTTGTTTGAAATATAATAATTTTATCACAATTCTTTTTTTTGAAAAATTGTATGGTATTTTTGGCTGTATCGTCGTTAGTTATTAAATGATTTATGCCTATTGTGTTTTTTGTGCAAGTGTTTAAGATTTTTTTACCCTCGATAAATTTTTTTTTTGCAAACTTAATATCAAAAGTTTCTCTTGCTAGACCTAAATATCCGATCATTAAAAGCCTCTATAGTCATTAGTAAAATTTCCAGATTTATTCACTTTGAAGCCCTTATCAAAATAAGTTTCAAGTGATTGAGCTTTGCGTTCTGTTAAATAATTTAATTTTTTGATGAAATTTACAGAGTCTTTTGATAGTTTATGTTTTACTTTTTTAATATTAGGATATTCATTAAAAGCTTCTAACCATATAGTTCGCCCTGCTAGGTAGCCGGAAGCTCCATTTTTATAAGCTAACTTTAAACAATTATAAAAAGATACTTTACTCATACCAGATGAAAGCATAACCCAAGGTTTGTTTTTTGTGGCTTTGCCAAGATCGTTGAATGCTTTTTTAGTTTTATTTGTAATGTTATTTTTTAATTGAGAGCTATTTACAGGGCTTTCGAGTTTAAAAATATCAACTTTATATTTATCTTTTGCAAATTCTTTAACACTTTCTATTACATAATTGGTTTTTTTTTGATGCTGCTCGCTGTATCCTGTCATGTGATTAACTTCGTTTTGAAAAGGATAAACAAGCAATTCCAAAAGAAAAGGAATACTGTATCTTTCACATTTATCACCTATTTTTTGGATATATTTTTTTTGATGTACCAGAGATTTTTTTTCAGAATCAGGTCTATACCACGCCAAAACTTTAACTGCATCACCTCCAACTTTTTTAATTTTTTCTACAGTCCAATTTTTAATATTTTTCGAATACCTACCCTTTTTCGTTTCTCTGAATTCATGATCTTCCAAAGTAATGATTAAACCTTTAGATTTATTATTTTTTAGAATATTGGGAATAGAGTAATGAGGGTCCAAAAGAGTTGCTGAAGTTAATGGTGATAAATTAGAAGAAATTAAATTTTTACACTCAACTACTTCCTTATAAGAATGCTTTCTTTTTTTTGCTGCAGAGATGATTTTAAAGATGGGAGGTCTTTGGTCAACAGCTAACATTTGAAAATGATAAAATTCACTGCAAAGTTTTTTTAAATGTATGAGTTTGCCAAGTAAGTTTTTATTCATGAAAATTTTTCTACTTTAATATTTTGTTACCTGTTATTGATTTCTTAGTCAATTTTTCCATTTTTTTTTATCTTTTATTTTTGTCTTCTAACTAAATATCATTAAATTATCATAATCTTTAATAAAATTCTTCCTTCAAAGAGAAATTAACCCCGACATCCCTCGTGGTTGGTGGTAAAAGAACAGTGATGAAATACCTAACATCATTTCATAATCTCATTAGTGCATTTAAAACAAGACTTGTGAAGAAGAACAATGATGAGCAAAACATTGTACACCAAGATCTACAAAGTGACAAATTAGAGAAAAAACTTGCCTTATTAATCAAGAACATTGAAGCTGTTGATCAAGCGGATCTGAAGCACGTGGAATATAAGAAAATGGATAAGGGAACAAAAAATGATTTATTTACTTACTATAGGCTTGATTTTCATACACGCGATGAATTGAATCATTTTAAAAAGAAATACAAATCTCTTCTTTTATAATAGGCAGAAAATAACTCCTCAACATTCCTCGTGGTTGGTGGTAGGATAATGTGATGAAAAAGTTTTTCTTACTTAGCAATTTGGTTAATTAGACAGTATTTTTTCAAAAGCAGTTAATTCTTTAATAATCCTCTTATGTTATTCTTAAAATGAAATCTCTAAATTTTAAAATTACACCTATTTTGATGTTAGTTTTAATGTCAATAGCAACACCAATAGCATTTAACAGTTGGAGCGTTCTTATAAATAACTTTGCGTTTGAAAGAGCAAATTTTACTGGTGTTGAAATAGGAATTTTGCAAAGTGTAAGAGAAATTCCTGGGTTTTTAGCTT
>Ga0187827_10004773_pt1 | contig 16405 bp, 9 predicted proteins | sample ETNtaG_39_FD_167969 | JGI IMG/M metagenome (GOLD analysis project Ga0187827, IMG submission 167969) | Marine microbial and viral communities from oxygen minimum zone, Eastern Pacific Ocean - ETNP2014_SV_150_PacBio MetaG (Illumina Assembly) | ecosystem: Environmental > Aquatic > Marine > Hypoxic...
GGGTGCTGGCGGGGTTGGGCCAATTGTCGATGCCATGGGTGCCGCCTCCGCTGCCCTGAAAATCCCACGACTTGGTCTGGGGATTCCATCGTCGCACGGCTTCGCAAATGACGCGGCCATAAAAGAGCTTCTCTCCGCCGTCCGATTTTTTCAGCTTGTCGATCGATTTTCCGTGATTCATCTCTGGCAGGTCCAGATACCAGAGGGGAGGAGCCTTGGGCATGGCGCCCTTGCGGTACGTGGTGTCATCGACTCTAAGGTCAAAGTCCACCCAGTACCGCATCGAAGAGTTTAACCAGTAGAACCGTTGAGCTTCTCTGAATCGATTCAGGTAGTAGCGTTCGATATCTTCGGCAGACATGGACGCTATCTGAGGCGCCTTCCCGTCAAGGTTGTCGGCACCGATGACATTGGTCAGAAGCAAGACCAGAACCGGTATTCTGATGAAAGAGGTCTTCCCCGGCCCGGCCAGAGTGTTGATGGTGTATTCACGGCTCCAACCGTCTCCCGGGATGGTGCGCAGTCCGGGCATGTGCAGGCGGTAGTAGTAGCGACTGGCCGGCTTCAGGCTGTCGAGCTTCATGACGTGACGGGTGGTTTGCCCGGCGCCCCTCGAAACGACCCGCGTTTTGCCGAAGCCGCCGTTAACGAACTTCTCAGGCGTGCGCAGAGGATATGGAGACTCCCGCAGCATGACTTTGGTCGTCGCCGGGACATTCGTGTCGTACCGAATCGTTGCGCCCTCCGACGTGATGGAATCCACCCGCGGCGCTTCCGGTACTGTGAAGTCCTTATCGTAGATGACCACCCGGCTGTTCCGCGTGTCGGCGAGCGCGACGGCTCCGCTTTTGGGTGCGACGGCGATGTCATGCACTTCGGCCACCCGTCCGTAGGCGCGCGGGGTGGATGTCCACGTATGGCTTTACGTTGACGTTGAGGCCGTCCCTGTGCTTGAACTTTCTGACAGTACCCCACGCAGTTTGGATGCCCAGGAGTTCCCCGTCCGCGGTCCCGGCGCAGCCGCGAGTGATCCAGAAACCCCAGGCAATTCCCGTTTCAGCGTCCCGCCTGGCGATTCTGCCGGACGCCGAATCGTAATCGAGAATCTCGATGCGACAGTTCCAGCCGTTGGCGACAAACAACCGCTTCAGTCCACGATCGTAGAATACACCGCCGGGCTCATTGAGCTGTCCCACGTCCGTGCGCTTCCAGTCTCCCGCAAAACTCTCACGCTTCACGTTCTTTTTACGGGAGCGGCCGTACTCGAACATCATGTCGATATCCGCCTCCGAGCGAGGCCCAGTGCGATTTTCCAGCACATGCAGGGACTTTCCGGACGCATCGAACACCTGGAGGCGATGGTTGTCCCGCTCGGTAACGATAATGTGCCCGTGCTCATCGAGCGTGACTTTCGTCGGAAAACCAAGGTCGCCGCGTTTCTTGCCCTTCTTGCCGAATGATCGGAGAAACTTGCCTGTAGAAGAGAAGATGACGATGCGATGGTTGTAGCCATCGGAGACGACGACCCGCTCTCGTTGCTCGTCCACTGCGACGTCCATCGGCCCGCGCAGTTGGCCCTCGGCATCGCCGGCCTTCCCGGATCCGAACTGTCGGACGAGGCGCAGGACCTCGTCGAATTCGAGTACACGGTGGTTGCCACTGTCGGCGACGAAGAGGTGATCCCGGCTGTCAAAGGCGACGCCCTTTACCGCCTTGAGCACCAGCTCTTCTGCGTAGGCACAGAAGAGCGGAAAGATCACGAGCAGGCCGATCACTTGATCTCTTGACATGTTGGCAGATTCCTGCTGATGGGATCGATAGACCAAGTCGCTGGGCGAAAAATAGGTCAATTCATCGTAGGACGGGCTGCCCTGTCCGTCCGAATCTCCCGCTACCAGAGCCCGTAGAATCCTGATACACAGAACCAGATACCGGCAAGAACACAGGAAAGCCAACCGATGGACTTAAGCCTCTCCTGTTGCGCTACGGTCGTAACCAGCACCATCGGCAGAATGTAGAGGCTGGTGCCCACGAAGAATGCAGCAAAATAAAGCACGCTCAACGCGACGTTGTTAAGCGAAAAGACTCGCGTCATACCGGCGACAAATGGCGGGCAGATGTTGATGCCGACGAGGAAGCCGAGAACCAGAGGGAATCTCGCTGCGGGGAAATACTTTGAAGCAACGGCACAGAGGCGCGGAGATGGCGATTGCTTCCCTAGCGCATAGAGCAGCATTATGCAGCCGGAGAGGAAGATGGCCCCAGGGATAAGCCAGGAAGGAAGAAAGGCGGCAGTAAAGAAGCCGGCGAGGCTGGCGATGACCGCAAAAAGCAAATAGGCGACAAGCCTCCCCAGCAGGAACTGTCCCACAAGCCAGAGATTGGAGCGCCAGATGGACTTGGATTCGATAAGCACGAAAGGCACCAGCAGTGGCGCACACGCGCCAAGGCAGTAGAGCCCGGTGGAGAGGCCAAGAGTGAATCCTTCTGCTAATACAAACACAGGCTGCCGATAGCTCCTCCAAGTAAAAGGTAAGCGAAGAAAAAGAAGTCACGGGGGTCGAGCAGCTCGGAAAAGAAAGTGCCCTTGCGGCTGGGTCTGACATCCCGGCTGAAAACCGTATACCGAATGGCTTCGTGGGGGCAGTCACCGATGCACTCACCGCAGTTGTTGCAATATGGACCAATGGATCGTGCATCCATGTCTTCTTTGCTGATGGCGAAGGTCGGACACGCTCGCATGCATTTCTGGCACATTGTGCACTTATCCGAATCGATGGAGACTTTGAAAGGGTTGATCCTGCCCACAAGGGCCTGCCAAGCGCCGAACGGGCAGATCAAGCCGCAGAAGAGCCTCTTCTTCGTAAGCACCGGGATGAGGACGATGGCTCCGACGCCGAGAGAAGCAAAAATTGCCAACTGGATTTTTCGCACTGAATCATTGGGGTCCAGGAACTCGGTCGTCAGCTTCAACGGGCAGACCCAGAGGCAGAAGGCCGGCACCATGGTTGTCAGGGATATCAGGACCATAAAAAGAAGTATCGCGGCCGGCAGATCGCGAATCTTTCCAGGCAGTTTGAACCATCGAAGCAGGGGCCGCCTGAGTATCCGGCTGAAGCCTTCATCGAGCCCTCCGTAAAAGCAGCCCCATGAACACCAGGACCTGCCGAATATCAACGGCACGACGATCCACAAGAAGCCCAGTGAAAGGGGACCCCAATCGGACCATTGACCGCTCTTCACGGCCAGATACTGTTGGTAACCGTAATTGAGTATGGAGGAGCCAATGGCGATATGGCAGTCCGGCACTTCTTGTGCCTCTCCGCCGGAGAAGGCTTCCCCGTAAGAGACCATAATGGGAACATCGATAAGCCCTCGAAATACTTTATTGAAGAGGAACAGCCACGCTATGGCGATGAACATCACGGAGCGCCACTTCGAAATCTTCCCCGTTCGGATCATTGAAAACCCGACCAGACCCATGAAGATAATCCAGAGTGCGGGTGACTTAGTCAGCAGCACCAGCGCGGCCGAAAGGTACAACCCGAAAACCAGGCTTACGGCAAAAGACTTTCCGGCTATCTCATGATGCTTCTCCTTTTCTTTTTTCTTGGTCTGTTCAGCCTGCTTTCCCAGGTGGTCTTGTTTCGGGAGATGGCTGGGATCTTCCTGGGTCATGAAATCACTCTTGGATTGGCTCTGGCGTCCTGGCTGTTATGGGGCGGCCTCGGCAGCTTCTCGAAAACAAAATACATTCCCACAAAGGGTTCGCTTGCCTTTTATGTGGCCTGGCTGGCGCTGGCCGCTCCCGTCTGCGTGGTGCTTACCCGAATCGCCAGATTGCTCCTCCCGTTTGGGAGTCTTCCCGGCCTTTCTTACACCATCACGCTGAGCCTGGCCGTGTTGTTTTTGCCCTGCTGGCCCATCGGCGCCGCTTTCCGGGTCGGCACAGCACTGATCGGACGTGAGGGCGGCGCGGCCGGCTCTGCCAGGATCTACTTCATCGAAAGCGTCGGCGCATTTCTCGGCGGCGTGGCGACTACCTATTTGCTTCTGGGCAACGTTCCAGGTTTCCCCATGCTTGCCATCGGAGGCGCTGTGCTTGCCGGTGCTACCTGGCTGATCCTGCGGCCCCGGAAGCCGTACGTGGTTGCCGGCACTTTCATTCTCTGTCTGCTGCTCGCCCTGTTTTCGGGACCCATTGATGCACGCTCACGGGCCATTCAGTTCAGTGGCTATTCCCTGTCCAATCAAAAGGAGAGCCGGTATGAGCACCTGGCCATCGGATCGGTCGGAGAACAGAATATCTTCTTTCAGAACGGCGTGGTCTCGTCGCAATTCCCCGACCCCAGCCTGCAGGAAGAAATGATTCACTGGCTGATGCTTGCTCACGAGAGGCCGGCACAGGTTCTCGCACTCGGCGCCGGCGCGATCCCATTCGTCCCGGAAATATTCAAACACCCATCCGTAAAGGAACTCGACGTTGTTGAGCCGGATGGTGAAGCAGTGGGATTGCTTAAAGCTTCCCTGCCGGAAGCACAGCAGACGTTACTCGGCGACGAGAGGGCCCGATGGCATACGGAAGATACCCGCGCCTGGGTGGAAGGGAGCGAAGGAAAGTATGACGTCATCCTGCACACATACTCCGAGCCGTTAAATGCGAGCATTAATCGGCTGTTCACCAGAGAGTTTTTCCTGTCAGCACGGAAGGCGCTGCGACCCGGGGGCATCCTGGCGCTTTCGATACCATCGTCCGCGAATTACCTGACGCCGGAGATCGCCTACACCAACGCCAGCGTCGTCATGGCACTGAAGAAGTCATTCAGCGAAGTGGCTCTCATCGCCGGCAAGAGAATGATTCTTCTGGCTTCCAGTGACGTACTGAATCTCGATCCCCAGCTCTTGAAAAAACGCTACCGGTCACGTGGCATCGAGAATGAAGTCATCGTCCCATCGAACTTCCCCTACTACCTGAGCCAATCCCGCAGGAGCGCCGTCGAGATACGCCTCGAAAACATACGCGCCGTAGAAGTCAACACCGACATGAATCCGGTCTCCTACTTCTATACCTGGCGGGTATGGCTTTCCATGTTTGTTTCGCCAAGTCACTTCGTAGGGCTGGCCTTCGCCGCCACAGTGCTCTGTTACGCGGCCGGTCGAATCTGGAAGCTGAGAAAGTCTGAAGACATTACGCCGGAAGGTCTGCTCATCTTTGCCGTCGGCGCATCCGCGATGAGTATAGAGGTCGTGATCCTGATGACCTTTCAGTCACTTTCCGGCTCTCTCTATTGGCAGCTTGGCATTCTGCTCGGATCTTTCATGGCAGGGCTGTCGGCCGGCTGCGGGTTTTTCTCCAATCGGCGGCTCATCCCCGGCCGGCCCCGGCGATTCATGGCCGCGGTCATTCTCTTGTTCGTCGGTTTCTCCTGGGCTCTGTCCGCCATCATCCCGGCAGCGGGAGAGCTCTTCGAAGGCTGGTACCTGGCTTCCTTCTCCGCCCTCCTCGCAATGGACGGACTCCTGGTCGGAGTAACTTTTCCCCTGGCGGTCGCTGCGGAGAGACAGCCGGCGGCATCCCTCTATGCTGCCGACCTCTGGGGCGCCGCTCTCGGTGCGTTTGTTACCGGCGCATTCCTGGTTCCCATGCTGGGACTGGCCAGGACGGTGCAGTACAGCGGCACCTTCCTGTTCGTGTTTCTCTGCATCGGAGTTATTTGGATTCTGATCCAGCGGCGCGAGGCTAAATCGTAGCTGCAGGCTGCTACCATTCCTTCGTCTGTAGTGCGCGCCGTTCCAGCACGAAACATGCTGAAGCGTGCACTATAAACGGGCGGTCGTCGTCCCCGCCCTTCTCAGAACTTTTCCACAGTAAACACCATCAGATTCGTCCGGCTGTCTTTCCACGCGTTCCGCGGCAGGTGGGCCTTCTGCGAACACAACTCGGAGAGGAACAGTTCTTTGTCGGTCAGGCTTCCCCAGACCTGGGGCAGGAACAGGCCGCTTTTATTTCCGATGGAGACTGCCACGCCGTGCTTACCGGGAACGATCTCGTCCGCGCTGCTTACCTTGCGGAGGGGCGAGAGCACGGATATTTCGATCTCGAGACCGGCCAATTCTTCTTTCTGGAGCTTCTTGAACCGATGGTCGTTGAAGGCGGCCTGCCGGGCAGAGTACATCACCGCATGCACGAGAGGCATTCTGGGTACTGTCGATCCTATGCAGCCTCGAAGCCGGCCCCCTTTCTTGAGTGTGACGAATACCGCGGCCGGCAGATTCAGCTCAGGGTTCTTGTAAAGGGGGGCCGTTGACGGCTTGCCATTGAGCTGGTTCACGATGCTTTCCCTTGCCACCTTGCGCAGCATGGCCTTCTCGTCGGCGGTGATCCGAGGGCGTCTGCGGCGGCCGTCCTTGCCGGTGCGGACAAATGCCACGGACGCGTACCCAACCACACGATTCGGATCACCATGTTTCAGTTGGCCAGAATTCAAGTATTCGATGGGCACGACCCGGTCTGCTCCGAGCGCGTTAGCCGCAAACATGCCGGCTATCGTCGCCGCTTCGCCGCAGTAGGTGCAGGAAAGCTCCGGTATTCGACGGGATCTCATCGACCTTGAGGTCGCCCGGAAATAGCTCGGGTTCATGAATTCCATCGAGAGCAGCGTCGTCCGGTCCACCACTGATGCCACATCCCTGGCCGGGTAATGCGACAGGTCGGAGGATATCAGTACCAACGCTTTCTCATCTTTGAGGGCACGTCCGATGGCCTCACCCACCTCTTTACAGGTCTTCATGTCGAGCAGGTTCATCACCATCGGGACGATGGTGAAATCTCGTGACATGGTTTGCAGAAACGGCAGTTGCACTTCGATGGAGTGCTCCCCCCGGTGCGCTCTGGCCGAGCCGAAGATCAGCGGCGACTCATTGAAAAGTTTCATGCAGAGCTCCCTGTTCACGATCACGTTGCCCAGGGGGGTTCTAAATGAGCCTTCTGCATAGACGGCCGCTCCCTTCACCGGGTAGCGGTGCCCTGCGCCGATAATCACGAACGTGTCCCATTTGCCTTTCAGCGCCTTATAGCCGCGGGCCGCGGTCGGTCCGGAATAGACGTACCCGGCATGCGGCACAAGCATGGCCACGGTCTCACCCGGGAGCTTCACCGGAGCAGCCCGCGCCAGAAGCTCGCTCACGGTCTTTTTGAGATCATCCATCTCGCCGGGATAAAACTTACCGGCTACAGCGGGAGGCCGGCCGCCCTGGGCGAGGGTGATTGATGCAGTGCTGGTGAAGGCTGCGAATAGCAGGACCAGCCGGGTGGCGTCAATGCCAGACGCCGGGGATCTTTGTTCCATCGTAGGGACACTTATCGAGGTTGAAGAGAATTTCCGGCTGAGCGTAGCCATGCCTGCGGATGAGAACTCGTTTGCAGGTCGGGCAGTAAGTGTTGCCGCCCGGATGGCCCGGAACGTTGCCCGTGTAGACATAATGCAGGCCGATTTCCATCGCTGTGTTCCGAGCTTCTTCAAGGGCTTCGAGGGGAGTGGAGGGAATGTTCTGCATCTGGTAGTTCGGTGAGAACCTCGAAAAGAACATCGGGACGTCGGGGCCCAGATTCTCCATGATCCATTCACACATCGAGCGAATCGTTTTCGGGTTGTCGTTAAGCGTCGGTACGATCAGGTTCACGATCTCCGTCATGACTCCAAGCTTCTTTAACTCCACGAGGGTCCGGAGCACAAACTTCAGTTCTCCGCCGACCACTCGACGATAAAAAGATTCATCGAAACCTTTCAGATCGATCTTAATGACGTCGAAGTAAGGGGCCATCTGCCGGAGCGGTTCCGGGTTGATGTAGCCGCAGGAAACCATCACGTTCCGGAGACCTCTGGCCTTTGCCAGCTTCGCTGTTTCCAGCAGGTACTCGTAAAAGATAGTGGGCTCGGAATAGGTGTACGCTACCGACTGGCAGCGCGTCCGTTGTGCCGCCTCCACTATTTCTGCCGGCGACAGCACTTTGGCCTGCTCGTGTTGGACTCTGCCCCTCAGGCCGCCGTAACCATCGCGAAAGATCTCTAGAGACTTCGGGACTACTGTTTCCCCGGTCGCTTGCTCCGGATAAGTCTGCGAAATTTCCCAGTTCTGGCAGAAGGTGCATTTCAGATTGCAGCCGACCGTCGCAAGCGAATAGATCCGCGAGCCAGGCAACAAATGGTAAACCGGCTTCTTTTCAATCGGATCGAGATGGACCGCGACCGGGTGCCCGTAGACCAGGGTGACGAGTCGGCCGCCAACGTTCATGCGGACCTTGCATTTGCCCCTTGCCCCAACCGGCAGGAAACAATCGAAAGGACAAAGCGTGCACTGCACACCGGCACAAGTGGGATGCCAGAATTGCGCGTCCTTCACATGTTCGTTTGTACTTGGAAAGAGCTCCGAGACAGTTCCGGGCGGGCGGTGGTGGTGGAGCGTCCATGCAGCCGCTCCCGCCAGAACATTCAATCCGATCGGGGCCGCCGCGGTTGCCGTCGCCGCCGCTCCTTGAAGGAACCTTCTCCTGCCAATCGTCTGGTCGGACGCCTTCGCCGATTCATTCGGATTCTGGTCTTCGAAACTCATCAACTTCCCTGCGTCCATAGGACAGAAATCTGCTGGCGTTGGGAGCAATTGCCATTCCCCGGTCTTTCAGCCGCCAAACTCCGCACAATATTCCTGCTGGAGAGGTCGACTCTGATGTTGGTGCAGTTTCTGCCGGGAATGGGGCCGAGACCGGACAGAAAGAGAAGGCCCTCGGGTAACCGTAGGTCTTTCTCGTTGTTTTTCTCTTCGTCTTACGGCAGCCTTCGGCCGCAACCGAGGATGAAGTCCCGGGCTCTTAATCTTTATCGTAATCGTTCACTTAATCTCCCTGATGCCAGAGGATTAAACTCTGTGGGTGTGACTTCTCCGCGCAGCGCGGAGACAATTATCACGGATGGCAAAGCCATCCCACGGATGAAGACAGAATAAAAACTTTTTCATCCGTGGGATGGCCTTGCCATCCGTGGTATTTCTATCGTAGCTGCGGTTGCGGCCGAAGGCAGCCTTAGGTGAAGGATTACGATAGAGATTAAGAACCGTACACGCACATCGCGCAGAAGTTCCGAAGTACATCTTTAATCCCCTTCCTCAGAAAAGAGAGACGCTCTGTCGTGAACCAGCAACGGCCAATGGCTTTTTTCGCCTTTCTGTGTGTATGCCTGACCTCTTTTGCAGAGGAATTCCCTCTCCGCTTCTACGCGCCCTTTGACGGGCATACGCGAGGCGTACTGCTGCCGGAGAACGTGGGTTTCGAATCGCCCAACGAGTTCGAGCGCATCGCGGGTGTCGTGGGCGCTGCGGCCGCGGTACCGGAGAAGGTGGGCATCCTCTTCCCAATCAAGCCGTTCCTCTCGCACAAAGAGGGTACGGTCGCGGTCTGGCTCAAGATCAATTGGGCTCCCAAGGAGACCGCGACGCGCGGGCTCATCAACTTCGGGCGCTTCGGCTGGCTCTGGCGCTGGACCCACCAGCAATTCCTCCAATTCTCCCTGTTTTACCATCACCTCGATGAGCGGCACGATTACGGTTGCCAGTGGAAATTCCGAGACTGGCGCCCGGGACAGTGGCGGCACTTCGCCATCACGTGGTCGTGGTCCAAGCGGAAGCGCGTGATGTACATCGATGGCGCGCCCGTTGCCGAGGCCGCGATCAAACGCATCCCAAACGTCATCACTGAAGTGAGGCTCGGCCCGGACGCAGACGGGGCAGACGAGTTGGTCTTCTATTCTCGCGCAGTCGACGCGGCGGAGGTCAGGCGCCTGTATGAGGCGGGCAAGGCAGGCAAGCCCGCGTTCCGCATCGCTGAGATCCCTCCGGCCCAGGGCGCGCTCGCGCGGCTGCCGAAGTCGAAGGCGCCACGGCCGCCGCAGTACGTGAATTGGTCGTTTGACGGCGCGGAACAGAGTGACAACGGCCTGCGCGGGGAAGTAACGCTCAACGGCTGGTGGCGATGGCAGCGCGGCAACACGCAGTACGAGCCGCCCGACGACACGAAGTGGCTCTTCCGCAAGGCGCCCGCACAGTCATCGTTTACTGAGTCGTTCCGGCCCCATGACGAGCACAAGAAGATTGTCCAGCCCAAAGACCCGCGGGTGCGCCAGTTCAAGCTCAACGCGATTCCGCAGTGGTACGAGCGCGAGTTCGTCGTGCCCGAGGCATGGGCCCGCCGGCGTATCCTCCTCAAGTTCGACTCGTTCACGCACGAGAGTGCAATCTGGCTCGATGGCAAACTGATCGATGCGTTGCCGCGGGAGAACCTCGGCGGCGAGTACGACGTGACGGACCGCGTGCGCAAGGGTGAGGTTCACCGTCTCACTGTCTTCAGCAGCGGCATCGACGGAGAGACCGTGCTCGCCAGTCTGCCGGCCACGGCTACCATCGACGACGCGTGGCTCGTGACCTCGTGGCGCAAGAAGCAAGTCGAGGCGCGGCTGCAGTTGCTTTCGACAGCAGCCAGGGCAAGTGTTCGCGTCGACATATTTGATGGCGATGCCAAGACGCCGGTAAAGCGTCTCACGAAGTCCGTCGCTCTCGCGGCTGGAGTCAACCAGGTCAGGTTCGTCGAGGCATGGCCCGATGCCAAGCCTTGGTCCTTGACTCAGCCTCATCTCTACTCGTATGTCGTCACACTCCTCGACGAGGCCGGCAAACCGCTCGACGCGACACTGCCGGTACGCTTTGGGTTCCGCGAGATCTGGATCGACGGTGGCGATTTTTATCTCAACGGCCGGCCCGTGCACTTCATCGGACACTCGAACGTGCACATTGTGACGGCCGGCCAGTTGGGTGACCCAAAGTACATCCGTTACTCCCTGCGCCGGTGGAAACACGCCGGCCTCAACTGCCTCACGCCCTGGGGCCACAGCCGCGGCGGCAACCCGACGTTCCATCCGCTTTTCGACGCGGCCGACGAACTGGGCATGGCGATCTTCCTCAAGCCCGACCTGCCCACCGGCGAGCGCGGAGGAGAGACGCCCAAGCTGCGCGCGTACTGGCACAAGCTGCAGAAGCGCTACAACAAACGCTACCGCCAGCACCCGTCTGCTCTAGCGTGGCTGATCGGCAGTGGCTCTCACTCGGCCGACTTCTGCCCGGCCATGCTCGATGGCAAAACGCCGGCCAGCGTGGCCAAGGCGGTGCCGCTGCGAAAGACGTGGGACTTCGTGCGCAGCATCGACGAGACGCGGCCCATCTTCGGGCTGAGCAACGGCGACATCGGTCCCGTGTGGACGAGCATGGCCTACGAAGGCTTCGATGTAGACTTGCAGGAGCGGGAGAACTGGCCCCTGCTCTGGAGCCGCACGAAGCACAAGCCACTCATGCCTTGCGAGTTCAGTTTGCCCTGCCACCCCGACTGGTACACCCGCACTCGCGGCCGCTCGAGCCGGGCTCAATACCATCCGGAAGGGCGGCAGTCGATCCCGACCGAGTACGGCGCGATGTATCTCGGGCCATCGGTTTATGCGAAAGAGCCCGAGGAGTTTCTGAAGATCATCAGCGACTCGCCGGGCAGACCGAAGAAGTCGAACGCGTTCTGGGAGACGAAGCTTCTTTTCGCGGACACGCTGCGTGCCTGGCGCGCGTACGGCATGTCATTCGTCTACCACGCTGAGGTACCGTCGCTCTTCACGGGCGAGCGCCCGCAGTTCCCAACGGTGGCAGGACTCGACCCGCGGCGCAGAGGCGCAACCGCGGAGAATCTGCACGGCTCGCTCCAGGCCGGAGAGGAACTGTCCGAATTCGGCAAACGCGTCAAAGCCGCGACCGCGCCGGCCATGGCTTACATCGGCGGCCCCGACGGCGAATTTACGCTCAAGGATCACGCGTACTACGCCGGAGACGCGGTGCGCAAGGTGCTCGTGGTCGTAAACGAGACCGACGAGATGCTGCGCGTCGACGGTAAGTGGGAACTGCTCGACCGAGGTCGCGTCCTGATCAGCGGACGCACTCGTACGAATGTGCAGCCGGGCAGGCAGGACACGCGCAGCGCGCCCATCGAGTTTCCCGCGCCAAGTGTGCAGAAGCGTACGGACTGCACACTCGTTGTGTCAGCAGCAGGCATCGACGTGCCGGCCTTCGCGCTGACAGTCTTCCCGCGAGCAGAGGCCCGCGCGGCTGCGGCGCAAGGTCTCGTACTCTTCGACCCTGTTGGCGACACGACTAAAGCGCTCAAAGAGGTTGGCGTCTCTTCTCGCCCAATGCCCGGCAAACTCACTCCCGGCGATCGCCTGGTCGTGGGACGCGGCGTGCTGATGCACAGGCAGCATCGGGACGCGCTGGGTCGCGCGGGCTTCGATGCCGCGGTCGCAGGCGGAATGCGCGCGCTCATGATGGAACAGCGCGTCGAGGGGTGGGACGGCACGCTCATGGGCCTGCGCTTTAAACGCCTCGCGACGCGGCGCGCGTTCATGCGCGCGGCAGGGCATCCCGCGCTCGCTGGTCTGGCTGATGCGGATTTCAAGCACCTGGCCGGGCACAGCAATTTCATCGAGGCGTACGAGCGCCCTGCAACAGCGCTCACGAGCTATCCGCTGCACTGGTGGCACTGGGGCAACGACAACATCGTCGCAACGTACGCCATCGAACGACCGCAAGCCGGCGCCGCGCGGGCTCTGCTCGTCTGCGGATTCGACCTTGGAGAGACCGCGCTGCTGGAGATCGCCCGCGGCGACGGGCTCATCCTCTTCTGCCAGGTTGATGTCACCAACCGGGTCGGTCGCGACCCTGTGTCTACGCGCCTGCTGGGTAACCTGCTCGCTTACGTCAATTCAGACGCGCCGTCACCATCGGGGCCTCCGCTGTCGAAGCTGTCGGGAAAGAACCGCGCCGCGGACGAGTTCACAGGATACCTTAGCCCGCCTCCACCAGTGATGGGCATCCACGAGGGTGATCTGTTCTTCCGCGGCAAACTCACACTGCCGGCATTCGGCCCCAAATCGCCGCACCCGCTTTTCGCTCGAGTGAAGGACCAGGGCAAAGATTACTGGATCACGAGCTTGACCGGTGCGGAACTGCCGACTCCCTGGCAACGCGCCAAGCGCGGGCGTATCGAGGCCGCGCTGCGCATGGCCAACCGCGAGCGCGTCAGCCTCGGCCCCACACTGACGGACAGCGACAACCGAGACCGGCTATACCCCCACAACTGGCAGCGCATCGATACACTGAAAGGGGACTGCGATCCGTACGTTTACTGGCGTTGGTAAACGGGGATGAAACGCAACAGTGTGAATGAAGAGAACGTTGAACTTGAGGAGAACAACGAAATGAAGATCGCCTACGGTACTTACGCTATGCCGATGCTGTCGCTCGAAGAAGCTATCCTCGCGTTGGCCGAGATGGGCTATGAGGGGGTTGAGATTTGCATCAGTCCCAGGCATCAGGGGTCGATGCCGGACGAGATCAGCGGCAGTCGGCGGAACGAACTCGAGACGCTGCTGAACGACCACGGCCTCGTTATCCCTGCGCTCATGATGGTGGGGCAGGCCGTGCTCGCCGAAGACGATGCGGAACATCTCGGAGCTTTGGAGCACATGCGCCACGTGTGCCAACTGGCGCGCGATCTCGGCATGCGGCATCCCCCCGTGCTTGCCATCGGGATCGGCGGACGGACGGAGGACTGGGACGAGAAGAAAGGCCGCATTGTGGAGAGGCTGCGGGATTACGCCGACCTGGCGGAACGCGAAGACTTCATACTGGCTGGGGAGGCGCACTGCGGCGCCGCTGTCGATCGCTCCGAGCGGGTCGTGTGGCTGTTCGATACCGTGAACCATCCGCGAATCCGGTTTCATTTTGACATCGTGCACATGTTCCTCGCCGGCGAGGAGATCGAGGACTCTGTGAAGACGCTCGTTCCCTACACCGCCCACACTCACATTACCGACGCCCGAAAGCACGCCGACGGCAGCTTCGACCTCGTCCTGCTGGGCCAGGGGGACCTGGACAGCACCAGATACGTGAAAGCAATGAGCGAAGCAGGCTGGACGGACTTCATCACGTTGGAGGTCAGTATGCGAGTCTGGTCGAAGCCTGATTACGATCCTTATGAAGCCGCCAGGTTTAGCTACCGTTCGCTCTTGGGCGCATTTCACAACGCAGGTGCTGTATCATGACAATGGTCATGAGCAATATCGAAGAGTCGGCAGTGACAACTGAGGTCCGCTTGCCAATCATGGGCCGTTGGAGCTTTTCATTTGGAGGAGATGACTATGGACTTTCTTGATGTAGTGAAAGCAAGGGCGAGCGTGAGAGCCTTTGCACCTTGCGAATTAACCGACGATACACTTGAGAGTATTCTCGATGCCGGGCGCAGGGCGCCTTCGGGATACAACACCCAGCCGTGGGAATTCATCGTTGTGCGGGACCAGTCCATTCTAGACAGGCTCGGGAGGATACAGGACTGCATCGCACAGGCTTCCGCGGCTATCGGAATCGTCGTTGATGAGGAGGCAACGAAATACTGGAAAGAAGATGCTTCGGCAGCGATTGAAAATATGCTGCTCGCTGCGGTCGCACTGGGATATGCGTCCCTGTGGGTCGAGGGATACGTGCTCCAGCAGGAAGACTACGGGAAAGAAGTTCTTGGAGTGCCCGAGCATCTGCGCCTGCTGGCTATCCTGCCCATCGGCAAACCGGCCGGCCGAGCGGTCCAGGCCGATAAGAAACCCCTGTCAGCGATCACACACAGCAACACCTATGGGAACCCCTGGCAGAGACGAAGCTGAGGCTCCGTTCCCATGGCGCTTGCTTACTTAAGAGAGAGCTTGGCCTGATTGGCCATCTGCTCCGGCTTCTCATCCGCCACCCGACGATTTCAGCTCCAGGATGTTCTCTGATCCGGCGGGGCAGAACGCCCATGTGCTGGTGATCCTGGGGTCAGTCACCCGGGGGAGAGGGATTGCGGCCGTCACTTCGCCCTTCCTGCTTGTACTTTTCCAGGAGGGCTTTCAAGCTCTTCACACGATCCGGGTGTGCGGCGTAGAGATTATTCTTCTCGATTCGATCCTCAGCGACGTTGAATAATTCGCCCGGATGATCGTGGGGAACATAGCCGCGTTCTTCTTTGAGCCAGTCCGGCTCTCTGTTGGCGTCGCCACTTGGCGAATCGATGAACACCCACTCGCCCTGGCGGATGGCGAAGTTGCCCTGGATGGAGTTGTGGACGATCTCGCCACGGAGCGGCGGCTCGCAGGGCTCACCGACAAGGGCAGGAAGAATGCTGTAACTGTCCTCGCCCGCGTCTTCGGGCAGTCCGTAATCGACCAGGCTCGCGGCCGTCGCCATCAGGTCGATGAGACAGATTGGCTCATCGTTGACTGCACCTGCTTCGGTCCTCGCCGGCCATCGGGCGATGAAGAGGACGCGGTGCCCGCCCTCCCACGTATCTCGCTTCAGGCCCCGCAGGCCATCCATGCTGTAGTGTCCGAATTCTTGAATCCTCTTATAGGCGGAATTCTCCGGGCCGTTATCACTGGTGAATATCAGGAGCGTGTTGTCGGCAATCCCCCGGCGATCCAGAGCCTTCATCACTTCACCGACCGTCCAATCGACCTCGCAGACAAAGTCGCCGTAGTCACCGGCGCCGCTCATGCCTTTAAAATCATCCGTTGGCACAATTGGCGTGTGCGGAGCCGTGAGCGGGAAATAGAGAAAGAAGGGGGAATCGTCGGACTCCTCGATGTACTTAACCGTTCGACGGGTCAGTTCCGGCATCACCGCCTCCAGTTCCCAGCCGGGCGCCATGGGGCCTGGGGCTCCGTACATCTCGTCCGGCTTCTCTTCAGTGGGTTGGGCCAGAATACGGTCGTTCTCGAACCAGGTGTAAGGCGGGAAGTTCGGAACATCCTCACCAAAGTAGTAATCGAACCCACAGTCCACCGGCCCGCCTTTCACAGGCTGAGTGAAGTCGATGTTGTCGCTCAGGGCGTGACGTTTACTCATCTCGTACTCGCCGGGAGACAGGTCGCCGCAGGCCGGTCTGCCGTCTTTTGTGGCCCAATTCCAGCCCAGGTGCCACTTGCCGATGCAGGCTGTCCGATACCCACGTTCCCTGAGCATCTGACCAACTGTCAAGCGGTCCGGCTCAATGAGAGACGCATCCCACGGCCAGAGAACCGACTGTTTCAACGCCGTCCGCCAGCAATAGCGTCCGCAGAGAATCGAATACCGGGACGGCGTGCAAACGCTCGACGGAGCATGGGCATCCGTGAACCGCATGCCCTGCGAAGCGAGAGCATCCAGGTTGGGCGTGGGAATCATTGAATCCGGGTTGTAGCAACTCAAATCTCCGTAGCCGAGATCATCGGCCAGGATGTAGATGATGTTGGGGTGGGTG
>Ga0187827_10004774_pt1 | contig 16402 bp, 18 predicted proteins | sample ETNtaG_39_FD_167969 | JGI IMG/M metagenome (GOLD analysis project Ga0187827, IMG submission 167969) | Marine microbial and viral communities from oxygen minimum zone, Eastern Pacific Ocean - ETNP2014_SV_150_PacBio MetaG (Illumina Assembly) | ecosystem: Environmental > Aquatic > Marine > Hypoxic...
AAACTTCAGATCCTTTTTTCTTTTCAATTGGAATACTTTCTCCAGTAACCATACTCTCATCAACAGAGGAACTTCCTTCAATAATAATACCATCAACAGGAATTCTTTCTCCAGGCTTGACCATTATAATATCCCCAACTTTTACGTTTTCAACCGGAACACTAACAAACTCACCATTGCGCTTAACCATAGCGGTTTTCGGAGTTAATTGCATTAATTTTTTAATTGCTTCAGACGTTCTTCCTTTTGCAATTGCTTCGAAATATTTCCCCATAATTACAAGAGTGATTAAAATTGCAGAAGTTTCAAAATATTGTCCACTCCCTGGATGAAAAAGCACAAGATAAACACTAAAGAAATACGCAGCACTCGTACCAAGAGCAATTAAAGAATCCATATTTGCTGATTTATTTTTGAGTGCAGACCATGTGCCTTTGTAAAATTGCCAGCCAACAATAAATTGAACCGGAGTTGCAAGCGCCCATAATATATAATCATTATATGGAATCATAATTCCAGCCCACATGAAAACCATTCCAAAAATAAATGCAGGAATAGCAAAAATCATACTGAACAAAAATCTTTTCTTGAAATAATCAACTTCTTTTTTTTGAAAATTGGAATCCTTAAGAACATCTGCTTCTTTTAAAACTTCAGCTGAAAATCCAGCTCCATTTATTAATTCTACAATCTTAGTTTCACTAATTGAAGAATCGTGTTCAACAACTGCTTTTGCTGTACTAAAATTAACATTTACTGTTGAAACACCTTTCTCTTTTTTAAGAGTTGTTTCAATATTAGCAGCACAGCTTGCACAATGCATTCCAGTTACTTGAAACGTTGTTTTAGTCATTATCCTCCGCACCCACACCCACTACTAGTACCACCACCACAGGTTGAACTACCACAGCTTCCGCCGCAAGATCCTGCAACTTGTTCTGGAACATTAGCTAGTTCTTTCTGAACAGCTTCTGCATTATTCAAATCAACATCATCAGTTACAACAAAAACACCAGGAATCATACCCATCCAACAGCTCCAAGATAGTATACCTTCTTTTTCTGGAGTGAATTCAATAATCTGTTCACCATATTCTATATCAAAATTTAAACCGAGTTTCGGCACTTGTATTGCATTATTACAGCCATTAATTTCTTTCCCATTAATTATCCATTTTACAGGAACACCTTTTTTCAAAACAAATTTATCAGGTTCCCATCCGTAACGTGTTACATCCATGTTAATAATTTGATATCCATCCTCTACAGTTATTAAACTTTCTGACACATCAGCTCCGCTTCTAGAAGTAAATAAAGAATTCACATCAAACCCAGAGCCAGTTAATGCTAGACCACGATTAACCATTATCAAACCAAGAACAATAACAATTATTCCTGACACTTTCAAAATTTTATGAGTTGCTTTTTTTGAAATGAAAGTTGTAAAAAATCCAAAACTAAGCATCACTGGCAAAGTACCTAATCCAAAAACAAACAAAAGCTTTGCACCTTCAATCATGCTTCCTGTGCTTGCAGCCATAATATAAATTGCTTGTAATGGACCGCATGCAAGCATCAATCCACTTAGCAACCCAATAATAAGAGGACTTTTGTGTTTCTTTTCTTCAGTTTTAACAAACTTACTCAAGAATTTTGGAGTCTTTATTCGTATTTTTCTCAACCAGGGGAAAATGTGTAACATGTTAAGACCAAATACAACTAAGAAAAGTCCAGCAATTATTCCTACAGTCCCGCGCATTAATGGCGTGAATATTATTATTGAACCAAGTAAACCAAAAGCAGCACCCATTATAGTGTAAGATAAAGTTTTACCAGCGCCATACATCATATGAGATTTGTAAGATTTTGTACCTTCCTGCGCATGTTTTGCAGTGTAGCTAACAACAAATCCACCACACATACTCACGCAATGAAAACCAGTAAGAAGACCAACTAAGAACAAAAGACCATACCCCATATTTTGGCTGATTTCAGGAATTGCTATGCTATCTGCAAAAGAGAAAATAAAATACCCAATAATTAAAATTCCAATTATCCCAAACGCGATTCCAATTGTCTTTGTGTTAATTTTAGAAGAAGATTTAGATTCATCTTCTTCTTTTTCATAATCTTTCAAAGAACATTCATAACCATGTTTTTCAATTGCATTGAAAATTTTCTTAATTGATGTTTTTCGAGAATTAAAGGTTACTTTTCCTTCTTCTATTTCATAATCGATTTTAGTACTGATTACACCATCAATATCTTTAACAAGATTTGTTATTAAAGTTTCACAACTCCCACAGTGCATTCCACTTATTTTAAAATCTTTTTTTGTTTTCATAGAATACTACTAGATGAAACAGCATATAAGTTAAGATGTGAAACTAGTTTCACTTCTTTATTCCAAGAATTTTAACAAGTTCACACCGTTTGCATAGTTCGTTTCTGCTTGGTTCTTTGCAAACTGCACAATAAGTTAGCTTTTTACTAGGAATTATTTTTTGGTTAAGAACTGGGAAAATTTTCAAAAAGTTCCTAACCATTTTTTCTTTAGTTCCTGATTCTTTGTTTTCTATTTCTGCAATGAACTCGCGAACATCGCTTCTGAACGCCCCATGAGAACACGGACATGGCTCATAAAGAACTTGGAATTTTTTTGCTTTAGAATATTTTCGAATTTCGTCATTAGTGCAGAAGAAAAGTGGTTTAACTCTATTGACAAATTTCTTATCAGGACAATTTCGTTTAGGACCAAAACCAAGCAGAAGCTCTTGATTTCCAGTAAACAAATTCATCATCAATGTTTCTGCTTCATCATCAAGATTGTGACCAGTTACAAGTTTTGTTCCACCAAGCTCTCTGGCATGCTTGTTAATTAACCACCGTTTTATTACACCACAAATCATACAATTGTTTAATTTTTTTCTTGATTGTATTCCCATTCGAATGTGACAAATTGAACAACCAAATTCTTTACGAATATCCACAACATTAAGTTTGATATTTTGTTCCTTGCAAAATTTAATTGTGTTCGCTAAATTATCATCAGACCATTTGCCAATTACAAGATCAATCATTAAACCTTCAACATTATAACCAAGTTTTTTGAGAAGATAAAGTATTACAGTAGAATCTTTTCCACCAGAGCAAGCAACAATAATTTTATCTTTTTTAGTAGCTAATTTATAATCTTTAATCGTGCTTCTCACTTTGTTTTCAATATCTTTCATAAAATCCATTTTAGTGTTTTAGAATAACAATATTCGACATGCCACGACGCTTACGATCTATTAAATCTTTTCCTTCAAGCTTATCTAAAATGCGTGTTACTTTAACTTTATTGAATCCAGATTTTTCAACAAGCTCTGATTGAAACAATGCACCTTGCGATTCTATGATTTTTTCAAAAACTGTTTTTTCATTAGCAGAAAGTTTAGACATGTCTGTCTTGAAACTTTTTTTTGTTATTTTCTTTTTCTCTTTTTTTGGTTTGAATAATACGCGATCTAATTGTTCAGAAAAAACAAGATATAATCCAATTAGGATTACAAAAACCATAAGACCAATACTAATATTGGTTTGATATTTTATTGACTGCCACATTGGACAAGAAGGACCATGTGAACATGAAGTGTTTACAATAGCTATAAGAGCTTGATTAAAAAGAAAAATAATTATACCCATACCTGCAGACAATCCAATTACAATAAACCCTGTTTGACGATTTTCCATAAAATTAAATTAGAAACTTCTTATTTAAACGTAATGGATTAGGAAGACAATCCTGCTTTTTCCATAATTTGTTTTGCTCGCGCCACAGTTTCTGGAGAAGCCATTCCTTCTTTGTGCTCTTTTTGATATTCTTTGTAGCGACGAATAATTTCTTGTTCTGCAGCACTTGAAACAAGTGCATCGCTTGTTATTGCTTTTGCAACCATATTTATCCCCATTTCAGTTGGAGAACTGCACCACTTCACAGCTTTTGGGGCAAGTTTTGAAAGGAGTTCTTTCATTATTGCAAAGTTTTCAATATCACGATTATAATTTACAGAATCTTTCCCATATTTTTTCTTGTAATAAAGATCAATCATATTCTCATCTCCCAAATCTGCAGTTGCTGCCTCATAAGACAAATTCACAGCATGGTCAATTGGTAAATCCCAAACAGGGAAAGTTTCATTTTTTGCATAACGAGTATAGTTTCCTTTTTTGTAATCATGATAAAGTTGAGTCATGCAAATACCAAATTTTCCAGAACCTCCCCCAGGACCAGTTATTCCAATAAGATGTTCGTCAAATTCAATTTCAGGTTCTTTTCCAAAACCTTTGTCACTGAGAATTAATTTCAAATCATTTGGATAATTTTCAATGCGATTAAAAACATAATAATCAATACCTCTTTTTTTCAACTCTATCATTAATTCATCTGCTTTTTTCTCCTTATTGTAAATTGTAATTGCAACACACCGAATGTCAAGACCTCGTTTTTCTAACAGTTCCAAATCCTTGAAAAGTTGTTTATTATACGTAAGGCCCGTATCTGGATAATGTTTCTGGCGTTCAAGATCAATAGCACTTATACAATAAACCAATTCCATTTTCTTGGAAATTTTTGCAAGAACTTGAAGCTTTGCATCTGGTTCGTATCCTGGAAGAACTCGCGACGCATGCATATCTGCACCAAGCTTTCCTCCAATTTCGAAATAAGATCTAGAAATGGAACCTGTTAATCTTTTGAGAATTTCCTTTGACTGGAGTTCTACATACTTTTTTGTGTCAAAACCTTTTTGCATAAAATTGGATATGAAAAGTTTGTATAAAAAGTGTGCGGTAGATTAAAATAATCAAAGAAACAAGAGGAGGATATGGATGTCAAAGAAGAAATTGATGAAATAACGGAATTAGCAAATAAACCAGGAACTTTTTCAAAAATAGTAGATTTGTATGATAAAAAGCTCGAAGATTTTTTAAAAGAAGGAATTTTATTAAAACACAGTCCAGAAGATGATGAAGCAGCTCTTTCATTTCACTTGGCAGAACGTAGAGGGGGTCTGCTTTATTCAAACCAGGGATACCATGGGCACTCAATTGGTCAGCAACACACAAAAACTGGGGAATAATCTTGAATGAAAAATTTACAAAACTAATTAGAGGATCTCTTAAAAAAAAAGAGATAGAAGAACTTGTTGATACAACACACGAGCCAGAACATAAGATTTTTGAATCTATGTTTGAATGGAAACTTGGTTCTTGGGATAGTATTATTGAAAAATTTAAAGAGTATGGAATAGAAAAAGTGAAATTAGTAAGAGATGACATTACAAAGAGTGAAATACACTATCTTGGCGAATATCTTTACACTTTAGCAGTTCTTGAGAATCTTATTGGAGTTCACCCAGTTTTTGGTGTTAGAGCATATTTTGTTCATAAAAAAATATTACAACCATTAATACGCATACCTCCAAAATTTATTAAAGCAATTATTAAAACACACATATACAAAAGAAGAAGAAAAACTGTTTAAAAAATATAAATGGATTAAATTTTATTATATGAATCTTGGCGGATTGGGGGGAAATAACACTTGGGCTCAATTGATGAGTAATAATGATTAAAGCAGAAGTTTCTCAACAATTCTTTCAGCAGCTTTACCATCCCAGAGTTCAGGAACTCTAGGTTCAGTTATAATTTCTCCTAATATATTATTAACTGCAGAGAGAATTTTATCATGATCTTGACCAACAACTACACTTCCACCAACTTCAACAGTCACAGGACGTTCTGTTTCTCCGCGTAGTGTTACACAAGGAACTTTCAATATGGTCGCTTCCTCTTGAATTCCACCAGAATCAGTGAGTATTATTTTTGCATTTGAATTCAAATTCAAGAAATCAAGATAACCAAGAGGTTCAATAATTTGGAAAGAATTTAATTTATCTTGCAATCCAAATTCCTCAATCATTTTTTTTGTGCGCGGATGAATTGGGAAAACAATTTTAATTTTTTCAGAAATTTCTGATAGAGTATTCAATAAACTTTCAAGCACTTCTTTCTTATCAACATTACCAGGTCGGTGCATTGTTAAAACAGCATATTCTTTTGATTGCAAATTCAAAACATCTAAAACTTTTGATGTCTTTGATTTTTCAAGAGATTTCAAAAGAGTGTCAATCATTACATTTCCAACAAAGAAAACATTATTCTCAATTCCTTCTTTTTTTAAATTTTCATTTGCACTTTGTTCAGTTGTGAAAAGATAAGAAGATACTTTGTCAACAACAATTCGATTTATTTCTTCAGGCATTTCCCAATTGAAACTACGAAGTCCAGCTTCAATATGTGCAATTTTAATTTTTAATTTTGCTGCAACAATTGCACCAGCAAGTGCAGAATTACAATCACCAACAACTAAAACTAAATCTGGTTTCTGGTCAATCATAACTTTCTCAAGCTTCACCATCATTTCAGCTGTTTGCTGAGCTTGTGAACCAGTACCTACCCCTAAATTCATATTTGGTTCTGGAATACCAAGTTCATCAAAAAAAAGTTTGGACATGTTCTCATCGTAATGCTGTCCAGTATGTACAATAAAGTGCTCAATATTCTCGTGCTTTTTGAGCGCATCTGCAATTGGAGCGATTTTCATGAAATTTGGACGTGCTCCAACGATTGAAAGAATTTTCATTAAAATATTGAAGCACCGAGACTATAAAAAATCTGTGATTCTCACTCCGATTTTTAATACATAAACTATTAAATACTCAATTTTGATTTCAAAAACTATGATTAGAGTAGGTGTGATAGGTGCTGGCAAATGGGGAAAGAACCATGTCCGCGTTTATTCAGAACTGGAAAGCTGCGAACTAGTTGGAATTGCAGATATTAATCCAGATACTAAAGCACTTGCTGATGAATTCAAAACAGGATTTTTTACAGACTATAAACAGATGCTTGAGAAATGCGATGCTGTTTCTGTTGTAGTTCCAACAACACTTCATTATGATATTGTTAAAGAATGTTTGAATGCAGGAAAACACGTTCTTGTTGAAAAGCCACTTACACAAAAATCTGAAAGATCTGCAGAACTTCGGGCACTTGCACAAGAAAAAGGAGTTTACCTAACAGTTGGTTATTTATTCAGATTCAATGCTGCTGTTCAAGAATTGAAAAAACGCTTGCCAGAACTTGGAGATATTCAATATGTTACAGCTCGATACATGCACTCAAACAAACCTCCACGCAAAGATATGGGAGTTGTTTTCAATTTCGGAGTTCATTTGATTGATATTCTAAGTTTTGTTTTTGAAAAACAACCAGAAAAGATTTTCTGCAAAACTAAAAAGTTTCTTTCAGATGAGCGCGACGACGCTGCTATTGCTGTGTTCGATTATGGAAACTTCATGGCAGAACTTGAAATGAGCTGGTTACATCCATTAAAGAAACGAGACATGTGGATAATTGGTTCAAAGAAAAAAGCATATGTTGATTTGCTTGAGCAAATAATTACAATTTATCCAATTGAAGTTAGTTATGATGGAAATAAAATTGAATCCGCACAGGAATTAGAAATCCACAAAAACGAACCACTAAAGGATGAGCTAATTGCATTTGTTGAAAAAGTTGAAAGCAAAGATTTTGCTTCAAGTGATTCTTATAATACTACAAAACTTTGTGAACTCTGTTTGAAATCTGCAGAAGAAGGATGTGAAATAAAAAATGAATAAAATTTTCAATAATGTAACAATACCAGAAAATTGTGAACTTGGTGGTAGCAATGATATTGGTGTTCCGCCTCGCGGAAAAGAAGATGGTGAACTGAAAACAACAATTGGAACTGGCGCTACTATCCGATCTGGAACTGTAATTTACGCGGGAAATATTATTGGAAATAATTTTCAAACAGGACATCATGTTATGGTTCGCGAAGAAAATGAAATTGGAGATGATGTAAGTATTGGAACAAATTCAGTTGTTGAACATCATGTGAAAATCGGAAACGGAGTACGAATGCACACTGGAGTTTTTGTTCCAGAGTTTACAGTTATTGAAGATGGAGTATGGCTTGGTCCAAAAGTTACAATCACAAATGCACGATTCCCAAAAGGCAAAGAAATCAAAAAACGCCTTGAAGGAGTTACAATAAAAAAGAACGCAAAAATTGGAGCTAATGCAACAATTTTACCAGGAGTAACAATTGGAGAAAATGCAATGGTCGGTGCAGGAAGTGTTGTTACAGAAGATGTGCCAGACAATAGTGTTGTTGTTGGAAGCCCGGCAAAAGTCATTAAAAAAATTAATGAACTTTCTTATTCTGATGGAGTGAAACCATACTAATGGATATCCCACTGGTTGATTTGAAAGCGCAGTATCAAACAATTAAAACAGAAATTGATACAGCGATTCATGATGTTCTTGATAATACTGCTTTCATACTGGGAAAACATGTTAAAGATTTTGAGAAAAACTTTGCAGAATTTTGCCAAACAAAACATGCAATTGGAGTTTCAAATGGAACCACAGCATTAAAACTTGCTTTAGCTGCTTGCGGTATTGGAGCAGGTGATGAAGTTATTACAACTCCACACACTTTTGCTGCAACAATTGAAGCAATTATTACTTGCGGAGCAAAACCAGTTTTTGGAGAAATTTTTGAAAAGACTTACAATTTAGCTTATGAAAATATTGAACCATTAATTACTGAAAAAACGAAAGCAATATTACCAGTTCATTTGTATGGAAAAATGTGCGATATGGAACATATTATGGAAATCGCAAAGAAACATAATTTAAAAGTTATTGAAGATTGTGCGCAGGCACATGGCGCAGAATGGAATGGAAAACGCGCTGGATCTTATGGCGATGCAGCAGCATTTAGTTTCTACCCAGGAAAGAATCTTGGAGCTTATGGAGATGCCGGAGCAGTTGTTACTAATAATGATAAAATTGCTGAAAAAGTTATGCTTATGCGAAACCATGGCAGAAAGAGCAAATACGAACACAGTCACTTTGGAACCAATGAACGAATCGATGCTCTTCAATGTGCAATATTAAATGTGAAAATGAAACATATTGAATATTGGACAGAAAAGCGAAGAGAGAATGCAAAAATTTATGACGAACTTTTAGCAGGAAAAGATGTTATTATCCCATACAATGGCGAACCGATTTCAAAACACGTTTATCATTTGTATGTTATTAGAACAAAAAATAGAAATGAAATTTTAGCAAAATTAAATGAAAAGGGGATTGGAGCAGGGATTCACTACCCTATTCCATTACACCTGCAACCGGCATATAGCGACCTAGGTTACAAAGAAGGGAATTTTCCGATCACTGAGCGGGTATCGAAAGAAATAATAAGCCTTCCGATGTATCCAGAATTGACAAAAGAACAAATAGAACAAATTGTCAATCATATGTAGGAGGTAAATTAATGGAAGCTAAATGGATTATCATTGTAATCATCCTGCTTGCACTTGCAGCTGCTGGATATTATTATTTTATTATGTAATACAATAAAAATTATTTTTGAATTCTTAATTTTGAGATTTTTCTAACTCTATTTTTTTGATACAAGTATCAAGAACACAATCAAACTAATAAAAACTAGTATGGCTGGGAACATTACAAATCGGTAATTAACTACTGGTTTTGGCGGTGCTTGAGTTGTAGTTTCCATCATTATAGGTTCTGGATCTTCAATACCAATTGTTCCTTCTGGATTTTCAACAAAATCTTTCGGTTCCATGTTTGCGTCGTCATCTAATGGAGATTCAGTAATGATTTCACCTTCCTTTTCTAGAGCAGGAGCAATTACAATATCTGTTGTTTCAATATCAACAACAGGAAGCTCCTCGCGTTCATTGATTATGACATCATCCTCAATGGCATAAACAGGAATAATAAAAGAAATTACGATTATTAAAATACAAAGTGCATTTAGTAATTTTTTCATGCTCTTCGAGATATGAGTATGTTTATTTAAAGTTTACCTAAATTAAAAATTGCAACACATTAAACAAATAGCCAGTAAAAATTATTCCAAGAGTAACTATTCCAAAGAAAATTAAAATCAGTTTAAGTTTCATAGCCCTTCTCAAAATAATTGCTTCGGGGAAACTCAATGCTGCAGTGGCCATCATAAATGCAAGAGCAGTTCCAAGAGGTACTCCTTTGTTAAAGAGCACAACTGCAATTGGGACAATTGCTGCACAGCTTCCATACATTGGAACTCCAAGGAACGTGGCAAGTGGAACTGTGAAAATTCCACCTTTACTAATTACTGATTGAATAACTTCTGATGGAATATAATTGTGAATAATAGCGCCAGCAGCAACACCAACAATTATCCAAAGCCAAAGTTTTTTGATAATTGAAATTGCTTCAGCAAATCCAAAAGAAATTCGTTCTTTCAAATTAGAATAATTTTGTTCTTTCATTTCAGTTGATTGAACAATATCTTTTTCCAAGTATTTTTCTAATCCAAGCTTTCCAAGAATTATTCCAAGAATCATCCCTAGCAACATTCCACTTAAGACATAAAGCGCAGTTATTTTCCATCCAAAGAAACCGAGCATAAGGACTACTAGATATTCATTTACAAGTGGAGAAGTAATTAAGAAAGAAAAGGTTACACCAAGAGGAACTCCTGATTTAATAAAACTCAAGAAAATTGGAATTGAAGAACATGAACAGAATGGAGTAATTGCTCCGAAAGTTGAAGCTGCAAGATTACTCAAACCATATTTTTTACTAAGCCACTTGCGAATTTTTTTAGGAGAAATATAAGTTCTTAAAAATCCTACAAATGTAATCATTACAAACAAAAGAAAAAGAATTTTAACTGTATCATAAAGAAAAAAATTAAGACTCTGCGTTAAATGTGAAGTTGGATTTAAACCAAAAAGTCCCTGCAAGATCCAATCAATAATTTCTTGTAACATTTTTATTATTAACAATTATAGCATTTACATCCTTTTTTAGGTTTAGTCTTTTCTTTTAGCCAATCATCAACTTTTTTGTAAAGACTTTTTTTCTTTTTATCAGTCATGTTTTACCCCCTTCTTTCTTGAACAACTACCACAGACTTCACAATTATGAACATCTGCGCGCCCAGTGTTTTTCCCAGAATCATAATTTTCAAGTGCTTTCTTTAGAGATTCAATACCAAGTTGGGAACAATGAACTTTAACTTGAGGAACATCACCAAGCTTAACCATAACATCATTAAAAGTTAATGCTTTTGCTTCTGCAACTGTTTTTCCAATTAAAATTTCGCATAGTGCATCTGATGCGGAAATTGCAGCCACGCAACCATACGTTTGCACACTAGCATCAACAATTTTATCCTGTTCGATTTTTAGGAAGAGTTTCATAACATCTCCACATTTTACATTTCCAACTTGTCCAGTAACTGTTGCATCTTCCATATCATGCAAGTGCTTTGGATTTTGAAATCGTTCAAGTGTTTTTTTTGAGTACATAGTTTGCTACTTTCGCTAGTGGCGAAAATCCTCTTAATTTTTTAATTATTTTTGGAAGCTCTTCTAAAACATAATCAACATCTTCTTCTTTTGTGAATCGGCTAAGTGTTAAACGAAGACTTCCATTTGCTTCTTCATCGGTTAAACCAATTGCTTGAAGAACATAACTTGGCTCCAAGATTTTAGCTGAACATGCTGAACCGGTTGAACTTGAAATTCCTTTTTGATCTAAGTAACCACCAATTGCTTCACCTTCAACTTGAGCAAAAGAGAAATTTGTATTATTACATAATCTCTTATCCCCTTGCGGGCCATTCAATCTACTATCTGGAATTTCAAGAATTCCTTTGATTAATTTGTCTCGAAGTTTTGTCATGTGATCAACATGTTTTTTATCAGATGCAATTCTTGCAGCTTCTGCAAATCCAACAATACCGTGAATATTTTCAGTGCCGGCTCGCATATCATTTTCATGTGATCCGCCGTGTTGCCATTGTTCAATTTTTGTACCAGCTCGGATGTAAAGAACACCAGCACCTTTTGGCCCGTGAATTTTATGAGAATTCAAAGTAATTAAATCAAGATTTTGTTTATCAACATCTAACAAAGTTTTTGTAAAACTTTGACATGCATCAGTATGAAATAAAACTCCTTTTTCTTTGCAAATTTTTCCAAGAGTTTCAAGATCTTGAATTGTCCCAAGTTCATTATTTCCATGAATAATAGAAACAATAAGAGTTTTGTCTGTAATTGCTGCTTCAAGGGCTTCTGGTTTTACAAAACCTTCTTCATCAACATCTAAATAAGTTATTTTGAAATCTTGCTTCTCAAGCCATTCACAAGTTTTCATAATACATTTGTGTTCAACTTTTGTTGTGATTATATGATTGCCTTTATCTCGATTAGTAAATGCAACACTTTTGAGAGCAAAATTATTTGATTCAGTTCCGCCACTTGTAAAAACAATTTCTTTTGGTTTTGCTCCAATTAAACTAGCAATTTGTCGTCTTGCACTTTCAAGTGCTTCTTTAGCTTCAATACCAAGAGAATGAAGAGAACTTGCATTCCCAAATTTAGTATTAAAGTATGGAAGCATTTTTTCCACTACTTTTGGATCCACCATTGTGGATGCTCCTGAATCTAAGTAAACTTCTTTGCTCATTTTTTGCAACACCTCACAGTGCAATTTGCTTCAACATGTTTTTGCACAAGAGTAAGAAGAGGGAGAGTTGTTTTTTTGTTTAAAGAATAAACATGCTCTCTACCTTTTTGTTCTACACTAATAATATTACAGTCACACAGCTTGCGCAAATTATGAGATACTGCACTTTGTTCACCGCACTCACATCCACATAATTGTGTGACATTTTTAGGACCGTCTCGCAGGCACATTATAATACTTAGTTTTGCCTTATTGGCAAAGTTCTGAAAGAATGTTTCATATGAATTGCAATTCATATGAATAAGGATTCATTTGTTGTATATAAAGGTTGTGGAAAGTCAGAGAATAAAAATTTACAGTCCAATCCCCTTATACTTTACATCCGCACCTACAATTGATTTCGGATCTAAACAATTCCTACCATCAACAATTGCCTTAACCCCATTCTTTTTCAATTGCTCTCCATTAATTTTAAGAAACTCATCATGCGCTGTTGCTAAAATAATGTAATCAGATTTTTCAAGAAGTTCATCAAGTTTTGAAACAGTGCTTTGCTCAGGAACAAATGGATCAAAAATTTCAACACTTGCCTTTTTTTCTTCAAGAACTTTTTTCATTTTCAACCCTGGGCTTCCTCGAACATCATTAACATTTCCTTTGTAAGAAATTCCAAGAACACCAACTTTTGCATTTGAAATATCCTCAACAATATTTTCTAACAAAGAAACTGTATAACTTGGCATGTTTCGATTAATATCCCGGGCCATTTTCAAAAAAGTATGTTTGAAACCATTTTGCTCAGCTTTATCAATTAAATAATATGGATCAACTGGGATACAATGACCACCAACCCCACAACCAGGATAATGTGGCATGAAACCAAATGGTTTGGTGCTTGCGCCTTTTATTACTTCAAGTAAATCAATTCCAGCTTTATCAAAACTCATTGCAAGTTCATTAACGTAAGCAATGTTTATGTCGCGGAAAGTATTCTCAACAACTTTCACAGCTTCAGCTGATTTTAATGAAGATAAAACAGAAACTGGTGCATCAATAATAGAACTGTAAAACTCTCTTGCTTTTCGCGCACCAACAGGAGTTAATGCACCAACCACACGAGGAATATTTGAGAGAGTCCATTCTTTATTTCCAGGATCAATTCGCTCAGGACAATGAATCAAATAAAAATCAGAACCTGCTTTCAAACCAGATTCTTCAAGAATTGGTTTAACAACTTCTTCAGTTGTTCCAGGAAAGATTGTAGATTCAATAATAACAATAGAATCTTTTGACAAATTTTCAGAAACAAATTTGACAGCACTTTTTAATGGATCAAGATTAGGAGTTTTATCTTCATGAACTGGAGTTGGAACACAAACCAAAATAATTTCAGAATCTTTAATAATACTAGGATCTGAACTTACTTTTAATTCTGATTTTAATTTTTCAATCTTGTCAGGATCAATATCAAATCCAGAAACTTCATGACCTTTTTCAGAACATAATCGTGCTAGAGGTAAACCAACATAACCAAGACCTATAACACAAACCTTACTCATAGTGCCTCAACAGTTTTTCTTAAACCAGCTATTAAATCAACTTTAGGGAAATAATTCAAACCCTGTTTTGCTGCACTAATATGAGCTTTAGATTGTTTAATATCGCCATCACGCGCAGCTTCATATTTTGGAGTGACATTCTTCTCTAAAACTTTGTTAACATGTTTAACAAGAGTGTTAATATCTGTACTAATACCAGTTCCAATATTGTAAGTATTTCCACCAACACCAGGTTTGGTTGCAGCTAAAATATTTGCCTCAACAACATTAGAAACATAAACAAAATCACGAGTTTGGAAACCATCACCATAAATTACTGGTTTTCTTCGTGCTTTAACTATTTTCAAAAATTTTGGAATTACAGCAGCATATTCGGATTTAGGATTTTGTCGAGGTCCGAATACATTGAAATAACGTAAGCAAACTGTTTCAAGACCATATAGATCAGAATATAATCGAGAAAATGTTTCAGCAGAAAGTTTTGATGCAGCATATGGAGAAAGTGGTTTTACAATTGAATTCTCGGAAACTGCAGTTGGGCTTTCACCATAAACAGCACAAGAAGATGCAATAACAACACGATTGATACCAGTATCTTTAGCAGCTTTCAATACATTAATTGTACCAAGAACATTAATTTTAGCTGTGTTTACTGGATGCTTAATTGATTTTTGAACAGAAACTTCTGCAGCTTGATGTAACACATAATCATATCCTGCAAATTCTTTTTTCAAAAGAGCATAATTAGTAATGCTTCCTTTAACAAATTCAATGTCTTTTAAAACATTCTTTAAGTTTGAGCGACTCCCAGTGCTCAAATCGTCAATAACTTTAACAGTTTCGCCGCGCTTCACAAGCTCTTCAACAATGTTAGAGCCAATAAAACCAGCGCCCCCTGTAACTACATAGTTGGCCATTTTTATCAATAAATACTCAAATTCCAAATATAAAAAGTTTTGGAAAGAAAGAATAAAAAAAAATAACATTTATATACATCTACACCCTCCATATCAGATGCGCTTAGTTATAATCATATGAGGGGGAGATAGCGCATAGTATCATTATCAATTTAATGAGGTTGGAGTCTAATGCCAAAACAAGCACTTGTTGAAATAAAAGAAGCAGAACACAAGGCGGAAGCACTTGTGGAAAAAGCCCATAAAGAGGCTGAGAAGATCTTGGACAATGCATCCAAAGATGTTCAGAAAGAAAAAGAACTAATTTTGAAAAAAGCACAAGATGAAGCAGAAGAATTATTAGCTACAACTAAAGATAGTACTGAAAAAGAATCTTCACACTCACTTCAAAAAATAAAAAAAGATATTGAAAGTGATGAGAAAAAATCAGAAGCACATATTGAAAAAGCTGTTGAAACTGTGATAAAACACATATTACAAGAGAAGTAACTGTAAAATGTTTATACCAGCACGCATGCAAAAGTTCAAGTTCATCGCCTTGAACAAGTACAGAGACGATGTTATTAGGGCACTTCATGAAACTAGTGCAATGCAACTTGAAGATGCAAGCGAATTTCTTGAACATCCAGAGTGGAAAAGTTTTCTTGAAGGAACTGCACACACATCAGAAATAACAGAATTAGCACCACTTTTAATAAAATTAGACAGGATTAATGATATTCTTAAAAGTTCAGAAGAACAGAAAAGCGGAATGTTTGGAAGTGAAGCTATTGAAAAGAAAACAAAAGTCATAAACAATGATCCAAACGCAGTTATTAAAGAAAATAGTGAAATCATAAAAGAACTTGATATTAAAGTTGGAGCAATTAGTTCAAAAATTGAAAGCTTAGAAAACGATATCCAGCAACACAAAAATTTAAAAAATATAAAAGAACTGTTAGAAAAAATAAATGTTGATTATCACAACGTTGGTTATTCAAGTCGTGTTTATACTTTTGCTGGAAAAATTCAAAATGAAAAAAAGGAAGAATTTGTAAAAGATGTTACACACGAAACACCTGACGCTCATATAATTATTGAAGAATTAGATCAAGAAACAAGTATTGCTACAATAACTGTAATGCTTGATGATAAAGATAAAACAAATCTTGTTCTAAGAACTTATGGCTTTGAAGAATTTGATATTCCTTCTGTTAAAGAAACAAAAACAAGTATTGAAGATAAAATAAAAGAATTAGAAGAGGATATTAAAAATAAAAAAGAGAAACTGAAAAAACTC
>Ga0187827_10004775_pt1 | contig 16393 bp, 13 predicted proteins | sample ETNtaG_39_FD_167969 | JGI IMG/M metagenome (GOLD analysis project Ga0187827, IMG submission 167969) | Marine microbial and viral communities from oxygen minimum zone, Eastern Pacific Ocean - ETNP2014_SV_150_PacBio MetaG (Illumina Assembly) | ecosystem: Environmental > Aquatic > Marine > Hypoxic...
GGCAGAATCTGTTTCCCCTCTCCCCCGTAGGGAGCTTGCTCCCGATACTCGAAATATTCCGTTTGGGAACATTTCTGTCTCAGCCAACGCGTCAGTTGGCCGAGGGTGCAGTCGAATCTCAGATTCGACGGAGCGAAGCGGGCATCCGCCACCAAACGGTGGCGGTCATCCGATGGATACGATAGTATATTGTCAAATGGGCAAACTTCGATAAAAAGTCGATGTTTGCATCTTTGATGATGTTCGCGGTGTCGCAGCCCGTAGATTTCTGTAGGAAATCGAGGGCTCAGCAGAGCCGTAAGGGTCTGCGTAGTGAAACGTGAGCCCGAAGGGACCGATACCGCTGAATCCGAGGAAACAGTGAACGTACGCGGTCACGAGTTCCGAAGAGGATTCTTGCGGATGTATTTATTCGACCATTTTTTTCAGTTCATAAAACATAACATCCGCACTCCGCCACCTATTTTCTTTTAGCTTTTCAAGCGCTTTCATAACGATCAAGTCCAATTCGGATGGAATGCTCGGGTTGATTGTACTCGGTGCTTCCGGTTCATACGAAAGAATATTATTCATCACACCAACCATTTCCTCATCGTGAAAGGGATTTTCATTGGTGAGCATCTCGTAAAAAACGATCCCAGCCTGAAAAATATCGGTTTGCCAGTCCGGTTTGCCGTATTTTCTTTTGTCCAGTTGTTCCGGGGCGGAATACGCGATAGTGCCTTTCGTTCCTACAGTCTGGGTTACAGAGGAGGAAGACATAAACTTCCCGATACCCCAATCGGTGAGCTTTGCCTTTCCATCTTTTGAAAACAAGATATTCTCGGGTTTAATATCCCGATGAACGATGCCCATCCGGTGAGCGTAAGATAGACCGTCGAGAATCTGGAGAATAATATCAAGCGCTTCACCCAAGGAAAGGCAATGCTTGTCGATGACTTGCTTGAGGTTGCCACCTTCCATCAGTTCCATGGCAATATACGGGATAGGATCCAAGCCGTTCTCATGTAACATGACGATATTTTCATGACTGAGTTTCGTCCACATATCAGCTTCGGACTGAAATTTATCGAAAATCGAAACATCAAGGGTTCCATCGAGAAATTTTGGAAGTTTTAATGCAACGGTTTTTCCTGAGTTATTTTCTGCTCTATAAACAGTAGCAAAACCGCCGGAACCAAGTTTGTGGGTGATAGAGTAGTTTGGGATGGAATCATTAAGGGTTGATTTAAGTTCAGTTGTTTGGAGGAATGTGAGTTTTCCTATATATGATCTGGAGGGTTTTAGCTGGATGTCATTATCCAATGTTAATTTATTTCGCTTATTTTGGTGAGTTGTGATTGGAATTGTGCGTGGAGGTCTTGGTATATGAGGCTCTGATAACTGGAAATCACTCTTGAAAGTACCTCCTATCTCTCTCGCTTTTTTTAACAACTCAAATGCATGTTCGTAATCGGCCATGTTATCCCTGCTTTAAGGCACCTTTTGCCTCATATACCAGATGTTCCATTTCTCTCGTGTCGATCCCCTTGTTTTTTAACCGGATGATCAAATCCTGAAGGTCCACTACCTCACTTATAAAACGTTCTTGTCGGATAATCTTTTCATAAAGGTTCTCGATATATTTTACCTTTTCAATGTTGCATTTCCTAGTAAGATTAGAATAGATTATTATCAAAATGAAATTTAGAAATAGGAAGCACCCACCGATTAAAATACATACTCCGGCAGCCTCGATACCATAATATCGACCACCCGCCCAACTATAATAGTAACTATTTGCTAAATTAACTCCACCAGCAAATATCAACGATATTGCTGCTAAAAAGAAAATTAATATTAATATGAATAAGACCTTTCTTCCTTTCCGGTATTTATTCGGAAAAGACCTTTCTGCATCTAAATTGACTGGCGGTAACTGATATTGCATAGTTCTGCTCTCCTTGTGAAAAAACCTTCTTCTAGATTGTGATAGAATTTTATACTTAAATAGCTTATCTAAAAATATATTTTATACGATTAATCTCTTCATAGAATTTTAGGCCCGCATATGGACTGATTTAAGCTTGAACTCAGCTTCGATCTTTGGAACTATCTCATCCCAGGTGCACTCGCAGAGGTACCAGTCGGTAAGTTCTTCTTCTTCGGATTCGGTAACACCGTAAATCTCCGGTCGGTTCAACAACTCCATATACGGTAGAACGAATAACTCCAGTAGTATTCCCTGCTTCAGCGGCCATAAATATAACTCGATCCCCACCCGCTGTGACTCGAAATCCATTTCCCGGAACGAGGGCATATCGATTGGATACCCGCTTAATATCATCTGGATACGTCCAGGTGGCCTTTTCTGCTTTAGAAGTTCCATTATCTTTTTATTGACCGCCACGATTAGTGTGCCCTTCCCCTCGTTCTTGACATCGAATTTCGTAATAGGAAAACCAAGTTCTTTCACGAAATCCCTCAGTTTCGGTCCCACCTCGTCGATCTTCTTTCCCTCTATCAGATATCTGCCGTATGGGTATGCCCGTCTTCTCATGAATGTCGTATCGTACTGTTCTTATATAAGTTTTTATACGTTTGATTTCACCGAGTTTTGTCGATTTCACACTTAATGGTAGTTGATCTGAAATGCACCGATTCCATAGATTTTTATCAAAAAAAGGATAATCAACCTGTGTTATGAGGTGCGCCGTACTAATTAATACCTAGAGGAAAATTCATGGAGCGCGACTGGTTCTTTTCTACAATTTGCGTTGACATTGACGGAGTTCTTGTTGATACTCGTAATTGCACAGTTGGATGCGACTACTCAGGTTATCCCCGGGACTACAAACGGTTGGACCGGGAAAGCTGCCCCATGAAGGAAGGGGCTGTGGAAGCGCTAAAGGAACTGCGGGATCGAGGTTATAAAGTCGTACTCTACACTGCCAGAACCTCTCTGGAACGCGTGGCCACCGAGAAATGGCTTTCCTCTCACGGGCTCGTCTACGATGAACTGGAAATGGAAAAACCCATCGCTTTCATATATATCGACGATCTCGGTTATAGATTTAATAATTGGAATACGACGTTGAAAGACCTTTTTTCAGACCCCCGACTGCGCTGTGAAAGAGATGAGCCAGAGGAGTGATTCTTTAACAGTGAAATTTGAAAATAAATCAAAAACCCTATAATCGAGATGCTCGTTTTAGTCGGAAAAATTTTGAAAAGTTATTTATAGTATAGTAGACTTTACACTACTATAAAGTCCACATTACCGGGGACGGGGCGATGAAGGCGGGCAAATCTGAAAATCCCATCGACATATACTCAAGAAAGTAATGAACAGAGGCGAATATGATGGCCATAATCAGCTGCACTAATCTGCATAAAACGTACGATACAGGAAAAGTGAAAGTACATGCCCTTCGAGGGCTCGATCTGTCCATCGGAAAGGGTGGGATGGTGGCCGTCATGGGCCCCTCCGGCTGCGGCAAGACCACTCTACTTAACTGTCTGTCCGGGCTTGACAGCGTTACCGAGGGAGAGGTTTACGTAGAAAACATGAAAATAAATGATCTTTCGGACAACAAGAAGACGGAGCACCGGGCAATGAGAATGGGCTTTGTATTTCAATTCTATAATTTACTACCAGTACTCTCTGCTCTCGAGAATGTTGAGCTGCCGCTACTTGTTTCCGGCGTCAGGCCGAAAGTGGCCAGGGAAAAGGCCCTAAAGGCCCTGGACCTCGTCGGTCTAAAGGATTGGGCACCTCACGTTCCTGCGGAACTTTCCGGTGGTGAGAGGCAGAGGGTCACTATCGCACGGGCTCTCGTTAATAATCCTGCAATCGTATGGGCCGACGAACCTACCGGCGATCTGGACAAGAAAACTTCAAACGGTATAATGGATCTGATGTGCCGTCTGAACAAAGAGAACAAACAAACCTTCGTCATAGTGACCCATGACCCGGGAGTGGCTGCAAGGGCCGGAAGGCAGATAAGGATGGAGGACGGGAAGATCGTTAAGGATTACAGCAATGGTGACGACAGCACGGATTAGGGTGGGGTTATGAGTATTATTAAAAAATTCGATCTGGTCACCCCGGTTGTTGTAATACTTTTGCTGGTTGCCTTTTCTGTGGCCATGTCCATGAAACCGGGCTTGCTATTTTATTGGATTATTATATTTATCTCCATTGGAGCGATCACGATTTCTGTTCTAAAGAATATTGTGCTGTTCAAGGTAGGGACCAGGAACATATCACGGCGGAAAGGCTATTCAGTAATAGTGATACTGGGGCTGATGATCGGTACCATAATCATCGCCAGTTCACTCATCGTCGGGGACACTATGGAAAAGATGATAGTGAGCCTCAATTACAAGGTGTTCGATGAAGTGGATGAAGTGGTAAACGGGCGAGAGGCGGACGGGTCCATGACCTATCTTTCTGAAGAGAGTTATATCAATCTGAGTAGAGTCATTCTCGAAATCCCGAACGTTGAAGGGGTCACCGGAGAGGTGGAAGAAACGGTTTCGATCAAGAACGAGAAAACCAGTCAGAACGAGCCCAATTACCGCCTTGTAGGTTACAATGTCAGCTCGAAAGCCTTCGGAGCCTTTTACAATGACGGCAAAGAAATGCCCTTCGATTTGGCGGAAGACGAGGTCTATATGGACACGGATTCCGCAAAAGCCCTGGAGGCAGAGGCCGGACATGGTCTTTCCATAATTACACCCACCGGCAAGCACTTTCTGAACATCAGTGCCATTGTGGATACCGAGGGAAGGACTGGCTGGGCCATGGGCCGGGGCATCTATATGCCTCTTGAAAGAGCACAATATTATCTGAACGTATCCGGTATCAACATCATAAAGGTAACGAACGAGGGCGACGTTGTAGGTGGTGAAGAACACTGCGAGGGAGTTGTCAAGGAACTGGAAAAATTATTTGTGGAAGGGGGGGGATATGATAATCTCGAAGTGACCCGGAATAAGGCTAAGGAGGTTTCCGAAGGAAGGGAAGGCATGTCTCAGTTCTCAGACATGTTCCTGGTCTTCGGTTCATTTTCTATCATCGCTGGTGTCATCCTTATCATCAATATTTTCGTGATGCTTGCCGAGGAAAGAAAAGGCGAAATGGGAATATCGAGAGCCGTGGGCATGAAACGGCTTCACCTTGGAAGAAGCTTTCTGTACGAGGGTAGCATATACGCCTTCATCTCGGCTGTGATCGGGGCTGCAATGGGAATCCTGGTGGCCTATCTGGTTATTTTATTCACCGAGTCAATCTTCTCAAGTTTTGGTGAGCACGTCACTTTCAGCATTCTCGATAATTTTAATTTTACTTCACTGAGTATCATACAGGCGTTCACCTTCGGGATGCTCATAACCCTCATTACCGTTTCATTTGCCTCCAAAAGGGTGTCCAAACTCAATATAGTAAGAGCGATTAGGAATATACCGGAACCGAAAATCCCAAAGAAGAGCACTCGAATGCTGATATTTGGAATCGCGACCCTTGTTGTTGGTGTGGGACTTGGCGTACTTGCGATCTTCGTTTTGAATTCCTACCAGCTTGCCTCCATATACGTGGGTATTTCATTCGTTGTTCTAGGTATCGGTTTCATCATACGGAGATATCTGGGAGACCGCTGGAGCATCACTATCGCCTCCGGAATTCTTCTGATATTCTGGAGCATTCCCGGCTCAATTTTCCCCTTCCCAGACATTGTGGATGATATCGGAGGTATGGAATTTTTCGTCCTGTCAGGGATATTCCTCGTTTCTTCCGGTGTTGTTCTTTTTGTCTACAATTCCAGCCAGATACTGGGCGTAATAGTTAAACTATGGGGCTTGACGAACAGACCTACCGCTTCTCTAAAAACGGCCACGTCTTACCCTATGAAGAACAAGTTCCGCACGGGCATGACCATCTACATGTTCGCACTCATCATCTTTACTATCACCGTGATGTACATGATCATCGGTATCATGAGTTACAACATAGAGAAAACAACCCAGGAGCAGATGGGAGGGCTCGATATTGTAGGTATAGCAAATCCCAACAATCCCATCGATAATATTGAAATGAGAATCGAAGAGAATCCATCCCTTTCTTTAAATGACTTCAACGCAGTCTATTCCATTACATCCGGATATACATTGTTGAACACTTCCAAGCGAGATCCCGGTACTGATGAATATATTATTGTTCCATCGAGTATGTACGGATTCGGAAATGATTTCTCAGCGAAAAACCGGTGGACATTCAATATACATTCTTCGGTATACGAAACGGAGCGGGAAGTATGGCAGGCGGTCTTTGCGGATTCGAACCTAGTGATCCTGGATGGCAGTTTTGTGGCAGCCGATGAATACGGCCCGCCTAATCCCGCCACGCAAGTTGATGCGAAGATAGGTAAGAATATAACAATGATCGGTACGGACGGGCGGCCTATAAATAAAACCGTGGTAGGAATTTTGGATCAGTTCATATTCTCGGGTATATTCATGTCCGAAAACGCTATGGAAGAGGAATTCAATCTTACGATCAAGGGGATATTCCTCTTCGATCTCGTGGACGGTGACAAGGGTGAGGAACTCGCAAAGGTGATCGAGCGGGAATTCAGTATCAATGCAGTGGCATTGAAGACCGCCGTTGAACAGTTCACAAACATCATGGAACAGTTCTTCAATCTCTTCACGGCTTTCATGAGTCTTGGCCTCATAGTGGGTATCGCCGGTCTTGGAATAATCACCTTGAGGGCTGTACACGAACGCCGACAGGAGATCGGTGTCATGAGGTCCATCGGTTTCAAGAGGAGACATATTACTATGTCCTTCATCCAGGAATCGGCTTTCATTTCACTTGCGGGGATAATAATTGGTGTTACCCTTGGTGTGATCATCGGCTATGCGATATGGTATGACGGGTTCAAGGTCCTCGATTATGATTTTTACATCCCATGGTCGAAGATACTTGTGGTAGCGTTGATAGCATTCGTTTCAACCGCAGTATTCACAATACCCCCGAGTTACTCCGCCTCCAAGGTGGAACCTGCGGATGCCCTGAGATACGAGTGAGTAATACGATAGACCGGAAATATGGGGAAAAGATTAAAATTCAATCCCCTTAATTACCTTTTATTAACTGTGAGGTGCGCAAAATGTTAGAGCTCTACGATTCGAAATTCATCATCACCACAGATGACGGTAAGCTTATAAACTGTTATTCGCAGTATGAGGATGCCCGGACGGACGCACAGGACATTGTAATGAACCAGAATATCGACGATATTTTCATCTTTGAGCAAGTGGAGATGTTCCAGTTTAGTGAAGAATTTTTGCAGAAAAACTACAGGCTTAAGGAGAAACTCAACAAAGCTGAACTTTCAAAACCTGAGGAAAAGGCTGAAGAAGCGGTGGAGGAAGAGAAGGTCATCCCTGTTGAAGATTGAATTTTATCTGAACAATTATGTTTGTTTTTCACTCTTCCCTTTTAAATCAAATTTAGTATTTTTTAATATTTTATTGATTGAGATTTTTTAAATCAAGTAGCTATAAATTAGCCTCATTGTTCATAAGTCATCCTGAAAAACATTGGAATAATCAGCCCCCTTCGCTGAACAATCCAATCCGCTTCAAAGCAAACTTTACTATACCCGTTCTACATTCTACTGTCTATGGTAGTGATAAGCGTTTCTCTATCCGGAAAAGAGCTAAAAGAATTCGATTCGATCGTGGACAAACTCGGTTATTCCAGCCGATCCGATGCGGTGAGGGAGGCGTTCCATTGTTTCATAGAACAGAACCGTTGGGTCACTCAAGGTTCCGATTCGCCCCACTTGCTGGTTTCCCTCATTTATGGGGACGCCGAGGCGCATCGCATTCTTGACATCATACACGATTTCTCCGAGACCATCCACAGTTCCTCCCATACTCATGTGGACCACAAATGCGTTGACCAGTTGGTTCTAAAAGGAGAAAATTCAGAGCTGAGGCGGTTCGTAAACGCCATTGCTGCCGTGAAGGATGTGAGGACCAAGCAGGTACTTCTCTGATCAACTGAAGAACGAGAACAGGAAAAGCAATCCGAATCCGGCCAGGAATGCAATTATTGCATAAGTCCGGCCAATTTTCTCCTTCATTGATTCCGGAATAAGGTCCAATACCCCGATCTCCAGGAAAATACCCGTGCTGAATGCCAATGCGATTCCTATATATATCTCATCCAGTCCGACGAAGGCGAGGAGTGTAAGAATAATTCCCAACGGGGTCATGGCCAAAAGTATCAGGATGCCTCGCTTTATCGTTTTTGAAGAGTATCCACCCATTTTCATCAGGGATGTTATAGACAGCGTACAGGGTGCCTTGTGAAGAATAATTGCCAATAGCACGATCCAGCTTATGACACCGGTTTCAGGATTTAAAAAGAGCATAGTAAGAACAATTCCTTCTATGAAGTTGTGGAACGCCACACCTGCGAAGGCGGCTTGGCTGGTGGTGTGCAGATGGTGAGTGCATGCAATGTTCGATTCCGATGTCACATCGTCCTCGTAATATATCTCGTGGTCATGTGAATGATGGTCGTGCAAGTGAAGCGCACTACCGTCCTTATGTGCTGTATGTGGCGGGTGTCCCTTTGGGTGTTTCTTTTTGAATTTTCGGTCTATGAATTTTAATCTTTTCTCCGTTCGCTGCGCCTTCTATCTCCCAATCGTAGATGATCCTGTTCTCTTCAACGGTTCCATCGGTTGGAGTTTGATCGACGTAATCTGCAATCCCATCAACAGTGGCAGTAGCGCCCACGACGCAATTTGTTCCCCAGTGGTGGTTGACGGCGGTCCGTATGTGTAAGAGGTCCCCGTGTAAATGTACCTCTGTTTCAATCGGTATCGAAGCGGAGTTTACTGACATCTCCGAAAGACGGGAAGGATCTCCAAGAATAAGGTCTACGTTTCTGCTCATCCCTGCGGAAAATGTTATGTCAACCAATATTGTAGCCTCGGTTTCAAGTGTAGTCGTGGGAATGTCCAGGGAGATGGTGAAGGATCTTCCCTCATTATTTAGGTTCTGCGAACTGGAACTACCTGAACCAAATTGCGCTCCCCCCGCGGATACCGTTGCATCAAAGGACAGGTCCCGTCCAGTTCAACTGGCGTACAATGCGATCGAGGTGTGCGCCCCAAAGGTGAGTGGTGTGAGAATTCCTGGTGATTCCCAGGTGCCAAGGGAAGCAGTTCCACCCCCGCTTATCAATCTGAAGTCCGGACATTGGACGCTTCCCTAGGAAATCGAGTTAAGTGAAGGGGATAATGAATGGTCCGGATTGAAAAATAGTGGTGTGTTATATGAGATATCCGGTGAAAGCTCTTGCTCATAGGGGGCTACCGCCAACGTGGACGATGTCATTATAGCGGCAATTAGAATTATTAAGTTGAAGAATATCAAACTGGCCCAAAACTCTTTTTTTCTTATTCTGTCCACCCCATATTGCTCACATTAGCAGGAAGATGATTGAGAGTTTTGCTTCTCTAGCCTATTGGGTTTGCATGCATCGGAACACGTATCACTCTTATTGCCAGTTAGGTGGATATTCCTGCTTTCTCCCTCATCATTCGAAGCTGTAATACAAGAGTGCGTATCTGCTTCGTGATTTTCAGATCCGATGCAGCAATTGTCAATACTTTGTCCTTTGGATTGTTGTTTCTCTTTCCTTCCTTTCAAGCGCATACTGTTGGCGATCACTATAAGCGCGCTGGCCTCGTGTCCTATCACACCCACCGCCAATCCTATCCATCCGACAAAAGCCGACAGAATAAGTCCGAATACTATCAATAGAGCGAAGCCCGTATTTTGTTTTATGATACTTAGTGTTTTCTTACTTAATTTTATCCCGTAAATGATTTTAGCGAGATCGTCTGACAAGAGAGTAATATCGGAGGCCTCCACCGCCAGGTCGCTCCCGGTTCCGCCCATGGCAATACCTATATCTGCCGTGGCCAAAGCCGGAGCGTCGTTGATACCGTCACCCACCATTGCCACTTTACCCTTCTTTCTTAGGAGCTTTATCATGTTGACCTTGTCCTCGGGTAGGAGATTACTATATTCCTTTGTAACACCGAGTTTCTTTCCTAGAACGGAAACGGTAGTTGAATTGTCTCCGGAGAGCATATAGGTGTTGATCCCCAAGTTCTTCAGTTCTGCAATGACCTTTTTTGCCTCGGGACGAACCATATCCGAGGTTCCGATCATCCCACGAATGATGTTATTCTCCGCTATGAAAAAGACGGTTAAGGCTTTTTTCTCCATGGATACCGCTTTATCCCCAATCTTCTTACTGAGGGGAACGGAATATTCCTTCAATAGAGCCCGGTTGCCAACGATAATTTGTCGTTTTGAGAATTTTGCGTACACCCCTTTTCCTTTATGCACTTTGAAACTGTCCGGTTCTACCACTTTGATTCCCCTTGCATGTGCAGTCTCCATTATGGCTTTGGATATGGGGTGCTCTGACTTCTGCTCGGCCAAAGCAGCTATCTCCAGAACCTGTTTTTCTGTGGTCTTGCCAAATGCAGTTATCTTAGAGATCCCGTGCTTACCCAATGTTAATGTACCGGTCTTGTCGAAGACCACATGGTTCACTTTACCCATCTGTTCAAGGGCGATTCCGCCCTTGATAAGAATTCCCCTTTTTGCAGCATTACCGAGTCCGGATATCACTGCCACCGGTGTTGAGATCACCAAAGCGCAGGGACACGCAACAACAAGAAGGGTCAATGAACTCTTGACATTGCGGGTAATTATAAATGCAAGGACTGACAGAACGAGGACAGCCGGGATGAACACTTTCGCGAACTTCTCTATAAACTGCTGCGCAGGGGCTTTCTCTTCCTGGGCGTCTTGGACAAGGCGAATTATACGGGAGATGGTTGTGTCGTCACCGGTCTTTTTGACCCTTAGTTCAAGATACCCGTCCTCGCTGAGGGTTCCACCGAAAACTTGATCGCCGGGTTCTTTGCATACAGGTACGCTTTCACCGGTTATGGGAGCCTGGTTCACGGTAGCGAATCCCTTGACCACCTTTCCATCAGCAGGTATTTTTTCCCCCGCTTTTACTACGGCAATATCACCGAGCTTAAGTTCGGACAATTCGATCTCGATTATCTTTCCATTCCGTCTTACTTTAGCTGTCTTTGGAGCGCCCTTTAAGAGTTCCGATAAAGCCTTTCTCGTCCTTTCCATGCTAAAGTCCTGCAGGAGTTCCCCGAATGCCGTGAGAAAAACGACTGCAGTCGCCTCCCAGTAGGTTCCAATAAGAATCGCGCCGATGGCGGCCATTATCACAAGGAAATCAATGGTGATAACCCGCCCCTTCAGCGAATATATAGCTTTTCTGGCAATGTTCGCGCCAGGGACTACAAGTGACGCTAGAAAGAACAGATTGGATAGAGTAATGTCCAGAGTAAACCAATCTAACTGTAAATTGTAATAAGCCTGATCGAAGCCAAGCCAGCGAATCAGCCAGGCAAGTCCGAAAACTATTCCCGAGAACGTCAGCATTGCCACGGTCCTCTTCTGTTTCCGCAAACTGCTCTTGACATCTGCCTCGGTCTTCAATATCTGGTAGCCCATCTTTTTGATGTAAGTCTCTATTTTGGATCGTTTGATATCCTCGGGGACGTAATTGACACTGATTATATTGGCGCCGAAGGCCACTGACGCGTCAATTATTCCAAACTTTGACTCGAGGTTACGCTCAAGTTCCTTTCCACAGTCCCGACAGTGTATCTGGTCCAGGGAGAACCGTACAAGCTCGCCCACCATCTCATAACCCAGGTTACTGACAACTTTCTTGAGTTTCAATAACGTTATCTTGCTGGAATCGAATTTGATCCTGCCCCTTCCGGAGGAGAAATTAAGCTTGACACTTTGTATCCCGTCCAGATTGGTGATGGCGGATTGAAGCTTGTTCACACAATCCGCGCAGTCCATTCCCTTCAGGCTTATTTCAATTTCCCGGTTTTTCCCGCCGTTTTTTACGATTATATCACTAGAGGGGATATTAATTCATGGCGTAATAAATCGAATGCTAACAATCGGGTGTAAAGTTAATAAGGCAGCAGCTAGCATTTTCTGCAAATTTCTATCGGATCTACTCTGCCTTCCCGGTACAAAAATCGAATCATCTCTTTCAAATAGGATTTCCTGATTTTCAAAGGGTCGGCTAATGTCGATGCAATCCCTAAAGCCGTTTGATCCCTATTGTGAACTTTTCCCCGGCTATCTCCCACTCTTTCGCAAAATCATCATCTTCCATGGGTCCGAATCCGAATTTCTTGCTCCGGGTATTGTATTTTATGTTCTCCACTTCGGGAGCCAGTACATTCTCTCCCTCGATCACATCGAATTTTATCAGTACCCTGGTGGAAATATAATCCTCCACTGCCAGATCCATTTCCTTTCTCATTTCCTGTATGCGCCTTATGAGCTCTCTCGCAAATCCCATGGCCTGAAGCTCCGGGGTCATCACTGTATCGATATAGATCACACCGTCCGAATAATCAGCCGAAATTACCTCTTCAGGCAGAGCTTGCCCGAATTGGACCATCTCTTTAGTTAGATTCACCTGCACGCCATTGAGCATCACGTTCAGATGGCCTTTCTCAAGATCATTCATTGCCTCGGTGGGGTTCATCTCCTTAATTAGATTGGCTACCTTTACCGCTTCTCTTTTAAAAGTGGGCCCAAGTCCTGCCATAACCGGTTCAATGGTCAATTTCACGCCTTCCCAAGTTTCACCAGGTTCAACAAGCTCGATGGTGATGGCATTGATCTGCTCTTTCATAAGTTCGCCATATGTCTCTAGAGCTTTTTTGGAAACGGTTGTGGAGGATACCGCCACAACCTTTCTCAACGGCCATCTGACATTGACCTGAGCTTGCTGCCTGGCATTGAGAATCGCTTCCACCATAGATCGGATGGCCTTCATCCTCACTTCAAGTTCGTCGGACCGCCGCTCGTCGGCCACAGTTACGCAATTCTCCATTGCAATCGTAATGAATTTTCCTGATAGATTTTTGTATATCTTTTCAGCGATGTGCGGTGTAAAGGGGGACAGAAGTAGCGATATTTCCAGAAGAGCGTCGTAAAGCACACGGAAAGCAGCCAGTTTGTCCCTGCTTTCCCCTTCGACCCACGTACGGTCCCTTACCAGCCGGACATACCATCTGGAGAGGTCCTCCAGTATGAAATGTTCAATTGCCCGCAGCGACTTGTGTACATTGAATTTTTCAAGTTCAAGCTTGGAAGTACTCTTAGCCTTCTCGAGCCTTGAATAAAGCCATCTGTCTTCGGCCCTGAAATCATTTTCCAATTCTCTATAGGTCCATTTCTCCGGATCGAATTCGTCGAGAGCCATATACGTGGTGGAAAATCGATATATGTTCCAGAGGATATTGAGGGTGCGGTTGCCGTTCTTCACTCCGTCCCACGAGAATGGTAAATCTTCCCATGGCGAGTTGGCCACAAGGAGATAGAAACGCAGTGAATCCACACCATATTTCTCAATGATCTCATGCGGGCTTGTAGCGTTACCGTCCGATTTAGACATTTTCCGGTATTCCTTGTCAAGGGCAAAACCGTGCATCAGCACCTTTTCGTAGGGTATTTTATCGAAGGCTATGACACTGGCGCCCAACTGTGAATAGAACCAGCCCCTTGTCTGGTCGTGAGCTTCGGTGATCCACCCGCACGGCCACCATTTCTCGAATTCTTCCTTCTCCTGCGGATACTTCAGTTGCGCCCAGGAACATATCGCCGAATCGAACCATACATCGAGAACGTCCGGAATGCGGGTCATCTCACCGCCGCATTTGCCGCACTCGAGTGTGACCTTATCGATCCACGGCCTATGGAGGTCCATATCTTTCGTGTAATTCTTCCCTTTCTCCAGTTCATCAAGGTAACCAACGACCTGTTTTTCGCCGCAGCCGCATGCCCAGATTGGCATGGGGATACCCCAGTAACGCTGCCGGGAAATGCACCAGTCTCTGGTATTCTCCACCCATTTGTACTGTCGGGTCCTGCCTGCCCAGTCCGGGTACCAATCAGTTTTTAGTATCTCTTCGAGCATTTTTTCCTTCATTTCTGTGACCTTCAGGAACCACTGGGTCGTGGTACGATAGGTGATGGGTGTTTTACATCTCCAGCAGTGACCGTACCGGTGCGTGATATCGCCTGATTGCAGAAGGGTACCCTTTGCGGCCAGGAGATCCATTATTTCACTATCGCAGTTCTTGGTGAACCTTCCGGCCCATTTTCCACCGTCCTTTGTAAATTTCCCGGCTTCATCAACCGGACAGAACGGCGGAAGCTGGTACTCGACACCCGTTTCGAAATCGTCCGGACCGTGACCCGGCGCGGTGTGAACGATACCTGTCTTTTCGAGAGTGACGTATTCGGCAAGGACCGTTTTGTGCAGCCAGTATAATTCTTTCTGTTCGGCTGCGCTGTGCCAGGGCACCTCGTCCAGAAGTGGCTGCTCGTATTCGAGACCCTCCAGATCAATACCTTCGAACTTTTCTATTATCTTCATCTCCTGATATCGGCCTTCCTTTGCAACCTCTTCCGCCAGATCTTCAGCCACATAGAGATATTCTTTTTCCCCGTTCTTGATCACTTCCATCAGGACGTATGAGAAGTCCGGATGGACGGCAACGCAAAGATCAGCGGGCAGGGTCCATGGTGTCGTGGTCCATATAACAATAAAATGATCTTCTCTATTTTTTACCTTGAACTTCACGTATATGGAAGCGTCAGTCTCGTCCCAGTACTCCACCTCCGCCTCTGCCAGCGCCGTTTCGCATCTTGGGCACCAGGTCAACACTCTCTGTGCTTGCGTGATTAATTTTCGGTCGTGGGCTCTTTTTATTGTCCACCAGGCAGATTCTATATAGTAATTCTCGAGGGTTCTGTAGGGATTATCCCAGTCCAGCCACACACCGAGCTGCTTGAACTGCTCGGTCATAACTTTTTCCGAACTGAGGGCGAACTCCCTGCAGGTTTTAACGAAATTATCGATACCGTGTTTCTCGATATCCTGTTTATTTGAGAAATTCAGAGCTTTTTCTACCTTGACCTCTATGGGAAGGCCGTGCATGTCATAGCCGGCCTGATCGCGAATATTGTAACCCTGCATACGCCAGTAACGAATGTAGAGATCCTTCAATATCTTGTTCCACGCGGTACCGAGATGAATGGCTCCGCTGGTATAGGGGGGGCCGTCGATGAAGTAGAAGTTTGGCCCGTCTTGATTCTTTTCTTTCGTCAATTCATACGCTTTATTGTCCTTCCAGTACTGCTGGATCTCAGGCTCGAATAAATTGGGGTCGTATTTAGTATTTACCTGTTCTATCATTTGAAACCCTCTCGAAGAGTTACACCAGAGTTTTAAATCGTAACTAGGAATGTTATTTCCTTTTTTCGCAGATAAAATGAGTTACGAATAAAAGAGGTTTGATTCTGATTGCTTTCTCCCAATGGCGCAGTTCCTATTAATTATACGAACCCAGCAAGGTGAAGTTGGTGGGATTGACGATGCACTTCACCGGAAATGCGTTTAAGTTTTTACTCTAAAAGGCACATGCGAAATTCCTAAAATTTTTTATAACAGAGCAATCTCTCTACCAACACATATTAATAACGTATAACACAATTGAGGCTGGCTATTAATACCAAAATAAGCCAAAAAAAGATGGAAACCGTCCAATCTTTTGATAAATGATTTCGTGATTGACAGGAATTCTTTGCCATTTTTCCAGTTCATTTGGGATTTATATGTACTATATCCATCGATTCGTGCTAATATACCCCTCATTCTCCTTAATTATGCAACATTTTTGGCTTTTCCAAGTAATTTTTTGAGTGCATCCGCTCGGTGGAGCATGATTTTTCTGATGTTATGGGCAATAGCCAGAAGATTATATTCCACATTAACCTTGTCAAGCCCTCTCAATATAAACTGAACGAAACCACGATTATTTTGCATATCACCATGTACTGGCTCGACAGTTGACATTCGCACTTGATATATTATTTGCCCCTCATCTGAATCGAGTTTCTCTCTTATTATTTTTATATCTTCGTCTTGTGAATAAATGCAAATTGTTCGATTGTGGGGTTTATTGTTTTTATTTCCTTTCTTTTTCCCTTTCAGCTTTTGACATTTATCTCGCACGCCACAATTTTTACAATCGCTTGCTTGATAACTCCTATATTCAAGACCTCTGGAATCTTTATTGACACGAACAAATTCCAGTTCTTTTCCTTCAGGGCAAATATATACATCCTTCTCTGGATTATATTTAAAATTCCATTTGCTGTATTCATCATCTTTACTTGAATGCAT
>Ga0187827_10004778_pt1 | contig 16379 bp, 11 predicted proteins | sample ETNtaG_39_FD_167969 | JGI IMG/M metagenome (GOLD analysis project Ga0187827, IMG submission 167969) | Marine microbial and viral communities from oxygen minimum zone, Eastern Pacific Ocean - ETNP2014_SV_150_PacBio MetaG (Illumina Assembly) | ecosystem: Environmental > Aquatic > Marine > Hypoxic...
AAGTCCAGCAGCGCGCGTATAGAGGGAGCAAGATCAGCCGCCTCAATTCGTTCCGTACAGTCCTTGATTTGCTGATTCGAATGGCCCAATCCTTTCAGGAAGATAGAGTGAGCCGTCACGCAGTAGTTGCAGCTGTTGGCCTTGGAGACGACCACAGCGATCATCTCCTTGGTGGCGCGCGGCAACTGTGAGTCGGCCAGCATCATGGTTTGGTAGAGGCGCCAGTTCGCCTCGAGCAGCTCGGGCGATTGGCTCATCACCCGGAAAACGGTGGGCACGTTTGGCGTCCCCATACCGGCCTTGATCTCCGCGTACAAGTCTCTCAGGTGCCCACGCGCCTCCCGTTCGGACACCATTGCTATGCGTGCCACGGTTCTCACCCCCATATGCCGCAAGGAAAGTGACGAATATCGCTCGCATTAACCACCATCCGTTTTACCCTCGGGTACGGTAGCCCGGGTTGACGGTTGGCTGGCCCTTAGAAATTGCTTTATGTGGGGGAAGGTATCGGTCATATGTGGAAAATGCATCGCTTCCGCGAAGTCTTTTTGGAAGGCCGGGTCCACTGTGAGTTCAACGTATTCCACCTGCCGCGCCATACGCTGCGCCTCCTCGCGCTTGTCCACGTTTAGTAATGCTATACGCGCACCGTCGCCCGCGGCGTTGCCGACCGCATACACATCTTCCAAGCCACAGTCAGGGAAAAGGCCAAGGGCCAATGCTCGTTTTTTGTCGATATAGCTTCCAAATGCCCCGGCTAGAATCACCTTGTCGGGCTGCTCACGTCCCAGTTTGCGCAGCATAGCCTTGGCCCCAGCATACATAGCCCCTTTAGCAAGTTGTATCGCTCGCACGTCCTTCTGGGTGATTGTGATATCTTGTCCGATGGTGGTTTGGTGCTTCCACGCCACGACGTACTCCGGCTGGCCATCCTCCGTGGACCGCAGACGCTTTGATGTGATCGCCTTATTGAAACGTCCACTCTTTTCGATGATGCCGGCCCTAAGCATTTCCGCAACCCCGTCGATGATGCCTGAGCCACAGATGCCTTTTGCCTTCACCTCGCTAGACACCCTGCTCCAAGATCCATGTCCGATAACTTTGAAAAAAGCTTCTTTAGACTTTGGGTGTATGCGGATATTTTCAATCGCGCCCGGTGCAGCGCGCATGCCATGTTGCACGTGCGCGCCCTCAAAGGCCGGGCCAGTGGCGCAAGAGCACGAAAGCAACTCCGCGCGGTTACCCAGAATAAGTTCACCATTCGTGCCGATGTCAATGATGAGCAGAAGATCGTCCTGGTGGTAAGGCTCCTCGGCCAGGAGCACCCCTACGTTGTCCGGGCCCACGAAGCCAGCCTCGACCGGCAAGATGTGAACGTTGGCCGTGGGTAGAATCGCCAGTCCGAAGTCAGCTGCCTTCACATCCAGTGAAGTATGATTGGTCGGCGCGAAAGGTGCCAGACCAATATGCTCTGGGTCGATGCCCAACATGATGTGGTGCATCGCCGTGTTTCCAACGAGCACAACTTCTACGATGTCAGTCGGCTGCAGCTCGACCTGCGCGCTTACGCGCGCAGCTATGGTGTTCAATCCTTCTATGATCGTCTGATGCATCTTGTCAAGGCCGTCATCATGCATCATTGCGTAGGTTATGCGAGCCATTACGTCCTCGCCATAGGAGACTTGTGGGTTCATCATAGATTCGGTGGCGACCACTTCTCCCGTACCCAAATCGCATAGATAACCAGCCACGGTCGTGGTGCCAATGTCCACGGCTAGCCCGTAGCTCTTCTCGACCAATCCGGACTCGATCCTGATGATTTCCCTGCCCTTCCACACTGTCACTGTCACCGCAAAGTCACTCTCACGAAGCACTTGTTGCAGTGTCTTAAGGAGGCTAAAACTGATACTTATGTCTGTCAGACCAAACCCCTCTTCCAATGCGCCTGTCATTCGTTCCCAGTCGCCGAGTGGGTCTTCCAGCGTGGGTGGAGTCATCTCGATAAAATACTTGCGTATGGCTGGTTTTATCTCGATGGCACGCTCAGTGGCCGACTTACGTACGATCTGGCGGCCTACCCGGCTTTCCTCGGGCACGAACACCAACACGTCGCCGTGAATTTCGGCCACACAGGCAAGACGATGACCGTCCTGATTCTCATAACGGTCAAAGAATTTCTTTTCCTGTTGACCGATAGGCGAGAGATGTCCTGACCGCGATTCGATACCCATGCGCTCAAAGTGCCCCTCCTCGACGCGCACCTTGCATTTGCCACAGGTGGTCTTTTCTCCGCATATGGTTTCCAGGTCCACTCCCAGTTCCCGCGAGGCTTCCTTGAGAGTCTTGCCGTCCTCAACATACCCCCGGCTGCCCGACGGCTGGAAAATGACTAGGTGTTTCTTAAGCTTCGGCACGGATTACATGTCCCTCCTTCGTTTAATTCTGATCAATCACTTACCACTCCGAGCTATTCATCACACGTATTCCAAGCCATTGGCCCTCATATACAATGGCCAGAGCTCGATAATGTCAACAAACGCCTTGGGAGCAGCAAAGTCAGTTTCATGCATGTGGACTAAAACAACTCCTGCAACACACCTTCTTTGGGGAACGATAAATGCGTCTCGCCGATTCGGGTACATGCTACAGAATGATCATCTGAGATATATTTTAAAGTTGGGGTTTCGGCGCTGCATTCAGACTTAGCTATTTGACAGCGCGGTGCAAACCGGCATCCAGAGGGCAAATTTCTGGGATCGGGAATATCACCCTCAATTGATACCCGTTTTCTCTCATGGGTGGGATCGGGGACAGGTATCGCTGAAATTAATGCCCTTGTATACGGATGTACAGGTCGGCTGGTTATTTTTTGGGCTTTTCCTTCTTCAACGATGGACCCCAGGTAAAGAATAGCAATTCGATCGCAGATTCGACGCATGGTTGAAAGATCGTGTGAAATATATAGGACGCCAAGACCCAATTCCTGGGTAAAACGCCGCAGCAGATTCAGAATCCCAGAACGAACAGAAACATCAAGCATCGAGACGGCTTCATCGGCCACAATGAACCGAGGGTTAAGGACAATTGCCCGCGCAATCGCCACTCGTTGTTTCTGCCCACCGCTTAGTTGATGAGGAAACCGATCCCAAAACTCTTCGGGCGGCGTCAGTTCTGCCAATCTGAGGGCATCTTTGGCACGTTCAATTTGTGTTACTCGGTCGCCAATCCGAGAAATTCGAAGTGGTTCTAGGACAGTACGAGAGACGGTATGTCGAGGATTTAACGATCCATAAGGATCTTGAAAGATTATTTGAACCTGTCGGCGAAACGCCCTCTTCTCTTCCTTCGACGCGTTGATCATGCTCCGCTCAGCGAGACTGATATTGCCGGAAGTAGGAGTTAGCAATTGAGTAAGCATTAATGCAATCGTGCTTTTCCCACACCCGCTCTCACCCGCGATGCCAAGGATTTGCCCTTGTTTAATTCGCAAATTCACCCCATCAACCGCCTTCAGATATGTTTGCGATTTGCTTCTTTGCACCAGGGATTTAATGCCAGTATGCAATGGGAACCATTTCTTTAGATCTTCAGCCTGGAGCAGCCCCCCCTTTCCGCTCAATGCCTCCATATCATTGGTAACAAGCCACTTTTCACCACTTCGTTTGTCAACACCTGATTTTTTCCACACCATCGGATCCTTGGCCATTTCTCGGAATTTGTCTGCACGGTCCAAGTAATGGCATGCCGCCAGATGATCTGGCCCAACAGAAGTAAGATGAGGTTCTTCTGCTATACATAGATCAGTGCTAAACGGACAACGCGTGTGAAATCGGCAGCCATCTGGAAGGGACAAAATACTCGGGGGTGCGCCAGGAATAGAAATCTGATGTTTTCCGGCAGGACCCTTAATACTTGGAAAGGAGTTGCCAAGACCCATCGGGTATGGACAAAAGGGTCTCAGAAGCACAGATTCACAATCACCAACCTCCATAATCTTTCCGGCGTACATTACAGCGATCCGTTGACAATTCTCAGCCACCAAAGCAATGTCGTGGGTAATGAGTAACATCGCCTTTCGCGATGCGCGCCTTACCATACTAATCGTTTCCAGAATCCTATCCTGAACGATCACGTCCAAGCCGGTTGTTGGTTCATCCGCAATAATCAGCCAAGGATCAAGAACCAAAGCCATAGCAATCATCGCGCGCTGACGCATTCCTCCGCTGAATTGATGAGGGTAATCATCCAGTCGATTTGGCTCTAGCCCCACAGCAGTAAACAACTGAGAAACTCGACCAATATCTGTTTCCCGATTTCCACCCTCGTGAAGCTGGACAACCTCAACTATCTGATCACCGACCTTTTTTACCGGATCAAGGGCATTCATGCCGCTTTGGGGGATCATCGATATAGAATTCCATCGCACGGACCTCATCTGTCTTTCAGAGAACTGAGTTAAATCCTTATCCTGGAAGACAATCCGTCCACCGCTCTGGACGCCATTAGGGGGCAACAAACGAAGGATGGTCTTTGCGACGGTAGTCTTTCCACTCCCCGACTCTCCCACCAGACCCACTACTTCATCCGCATCTATCCCTAATGAAAAGCCGTCAACAGCGCGTGCTATCCCCTTAGAAGTTTTGTAGTCGACCTTGAGATCTTCAAAGTTTAATAGTGACATCTTAACGCTCCATCAGCCTGGGATTGACAGCTTCCTCATAGGATCGTGAAACCAAGAAGGTTGACAGGACAAGTAACGATAAAGCAATTCCTGGTGGAAAAATCCACCACCAAGCCTGCCTCATTGCACCAGCCTGGAAGGCAACCTTAAGCATCTGGCCCCAGCTAACAATTCTCGGATCACCAAATCCCAGGAAACTTAAATTGGCTTCCATAAGAACTGCCCAAGCAATGCCAAATGAGGCGTAGAGAAACGAAAATGGAAGCACATTAGGCAAAATCTGAAACCAAATGATCCAGGTGTCGCTCGCTCCCGCTGCCTTGGCGGCGAGGACAAATGGGCGCTCTTTCAGTGCAAGTACCTGTGATCGCACCACACGTGCCGTCGTGCGCCATAGAAATAGTGAAATAACCACAATAATATTCGACATTCGTGGGCCAAACAGAGCCACCCACAAAATAGCAAAGGGTAAGAAAGGCACCCCGTATGCCACATCTGCCAATCTCATCAGAACTTGGTCCAGCCATCCCCCATGGTAGCCCGCCAACAATGCAATTGCTGTCCCAATCGCCGCACTAGAGATCGCAGCGACAACTCCGACCAGAATTGTGATTCTTGCACCGTGGAGCATCTGGCTCAAAATATCCTGACCAAGATGATTAGTTCCAAAAATGTGCTGCCCTGATGGAGGTTCCATCCTGACCACCTCGCCATTTTCGTGAAACGTTGCCTCGAAGGGTTTGAATGGCGCAATAGCTGGGCCAAAGGCAGCGATAAAAAAACAGACTAGAAGATAAATGCCAGAAACTTTTCCCATTAGGTCCTGTCTTATCCAATTCATAGGATTCTCCAGGCTTGTCAGCCATCCTCCAACATTGGTTTGAGATTTACGAATCCCATGCAACACATTTTTGATTGGCATATCAACACTATCCACCTGCCCTCAGGAGTCATTTTCCGCTTGGGGCTGCAGCCACTCACTCATAAACTACCCGCGGGTCCAAGGAGCCATACGCCAAATCAGCAATAAATGTCATTATCACTACAGTCAAAGCCATTAGGAAGAAAGCGCCTTCAGCTACGGGATAGTCTTGGTCCAATATGGCTTGGACGAGAAGCCTACCAATGCCGGGCCAACTGAAGATCGTCTCAATGACAACTTGGCCGTGAAACACATAAGTGACCATCATTGCAACGTAAGTTACCATCGGGAGGATGGCGTTCCTCGCAGCATGTTTTATCTGTGTGAACTCCGAGAGGCCTTTTGCCAGATGCACTTCCATAAAATCTTCCCCCTTGACTTCCAAGATGCTCGTCCTCATCAACATCAAGGGGCCTCCAAGTAAGTACAAAGAGATCGTTACCAGAGGAAGGGGAACACGAAGCCAGAAACCCTTGGTGGAAAGAGCTTGAAATGCGGTGAGATTTGATCCCGGTTCCATCATTCCACCAGAGGGGAATAGCCTTAGTTGGTAGGCAAAAACCATTGCGATCATAATCCCAGTAAAGAAAACGGGAGTCGCTCTCAGTCCGAGAGTGACCGTAACGGTGATCTTTTCGAGTAGAGAGCCTCGTTTCCAGCCAACGAGCGCTCCTCCTATGCCTCCAATAACGACAGACAAAACTAGAGCTGGACCCATAAGAACAAGACTGTTCATTAACTTTTCCGCTACGATTGATTGAACGCTAACGCCACTAATGAAACTGCGGTCAAACTTGAATGTGATTGCATTCACCAAGTAGGTGAAATATTGAGTGTGCAATGGCTCATTCAGGCCCCACAATTCGCGTACTCGTTCTCGGTCATCCTCCGACATCGAGTCATCGAAGACCGCCAGAGTGGGATCGCCAGGCATTAACCGGAAAAGGGCAAATGTAATAGTCATGATCAAGAATAGAGTCAATAATAATGATGAGACCCTAGTTACAAGGAATTTTCTCATTTCAGATTTCCCCTTCACTCGACGAGTTGTCCGACTGCTCTTGAAGCGCTTGCCAGATTTTTTCAGCCGTTATGGGGAGATCTCGAATCCTCACTCCCACAGCATTAAAGATCGCATTGGCAATGGCTGGTGCCGTGGCAGTTAACGCGGGCTCGCCCAATCCTTTTGCCCCATAGGGACCATCATCATGCGGTGCTTCGACAAGAATTGGGATAAGCGACGGCAAGTCCATTGCAGTGGGAATGATATATGCAGCGAGGCTAGGATTGCTCGTTATCCCCTGCTTAGTGACAATTTCTTCGGAAAGGGCATAACCAAGCCCTTGGACAATCGCGCCTTCAATCTGCTGTTCGCATCCCAGAATGTTTATGGGTTTGCCAACGTCGTGCGCTGACGCCAGATTTAGTACCGTCACACGCCCGGTCTCCCGGTCAACTTTTACTTCGGCCACCTGGGTTGCGTACATCCAGAAGGCTGATGGTTTGGTGCTTTGTCCGGTCTCCGGGTCTAAAGGAACAGCTCCTGGCGGAGTGAAGAATCCTCGGCCCAAGATTGTAGCGCTCGTGCCATAAAACTCCTGCATGATCTCACTAAATGTCATTCCATAAGAAGTACCCTTTACATATGCTCCTCCATCCCTAAATTCCAAGCTCGTGGGGGCCACGTCCCTTAGCTCAATCATCATCTCAATCAGCTGCTGCTTGATGTCGCCAGCAGCAATCTGAATTGCTTTGCCGAGTTGAAACGTTGTTCGACTGCCACTGGTAGCAGCATGGTAGGGAGTCCTCTCGGTATCGGGATTGGCCACTGTCATTTGACTCATGGGCATTCCCAACTCCTCAGCCACAATCTGTCTCAGGACCGTTTCCGTGCCTTGGCCCATCTCAACAGAGCTGGACAGGATGCCTAGACTTCCATCCTCGTTGAGCATCAGCATGGCCGCAGAGGATGTAGGAGTGTTGGTCAACTTGAACATTGAAGCAAGACCTCTGCCATGGCCCTTTGATTTCTGAGGCTGTTTCTCTCTGTAGCCAACTGCTTCAGTGGCCTGCAACAGTGTCTCACGCAGCCCACAACTATGAAGTATCTCACCCGTTGCCGACACGTTCCCTTCTTCATAACAATTCATCAGCCTTAGCTGCAATGGGTCTAATCCCAGCTCATTTGCGATAATATCCATTTGTGACTCGTAAGCCCAGGCCACCTGTGGAGTACCCAAACCGCGAACCGCACCAGCCACCGGATTGTTTGTGTAGACGCTAAAAGAGTCAATCTTTACATTCGGGATGCGATATGGTCCTGCCGCAGTTACCCCCCCATTCTTGGCAGCCACCGGGCTAACTGCATAAGCTCCCGTGTCGTAGACGACAGTCACCTCTCTAGCTACTAGCTTGCCGTTCTTGAGCACGCCTGTTTTCATCTTGACGATAGCTGGATGCCTAATCACAGTTGCCATGAAAACTTCTTTTCTTGAGAATGCAACCTTTACAGGAGTGCCCCTAATTTGAAAAGCAAGCGCGACAGCCAGTGGTTCTACCCTGGGATAGAGTTTCCCACCGAACCCTCCGCCTAATTCAGTGCGTATGACTCGGACTTCGTTAAGCGGGAGTTCTAGAGCTTGCGCCAGTTCCCCCCGGACACGGTGTGGCGCTTGCGTATTACTCCAGACGATCAAGTTTCCTGACATTTCGACAAGGGCAACGGAAGCGTGAGGTTCAAGCGGGATTGGGTGCATACTCTGAGTAGTGAAAGTGTCTTCAAAGACGTGGTCAGCTTGTGCAAATCCTTGATCCACGTCTCCCCTTCTGAGCTTGAATTGATTGCAAATGTTGGAGCCTGGAACTGGGTGATATTTTTTTGACGTCTTGTAAGTCTCAAGAGCGCTATGTACCAGAGGGGATCCAGCCTTCATTGCTTCAATTGGATCAACCACGGTGGGTAGTTCCTGGTACTCAACCTTTATCAGATCGACAGCTTCGCGAGCCGCTTCGGGCGTTACAGCCGCGACTGCTGCGATGGGCTCCCCATAGTAACGCACCTTGTCTATAGCCAAAAATGGTTCGTCCACAATACCCTGACCATGACAAAACGGAAACTCTTTTCCTGTAACGACGGCCTTAATGCCAGGCACCTGCCGTGCTTTTTCCGTGTCGACGTGCACCACTTTGGCGTGCGGAAATTCGCTCCTGGCAACTTCGCCATAGAGCATGCCCGGGATTTCAATCTCTACGCCATATGTAAGAGCCCCGGTTGCGCGGTCCCAATCATCTGGTTTTGGGAACCGTTTGCCAATATATTTATGTTCTTGTTTTCCCATTTCCTAATTACCAGCTTTTCAAAAGCGCCTTACGTTTCGCGTGATTTTCATTTCACAAACCTATTAGATTGAGAATCATAATTTGATTCCCCCCAATACAGTTGCCAGTAATGCCATACGAACTAAGAGGCCGTTAAACGATTCTTGGAAATAGCAAGCTCCGGGATAGTCATCCACATCTGGGCTCAACTCGTCCGTTCTTGGACCTGGGTGCAGGACAGCAACGATCCTATCCAGTTTCTCAAGCATTGCACGATCTAACCGGTAGGAACCTTTAACCTGGTCGTACTCCTCTGAGCTCTCATAGCGTTCCTTTTGGATTCGGCTAATCAGAACCACATCGGCTTCTTGAAGAGCGCTATTGAGATCCTCCGTCTCTTCGACTTGCATGCCTCGGGCTTTGAGATCAGTGATAAATTCACGCTGAATGAATAACTGAGATGGACTGACAAGTATGAGCCGCACCTTGTAATTCGAAAGCACATATGCGCGCGCCTTGCTCCCGCGCGCATGCATGTGGTCGCCGCAGAGAACTACGGTTTGCCCATCAATAGCCCCTCGCTCACGCAAAATTGTAAATGCGTCAAGGATGCCCTGTGTCGGGTGGTCACTTGTACCATCCCCGGCATTAAGAATTGGGACCGAGGCAACCAGTGATGCAGCTGCTGCTGCACCAGACTGAGGATGTCTAAGGACAATAGCATCTGCATAATTTTGAACTGTTTGAATAGTGTCTTCCAAGGACTCGCCTTTCCAACTGGAGGACGTGTTCTTAGCGTCGGCTACAGATAGTACTTGCCCACCCATTCTCAACATTGCGGATTCAAACGAGAGCCGGGTTCGAGTGCTCGCTTCAAAGAAGAGAGAAACTAGAACCTTGCCAGAAAGAAGCTGTGATGGGCTGAGGCCACGTGCAACGTCTTCCAGCCTGATAGCCAGATCCATAAGATGATCCAGATTGGCCCGTGTCAAAGTCTTAGAATCTATCACGTGATACATGCGTTTTTTTCCTTTGCTATCTCAGTCGTATTACAGCCATGCCGGTACACCTGCTCATTTTATTGGAGATATGATCTTCCCATAGCCTGGCTTTCCGATCACGTCGCCGTTTTCCATCACTACCTCGCCACGTACTATGGTCATAGTCGGAGCACCGACCGTCTGCCATCCATCGAATAGTTTCGCGCTTTCTCTACAACGAGTGTAGAGTTTGTCAGCACTGATAGTCTGTTTCTTATTCATATCAACAATGACGAGATCTGCATCAGCCCCAATACTAATGGTTCCCTTCCGAGGATAGAGCCCAAATGTTCGGGCAACGTTCTTAGAAACAAGTTCGCTGAGCAGATTCAAACTTAATCTTCCCTTATTGACCTCCGTCAGCAGTAGTACCAGCGTCGTTTCCAACCCGGGATAGCCACCCGGTGCCATGAAAATGTTGTCTTTACCGCGGTCCTTCACTGCTGTTGTATGTGGGGCATGATCGCTACCTATGGTATCTATAGCACCATTGAGAAGGTTTTCCCAAAGCTTATCTTGCTCATCTTGGGAGCGAAGCGGAGGATGTATTTTTCCGTACGGTCCTAGCTGCATAAGGCATTCATCAGTCTGCAAGAGATAATGCACGCATGTCTCGGCTGTCACGGATACTCCACGTTTCTTTGCCCTGCCGATTATCTCGGCTACTGAGCCACTGCTCACATGACAGATATGCAAATGTACGCCTGTCTCCTCCGCAAATAAAATCGCCCGTGATACGGCTTCCAATTCTGCAATCAATGGTCTGCCCAAATTGACAGCCATCGGATCTACTTGGCCTGACGCGATCAGCTCTCGCGTTCTATGCTGAACAATGTCGTCATTCTCAGCGTGAATACAACTCGGTAAACCTGTTTGAGCCACTGCAGAAAAGACATCTAAGAGCTCACCATCGCCATCTACCTCAAGGCCATGATGTTCATCAATCCGATCTGGCGGCGACTTAAAAAGAAATGTTTTGAAAGCAACCACACCATTCTCGGCTAAGGGTCCAATCTCTTTTATACTGGTCGTACCCGCTCCGCCGTATAGGCCAAAATCAATCACAGCTTTCTCATTGCAAATCGCATACTTGGAAGCCAGCGTTTCAACGGAATGGACACTTGGAACAGAAACGGGATGTTCCAGAACGGTGGTTACACCACCCGCAGCGGCTGCCATTGTGCCCGAGGTAAAATCCTCCTTCTCGGGATGGCCAGGATCACGTAGGTGTACATGGGCATCAATTAATCCCGGGATGATGATTAACCCTTCCGCCTCGATCACTTTCTTTGCTGGAGGCAAGGCCGGGTCTTTGGCGATAGTGACAATTGCTCCGTCCTTGACACCTATATTTGCCTCAACAAGACCCTCAGGTAATAGAACCTGTCCAAACTTAAGTGCCATATCTAAATTATTCAAAATTGTGCTCCCCTCTTCTTTGCATCCAATCTGGATGCTAGTGACGGATCAGCTAGCATGACGAGGCCAATTCCTGTCGGGTCTGGGAAACAGGGATGAAATCAACTTCGAGATCGTCATTCCCTTTCATAACCTCGATATTTCCAAACCAATGGGTATCATCCACCGATGGGTAATCAGATCGGAAATGGCTTCCTCGGGTTTCTTCTCTTTTCAGTGCACTGGCAACAAGGGCTTGAGCCGTTTTACTCATCGCCTCGACTTCTTTCAATTTGGCCAAATCGTATGCACTGTGCCAAGGAGTTGTGAGTAGAGCACTTTGGCATTCCTGGATTTTGGCAGCTGCTTTGTGCAACGAATCTCGCGAGCGAACAACGGATGCTCCCTCCCACATGCTTAGCTGCACCGATTTCCGAATTTCATTGATCGGAATCGATTCCTTTCGATGGGGAGCGCTTGGCATGGGAAAGGTGGTTTCCGGCAGGAGGTGTTTTCTGCCTCGATGTGCATATCCAGATGCTTGCTGCCCTGCAATAGCACCAAAAACAACTGTCTCGTTCAAGGCGTTACCCGGTAATCGATTCGCCCCATGAAGCCCACCAGCCCCTTCACCAGCAACAAAAAGACCATGGATCCCTGTCTGACAAAGAGAATCGGTCTTGACACCTCCCATAAAAGAATGTACGACGGGTGTGACAACTAGCCATTGCTTGCTGACATCGAAACCAGAGTTATCCAGAAATTTCCGCATGATTGAATAGCTTGTTTCCCAGACAATTTGTGGCACGTCTGAGAGATCCATGTAGACACCACCTTCAATACCATTCCCCGCGTTCACTTCAGACCAGATCGCGCGCGCCATATTGTCCCGGGTGGTGAGGTGTGCCTTATCAGGATCATACTGAGACATAAAAACCTCACCTTGAGAATTTCTCAGTTTTGCTCCTTCTGAGAACAGGCTATTATGGATAGCCAGCTTCAAAGGAGAGAACGCTTGAGAGGGAAAGTACTGCACAAATTCCATGTCACGGAGTGTCGCCCCAGCCTCGAGTGCTAATGCATAGCCATCTCCAGTCATGTCGACCGTGTTGTTTGATTTGGAGAAGATTTGACCTCCACCCCCGGTTGCCAAAACTATGGCACCTGCATGAAACTCAATTCCGTGATTATTTTTTACATCAAGCCCAATAGCACCCCTGACAGCTTGATCCTTGACCACCAGTCGGATTACGGGCATGTTTTCCAATAGTTTTACACCCCGATCTAGAGCCGCTTGCAGAAGAGGAATAGTTACAGACAACCCAGCAGTTTTGAAAGGGACATGCGGAGACCAAGCTCGAACAGTTCGAGCACGCGTATGCCCGGGAGACATCGTTCGAAGCAAACCATTGTCGGCCTTGAGAAATTGCGCCCCATATTCTTCAAGTCTACGGATACAATTTCCGGTTTCTGCGACCAAGGTTTGCACTAGCTGTGGATCGTTTATGAAATCTCCAACTCTCATCGTGTCTTGATAATGCGTACCTGGGTCAGTGACATTCTTCGAAGTGAGTTCAGGTGCCACAAACCCCGATCCGGATACGACAGTGTTTCCGCTGTGACCTATTCGTCGTTTTGAAACTATGACAACCCGATCGACGTGTTTGATCGCCTCCAGGGCAGCAATTAAGCCGGCGCAACCCCCGCCGACAACCAACACGTCACACGTAATCTCAACCCGTGGAAGCCTTCTGGTTCCCATCGTCGTTGTGTGTTGTGTCAGTTCTAATGATGTTCCTTGAAGGAGTTTTATACATACGTATCTTGCTGTGGCTGAGGTTAAGTGAGACGATTGTTTCCGCCATCTTCAGGCCAGCAGCGGTAGGAGACAGAACCGGCACACCCAGCTCCTGCTCCAACTCGTATGTGTATCTTCCCATTCCAGCACATGCCAGAATAAGAACTTCTGCTTTGTGATCATTCACGGCCTTTAGCCCTGCCTTGTTAATCGCTAATCGAGTAGCCGAACGGCGGTGTTCTGTATCAGCCACAGTCAGACCCAAAGGGACAATTGAAGCTAACTTGTCTTTGAGACCTGACTTCATCACTCGATGCGCCAGATGGGGAATGCGTTGTTCTGCCACCGTGATGATAGAGAAGGAGTATCCAAGCATAGCAGCTATGTGATGTGCAGTTTCACCAATGCCAATGACCGGTATATGGGCAATCTCTCGAGCAGCCTCTAATCCGGGATCGGAAAAGCAGGCAATGACAGCAGCGTCAAAACCATCGGCTTCTGCCTCGCTTACCATCTTCGTCACCTCGCACGCTGCTGAAACCTCATCATATGCTGACTCAACCGCTTGAGGACCTGTGGTCGGATTTGTTACAAACAATTCTGTGTCTGCGCTTCGTGCTCCTTCAAGTTCCTCAGCGATGGATTTCGTCATTTTCACTAATGTGTTTGGATTGAATACGATGATTTTCACTCTGGTCTACTCCATTGTTCTATTTAACAGCCATCCGTATGGCATTAATAATTTTTAGATAATTGCCGCAGCGACATAAATTCCCCGACAAGGCCTCACGAATCTCAACTTCCGAGGGACAAGGGTTTCGATTCAGTAAACCACGCGTACTCATCACAGCTCCGGGTATACAGTATCCACACTGCACTGCTCCTTCTCTGACAAAAGACTGCAATAGTGAATGACTGTCCTCATCGGTTGCAACACCCTCAATTGTGATTACCTTCCGATTATGTGCTTTCATGGCTGGCAACAGACAAGAAAGCACAGGCTCACCATCCAGAAGGATGGTACATGCGCCGCATTCCCCTTCAGAGCAACCTTCTTTTGTGCCGGTAAGGTTCAGGTCCTCGCGTAGCACTTGCAACAACGATTTACGATGCCTTTCCCGCAAATTGACAGGCTTACCATTTAGACCAAACTCGATGATGTCATCAGGCGATTGATTTCCGGAGCATGAGGTTTCCCTGAACTTCAAATCTTGTTCCCTGTTCTTATTGAAACTGGCTGGATGCTCAGGCCAATCCTGTCGCTCTTCGCCATCTCGCAATTGCTGCAGCGCGCGTATCGTGAGGACTTTTACCATAGCCCGACGATAATCAGCACTGCCACGAATGTCGTCAATCGGTTGGGCAGCGGCGGCTGACAGATCACCCGCCTTTGCGATAACATCCTTGTCTAGCGATTGGCCCAACAAATATTCCTCCGCCTCATTTGCGCGAATGATGGTAGGACCTACAGAACCAAGGGCGATACTCGCATTTGAGATCCTTTCGCCATCAACACCGAGGACCACCGCCACGTTGACCAGAGCAATAGCTTGCGCTTTTCGCAACCCTAACTTGAGAAAGGTTCCTCTTTCCTCTGGCTTCATAGATGGGAATTGGATACTCACTATCATTTCATCTGGCTGGAGCGCAGTGCGCTGCACTCCAAGAAAAAACTCCGGGAAAGTCAATTCTCGCTGTCCGCGCGCTCGGCTGGCTAGTGTAATGGTTGCATTTAGTGACCAGAGAGGGGGAATGGTATCGCCTGCGGGAGAGGCGAACGCTAGATTGCCTGCAATAGTTGCGCAATTGCGAATTTGTGTCGAGCCTACCTGCGAACAAGCCTTTGGCAAAGCAAATGCTTTTTCAATAAGTAGATTGGAAGATACTGCCTGGCCATGGGTTACCAGGGGACCTATCCGGATCATTCCGTTATCGAGAGAGATCACATCAAGATCAGGAATCCGAGTAACATCAATCAAGCAAACTTCAGAAGACCAACGTCTTTCCAAGATTGCCAAGGTCAAATCTGTGCCCCCCGAGATGATGCGCGCTTGACCCTTCCATTCATCTAAGAGATCAAGAGCATGATCAACCGAAGACGGAGAAAAATATCTCTCACAAATCTGCAGATCTTTCCTCATCACATTACAGCTCCACAAGTTTGACGATCATCAATTGCTGCGAGGGGCAGAAAGCCCGCGTACCGGGTTGGCCAAGCAGAGCTCGTCCTATTGAGACACTTTCTGATTACCCGCCAGAAAACTATAAAGTTCACTCATGTCCTCATAATCTTCCATTTTCTCGACGATCTTTGCGATCCTGTCCGTCTGAGTAGATCCTAGAGTTGGTGCAGCCAACCGAACAAACTTCTCTCGGAGTTCCCGTCGACTCATTGGATTCTCTGGATCCCCTTTTGAGTAATCAACTCTGCAATCATACCTTTTTGCATTTTTCATGGTGATTTCAACGATTTGAAGAATCTTTTCCGGATAGACTTCTTCACATTCGGGTGACACCTCTGCATTAACCTTCTTAGCAAGCTCCAAAATCAGCGGATCCCTGAGGCTCTCCGGGGAAAATTCGGATAAGAGAACACTGCCCCTGGTTAAGGCGGCAGCGACACAAAACGGTAGACTGAACTGAGCGTCGCTAACAGTTTCTGGTTCGTACTTGCGGTCTTCAGGCCACATCACCGCACGGTACATTTCCTTCGCGAGCTTCACTTTTACCTCCTGAATATCGCTTAATCTCAGATTTTCCTTGGTCTTTATCCATAGGACGGCATCAATTGCAGGATGACAGGCCCGGCCACTCGCATAAGGTTTAAATGCAATATTCTCAATCTCGAAGACTTGCAACAAGTCTTCCAAGGCTTTGGTTAGCAAGTCAGGACCATTGGCAAAAGCGTGACAAAACCCCATTTCACCTTCTAACACTGTCGTAGGTCCTGAATAGCCATCGACTACCAGCACAGCAGCAAACCCACCGTTCTGAGTGGCCCTGCCCACCTGCAATGGCTTGGTTATCGAGCCGTTTCTTTTCCATTCCCTGATGCCGCCTGCAAAGCTGCCAGCTATGCCGAAAGCGTTAGCTAAGTCGAAACCATCCAGACCCAGAAGCCGTCCAGCTGCTGCTGCAGAACCAAAGACCCCGCATGTAGATGTCGGATGGAAGCCGCGTTCAAACTGTGCAATGCAAGTAGCCATCCCGATTCTAATGACC
>Ga0187827_10004781_pt1 | contig 16375 bp, 12 predicted proteins | sample ETNtaG_39_FD_167969 | JGI IMG/M metagenome (GOLD analysis project Ga0187827, IMG submission 167969) | Marine microbial and viral communities from oxygen minimum zone, Eastern Pacific Ocean - ETNP2014_SV_150_PacBio MetaG (Illumina Assembly) | ecosystem: Environmental > Aquatic > Marine > Hypoxic...
AGGTGCAGGAGCTGTTGTAATTAGGGACATCCCTCACTTTTCTATTGCAGCAGGTGTTCCTGCCAGAGTAGTAAAATCTAGGAAAAGTTAATCCAGCATGGAAGATACTGACCAAAAAGAAAGACTTATCTCCTTCTATAAAAAAAACAAGAAGACAATACTGCTTATTGCTAGGATAAGTATAGGGTTTTCGCTTATAGCAATACTTATAAAAACACAACTTAAGGATTTTGACCTGGCCCTGGAGTTCCTTAAATCGTCTCATGTAGGGTTTTTACTACTTGCTTTTTCGACTCATTTTATCGGTATATGGATAACTGCAGAGAGATGGCGAGTCCTTCTTAAAGCACAGAATATAAGCCTAGGTGTGGGTACTCTTTCAATAACTGTCCTTATAGGATTTTTGTATAGCAATGTCCTTCCTACTACAATAGGTGGAGATGTATACCGGATATACGATTCAGCAAAAAGAGCAAAGATACCCGTAGAGAAGGCTGCATCAGTTATACTGGTAGAAAGGTTTTCCGGCGTAGTAAGCGGTGCAACATATGCTATTGTAGCCCTGTTCCTTGGTTTTACTACTATTGGGGAACAATCTGTTATTATCCCAATAGTTATCTTCTTTGCCATTTCAATCATCATGGGGTTTCTTATAATAAATCCTTCAATACTTAAGCTGGACAGGCTGGTAAAAAAGATAAGCTTTTTATATAAGATAAGAGAGCGTCTTAAGAATATATATTATACTCTTAGAAGTTTTAAGGAATCAAAATCCAAGCTAATCGTAGCATTTATTTTTAGCTTTACCATGCAGTTTATGATAATACTAGAATATTATCTTGTAGCCAAGGCTCTGGATATTGAACTGGGACTAATCGCATTTATCTTTATTTCACCAGTGGTAGCCACCATAACCATGCTCCCTATCTCAATCGGAGGCATCGGCCTTAGGGAGAACTCTCTTGTATTTATAATGGTAGCCATGGGTGTCATAAATGAAAAAGCTCTTGTATTCTCACTACTTATATTCATTATGTTTTTAGCTCTAGGCCTTCTTGGTGGCATCGCAAATATCGTACGGCCTTTTTCCGAAAGACGAATCAAACATTCTCCTGAAGATAATGAGATAAGGGAAGAGAAAAAAGATTAAAGGTCAAGCTGCTTTATAACACTCCTTAAAAAACTTGACAGGTTTTCATTATAGTATGGAAAGTCGATTATCTCCATGAACATGCCTAGAGCAATAAGTACCAGAACAGCAAAAAATATATAATATAGAATTTTTAAAAGTAGCGCTCTCTTCATTGTTATCTACCTTCTTCCTCCAAGTCCGTTAAGGTATGGTACTATATGGTCAAATACTGTCTGTGCTACTACTTCCGCACCTTCTGGACTATAGTGTACACCATCATATAAATATTTGCCCTTATTCTGTGAGAGAACTGATGTGACGTTTATTACTGGAATGCCATGTTTGGCTGCTACTTGTATTATTATATCATTATATATCGGCCATTCAGATTTGCCAGGCGTGCTTACTGGACCAATAAGATTGATGAACACAGTAGCCCCGGAACCTTTGGCCTTCGTTATTATGGTATCTATACTATATCGAAAATAACTCTGACTGGCACCAATATCATTTGTCCCATAGGCAACTATTAAGATGCTCGGTCGTAGAGGTCCTACAGAATCATCATATCTTGCTAGTCCTTCAAAAGACATCTCTCCATTGAAAGCACTGGCTGCAGTATTGTAATCAGCGACAGGAAAGGCTGCTTCTAATTTGTTATCTAATCTCTGTACCCAATCTGATTTTACTATCAGCGAATCTCCCATAACAACAACATTAAGATATGGGTGTCCCTTCACATTTATACTAGCTGGTTCGATGGTAAACTTCTCTTCTCCGGCAATAATATAGGATTCATTTTTTATAGTCCCACTTTTATAATAATAGCCACTGTCTACCGTCATATCAAAGGTTATCTCCCTGGACTCTCCAACATCTAGGCTTTTTAAGTCCCAGACTAGACCGCTTATACCATCATCCCATCTTATACCTTCAGGGGTGCCCGACTGACTAACATAGGCAGCAGGTCCAGGAATGGGACAATAAAGCTGATACTCTTCAGCTTCTGTCTGTCCGGTATTCTTAATAGTTACTTTCACATTTATTGTCTCCCCTGCCCATAAATATCCTCCTCCATTAGCGTCAGAGAGAGCTATGGTGCTTTCAAAGAAATCAGGGAAAAGTCTGGCAATACCTTTCAATTCTTTTGATACTATTTCTTCGCCGGAGTATATAATATAAGCACTGGTGATGATTTCTTCCCTGTCCTTCGCCTCACCCTCTTCAAGAATTGCATGAAACCAAAAGCTTCTAGTCTCTCCAGGGAACAGCCCATCTACTTCCCAGATTATCTTTTCACCATCATATCTGCCAGATAAGCTTATTGAATCTTCAACAGGGACTAGAAAGGCCGATATCTCACTTATTATCTCTATTTCTCTGGCTATCATATTCCCAGTATTTTTAACCCTGAAAACATACTTTATTTCATCTCCCAAGAATAGAAAGACTTTATTTACTTCTAAAAAGACTGCAGAAAATGAGGATAGATCGGGACTGCTACTGACTATATGCCCTTCCCCGCTATCCAGGATACCGCCAAAACTCATAATAGCAGAAGCCAGATCAACCATCGATGAGGGGCTATCAGTTTTTGGGGATAGAGGGGCTCTATTTACATCTAAAAAGACTGCAGAAAATGAGGATAGATCGGGACTGCTACTGACTATATGCCCTTCCCCGCTATCCAGGATACCGCCAAAACTCTCCTCGCCAATAAAATATTCTAGTCGTATATCTCCAACCTTAATTCTGGTACCACTGTCCAGCGGATTTGCAATCTCCAGATCAAATATTATCTTACCCGATTTATCCCTTCCAACGTCACTTATGGTGTAAATAAGAATTGTTCCTCCTTCATCAAGCTCTCCACCCTCAGTAAATGCAGTCAATCTAGTATTTTCGGGTATCGGGATAACTATATTTAATTTATCTACATGCCAATATCCTGTGTTTTTATATTTTATTTCATAAACTACAGTTTCCCCAGGTTCTATTTTTTCCATGGAGGATGTATCCACATTATTGTAAATAACATCTTCAAAAGTTTCCCCAGGTTCTATTTTTTCCATGGAGGATGTATCCACATTATTGTAAATAACATCTTCAAAATTAGTTTGTAGGTAATTATAGAAATAAAAATAGTAGCCTGCTGCTGCAGCTAAAAGGAAAAACACAGTTGCCGATGCTATAATAATTATATTTTTTTTCTCCACTTTATTCTGATACTTGGCTATTGATCTTTTGAATGAAATCAATCTATCTCTAATGATGGCTAAATATTTCCTATAATTCATTATTTCTTTTAAAAATTTCATAAATTAAAATAGTTTTTACTATACAAAAAGATTTTTTACAAATATTTTATTAAGGTAAGTCCTGTAAAAAGCTATCTTATTATCGCTAAAAAACTATTATAAATCTTAAACGGAGTCTTTTGAAAATGTAGAAATACTTCAGCCATAAGTAGACCATATATTCATTTAATAAGAAACTTATAAAAAATTATGATATGATTATTTTTCTGGATAAAAAAACACTATGTGATTAATTATATTGGTTTCTGTCAGTTAAAATATTGAAAACAAAAGTCACAATTATATGTCCTCAATTATTGACTCTCGAAGAAGATAAGTTAGGAAGCGGTATCCCCTATATGCCCATTACAGCAGCCTACCTTGCAGCTGTCCTCAAAGACCGGTACAAAATATCTGTTTTAGACGCTTTTGGAGAAGACCCCTTCAATGCATGGAAGGAAGATAAATATATTATACAGGGTATTTCTTTTAATAAACTTGTTAGCAAGATACCATCAAATTGCAAATACTGCATTCTTTATGTAAGCACCATAATGGCAAATTATGTGCTGCATAAGATAATAAGACTTATTAAAGAAAAGTATCCTTCAATCCGAGTAATACTCATAGAAAATTCTCAGGGAGTGATAGGATGTTCGTTAAAATATATCTACAAGGATTTTTTTAATTCAGGTTCAGACTATATAGTGCTGGGTGAATGCGAAGAAAAAGTACCGTTATTATTAACCAGTCTCGAGTGTGAGGATTTTTCTGCAGTTGAGGCTACCCGGGGAATCTTATATAAAGGAATCGTCGGAAAATATAACATAGATGAAAAAATAAAAAATATCAGCAATCTGGACTCGCTACCTTTCCCTGCATGGGAGATGTTTCCTATTAATAATTATTGGAAATTAAGATATTCACATGGGCCTATGCAGTCTAATTACTTGGCTATCATGACATCCAGGGGTTGCCCTTTCAATTGTTCATTTTGCGTTGTTCCTTCTATGAACCAGAATAAATGGCGGGCAAGAAGCCCGGAAAATGTTGTAGATGAGTTTGAGTATCTATCAACAAGATTTGGTGTTAACGAATTCCATCTTGAAGACCTCAATCCCACGTCAGATGAAAAGCGTATTATCGATATCTGCAACTCCATCATTAATAAGGATTTAAAAATAACATGGAAACTTGTTTCTGGAAGCAAGATCGAGACTATCAGCCTAACTACTCTTGGTCTTATGAAACTGGCAGGTTGTAATTATATTTCTTTTTCTCCGGAATCTGGTTCCAAAAAAGTCTTGAAACTGATGAAAAAACCGTTTAAACATGAATATGCCCTGGAGATAACTAAAGAGATGAATAAATTAAAAATAAGATCTCAAGCCTGTTTTGTCCTGGGATTTCCTGGCGAAGACAGAGATGATAGAGTATTAACACAAAAATATATTCAGCAGCTAGCCAAGTCAGGAGTAGATGAGATAGCTCTATTTATTATGACCCCAATCCCTGGTACAAAGACTTTCGGTCTTTTGAGCGGATATTCAGATTATTCTGAACTGACTTTTGCTCCCACCTGGAGAGATGACTATACCGAATTGTGTAAATTCAGAGATAGTATGTATAGAAGGTTCCTTTTACTTAAATTATTATACCACCCAGTAACAGTTTTTTTGCAGTTTATAAACTTATTAAGAAAGCGATTTGAAACAAAAAGTGAAATGAACATCTACAGGCTAATGACCATAAACAAAATTCTTAAGGATTAATTTTAAAAAATCCATGCATAAATCCCGGACCTGTTTTATATAAAAAAATTTAATCTTAATCAATGACTATATAGTCAGTAAATCTTTCCCGTTCTGCTTTCCACTTATCATATGGTTTTCTTGATATAATAAAATTAGCAGTTATAAATCCCATATCCATACAGTCAGGGACTCCACCGTATATAGATCCGCCTTGTCTACCAATAGAGTACAAGTTTTCAAATTTATCAAAATAGTCCAGAACAGTCTCAAGATTTCCTTTGTAATATATATCCAGAATAGGATAAGCATGTGGAAGTTTCATCTGAAAGTGGCCAGCTATCTCCTCTGGTTTAACAAGACCTACTGTCTGTAAATTTTTCACTACTTTATCATAAAGCTCGCTTACTGATGCGCGCCAAATAGGGTCATCAAAATGACAGGTAACTTCAAGGCATAAGATGGTCTTATCTTCTGGACACATGTATGGACTGCAATTTTTTTGCTCAAAAAGTCTGTTAAAGACTATCTCTTTCTCAGGGAAAAAAATCCAATTATCATCAGTGACAGTTCTTTTATTTACAATAATATAAACAAGGATTATGCTTCTTTCCCTTAGAGATTCTAGTGCATTACTTGTATCTTCGTCCGGACCAGAGTCTAGAATACTAATGAAATCCATTTTCGGGATAGTTGATATGACAATGTCTTCTTTACTAATATTGTCATGGCTACCATCAGACCATTCAATCTTAGTAATTCTGTTGTTATCTGTTTCTATAGAATCTGGGTGGAGATTACACTTAATCAGACCACCTAATTCTTTTAGCTTTAAAAGCATCTTATCAGGGATCATCCCTATGCCGTATCTAGGGTAGAAGAATGTCTTAGCATTAACTAGTCGGTCAGGTTTTATTTTTAATATGGCTTCTTTAAACAGCTCCATGGATGGCTTTAGCTGCTTCATCCTTGTTTCTGCCAGTTCTACGCCCAGTGAATGGGATTCACCCCATATTTTTTCAGTTGCAGGCCTTACAAACATCTCATACATAGCACGACCGAAATGTTTTATCATCCAGTCTTCATAATTATTGATCTCAAAGTTTTTATACCTAGAAAATAAAAGAGTTGTAAGAAAACTATAACTAACCCTTACGGCCTGCCAGGGCCTCAATACAGCTATCATCTCTTTGGGGTTGATAGGAAAATTAATATATTTTCCATTCACCAAGATTCTACTTTTTTTCTCTATTTCAATAAGGTCTTCTTGCAGTAACTCATGCAGGGTCTCCATGACATAATCAAGATTAGAGAAAATCTTATGCGGTCCCAGGTCAAGAAGGAAACCATTATGTTTAAATGTCCAAGCTTGACCACCAATATGGTCTTCTTTTTCAACAACTTTTACATCAAAACCATGCTGTGCTAATCTCCAGGCAGCAGCAATACCGGTTACACCAGCTCCAAGAATGACTGCTTTTCGTTTTTTATCTTTTTTCTTTTTCATTTCTATCTAAAATACTATGGTTTTACAGCAATTACATTAGTCTGTGCTGCATAATAAGGAATCGGGATATTCTCTATCCTAAAAGTCTTCAATACCCGCTCACTGATCCGGGATAAAGCAGGACTGTATATTCTAAATATCTTTGTAAGGTATCCCAGCGGAAGTGTCTGCCAGTGCATCGTAAAATGTTCTACTTTAAAACCAGTCTTTTCCAAATATTTTTTCATAGTCTCTGTTGTGAAATAGTAGAGATGATTAGACAGGAGAAACCACCAGTAGGAACCAGCCAGTCTTGCAAGCATGCTTCCAAAATCTGGATAATTTATCACTAACATGCCACTTGATTTGAGTATCCTGTTACATTCTTGGAGCTCACTCATTGGATCTGATGCATGTTCCAAGACATCCCACATGGTCAGAATATCAAATTCTCTATCTTTAAATCCGGCCTGCCTCAAAGTCCCCAGGTATAACTTCTCCTTCAGGTTTTCTATCCCCCAGTCAACAAGCCATTTACTGGGTTCGATACCAACAGCATCCCATCCCTGACCTTTTGCTTCATGGACAAAGAAACCGGCAGCGCAGCCTATATCGAGCAAACGTCCAGGAGGTTCTTTCCACTGCCTTATTTTCTTTACGCACTGCCTGAAAGTATGCTGGCGTCCAGTTGCACCCTGAACATAGACTTTGTCAATAGAACATTTGTAACTGTCAGAAACAATTTTTTCATTGATCCTAGGATTTACATACACGAGGTCGCATTTTTGACACCGCACAATCCTTTGAGTCCCCCTTACTCCTCTTGAGGCAGTTAGGATTTCTATAGGAACGAATTTAGTTATTTTTGGTTCAATCAGGACTTTGTGTCTTTCAGAACCGCAAAGATTACAGGTTATGTTTTCAAATAAATCTGTACCGATATGGTTTTTATTGTTCTCCAAATATGTCCCTCATTGTGTAAGGTCTGAGATATTATCCCATTATAATATATATTCCGCAAGATGAAATCCAGGCTGTTCTCCAAGTTTTATAAAAGATATTTTAACAGTTTCTTTAAAAAATCTTTTTTGATATCATGTTTTAAATTTATTAGAAACAGCAGGGTTTGTAAAAACACTTTTTAAGAAATTACACATCCATAAGAAATAACATAATTATTTCACAGCTAGGAAAGATGAATAAGACCGTTAATAATAAAAAAAGATCTTTCAATTACAAACTGATGGTATTTTCTATTCTTTCATTTGCTATACCTCTCATCATCTATATCCTTACACTCGAAAAGAAACTTATTGGTGGTGACACTACCTGGTATGCACTTCACCTGCCTATTATGCAGGTAATGGTACCAACCGGCTACCCTACATTTTCTATTATCGGTAAGATATTCTCCCTCGTCCCTTTAGGCGAACTTGCTTACAGGCTAAACATAATGTCAGCAATTTTTGGGGGCCTTACCACACTTCTCTTATTCCTTGCTGTTAATAAGCTTGTTAAAAATGTGTTTATTAGTTTCACTGGTTCGTTAACTTTTGCATTTCTTTTTGATTACTGGACAATAGCAAACAGGCTGGAGTTTGATACTATAAATAGTTTTTTTATAGCCCTGATACTATTTTCTACATTTCTATATACAGTAAAGCCGGAAAGAAAAAATTTATACTTTTTTGCAGCAGCACTTGGACTTAGTCTTACAAATCATCCTATCGCATTCTTTATTATGCCTGCCTTTGTCTTATATATAATACTTGTAAGGCCTAGTACTTTTAAGAGAGTTAAAGCAGTACTGCTGAGTATTTTATTCTTCTTCCTACCTCTTACATTTTATGCCTGGCTCCCAATAAGGTCCCTGCAGGGATATGGACCGGTGACTACATTAAGGAGTTTTATTTATTATATAACAGGAAGAAATGTCACTGGAGTGGTGCACGGCAGTAGCTTCACCCACTGGGATGTGGAAAGCTTTTCTAATGCCGGGAAACAATTTATTGAAATCATCTATAGCAACTTGGGAATCGTGCTTCTTCTGATTGCTTTATTAGGGCTGGCATATCTTTTTAGGAAAAATTGGAGATTCGCAATCTCCTCAATCTTTTTAATAATACTTAATATAATAATAACCATCCTTTACCTGGGGTGGTTCCCACCAAATTATACTTTAAATATTATCATGGTTATATCTTTATACATAACCATGGGATTACTATTTATATATGACAGGATAACTCTTTTATTTGAGATAGTAGAAGCTAAAAGAATATCTGGGACTAGGAATACACCAAAAAATATCAGCCAAAACAGTCCAGTAATTATATTTAAATATATCGCAATTATCGTTCTGCTTCTTTGTTTTATGGTACCACCGGTATTTCTTGTCTTAAAGAATTATAATGATGCAGACCGTTCAGAACCTCTTGAAATATATAAATTCTGGAATAAAATATTCGATTATATGGAGGACGGCTCCTCTATATATGTGATGTCTTCAGCATCAAATATAGGTGAGTTCATTAACATATATGAAAGGCCAGGACAAAATATTACTTTTATTACCCACAAAGACAAAAGGTATACTTCAGAAAATATAAAGAAAGACCTTGAAGAAGAAAAAAAAGTTTATTTTGTGAATATAGGAGAAAATCTCAATGCAAATTTCAATATGGAAATAGTTTACAGCTACCGATGGGAAAGGCTGCAGGAACATATTGGTTTCTACGAATTTGGCGGAGAGAAGAAAGAAATTCGGATATCCCACGACTTTGAGCAAAAAGATTACACTTTTGGTGAAAAACTTGAGATAGAATATAGGATGATAAATAATAATAAAGTAGCTATTGATATCACTTCTTTAGAGCTCTCAATCACTGATAATATCGATCTTCTTGGATTGGATAAGAAAGGGACTATCAATATCGAACCGTCCCTCTCCAGGGGTATGTACATGTGGGTAAAGACATTCCCGGTGCAGGCAAATGATGAGATTAATATAATATTGCTATTACAGTGTAAGTCTCCCGGTAAGGCAATGATTGATTTTAAGATAACATCACAGGCCACTTACTTTGAAGCAGAAATAATAGAGTTTGAAATTTCAAGTTAGAATTTCTAAAGACCTATTATCTATTTTTAATATACTCTGCAAGCGCTTCTTTCCAGTCTCTCATATCTGCTATTCCCGCTTCCCTGAGATTGGTATTATCCAACACTGAATAAGCAGGTCTTATTGCTTTAGTTCCTAGTTCCTTGCTGGTTATAGGTCGGAGATCCACTTCCAAATCTGAAAGACGGAAGATCTCACAAGCGAACTTATACCAGGAGCAGCTTCCTATATTTGTCATATGATAAAGTCCATATTTTTCTGCCTGTATCAGGTCATATATCTTCACTGCTGCGTCTTTAGTGCTGGTGGGAGTAAGCACCTGGTCATCTACTACCTTTATCTGCTTTTTCTCACCGGCAAGCCTGAGCATAGTTTCCACAAAATTGATATTTCCTTTGCCGGTACAGCCTGAATAACCATATAGGCCCGAGAGCCGAATAATATAATATTTCTCCATCATATACTGGATTACCTGCTCACCGCCTAGTTTTGACATGGCATAGATGCTCAGCGGGTGGGGACAGTCATCCTCTGTATATGGCATCATTTTTTTTCCGTCAAATACAAAATCAGTTGAAAAATGCATAAGAGGAAGATCCAGCTCCCTACAAATAGATGCCACTTTCTTAGTCCCAGCAACATTTACTTTGAATGCTTCCTCTACCCTGTCTTCACAAAGATCTACGTTGTGGAATGCTGCAGTATTTATTACCAGATCCGGAGCAGAATCCTTTATCAGCCTGGAAGTTCCGTCCAAATCACATACGTCTATCTCTTTCAGTCCTATAAATCCGTGGATTTCGATTCCTTTAAGTATAAAATAGTCATTTATATCAGTTCCCAGCTGACCATCTATCCCTATAACGAATACCTTCAATTTTGACTCCAGATATCATAATAGTTTTATAAAACAAAGTACCTGAGGGTAAAATATAATACCACTCCAAGACACATAAGGATAATATATGATATACCTGTATAGAGTTTTTTCAATCTCTTACCAGAAAAAACAGTCACCCTCAATATCTCTACTACTACTACACCAATTATAAACAGGAAAAGGAAAGTGAAATATTTATTGGCAAAAAGTTTATAAAAAAACACGGAAAATGGGTTTTTCTCATACCAAGGGATACTCTTGACTTCATCAAAATATCTCGACCCGATACGGAATGGGCTATTCTCAGGATTTTTTAGGAATGCTCCCACATGTACCCTGGACAGATCATACCCGTCATTTATCCTGAGATCAAATTCAATATACTCGTATTCTGACATCTCTAACACAAGGCCGTCTGTATAATCATCGACACCAAGGTTAGCTGTGTAAGATAAGGTATTTCCAGTTAATTTAGTACCGTCTTCTTCTTCCCAGGCGATGAGATTCATGTTATCTATACTTCCATCTGTTTTGATTGAACCTGTAAAAGATGCATCTTTTCTGTCTATGCTCCATGATATGTATATCTTTTCACCTTCCTCCCAGATGAAATATCCATAACTTGCTCCGGGGATAAAATTCATTTTCTGACACCCAGAAAGCAGGCCCATAAAAAGCATCAGAACCAGCACTGTAAACATTATTCTGATGGAAAATATCTTCTTCATCTGCCCCCTCCGCCCCGGTCTCCACCGATGATGCTACGATTTTCCTTATATATCTGGTATATCATCCACAGGGAAACTGCAGTAAAGATGCTTCTGAATATATTGACGAATTTTGCTGAATCATAGAATCTCTCAATAATTGGAATGGGACCTGTTATATATATAAAAAATCTGTGATCCAGAGGGGCAAATATGAATTTTGTGACGAGGTCTCCCCAGTAAATAAGTATTATCATAAGCAGTCCGAACTGGAGCCAGTGAAAATACACAAGGTTTCTCCTCCTAGCAAAGATTATCACCAGAAAAGGTACAACCCAGAGTACATACTGGGGATGAAAATAACTTAGTGCTATATAGGAAAGGTATATCATTGCACAGTAGTTAATGAGAAGATCAAAGATTTTATTTCTGGCATATATAAAACTGAATACAATTAGGAAATATGCCACAATGAAGATAAAAATCCTGTCGTGGATGATAAGCTCTAGTTTCGATGAGATTAAATAATTGAAATGCTGTGTGTTCAGTAATGAGAACATGACACTTTTTCCGTAAAATATATTGGAAAAGGCTTCTATCCCTGCCAGCCCTGATACCCCTATGACAGACAGAAGGATATAATCCTTCTTGCTCCTGGCAAGATAGACTATAAGAGGAATAAGTATCATGATGGGGAAAAACCTTAGAGCGATAGACAGTGCCAGAACTATAATAGACCAGTATTTCCTGTCTTTTTTAGCCAGCAGCAGTGCAATTATGGTGACAAAAACTCCTATGATGTCATGTCTGGCAAAAATATAAAGGACAAATATGACTACCGGATTGAACATCCAGTACTTAAACACATTTAGCCTGCCTTCAGGATCCTTATCAAAAGAAAGCCTGAGTATAAAGAACATACATAAAAGATCAAATATCAGGTACAGTCCCTTTAAAAGCGCCAGTACCGAAAATACATTGTAACCGCTGATAAAGTTTATCCATGAGGTCCAGGTATTGGTATCTAAAAATATTGATGAGTAATCACTTACTGCAGGTACTATCGTCTTTATTATATAAAGGTAAACTGAGTGAATAATATTTGTGAGTATCTGGTGGAAGTCTGAAGCCATATTACCAGCAAATACAGTCTCAGCAGCCCTCTGATAAGTTGAGAGAAGATCTCTCTGAAAGAAAAATGGTAGCAGCATCAGCCTAGCCAGAATACCTATAAGGAAATATTTATAGAACCTCCTGGATAACTTTGCGTCATTATAGACCTCCGGTGTAAGAAGTCCTCTACCTATGTTATTAAAAAAAGTCTTTGCCCTATTCATAATCGATTATTTTCTTCCAGCCTGTTTTTTCTGATACGGTAAAAAGGTAGGCTGATTATTATCATAGCCAGTATTCCAAGTGCCACAGTATATAGCAATACCACCAGATGGTAACTGAATCCTACAATTATCGATATCTCCTCGGTAAAACCCAGTATCACAAATGCCAGAGCGAATGCACCTTCATATGTCCCGAATCCAGCCAGGGCATGTGTAGGAAGGACTGCAGAGATTTCTGCTGCTATAGTCGCCAAAAGTATTACCCAGTAATTAAGGTCAGTGAAGCTGTAACCAAACGGAGAAAGGATTGCGTGGATTATAAGGTAATAGCTGGTGAATTTCAGTAGTCTGGTAGCTATAGATGAAAGATATACTTTCCAGTATATTCTCCTTCTCCTAATCTTCTTAAGGTTATTATTGATATCGAGAAGCTTGCTGTAAATACGGTAGATCAGTCTTTTTTCCTGCACCTTAAAACTGTCCAGTATCTTACTGTAAATAATAAGTACTAAGTCTATAATATTTGAAAGAAAGAAGAGTACCAGAAGTGATACAGCTAAAAGGGCTATCGCAATAAGGATCACGGATACCGAAGAGATGGCATAGGTATTTATACCCACGATTATAACCGATATAAGGATTATTGAGAACACGATGACCAGATCAAAAATCATGACTACCATCAGTGTAGAAACACCTATCTCTAGAGGAAATCTGAAACGCTTGGTAAGCACGTATACATATGATAATTCACCGGTCCTAGCGGGAAGCACCATATTGAATGCATTCCTTATCATTGCTACAAGGAACATATCGCCCATTCCTATCCTGTCAGAACCCACTAGTATTTTTTTCCTATAAGCCCTGAAAAGGTTGCTAAGAAGCATTATAGCCAGGGCAGCTATCAAAGTGGGCTTATACATGCCTAGAAAGGCAGACTTTATTTGGGAGATCTCTATCTTGCTAAGGAGGTAATATACCAGAAAGGCACCAAGGCTGACAACAAACACAATATTGATTATCTTTAATAATAACTGCCCTTTTCTTCTACGGTCATTTTGTTCTTCAGTCATTTCTAATTCTTTTGTCTTTCCAGGTCTGTTTGTGGCTTATGCAATTTGATACATACCTTGCTGTTTTCCCGGGACCGCTATGAAAAAGGTGATAGAAAAAACGGTTTATAAGCCTTCTTCCCGAACCTTTACTGACCTGGTCTCCTTGGCTATTTGTGGAGTCTTCCAGATCATTTGCCTTAAGTGCATTAGAGACTGGGTCTCTGCAGAAATCTATTATAGGCCTGCAGACTTTTTCCCAGGTAAAATCTCCTTCTTTTTGTTCAATATTCTTAATGCATCTATTATAAAACTTCTTATCACCCGCCATCTTCAAGACAGCTTTGGCCAGTTCTTCTGAAGACCCTACTTTTGCCACTATCCCCAATCCATCGATCTTTACCATATCACTTAGATGATCGCCTTCGGTAGATATTATAGGAAGGCCCGTCCACAGGTAGTCAAGTACCCTTGTCCTGAAGGAAAACCTTGTCTCAACATGTCCGGGATGGGTTATTATCCCTGCATCTGCTTCCAGAAGGTAATTCTGTCTGCTGTCATAATCTACCCAATCAAAGTTGAAGAAGACGTTCTTGCCCTCGATTCCCAGTTTCCTGGCAAGCTTCACAGTCTTACCTACCATATCCAGTTCCTTGACTTCGGGATTAGGGTGTTTTATCCCCATAAAATACAGCTTTATACTTTTGTTTTTTTGATAGACTGTCTCCATCGCCTCTATCAGGGTAAGAGGATCAAGCCAGTTATAGATACCCCCACCCCATATCACCACAAAATCTTTTCTGCTGATACCCTTAACCTTATCCTTTAGGACATCACTAGTGTGAAGCGGTTTATTGGACGGTAGTCCAAAAGGAACAATATCTATCATCCTTTTCAAACTGGGATCGATATTATATGAAAAAGGATTTACCCTGTTTAAAGCTGCCAACATCCCCAGCCAGAAATCCCGCTGTCTCTCCGATGCACATATAAAAAAATCACCGTAATAGAACTGCTCATTAAAATATTTTTGTATGGAACTATGTACCTCCAGCCTCTCCTTCATGTTCTGGCCCTCCTGCTCTGCCAAGGTGGCAAGATTATAAGGGTCATATATATCTATTATGAGATACTTCTTTGATTCTTTTATACTGTCATATTTGGAAAGCATCATTCCGTTGCACAGGACCAAATCAGCCTGTGACAGTATTTGTTTTAAAGAACCGTCATCTCTGTATCTTACCATTTTGAAACACTGCTCAGGAAGGTCTGTCTCGTTTGGAATAGCCAGCATTACATCCATATGCTCCGAAAGGACTTTGGCAAAATTAAACATCCTTATGGCGGGACCGGCCATAGTATTTGATACTACCTCGCCTGATATAATGACCAAACTCCTCCTTATATCCTTTTCAAACACTTTGTGAATACCCAGATTTTTCAATATCTCTGAATGGTTTTTCTGGTATTCAGGATCAGAGGAGACAGGCATAAATTGTGCCTTAAAATATGAAAATACTGCCTTGTCATCCCTCTTTCTTTTAGACTGGATCTCCTGCCTTTTTTTTACTAGTGACGGAAGTTCGTCAAAGAAATTCCTGGCAGCAGCCAGCGAACTCAATGGTTCTTTTGAAATACTTACTTCAGGGTCCTTGACTTCCACGTCACCCGATAGGTCATAAAACTTCTTATAGTCAAAATGTACGTCTACAAATACCCGGTTAAAGATATTTGCTAGTGTCCCTGAAAAAGCCCTGGACAGATTGATATCATCATAATTCTTAAATATTGAGTAGAGGGAGTTTCTTTCTTTTAAGAACCTCAACTTATCTTCACTGAACTTCCTGGAAGTACCATGATGATGATGATAGACTATTGATTTCGGAGCAAATACGACTTTATAGCCCAGCACCCATAATCTCCATCCCAAGTCCACATCTTCATAATATGCAAAGAAGTCACTGTCAAATCCTCCCACCTCAAGAAATATATCTCTGTTTATCATCATGGCTCCACCATTTACAAACGGCAGATATTTATACTGATAATGTCTGTCCTTTTTTACCGGAAGACCGTAATCTATCTGGAAACCCTTACCTTCAAAATTTATCATACCTCCGCCAAAGTCGACTTTTTTCCCGTCCATGGAAAGTACTTTGGAGCCAGATGCCACCGTCTCTTTGTCTTTATAGATAGGTTTGAGAAGCTCTATAAGCCATCTAGCGTCGACCATAGTGTCATTGTTTAAGAATGCAAGATACTTACCTTTTGCTGTTTTTGCAGCCTGATTATTGGCCGCTGCAAATCCGGTATTACGGTCATTTCTTATAATCTTTACCTGTTTATATTGTGACCGGATGAGGTCCACTGAAGAATCTCTTGACCCATTATCAACTATGATTATTTCGATCTTTTCCTGAGAATAATCCAGTGACTGAATACTTCCAAGACACTGACTTAAATAATCTTTTCCATCATGGTTCACAACTATTATTGATACCAGAGGAAATTCTAAAACATCTTTCATATCTCTAAAACTCCTAAGGCCGATTTAGCCTATTAAATATCTAATTTAGAATAAATTATAACAAACAATTTATTTTAGACAATAT
>Ga0187827_10004782_pt1 | contig 16375 bp, 20 predicted proteins | sample ETNtaG_39_FD_167969 | JGI IMG/M metagenome (GOLD analysis project Ga0187827, IMG submission 167969) | Marine microbial and viral communities from oxygen minimum zone, Eastern Pacific Ocean - ETNP2014_SV_150_PacBio MetaG (Illumina Assembly) | ecosystem: Environmental > Aquatic > Marine > Hypoxic...
TTTCTCACGAGATGGAAATCATTTCCGCGCACCGCACGCCGGACCGCTTGCACGAATACGCGACCACCGCCCGCGACCGCGGTCTCAAGGTGATCATCGCAGGAGCGGGAATGGCCGCGGCGCTGCCCGGCGTGGCGGCGGCGCTGACGCCGTTGCCGGTGCTTGGCGTACCCATGGAGGGCAAGGCGTTCGGCGGCTTCGACAGCCTTCTTTCCATGGTCCAAATGCCAGCCGGCGTTCCCGTCGGCACCCTCGCGGTGGGCCGCGCCGGCGCCAAGAACGCGGCGCTCCTAGCGGCCGCCATCCTGGCGCTGTTCGACGAGGCCATCGCCGCCGCGTTGGATGAATTCCGCACCCAGCAGTCGGCGACGGCGGGCCAGGTGCCTGCCAGTCCAGGCTAGGCTAGATAGGCCGGGGCGCCGACGGCGCCTGGCGGCCACCCCTCCCCCGGCGGCGGCGCGACGCCAACGGCCAAGGCAGAGAGCCCAACGTCTCTTTCAGGCGCGCTTGCAGCCTCGGCACCGCCATGACGTCGGCGAGGCGCCGCTCTAGGAACGCCCAGGTGTCGGCCTGGCCCTCGGAGCGGTCGGCCAGCCAATACAACACCGTCGTTCCATAGACCGCCGCCAGTAGCCCGCGCTTGGTGTAGAAGTTGAAATCTGTGACCTCATCCCCGGCGGCGCGCCATATGGCGTCGACCGTGCGATAAGTGCCGCGCATGGCGACGCCTGCGTTGTGAGGCATGGCGAGGTAGGAAAGCAGGCGGCGGATGGCCTCGCGGTGGGGGGCGTTGAGCTCAAGCCGGGTACGCACGGCGACGGCGATGCGCTCACCGACGCGCAGGGCACCGAGGTCGCGGCCCTCGAGGGCTGCCAGCATGCGGCGGTCGGTGTACTCGGTGAAGTGCTCCACCGCCTCGATGACGCCGCCCGGAAAGGCGCGCCGGGTCCACTCGGGAGCGAGCCCGGCATCGGCGGCGCCGGCCGCCAGGGCGCGCCGGGTCCAGCCGTCGAAGGGCACGTGCGCCAACGCCGCCATGATGATTCTGTCGCGGGTTTCGCCTAGGTCCATGCTCAGGCCTCCGCCACGTCCAGTTCCCCCACTTCGTCGTCACCACCGGCGGCCATGCCGCGGTGCATTTCCTCAACGTAGCCGAAGGTGGAAAGGTCGGCCATGCGCATGGGATAGAGGATGCCGTCCAGGTGATCGCACTCGTGCTGGACGACGCGCGCGTGGTAGCCCTCGGCGACGCGCTCCGGCGCCGCGCCCTCGGGTGTCGTGGCGCGGTAGCGGATGCGCGTGTAGCGCGGCACCATGCCGGCCATTCCGGGCAGCGATAGGCAGCCCTCGATGGCGCTTTCCATGTCCTCGCCGAGGGGCTCTATCTCGGGGTTGACGAGGACAGTGTGGGGCACCTCCTCGCCGTCGGCGTCTTCGCCACGTTCTCCGGGCACGCGGAAGACGATGATCCTCAGCGGCACGTGCACCTGCGGCGCCGCCAGACCGATGCCCGGTGCGTCGGCCATGGTCTCGAACATGTCGGCGACGAGGCGGTGGATCTCGGGCACCGTCGGGTCGGCCACCGGTGCCGCCGGCTGGACGAGCGCCGGATGGCCCATCCTGGCGATCCTCAGGATGGCCACAGGCCGGTCCTCTCGATGCACGGGCCTTCCCAAGGGCACCTGGGTGTGATAGAAGCCCCGCCACTCGATTGAAACGGACGATCCGACATAATCGCCAAGGATAAAGGAGCTAAGATTTACCTTGCAAGTCGTGGTACGCGATAACAACGTCGATCAGGCCCTCAAGGTTCTCAAGAAAAAGATGCAACGCGAAGGCATCTTCCGCGAGATGAAGCTCAGGCGGTCCTACGAAAAGCCCTCGGAACGCCGGGCTCGGGAAAAAGCGGAAGCAGTCCGCCGCGCCCGTAAGCTGGAGCGCAAGAGGCTCGAGCGCGAAGGCTTCTAGAGCGTCCTTTCCCGGGCGGGTTCTCCCCGCCCCACCGGTCACCCCTTCTCGACACGAACTTGATGGACCGCTCTTCCGGTATGGAAAAAGCGGGTGTCTCCCCTAGCCCAGCGCCTGGACGATTTGCTCGGTCATCTTCTTGGCGTCGGAGAACAGCATCATGGTGTTATCGCGGAAGAACAGCTCGTTATCGACGCCGGCGTAGCCCGAGGCCAGCGAGCGCTTGATGAACAGCACCGTATTGGCCCTTTCCACGTCGAGGATGGGCATGCCGTAGATGGAGCTCTCCGGGTCGGTCTTGGCGACCGGGTTGGTGACGTCGTTGGCGCCTATCACGAAGGCAACATCGGCGGTGGAGAACTCGTGGTTGATCTCGTCAAGCTCGAAGACCTCGTCATAGGGCACGTTGGCCTCGGCCAGCAGCACGTTCATGTGCCCCGGCATGCGCCCCGCCACCGGATGGATGGCGTAGGCCACCTCGACGCCGGCCGCCTTGAGCTGGTCGGCCATTTCGCGCAGCGCGTGCTGGGCCTGGGCCACCGCCATGCCGTAGCCGGGCACGATGATCACCTTGGAGGCGTTCTGCATGATGAACGCAGCGTCGTCGGCGCTGCCCGACTTCGCCGAGCGGTCGCCCAGCGCCGCCGAGGGTCCCGCCGTCTCGCCGCCGAAGCCGCCGAGCAGCACGTTGACGATGGAGCGGTTCATGCCCTTGCACATGATGTAGCTGAGGATGGCACCCGACGATCCGACCAGGGCGCCGACTATGATCAGCGCCACGTTCGAAAGCGTGAAGCCGATACCAACCGCCGCCCACCCCGAGTACGAGTTGAGCATGGAGACCACCACCGGCATGTCGGCGCCGCCGATGGGAACGATGACCAAAAAACCGATGACGAAGGAAAGCACCACCAGCGCCCAGAACGCCGTCGGTGAATCGCTGGCCACGAACCACACGGAAACTAGCACGATGGCGATGGCGATGGCGGCGTTCAACTTGTGCTGGCCGGGGAAGACCAGGGGGACGCCGCTCATGATCCCCTGCAGCTTGGCAAAGGCGATCACCGAGCCCGAGAAGGTGATGGCGCCGATGGCCGTGCCCAGCGCCATCTCGACGAGGCTCGCCGCGACGATGTCGCCGGCGGTGCCGATGGCGTAGGCCTCGGGATTGTAGAAGGCGGCGGTGGCCACGAAAACTGCCGCCAGGCCGACCAGCGAGTGGAAGGCGGCCACCAACTGGGGCAGCGCCGTCATCTGAATCTTCATGGCCACCACGGTGCCGATGGTTCCGCCGATGAGCATGGCCAAGAGGATGGTGCCGTAGCTCACCACGTCAGGGTCGATCAACGTGGTGACAATGGCGACGACCATGCCGGCGATGCCGAACACGTTGCCGCGGCGCGCCGTCTCCGGCGAGCTCAGCCCACGCAGCGCCATGATAAAGCAGACGGCGGCGATGAGGTAGGCGAACCCCGTGATGTTGTCGCTCATGGCGCAGCCTCTTGGCGTTTTTCTTTCTTCTTGAACATGCGCAGCATGCGCTGGGTGACGATGAAGCCCCCGAAGATGTTGACCGAAGCCAGCATCACGGCCAGGAAGCCCATGGTCTTGGAGAAATCGGCGCCGGCCGGGCCGATAGCGATGAGCCCGCCGACGATGATCACCGACGAGATGGCGTTAGTGACGCTCATCAGCGGCGAATGAAGTGCCGGGGTGACGCTCCACACCACGTAAAAACCGATGAAGACGGCGAGCACGAAAACCGTGAACAGGAAGAGAAACGGATCTCCCCCCCCGGTATCGGCCCCCGGCATCGCCAGTTGCGTCGCCTGTTGGGCCAGGGAGGCGGCTTCCTCGGCCAGCTCGGCGGCCTTGTTGATGAGGGTGGCGGACTGCTCCATCAGCGTTGCTGAATCCATGTTCAATCCCCCTTCCGACCGAGTGCCGAATGCACCACCTTGCCGTCGCGGGCGACCAGCGTGCCGGTGACGATCTCGTCCTCCCAGTCGATGGCTAGGTCCTTGGTCTCGACGTCGACCAGCGGCGTGATGAAGTTGAGCAGGTTCTTGGCGTACAGCGCGCTCGCGACCTCGGCGAGCCGGCTCGGCACGTTGAGGTGGCCGACGATCCTGACGCCGTGCTCGACGACCACGTTTCCAGGCTGCGACAGCGCGCAGTTGCCACCCGCTTCCACGGCCAGATCGACGATCACTGCGCCGGCGTGCATCGACTTGACCATTTCCTCGGTGACCAGTTCCGGCGCCGGGCGCCCTGGAATGAGCGCCGTGGTGATCACGATGTCCTGCGACTTGACGTGCTCGGTGACCACCTTTTTCTGCTTCTCCAGGTATTCGGGCGGCATCTGCTTGGCGTAGCCGCCTTCGGTCTGTGCGTCCTTTTCCATCTCCGGGTCGATCTCGAGGAACTTGCCGCCCAGGCTTTCCACCTGCTCCTTGGTGGCCGGGCGCACGTCGGTGGCGGTGACCACGGCGCCCAAGCGCTTGGCGGTGGCGATAGCCTGCAGGCCGGCGACTCCGACGCCCATGACGAATACCTTGGCCGGTGCCACCGTGCCCGCCGCCGTCATCATCATGGGGAAAGCGCGCCCGAACTCGGCCGCCGCGTCAAGGACAGACTTGTAGCCGGCCAAGTTGCTTTGCGACGACAACACGTCCATGGACTGGGCACGGGTGATACGCGGCATGAGCTCCATGGCGAACGCCGTGATCCCGGCCTTGGCGTAGGCCGCGACCTCCTTCTTGGCTGTCAGCGCCGAGAGGGCGGAGATGAGGATCGCCCCCTCCTTCATCATGGCGAGCTCGTTCTCGCCCTCGCCGCCCTGGATGGTTGGCGCCTGCACCTTGAGGACAATGTCGGCGTCCTTGAGGGCGCTCGCCGCGTCCTTGGCGATGGTGGCGCCAGCCTCTTGGTAGGCCTCGTTCAGGAAAGAGGCGCCGGCCCCCGCGCCCTTCTCGACGGCCACCGTGAAACCCAGACCGGCCAGTTTGCGGGCGACCTCGGGTGAAACCGCGACCCGCGCTTCCCCGGGGCGGCGCTCCTTGGGAACGGCTATCTTCATGTGATGGTGAATCCATGTAAAATTTTGACGCTTTCGCGTACATGTTTATGCCCCTTCGGACCGTGCTAAACAAGTGGAGCATGATATGTTGAGTTCGGATATCGGCTCGGCCGGCACATGATCGCGCGGCGCGAGGCCGCGGATCGTCGCATCGGGTGGCGCTGGCCGTCGCCTTCGGCAGCTTGGCCATCGCCCTGTCACCGTCCTCCGAGGTCCTGGATTGGCGCGGCATCGCGCTGTCCCTGTAGGCGGCCGTTTTCGTGACCAGTCTTTTCGTGTTCTCGACACGCGCCCTGCGTCTCGTCGGCATCATCCCAATGACATTCTGGTCCAACCTGGTCGGTGTCCTTCTGGCCGCCGCCGTCCTGCCCTTCCTCGGCAGCTACACCCTGCCGACGAGTCAGGTGGGGTGGACGGGAACCCTCGGTGCCAGCGCATGCTACATGTTGGCGGTGTTGTGCGTGTTCTCCGCCATCCACTGGGCCAGGCCGGTACGCGCCGCCCTTTACTTCAACCTGGAGCCCATCGTCACCATGGCCTCGGCGGCGCAACTCCTGGGCGAGAGCCTCTTGCCCCCGCAATACGTGGGGACCCTTCTGGTTGTAGCCGCCCTAGCGCTGGCGGCGCAGGCCGCCTGGGCGCGCCCCCTTTCCCGGCACGGAGAGCATGGGCCGTGATTGCCGGGCCGCGAGACATTGCGGGGAGCGCCGCCGCCGAGACCCCACGCCGACTTGCCCTTGGGATGGGGACCGCCCTGCTTGGCGCCAGTTTGTTCGCGTTCGTCGTGCCACTAGCGCGCTTTTCTTACCAATTTAATACAAATCCATCAACTGCCTTCCTCGTCGCCCTTGCCCTGGGGGCAGGTTTTGCGGCACTCATGATGTTAATTTTGCGTTGCCGCTTCGCCATGCCACTCGCCAGTATCCCGGCAGTGCTTGGCGCGACGATCTGCAATGTGTCCACGTCGTTTTGTTTTCTCACCGCCGTCGTCTATATCCCGGTCAGCCTCGCCGTCCTCATCTTCTACACGTACCCCCTTATGGTTGCGGCGTACACGGCCATCGTCCAGCGTTCGCCCCTCGGGATGATGAGAGGCACCGCCTTCATCGCTGCTTTCGCCGGACTGACCATCGCGTTCGGGCCGTCGTTCGACGGGCTGGATTGGCGGGGTCTGGCCCTGGCCGCCGCCGCCGCCGTTTCTTTGGCCTTGAAGTTTCTCATTTCGGCCGCGGCCTTGCGCCACGTCAGCGTCGTGCCGATCACTTTCTACTCCAACGTCGGTAGCTTTTTGGTCATGGTCGCCATCGTCTACGCCCTGGGCGGCCCAGCCCTTCCTACGGTCAACGCAGGATGGGTTGCCCTCATCGGTTCCGGCCTGTGCTACACGGTCGGGATTTTCCTTAATTTCGGGGCCATCAACATGATCGGCGCGGCGCGTACAGCGATGTTTTTCAACGTGGAACCGATCGTCGCAATGACCGTGGCGGCCTTCCTTCTCGGCGAAAGCCTCACCGTGGTGCAATACGCCGGTAGCGTCTTGGTGGTTGGTGCCCTGGTCATGAGTACTCTGGCCGATCGTCGGCCGAACGATATAATGGCTGCAATCTATGCGACTAACCCGGTGAATGGATATAAACAGCCAATTTCAGATTTGAGTTGGCTTTGGTGCTTATTGTTTGGCGGCCTGTTTTTCGCGTTTAAGGGTGTCTGGAAACATTTCGTCATAAGCTTCGTCCTAAGTATGGTGTCTTTCGGTATAGCTTGGCTCATTTATCCATTTTTTGCGCGAAAGATTGTAATCAACTCCTATCTTGGGAGGGGTTGGTCTATCGACGACGGAAGTGGTCAAGTGCCAGGAGACGAAAGTCAAAGCAGCGACGCAACGGGAGGCGCGGGCTGAGCGAAGGATGCCCTTGATTGCCAAAGCAGGCGTGCTACCAGGCTGCGCCACACCCCGGACCCGTGGAACCGTCGGTTTTCTAGGCCGATTTTCCGAAGCTCGCAAGACCGTTGAAGCGCCATGGCCGGGCGGTCATCATGTCCCGGGCCCGGATCAACAATCGGAAAGGCAGGGACATGGCTTCCACCGAGCTATACGACGCCCTCATCGAGATTTGTCGCGACCGCCGCACCAGCCGCGAATTCGATCCCGATATTGAGGTCCCGCGCGAGCACTTCGACATGATCCTCGAGGCGGCGCGCCACGCGCCGTCGGGCGCCAACACCCAGCCCTGGCACTACGTGGTGGTCAGCGAGCCCGAGGCCAAGGCGGCCATGGCCGATTACTTCATCGCCGAGGCGTCGAGGCGCGCCAAGCTCGGCATGAAGTTCCCGACTCCCAATTACCGCGGCCTGGCCACGGCACCAGGGGTCATCGTGGTGGTCGCCGACTTCCGCTGGATCAACGCCTTTCCGGTGCTCAACGACGGCTCCGAGTTGGACGCGTTGTACAAGCAGAACGCCGAGCGCATCCTACTGCAAAGCGTCGCCGTGTCGACCATGTCGGCGCACTTAGCGGCGGCGGCATTGGGCTACGGTGTGTGGTGGGTGACCGCCATCGGCCAGGAGAACGCGCAATCGGAACTCAAGCCCCTGTTCGGCGTACCCGAAGACCTTGCCATTATCGATATTCTGGTCTTCGGCAAGCCCCTGAAGGCACCCTACAAGCGATGGAAGAAGGCCATGCACGAGATCCGCAGCTTCGAGACTTACAACGCCGACCTCTTCATGGACCAGAAAGCCATCGAAACGTGGATCAAGGAGACCCGCCACAAGGTCATGTTCCGCGACGAATCGCGAATCGACTGAGTAGCGGGCGGAGATTCACTATATCTCAACCATCGGGCCGCTAGACTGGACACGTCCCAGCGGAGAAATACGAGCCCCACCGCCGTATTAGGGTTTGATAGCCATGCTTTCCCTCCTTCAAAATCACCGGTTATTCGCTCGAAATTGATCCAGTTTTTCCGTCCTCACTTGGCCGCCACCGGGGGCAGAGTGGAGAGGGCCTCGGCGAGGGCCGCCTCATCGTAGGGCTCGTCTAAGAGGTCGCCAGCGAAATAATCGGTGTAGGCCTGCATGTCGAAATTGCCGTGTCCGCTCAGATTGAAGAGGATGTTGCGCCCCGCTCCTTCCTCCTTGCACTTGAGGGCCTCGACCACGGCGCCCTGGATGGCGTGGGTGGCTTCAGGCGCCGGGATGATGCCTTCTGTGCGGGCGAACTGCACGCCCGAGGCGAAGCACTCGGACTGCGAGAAGGCCATAGCCTCGATGATGCCGAGGTCCTTGAGGTGGCTGACGATCGGCGCCATGCCGTGATAGCGCAGGCCCCCAGCGTGAAAGCCCGGCGGCACGAAGATGGAGCCCAGGGTGTGCATCTTGACCAGCGGCGTCAGGTGCCCGGTGTCGCCGAAGTCGTAGGCGAACTTGCCCTTGGTCAGGGTCGGGCAATTGGTAGGCTCGGTGGCGATGACGCGCACGTCGCGCCCGCCGCGCAGCTTCTCGCCGAGGAACGGAAAGACGAGGCCGGCGAAGTTGCTGCCGCCCCCGGTGCAGGCCACGATGACGTCGGGATAATCGCCCGCCATCTCCATTTGCTTGACGGCTTCCTGGCCGACCACGGTCTGGTGCAGGAGCACGTGGTTGAGGACGCTACCCAAGCTGTACTTGGTGTCGTCGCGCCCTCCTGCCACCTCCACCGCCTCGCTGATGGCGATGCCGAGGCTACCGGTGTTGTCCGGAGTCTCGGCCAGGATGCGCCGCCCTACCTCAGTTTCGTCGCTGGGGCTGGCCACGCAGCGCGCCCCATAGGATTCCATCAGGGCGCGGCGGTAGGGCTTCTGCTGGAAGCTCACCTTGACCATGAAGACGTCGACCTCGAGCCCGAAGAGGGCGCCGGCGAAAGCCAGCGCCGAGCCCCACTGGCCGGCCCCGGTCTCGGTGGTCAGCTTGGTAATGCCCTCGGCCTTGTTGTAATAGGCCTGGGCAACTGCGGTGTTGGGCTTGTGGCTACCGGCCGGGCTGGTACCCTCGTACTTGTAATAAATCCGAGCCGGTGTATCGAGGACACGCTCCAGCCGCCGCGCCCGGCACAAGGGCGTCGGGCGCCACATGCGGTAGACGTCTCGTACCTCTTCGGGGATTTTGATGGTTGGCTCGGCGCTCACCTCCTGGCCGATCAGGGCCATTGGGAAAAGAGGCGCCAGGTCGTCGGGGCCGATGGGCTGACCGGTGCCGGGATGGAGGACCGGCGACAGCGGTTCCGGCAGGTCGGCGGCAATGTTGTACCAACTCTCGGGTATGTCGCTTTCGTTAAGCAGAAATTTGACGGTGTCTGACATGGCCAACGCCTCCCCTCTATTCATCCCGCGCTTGCGCCGGCACATTCTAGGAAGTTTCAGCACCACCGCAAGGGCGGCGGGGGTTGCTCCTCACGGATCGAGGGAAAGGGCGGCGACGCGCCGGCTGACGTTCATGCGCAGAATATCCCTGATCTCGGGCAGGGGCCCGAAAAACTCCTTGATGCCGCGGCCTTCCGGGGCGCCCCGTTGCAAGGCGGCGTCCAGGTCCGGCCATAGGCGCTCCACCCTGTCCGGCCGGCAGCCGATCAGGTGGATCTGGTTCCAGCCCGGAAGGCCGTCCCTAGCGAAGACCACCGCCTTGGTCTCTAAGGCCCGGAAGCTCAGGACGTCGCCGGCTTCGACCATGGCCGCGAAGGCGGGACCGACGTTGCGCATCATGGTGAGATGGTATTCGTCGAGGAACGGCTCATGGACATCGATATACTCGACGGTGAAGACTGCTGCCCCGCTCTCCGCCCCTTCGGCCGCCTCGTGATAGCCGAGTGGCATGCTCTCGGCAATCTCGACGCACAACACATGGGCGTTCCCGAAATCGGCGCCCGCCGCCGTCAGGTCCGCTCCCTGGCGGCGCAAGAACTCGCCGGGCTCCGCGCCTTGCGCCATCACGTCCAGGTGCAGGTAGGGCCACGCCGGCACCCCCTTGCGCTCCTTCATCACCGAGACCTGTTCGTAGAGACAGCGCGACGCCAGCAAGCCGTCGTCCTTAAGCGCCCGCCACACCGGGACGCCGTGTTCGGCGAGGCCATCGACATAGGCCTGGCGCCCCTCCTCGGGCTCGTCGACGCAGGTGGCGACGCAGCGCACCGCTATGGTGTCCTTCGCCATGACGGCCGACAGTGGGGCGGCGGCGCGGCAGGTGTCAAGGTGGCGCCTCATTCTGTAGACTGCGCTGCGCCCACCGACCCGAGGAAAGGCCCTGAACCATGCACTATCCCCTGACCGAACGCTTCCAGCGGGTGCCCCTGGCCCACGCCCCGACGCCGCTGGAACCCCTGCCCCGCCTCGCCGAGCACCTAGGCGGACCGGCCATTTACGTCAAGCGCGACGACGCTACGGGGCTGGCCTTCGGCGGCAACAAGACGCGCAAACTGGAGTTCCTGATGGCCGACGCCCTCGACCAGGGCACCGACACCGTGATCACCGTGGGCGGCGTGCAGTCCAACCACGTGCGCCAGACGGTGGCCGCCGCCGCCAAGCTGGGGCTCAAGGCGGAGGCCGTGCTGTGCGACATTGTGGAAGGGCGCGACGAGGAGTACTTCCACTCGGGCAACGTGCTGGTCGATCATCTCATGGGCGCCAGCGTCCACGTCATCGAAGCATCTGTGGACGCCACCGGCTACATGGAGGACCTAGTGGATACGGTGCGCGGCCGTGGCGGCGTGCCCTACATCGTCCCCATGGGCGGTTCGAACCCGGTTGGCGCGCTGGGCTACGTGCGCTGCGCCGAGGAGATCATCGCCCAGGGCGCCGACATCGGCGCTACCCACGTCGTCCACGCTACGGGCAGCGCCGGAACGCAATCGGGGCTGGCCGGCGGGTTGGCCACCCTTGGCTCGCCCCTCGCCTTGGTGGCCATCGGGGTCAAGCCGTCAAACGGCGCCATCAGGCGGGACGTGGAGGCCATCGTGCCCGGCGTCCTCGATCTCCTGAGCGTCGAGGCGGAGGTGCCGCCCGCCCATCTCCACGTCAACGAGGACTACTCGGGCCCGGGCTACGGGCTGCCCACCGACGGGATGGTCGAGGCGGTAACCACGGTGGCACGTCTCGAGGGATTGTTGCTCGATCCGGTTTACACGGGCAAAGCGATGGCCGGGCTGTTCGACCTGGCGCGCACCGGAAAGCTCGGCGCCGAGGACACCGTCGTCTTCGTGCACACCGGCGGGGCGCCGGGGCTTTTCTCCTATCCCTCCTTGTTCCAGGGTTCGTGATCGGATCAGGGCGCCGTTCACGCCTGCCTCAAGGGAGAGATGAAGGTGGCCTACGCCAAGGCCGGCCTGCGCCAGATCAAGGGCTATACCGACTGGCTGGCGGTCAACAACGCTCCCTACCAGTCGGGCACCCACGGCGGCCGCTACGTCAACAACTACACCAATTCCCACGGCGACTACCGTTACAAGAGATTCGAGAAGTCGGGCACGATGCCGCTCGGCTCGGTGCTTACCAAGGACAGCTTCGTGGTGCGCCCGGACGGCAAGGTAGCTATCGGCCCCATGTTCGCCATGGAGAAGATGGACAAGGGCTTCAACAGGGCGTCTTTCGATTGGCGCTACACCCTGGTCATGCCCAACGGCCAGATCGTCAGCATGACCGGCGGCAAGGGTTCGGCCAACGTGAAGTTTTGTTACGAATGCCACGTCGGCGTGGCCGACGGCCAGGACTCCATGATGTTTGCCCCCGAGGAGTCCCGGAAGAAGTTCTAGGGATAAATTGTCACAGGTTTGTGAAAGAGAATGATTGCTTACGATTTCCAACCGAAGTACTCAGAGCGAAGAATGGCCTTGCGCGACATGCTCCCCGTTCGATGCGATCTGGGATACCGATAAACAAGAGGACTTCCAAATGTTGAAAAAGACCGCTGCCGCCGTTGGCATCGCCACGCTCGCCGGTGCCGGGGCGCTAAGCGTCCTTCCCACTGCCATGGCGAAGACTGCCAGCGACACCGGCATCCAACTTGCCGCCTGCAGTCCCTGCGCCGCCAAGAAGAAGGGCTACAACCCGTGCAACCCGTGCGCCGCCAAGAAGAAGGGCTACAACCCGTGCAACCCGTGCGCCGCCAAGAAGAAGGGCTACAACCCGTGCAACCCGTGCGCCGCCAAGAAGAAATAGGCGGGGCACCGTCCTAGCTAACACTTTCGAACCCTCGACAAATGGCGCCGTGGACCGCTCGACCCGGTCCGTGGCGTTTTTTCCGCCACCGGCCGGCGGCGCGGCATTGAACTTTCCACCACCGTTCGGGTTATCACTGGCGGGCATCGAACCTAAGCGCCGCTACCGAAGATGGGATGGACGACCCTGTCGCCGGGCTTGATCCCCAGGCGCCGGACGGTCCCGCCGTCGAGTTCGAGGACGGCGCGGACGGGTCCGTCCGAGCCGATGGTGGCCAAGGACATGGGCACCGTGCGCTCGGTGATATTGACCACCCGCCCTGCGGCGTCGATGAACAGCATGTCGAGGGGAATGAAGGTGTTCTTCATCCACATGTAGACCGGCCGGGAGCTCTTGAAATCGAACAGCATGCCGGTCCCGGGCGCCAGGACACGGCGTCCCTGCAACCCTTGCTCCCGCTGCGCCGGCGTCGACGCCAGTTCCACCGAGAAAACGTAGCTTCCCCGCCCGCTGACAATCGATAGCTCGCCGGTCGCGAAAGATACCGGCTCGCCGGCCCTCCCCGTTAGGGCCGCCACCCAGACAGCGCCGAGAAGCGCCCCGGCGGCAATCAGCCGTCGCATCGATCCGCTCATGTCCTTCGTATGGCAAGAAGCGCCGGCTTCGGCAAGGCCAGATCGGCGTTCTCCCGGCGCTGCCTTTTCGCGACGAGGAGGAGAGCACGCTTTCGGAAAGCGGCATTGTCGGGTAAGCATTCAACATAATCTCCGTGGCGGGCCCCAGGGGAGAGGCGTCGCCGGCCACTCTTTGGGGGAGGCGGAACATGTTGCGTGGCGACCGACAGGGAAAACGTCTTTAACCCTTGGCTGGCGGCGACGGTGGATCGTTGCTGTCGGTGGGCTCGGCCGCCGGGGTCGCCGTGATGGGCCAAGCACGCGGTATCTACACCTTCGTCGCCCATCTCAAGTGGACGTGGGCCATCGCCCTTGGCTATGCCGCCAGCATCGCCGCGCATTTCCTTGTAAATGCGGGTGCGTTTCAGTAAGCCTTGACGCGCCGGGGCGACGTCCGGTGACGATAAAGAGGGAGGCTTCTTCATGCCGCATGCGCTTAGCCTGGGACTGGTCTTGTTCGCGGTTTGGCTTCTGCTGTCGGGAATTTTCGAGCCTTTGTTGCTCGGTCTCGGCGTCGCCTCAAGCATCGCCGTCGTCTATATCGCGCACCGCATGGACGTTATCGACCACGAAGGCCACCCCATCCATCTGACCTGGCGGGCTTTGCTCTACTTCCCCTGGCTGGTTTGGGAGATCGTCAAGGCCAACTTCGACGTCGCCCTGGCAATTGTGCGCCCGGCAATGCCCATCGAACCCCGCCTGCTCCTCATCAAAGCCGGCCAGAAGGACGACCTCGCCCGCGTCATCTACGCCAATTCCATCACCCTCACTCCGGGCACGGTAACCATCGCCACCGAGGGAAGTGCCTTCACCATTCACGCCCTGACCCGCGGTGCCGCCGAGGGCCTGGAAAGTGGTGACATGGACCGCCGCGTGACCGCCATGGAGGACGCCAGAACGGACGCCTCCGATCCCGGTCCCGCCCCATCCGTGGAAAAGGAGGAGTGATGTTCGCCGCCTCCTCCGCCGCCGTCCTTGCCGTCATGGCCCTGACATTGGTGCGCGCCCTCATGGGTCCGACCGTCTATGACCGCATCCTCGCCGTCAACGCCTTCGGCTCGCTGACCGTGCTCCTGATCGCCGTATTCGGCTTCCTCACCGGGAGGCCTGAGTTCCTCGATATCGCGCTGATCTATGCGCTCATCAACTTCATCGCCACCATCGCCGTCAGCAAGTTCGTGGAGTTCGCCTTCTTCGGAGATCCCGCCGGAGAAGAGGACGGCGGAGACTTGTGATGACCGTGGTCGCCGACATCGTCACTTGGGCGTGCCTGACCGCCGGCTCTGTCTTGGCGCTTATCGGCGCCATCGGCATGATCCGTCTGCCTGACGCCTTCGCGCGCATGCACGCGGCTGGCATCATCGACACCCTCGGCGTCGGCCTGATCCTCGTCGGCCTGATCGTCCAGGCCGGATGGAGCGCCGTGACGATCAAGCTGGTCCTCATCCTGGCATTCATTTTCTTTACCAGCCCGACCGCCACCCATGCCTTGGCGCAGGCGGCGCTGAACAGCGGACTCAAGCCCCTGCTCGGCAAGAAGGAAGGGAACGAGAAGCCATCGAAAACCTGATCAACATTACCCTCCTCCTGTTCATGGTGGCCATTGCGCTGGCCCTGGTTCGCCTGCGCGACCTTTTCTCCGTGGCCATGCTGTTCAGTATTTTCAGCCTTCTGGCGGCGGCGCTCTACGTGGTGCAGGACGCCGTCGACGTCGCCTTCACCGAAGCCGCCGTCGGCGCCGGCATCTCGACCGTGCTGATCCTCGCCACCCTGGCCCTCACGACGGGCGAGGAAAAAGCACCACCCAGGCGCGCCTTCGGAGCATTGATGGTGGTCATTGTGACCGGCGCCGCCCTGATCTACGGCACTTTCGACATGCCCCTCTATGGGGACCCCTCTGCCCCCATCCACCAACACGTGGTGCCCCGCTACATCGAGCGCTCGGGAGTCGAGATTGGCGTCCCCAACATCGTCACCTCGGTGTTGGCGAGCTATCGCGGCTACGATACCCTGGGCGAGGTCACGGTCATCTTCACCGCCGCCGCCGGCGTGCTGACGCTCCTGGGGCGGCGCCGCGGACGCATCGGCATCGTCGACGCCTTGCAGGCCCGCCTGGATATCCAGCAGGACGGCCCGCTGCCGCGCAGCGTGCTCGCCCCGAAAGCCATCCTTAGGGTGGTTTCGAAGTTGTTGATGCCGCTCATTCTCTTGTTCGCGCTCTATGTGCAGTTTCATGGAGACTTCGGGCCGGGAGGTGGCTTTCAGGCCGGCGTCATCTTCGGCAGTGTCTTCATCCTGTACGCCCTCATCTTCGGGGCCCGCAACGCGCGCCAGGTGATTCCGGCGGCGGCGCGGCGTGCCGGCTTGGCGGCCGGGCTCCTGCTTTACGCCCTGGTCGGCGTCGCCGGCCTGCTGATGGGGGGGCGCTACCTTAACTACTCGGTCCTTGCCCGTGAGCCCATCCATGGCCAGCACCTGGGCATCGCGCTCATCGAGTTTGGGGTGGGGACCACGGTGGCCGCCGCCATGATCATCATCTTCTTCGTCTTCTCCGGCCAGGACCGCTGAGCCATGGAGGTCCTCGGCCTCTTCAACTATTGGATCGCCATCCTCCTCATGATGATCGGCTTCTATATCGTCATCTCACAAGCCAACCTGATCAAGAAGGTGGTCGGCCTAAACGTCTTTCAGGTTTCCGTATTCGTCTTCTACATCTCCATGAGCAAGGTGCGCGGCGGTACCGCCCCCATCCTGGCCGAGGGTATCGAGGTCTACACCAACCCCCTGCCCCACGTGCTGATCCTTACCGCCATCGTGGTCGGCGTCGCCACTACGGCACTGGCGCTGGGCCTCGTGGTACGCATCCGCGACGCCTACGACACCATCGAGTCCGACGAGATTATCGAAGTCGAGGAGGACGCCGCGTGATTGCCGCGCACCTGCCGGCGCTGCAAGTGGTGGTGCCGCTGATCTCGGCGCCGCTGTGCCTCGTCCTCAGGCGCCCTCGAGCGGCGTGGGCGGTGGCCCTGGCGGTGAGCTGGTTCGCGCTGGCCGTGGCGCTCTCCCTGCTCGTCGAGGTGCTGGTCGGCGGGCCGATTTCGTATCCCATCGGCGACTGGGCGGCGCCCTGGGGCATCGAATACCGGGTCGACAGGGTGAGCGCGCTGGTTCTCGTCATCGTCACCGCCATCGGTGCCGTCCTCATGCCTTTCGCGCGCACCAGCGTCGCCCACGAGATCGCCTCGGACCGCGCCTACCTGTTCTACACCATGTACTTGTTGTGCCTGACCGGGCTGTTGGGCATCGCTATCACCGGCGACGTCTTCAATCTGTTCGTGTTTCTCGAGATCTCGTCGCTCTCGTCCTACGTGCTGATCAGCATCGGCCAAGACCGCCGGGCCCTGAGCGCCGCCTACAACTATCTGGTCATGGGAACCGTCGGCGCCACCTTCTACGTCATCGGGGTG
>Ga0187827_10004784_pt1 | contig 16359 bp, 17 predicted proteins | sample ETNtaG_39_FD_167969 | JGI IMG/M metagenome (GOLD analysis project Ga0187827, IMG submission 167969) | Marine microbial and viral communities from oxygen minimum zone, Eastern Pacific Ocean - ETNP2014_SV_150_PacBio MetaG (Illumina Assembly) | ecosystem: Environmental > Aquatic > Marine > Hypoxic...
GCGAGTAAAATTATTAAAACTACTATGGGAGAGGCCGAACTGGTGAAGCTGTTTGCAAATTCCTGGCGCTACATTCAGTTTGCTATTGCTAATCAGTTCTACATGATTGCCAATGATTTTGGTGAGAATTACGATCGCATCCGGGACTATATGACCGATGGTTATGACCGGGCTAAAGGTCTACCATCAGCAGGATTTACTGCGGGTCCCTGCCTGTTAAAAGACACCATGCAACTTGCTTCTTTTTCTAACAATCAGTTTTTGCTTGGTCAGGCGGCCATGAATGTGAATGAAGGCCTGCCAAACTATATTGTAAATAATATGAAGAATGAATTTGATTTAAGCCAGAAAACAGTGGGCATCCTTGGTATGGCTTTTAAGGCGAATGTGGATGATATACGGGATTCGCTGTCATATAAGTTAGGTAAAATCTTGAGGTTTGAAGGGGCAAACGTGATTTATTCGGATGAGTTTGCTCAAAATTCAGATTTTATCACAAAAGAAGAGTTAATAGAATCAAGTGATATTATCATTATCGGTTGCTCTCATTCCAGCTACAAAGAACTGGTCATACCAAATAATATAATGGTTCTTGATTTATGGGGAATTATCCAGCAATTTTAATGCAAATATAGATAAATATAAATTGAAAGGAAAAACTGTTTTTTCAACGCCGTGGTTTAATATTATTGAAAGTTATTATTCAGATATAAGTAATATACCTTATTATGGTTTACAGTTATTGGATTATTGCAATATACTGGCCATAACTAATCAAAGTGAGATAGTACTGGTAAAACAATATCGACCTGCAGTTGATAAGTATACCTTAGAATTCCCAGGAGGGCATGTAGAAAAAGAACAAAAGCCCGAACAAGCTGTAAAAAATGAATTGTATGAAGAAACTGGATATATAGCTGGGGAAATCAAATTATTAGGAGCGTTAGATCCGGATGTTGGTCGTTTAGCAAATAAAGTTTGGTGTTATTATTCAACAGACATATCCAAACCCGTGGATGGTAAATGGATACCTGAAAAAAATGTTGATTTGATTAAATATCCCGTAGAGAAAATTTCTGAGTTGGTAAAGAATAATCAGCTAAATAATGCAATGAATATAGCGGCACTTTATTTAGCGGTTCAAAAAGGTATTGATTTACAAGAAATATGAATATTGATTTAAGTAATATACTTTTAACTGGAGGAAGCGGGACACTTGGTACACAAATCATAAAATCACAATTGTTTGACAATCTTCTAACACCATCAAAAAATGTATTAGACATTTCCAAATCAACATCAATTAATAAATTTTTTTATAACAATGAAATTAATTCTGTCATCCATTGTGCAGCTTTATCAAAAATGGCCATATGTGAGGAAAAACCACAAGATGCTATTAAAACTAATATTATTGGCACTGCGAATCTTGTGCGTTCAATAATAGGGATTGAACAGCAAAAAGAAAGAGAAATAAGATTTATTCACATTTCCACAGATGGTGTCTATAGTAGTAAAGAGGGCAATTATTCAGAAAAAAGTGCTACCATACCATATAATAATTATGGTTGGTCAAAACTTGGTGCAGAATGTGCTGTACGATTGCTTTCAAATTATGCTATTATCAGGACTCGGTTCTTTGACCCTGACAATATTCCGTTTGATAATTCAGCCAAGGATATTTTTACATCGAGCATACCGCTGAGTGAACTTGTTGAAGCAATTTATTTGCTTCTGTATTCTAAATTTATTGGAATAATTAATGTTGGGGATGTGAAAATGTCTGAGTTTGATCGCTACAAAAAATATAAACCATCATTAAAGTTTTGTAAAAGGGATGATATTGCCAAACATCTAAAATTTGATATTGCCAAAGATGCCAGCATGAATTGTGACCTTTGGCAGAATTTAAAAAATAAATAACAACCTGCTTTAACATTAATATTGCATTTATATGTCACCTTATCCATTAGATATAATTATTCCTGTCTACAACGAAGGGGAAAATATTAATAAAGTATTAAGTCAATTTCAAAACCATGTAGATACAAAATTTAGAGTATTAATTTGCTATGATCATGAATTTGACACTACTCTAAAGGCATATGATCCCAAAAATTATGATTTCGAAATAATACAGTTAAAAAATAATGGAAACGGCGCTCATGGCGCTGTAATTACGGGGATGAATGATTCTAATTCTGATTGTGTTATAGTGTTCCCTGCAGATGATATTATTAATCAAAATATTATTGATAAAATGTATACCCAATTCACAAAAGGGTGTGATATTGTAGTTGCCAGTCGGTTTATGAAAGGTGGATCAATGAAAAACTGCCCGTTTTTAAAATCAGTATTGGTCCGTTCAGCATCGAAAACGCTCTATCTTTTTTCAAGTATTCCAGTAGAGGATGCCAGTAATGGTTTTCGACTTTTTTCAAGAAGTCTACTTGATTCGGTTGAAATAGAATCCAATACTGGTTTTACCTATTCAATAGAATTACTGGTTAAGTGTGAAAGATTACGGTGGAGAATTGGTGAAGTCCCGGCTAAGTGGGAAGAACGATCAAAAGGAAGAAGCAGATTTCAGTTAGGTAAATGGATGCCCAGCTATATTAAATGGTATTTATACGGTTTAGCCACCACCTGGTTATTTAAATCAAAAAATAGCGTTATATTAAAATAATATGATATTTTTGTATGCAGGATAAAACAGAAGAAATAAATTTTTTTGATAATTTTGTTCAGTCAAATGCCTATGATGTTTTTGATGAGAGAGGGTACAATCGAATTATTTTAGAATTAAATAAGTTTATTGATACAAAGAAAAAACTAAAAGTTCTTGATATGGGTTGCGGAACAGGTGCATTCACTTCAAAGTTAATGAACTATAATCTTGATATAAGTGGAGTAGATATTTCACCAGAAAGTATAAAGTTAGCAAAAAAGTTATATCCAAATATTAGTTTTACTATTGGTGACATTGAAAATTTATATTCTTTCGATGATGAATTATTTGATATAGTTACTTTAAGTGGTGTGTTGCATCATTTTGATGATTTTACGAATGTTGTTTCAGAGTGCTATCGTTTATTACAAAAAGATGGTATCCTTTTTGCATATGATCCTAATCGAAATAATCCAATTATGTGGCTTTATCGATGTAAGAACTCACCCTTTTATTCATCGAAAGGTGTGACACCTAATGAAGAACCTATTTCCAAGGATAAAATATATAAAATTTTTACTAATTTTGTTTTTATTCAATTGAATATTTTTTCTATTTCAGGTGTCACATATAAATACATAGAAAGTAAATTTGCTCGCTTACTATTACCTTTTTACAATTTAATTGAAATTTTATTTGATTTACCATTTTTTCGAAAAAAATATGGGTCATTTATTATTACAATAGCTAAAAAATAAAGGATACACAATATTAAATATTTAGTAACAGGAGGAACAGGTTTTATCGGTAGTGCTTTGGTCGATAGACTTGTGAAAGATGGATATTACGTGCGTGTTTTAGACAACAATATACGTGGTATGGAATCCCGATTAAATGATATTGCTGATAGTATCGACTTTGTTGAAGCAGATATAAGGGATTATAACCAGGTAAGCAAAGCTTTTAAAGGAATCGACGTTGTTCATCACTTGGCATACATCAATGGAACAGAATATTTTTACACCATGCCAGAGGTGATTCTTGAAGTAGCCGTAAAAGGTATGATGAATGTCCTCGATGCATGCAGAGAAAATGGAATCAAAGAACTGTATGTTGCTTCCAGTTCAGAAACATACCAAACACCTCAATCGGTTCCTACCCCTGAAACTGTACGTTTGATTGTACCTGATCCATTAAATCCAAGATATTCATATGGTGGCGGGAAAATCCTTTGGGAATTGATGGCTATAAATTTCGGTAGAAAGTATTTTGATAAGGTTGTTATTTATCGTCCACATAACGTTTACGGGCCAGATATGGGTTGGGAGCACGTTTTACCTCAATTTGCAGTTCGAATGAATAAACTCGTTCAAGAAAAAAATGGTGATATAATTGATTTTCCGATTCAAGGCAGTGGTCATGAGACCAGGGCATTTGTTTTTATTGATGATTTCATTGATGGTGTAAGTACATTGATGGATAAGGGCGAACATTTAAATATTTATAACATTGGCACGATGGATGAAATTAGTATTAAGGATCTGGCGGTTTCAGTAGGTAAGGCGTTTAATAAAACGATAAGAGTAATTGCGGGTGAAGTACCGCAAGGTAGTACCCCCAGACGTTGCCCTGATATTACAAAAATAAAAGGTTTGGGCTTTCGTCCAAATATTTCTTTGGAGTCTGGAATAAAAATATTAGTTGATTGGTATAAATTCCATGCCCATGAAGAACAAAAAATCAATACTTAAAAGGATATAAAATAAAACAAACCAGCAAACCTGTCTCTAAATGTCAAATATGTGGAAACACTAGACTAGAATCAATTTTATTTATAGGATATTTACCGCCTGTAAACCAAATGCACAAAGTGGGGACACAACCCGCTGAACAGCCTAGCTATCCTGCCGAATGGCTCTACTGCGATAATTGTCACTTAGTCCAATTGGGATTGGTGGTGGACAAAGAAGTCCTGTTCCCGCCTGAATATCCCTATACAAGTTCAACGACCAAAGTATTAAGAGATAATTTTTCTGATCTTTATGCTGAAAGTTCACAAATGATTGATCTTGATAAAAATGACTTAATCATTGATATTGGTTCAAACGATGGAAACTTGCTCAGCAATTTTCAGAATAACCATAGGGTATTGGGAATAACACCAGAGGAAATAGGTAATATTGCCATTGAAAGAGGAATTCCTACCATCATCAATTATTTTTCAGAAAATATTGTTGAAAAAATTAAAAAGAAACATGGAACGGCAAAGGTAATTACTGCAACCAATGTTTTTGCTCATATTGATGATGTTAATAAAATCACTGAATTGATATTAGAATTACTTCCAGCTGACGGCGTTTTTATTTCCGAATCACATTACTTATTACCTCTTATGCGTACATTGCAGTACGACACAATTTACCATGAACATTTGCGTTATTATTCGCTGCATAGTTTAAAATATTTGTTTGAAAGTCATGGTCTGGAAATATTTCATGTGAAAGAAATTCCTTCTCATGGAGGATCAATTCGTGTTTATTGTGCTAAAAAAGGAAATTATGATATCCAAAAAACTGTAGCTGAACAATTGGACAAAGAAAAAGATTTAGTAATTGATACTGATAATTTTAAAAAATTCCAAAGCGAGGTTGTACTTTCAAAATTAAAACTTCACAAGTTATTATGTGAAATTAAGGAAAGAGGCGAATCAATTTGCGCAATCGGAGCACCATCCAGAGGAAGTACTTTGGTTAATTATGTGGGACTTGACGATGGAATCATTAACTATGTCTGTGAAATCGAAGGGTCGCACAAGATTGGAAAATATTTACCCGGTACATTAATATCAGTTGTAGAAGAAAAGGCCATGTTTGAAAACCAACCTGATTATGCTTTATTCCTGTCCTGGCATATCGCGGATGAATTAATTCCCAAAATTAGGAAAAAGGGCTTTAAGGGAAAGTTTATTGTTCCATTGCCAGAGCCTAGAGTTATCTAAATGGGATATTATAAGTGCAACTATTAGTTTTTATTGGTTGACTTCATTCCCTACTCAAGATGTTACAACATTGTAAGAAAAGGTGGCTACTAATGCAGTTTTTTGAAAATAAGAAATATATCTTTATTGTTGCATTATTGATTAGAATTATAATTGTTGGATTGTATGGGGATACAAGATGGGAACACGAGTATAATACACTTATATATAATTTGCTAAATGGTAATGGATTTAGTTACTGGTCAGTTCTTGAAGATGGTAGCCTATCTACCCAAATTAATGAAAATGTAAAATATTTTATACCATCCGCATATATGCCTCCTCTTTATCCTGGTTTTTGTGCTGTTATTGCCTATATCTTCGGTTTTAATAATATTATTTCGATAAATATTATTTTATTTATACAGGCTTTATTGGGATCAATAAATATTTTAATGCTGAAAAAGATTGCGAGAATAAAATTTAATCAAAATATTGCAATAATTTTTGCATGGGTCCTTGTATTCTTTCCTCTTCATGCTTATATGAGTTCACAAATATCTCCGAGTACGATTTATGTTTTTTTGTTTTCATCTATTCTGTACTTCTATAATATTATAAAGTTGAGAATAGCATCAATTAAAGAATTATTATTGCTTGGAATATCGATGGGTCTATTAATCCTTATTAGAGCTGACGCAATATTAATTATTCCAGCGATTTTTGTGTTGTTTCATTATGTTAATAAAAAAATAAGTTTTAGAAATAATTTACTTATAACTATAATGGCTATTGTTACAATTTCCCCATTTTCATTGAGAAATAAATTAGTTTTTGATTTTTATTATCCTTTAACCATTTCTGCTGGATTTAGTTTATGGGTTGGTAATAATGAAGAGGCGCTTGGATCACAATATGTCTACCATGATCCTCCTGGAGAAATACCAATTAGAATAATAAATAAAATAAATTCTATTCAAAAAAATAAATATTATGAAATTAATAAAGATAAAATATTTATGGAGGAAGCTAAAGATTATATAATAAATAATCCATTAAGAGTTATAAAATTATCGTTGAAGAAAGTAGTATTTTTTTGGATACATATTTATGATAAAAGGATAAAATATCCTAATAACAATAATTTTTTTTATTGGTTTCCATGGTTATTTTTTACACTCCCGTTTATTAAATCATTATTTTCTTTGAGAAAAAATTTTCGAGATCACGATTTAGAATATTTCATTCTATTATATTTTACTGTAGTGTATTCTATCTTTATGGTAGTGCCAAGATATAGGATAATAATTCTTCCAATATATATTATGTTTTCAGTATATGAAATAGAAAAATATTTAAATAAGTTTTTAACAAATAAATTGAAAGGACAATAATGCTATTTAAATATTACTATATGAGTAATATTTATGAATTTTAACATTAATTTATTTATAGTTCAAAAAATATTAATTATACATATTTAAAGATAATAATAATAAATTATTTAAAATAAAAATTGCTAATAAACAGATCTAATTATTATGCAAAATATATATACTCATATATGTTTGTTGCATTTTTTTATCTTATATATCGTTATATATTTAAATACAATATGGGTGCCGGGGGATGGTATAGTAGTACACCATCTATACTTTTAGCTGGCAAATACATTATTTACGGAATCTTATTAAGTACAGCATTTCCTATAATATTTATGAAAAATAAATTAATAAAAGTAAATGATTATACAATGTTTATAAAGATAACCATACTAATAATAGCCTTTATTGGTCATTATATTATTAATGGGGCGGGGAATTTTGGAAACTTAAAGTTGCTCCTCTTTTTTATTTTTATCTTGCCATTATTTATTATGCCGATTAATAGACGTATAAATATTAATGATATGAATAAATTTATATCAATGGTTATTATAGCTTACATATTATTTGAATTTTATCAAATTATATCCTTTATTCTATTTGGTCAAGTACCATCACATTCCCATGTGTCACAGGTTATACCTGGCATCACTACTGCTGGGCGGCAAATAATCAATATAGGCCTACGATGGGGAAGTATAGTTGATGATCCAAATACTTTTGGGCAGTTAATTGCATTGTTTTTAGGGTTTTCATTTTATTATTATAAAGGAATAAAACGCAATGTTGTCATTATCACTCTGACTTTATTTTGGTTCATGACCCAATCTGGGACCGCAATAATTAGCGTTCCATTGAGTATCATTATTTTAACTATAATGAGCAGAAACACTATATCAAAACTAAGAGGTATTTTAGTTATATTATTAATTTTATTTATTATCGGATTCGTCATTTATGCTAATAAGGAATATGTTTCAATAATGATGAAAATTTACTACTCAAAAATGCCTTCTGCTTTAGGTCATATAGAGGGATATAAAACGCATATAAAATTTATAAATGTATATTCAATCATTGGTATAAATCCCGTCTCCGGCGGCAGTGAATCTGATATTTTAAATATATTTGCAAAATATGGTATTATTATAACTGCGTTGTATATGTTATTATTTTTTAATGTTTTTTCTAGATGCATGAAAATAATAAAGAATAGAGATATCACAGATCAATCAAAAGCACTGCATACCGGAATAGCTATGTTTTCTATTTCAGTGTTAATTGGTAGTTCCAATTTATCATTCAGTAGGATATTCCCGATCAATGCATTATTTGCAATTTTCTTATTTTTATCAAATCGGGAGATATGGAAATTCAATAGAAATACAATTCATATATGAAACAAATAATTAATATTATAGGTAAATTAGATTTTGAACAATTTGATAATATAATAACTGCATCACAATATATTAAACTTTATGACCTAACTAATAAATATACTGACAAAGATTCAATTTGTTTGGATTGGGGAATGGGCGATGGCCATTTTTCTTATTATCTATTACAAAAAAATAGAAAAGTTTATAGTTTTACGTTAGATAAAAAGTCCATTAAAATTAGCAATGATGCTGATATATATTTAACAATAGGAGATGACTCTAAAAGGCTTCCCTATGAAAATGAATATTTTGATATTGTTTTTTCTGTAGGCGTCCTGGAACATGTAAGAGAGACTGGCGGTAATGAAATAAATTCTCTTATTGAAATTAAACGAGTTCTAAAGCCAGGTGGAATTTTTATATGTTATCATTTTCCCAATAAATATTCTTGGATTGAGAGAATAAGTAAACTACTTACCAATAAAAAATTTCATCATTTATATAAATTTTCAAAAAAAGACATATTCGATTTACTTAAAGAAGTGGATTTTAAATGTTTGGAGCATAGTAGATATGGTTTTCTTCCGAGAAATATTTTTAAGTTATTTCCAAAGTTTGTAAAAAATAATTTATTATTATCATTTTGTTATAATGGTTTGGATGTTTTTTTAGGGTTAGTGTTTAATATTATTAATCAAAATCATTATTTCATTGCTCAAAAAAAATAAAAAGATTACTATAGACTGTCGCATGATTAATTCTTCGGGAGTAGGAACATATCTTAAAAACCTCCTGCCTCTGATAATTGGAAATTCATCTAATATAAAATTCCTTTTAATAGGCAATGAAACAGAATTATCTGATACGAAGTTATTTAACTTTACAAATGTCGATATTTTACCAATAGATATTTCTATATATTCAATAAAAGAACAAATTATTTTACCGTTTATGATACCGAAGAAAACGGATCTTTATTGGTCCCCACACTATAATATACCTATTTTATTTAAAGGTAAATTGCTTGTAACCATACATGATTTATACTATTTATCTATATTACAATCGGGTTTCAATTGGATAAAAAGTAGGTATGCAAGATATTTTTTTAATTTGATATTAAAAAGAGCAAATAAAATTATTTCTGTGTCAAAGTTCACAAAAAATGAGTACATAAAATATTTTGGTCATGAAAATAATTATAAAAAAATAATTCCTATACATAATGGCATTGAAAAAAAGAATATTTTAAATGATAATAATCCACTGAATAAGCCTTATTTATTAACGGTAGGGAACGTAAAACCCAATAAAAACCTATCTAGATTGGTTGATGCATTTAATAAAATAATGGATAAAATACCTAACGAATTAGTTCTAGTCGGTAAAAAATCAGGATTCATAAGTGGTGATGAAGAAGTTATAAAAAAAGTTAACTCATTTGGACAAAGAATAAGGATGACTGGATTTGTGGATGATAATGAATTACAAAATTATTATCAACATGCAGAAGCTTTCATTTTTCCATCAATTTATGAAGGATTTGGATTCCCACCTTTGGAAGCCATGGCAACAGGTACACCAGTCATTGCTTCAAATGCTGCCTCAATACCTGAAGTATGTGGAGATGCTGCTTTGTATTTTAATCCTTATGATATAAATGATATGGCTAATAAAATTTTTCAAATGGTAAAAAATAATGATATGAAAAAAGAATATATAAATAAAGGAATAAATCAGGTTAAAAAGTATAGTTGGGAGAAAACAGCCAAAAAAACATGTGATGTTATTATGGAAATTTTAAAAGATAATTAAAAAAGTAGAAATCTAATTTTAATATAGTAAGTAAAGTGATATGTATGTTGATTAGTCAGAAATAATAATGTAGCTGTTATGGATAATCTAAATACAGTAATAATTCATTATTGGCTGAAGAGAATGCGGGGAGGTGAGAAGGTAATAGAGTCTATAGTTGATATTTTTCCAGAGGCTGATATAATCACAAATTTATACTCAAAAAATAATATTTCTAGTAAACTATCAAAAAGGATCAAAAAAACTACTTTTATTAATCAATTACCATTTGCCAGTTTTTTTTATCAATATTATTTACCTCTTTATCCAACAGCATTAAAAAGAATCCATATAGATTCAGCTGAATTAGTCGTTTCCAGTGAGTCTGGGCCCGCAAAGGGGATTAATGTAGCGAATAATATACCACATATATGTTACACACATTCACCTATGCGATATATCTGGGATATGCTGGATATTTACTTTGGCACAGGTACGAAAAGGAAAATATTACAACCTGCCATTAATTATTTACAGAAATGGGATTATTCTACGGCGCAAAAAGTAGATTATATTATAGCCAATTCAAATTTTGTAAAAAAAAGAATTAATAAATACTGGAAAAGAAAATCTACAGTAATTTACCCACCTGTTGATACTAATCAATTTGGTATTTCTGATAATATTAATGAAAATTATTTATTATTTGGCGAGCATGTAAAATACAAAAAATCTGAATTAGTCGTCCGAGCTTTTAATGTAAATAAAAAAAAACTCGTAGTTATGGGGGGAGGTAATAAATTGCAATACCTTAAATCAATCGCGAATGATAATATTATTTTCCTAGGGAGAGTTAATATTGATGTTATGAAAAAATATTTATCCTCCTCACGAGCCTTAATTTTTCCTGGAATAGAGGATTTTGGAATAATACCAGTCGAAGCAATGGCTTGTGGCAGACCGGTGATTGCATTTAATGAGGGTGGTGCAACTGAAACAGTATTAGAAAATGTTACCGGATTATTTTTTAAATATCAAACCTTAGACTCTTTAAATGATACATTAAAGCAATTTGAAAATATTGAAAGTCAGTTTGTCCCGAAAAATATTCAAAATTATTCACATAAATTTGACAAAAGTGTTTTCCAGAAAAAATTCAAAGAATATATTGATACATGTCTGGTAGATTTTAACAAAACCGGTGTTTCTAAAAGGCGTTAAATGAATATTATTTTCGGCGCTTCCGGTTTCATCGGTCAACATTTATCAAAAATTATTGGGGCTGAAAGTCGCTGTTTTGATCTCAATACTATTGATGAAAAATCGATATATTGCGATGCACGTAAACCGATTGAATTAGATGTTAGTGATGTATCTGTCATTTATAACCTGGCTGCAATTTGTAAAACCCCTGGCCATGGATACCATGAATATTTTGAAACGAATATTAATAGTGCTGAAAATATCTGTGATTTTGCGCGGAATAATGTTATAAACACAATTGTATTTATCAGTTCCAGTGCGCCCTATGGTACTTGGGAGGATGAAAAAACGGAAGAATCATTACCTTTACCAACGAGCGCTTATGGCAGCTCAAAACTTGTTGCGGAAGAGATTCACAAGCGCTGGCAAGCAGAAAAACCCAATGAAAGAAAGCTTATCATTGTTCGCCCAGGTGTGGTGTTTGGACTAAATGAAGGTGGCAATTTTACACGATTGTATCGGGCGATGAAAAAAGGCCGTTTTTTTTATCCTAGTAGAAAAGACACCAAGAAAGCCGCTATATATGTCAAAGACCTGGTTCGTTTAATGGTAGAAATGGCAGAAAAAGAAAACACCGGGGTACATTTGTATAATACCGTTTATACGCCCATCCATACGATTGAAGACATTTGTAAATCCATGGCAAAAGTGACGGGTGTAAAGGAACCAAAGATTACAATACCTGCAGGTATTGTAAAAATATCCGCTTCTTCCATTAATACTATAGGTAAGTTGATCGGAAAATCTTTCGATGGCATTCATCCCGATCGTGTAAAAAAATTAATGGTTTCTACTAATATAAATGGCCAGAAACTTTTGGATAATAATTATAAAATTGAATATTCACTGGAAGAAGCCATTAAAGATTGGTACAATGATTGTAATTGCACCAACCTTTATTAATTATAGGTAATTTAATCTATTATGTTCAAAGAGCAATAACACTAGTTTTGAAGAAAAAAAAAATAGAAAAATAATAATTGAATGATAAAAGGAAGTAATTTTATTCATTAAAATTCTACCACTATTAGTAATTTCGAACACAATTTCATATTATAATGAATCTAAAAGCAAAAAAAGAATTAATGAAAAAAATTACAATCTGGAAAACAAAAACCGGATTAAATTATCAAAATTCATATTGGCTCAATAAAGATGTAAATAACCAACTAATCAATAACTATCCAGGATCAATTTTAAAAAGAATTATTGATATCATTATTTCTACATTTCTTTTATTAATTTTCTCTCCTTTATTAATTATTATTGCCCTATTAATAAAAATAACTTCAAAAGGTCGAATATTCTTTAATTGGAATATAGTGGGCTGTGATAGCAAAATAATAAAATCATATAAGTTTAGAACAATGATTAAAAATGCTGAAAACATAGAATTTGATTTAAGAAATAGAAAATTAAATGAAATGGATAATGTTTATTTTAAACTAAAATATGATCCTCGAATAACATCAATCGGGAGAATGCTAAGAAAATTCAGTTTAGATGAACTGCCAAGCTTATTTAATGTATTAAAAGGTGATTTGAGCTTTGTTGGTCCGCGCCCAGTTAGAAAGCATGAGTATAAACAATTGAATGATTGGCAGAAACTCAGGTTTACTGTAAAACCTGGTATAACTTCATTATGGGTAGTATACGGTAAAAATGAGATAAAAAATTTTAATGATATCGTTGAAACAGACTTATACTATATTGAGCATGCTTCTTTATTAGTTGATTTTAAAATTATTATTAAAACTATTTTAATTGTACTACTTGGAAGGAATTATTAATTAAGGTATAATAAATTACAATATGATAATATCCCAAACTCCATTGAGAATATCTTTTGCTGGCGGAGGAACCGATCTCTCCAAGTTCTGGCGTAAAGAAGAAGGTAAAGTACTTGCTTCTACAATAGATAAATATATCTATGTTATTATAAAAAAGAGGTTTGGCGATGAGATAGTCTTGAATTATACGAAAAGAGAAACGGTTAACTCTGTTCTAGAACTTAAACATGATCTAGTTAGAGAAGCTCTTTTAATGACTGGAATTAAATCTGGTGTAGAAATATGGACTCCTGCAGATATTCCTTCGTCTGGATCTGGCTTGGGTAGTAGCAGTACATTAACCGTGGGCCTCCTCAACGCATTTTATACTTTCCAAGGAACCCAAGTAACGGCTGAACAATTAGCACAAGAATCATGTAATATTGAAATAGACATTCTTGGAAAACCAATTGGCAAACAAGATCAGTATATCGCTGCATATGGAGGGATAAACGCACTAACTTTCAATCCAGATAAAAGTGTTACTGTGGATGCAATAAAAGCTAGCAATCACTCATTTCGCGTATTTGGTTCAAATCTACTTCTTTTTTACACCGGAATAACGAGAGAATCATCCAGTATTCTTACAAAGCAAAAATCAGTAACAAATAATAAGAGAGAAATTCTTACACAAATGCGCGATCAAGTTCCAGTTATACAAAAATTAATTGTAAATGAAACAAGTTTTAATAATATAGGTCTTATTTTGGACAAAACATGGAAGTTAAAAAAGCAGATTTCCAAAAAAATATCTAATCCTATAATTGATGAGATGTACCAGAAAGCATTAGATTCTGGTGCCTTGGGCGGGAAGATCTCTGGTGCTGGGGGCGGAGGTTTTCTTTTACTTTATGTTCCTAGGGAAAATCAGAATAGCGTGCGAAAAGCACTTGAAAACTACAGGGAATTTCCATTTATGCTCGAGCCTGATGGAAGTAAGATTATTTTTAATATTAAAAGAGATTACTGGAAATAAAGAATGAAAGATAATAAATGGCTATATAACTATTTTGAGTTATATAATAAAACCCTAATCAATGATGAAGTAATCAACAATCTAACTATTTTAAAGAAATTAATATTAAAAACGAGTAAAGATGGCTATAAGATAATTTTTGCAGGGAATGGAGGAAGTGCTGCAATGTCTAGTCACTGTGCGGTTGATTTGACAAAGAATGCAAAAGTAAAAGCGATTAATTTTAATGAATCAGATTTAATAACATGTTTTGCAAATGATTTTGGGTATGAAAACTGGTTGGCAAAAGCATTAGATTTTTATGCAAATGAAAGTGATTTAGTTGTGCTTATTAGCTCTAGTGGTTCTTCTCTCAATATTGTAAATGCAGCTAAAAGAGCTAAAGAATTGGGTTTAAAAGTTGTCACCTTTACCGGTTTTGAAAGTTCAAACAAATTGAAATGTATAGGCGATTTAAATTTTTGGGTAAATAGTAAAGCATATAACATAGTTGAAATGACCCATCATATTTGGATGCTTGCTATTGTCGATTTAATTATTGGCTCTGCTGAATATTCTGCATGATTGATTAATATTATACTTGAAGGTACTTCTTTTAGCTGCTGGGTATGGGAAACGCCTATTGCCCTTAACAAATAAAATTCCAAAATGTCTTGTTCCAATAAATAATGTTCCATTAATTAAATATTGGTTTGCGCTATTTAGTCAATATGGTATTAATGAAGTGATTATAAATACGCATTACCTTGCAGAAGAAGTAAATAAATATTTAGCTAAAAATGATTTTGGGTTAGAAATAATAATAGAATATGAACCTGAATTATTAGGTAGTCTTGGTAGCTTATTAAGATATTTACCTCATTTTATTGATGAAGAGTCCTTTCTTACTTGTTACGCTGATAACTTAACTAATCTTGATCTAGATAAATTTATTTTATTTCACAAATCTCATAAATATCCGGTCACTATGGGATTATTCCACTGTATTGACCCAACAAAGTGCGGGATACCCACATTAAATAATAAGAATGTTGTTACTGAATTTGTCGAAAAACCGAGAAATCCAAAAAGTAATCTTGCAAATGCCGGTATTTATATTTTTGACAAAGAAATCTTTGATAAAATTAAATTTAATCAAATTGGTCAATTGGATATTGGCAATGATTTAATTCCAATATTAGTTGGTAAAATTAAAGCTGCTATAATTGATGATTATATAATAGATATTGGATCCAAAGAAGATTATATCAAGGCAAATGATTATGTTTCTTTAAACCCAAATGACTTCAATCATATTCCAAGCACCTAATCTACTATTTTAATTTTTATATCTAAACTATAAGTCGGGTGCCAATCACCACCCTTTGGCTTCCATCGCACGGGGTTAAACCCCCCGGCGGTGATGCCTATTTTATATTTTTGATTTTCGTAAACCTTAACCATTAAAAACACATCCTTCGCCATCCCAATATTTTCCATTTTTTCTTTTCTCTTTTCCTCTTTTATCTTTACTAGGCTTCCCCCAACACTCACCCTATCGCTTAGCTTCACCGTAAAAAGAAATTGAGGTAAAAACAGATGTGTCGTTGATATCTTTCTGTATTTACGAACTCCAACCGCTGTTGATAAATCTAAATACTTTGATTTATAAAACTGATAAGAAAATCCACCATAATAATTGTCACCCCCTTGGTGCAAGTAGGAATAGTATCCATGAATGTCCAGGTGATTCATTAGGCCATATCCCAAAACCACATAGGATTGTCCTTGGTCGAAATAGTTAAACGGGTTCCAGGTGAGAGAAATATCCCAATTTCCTTTCCCCGCAGAAGTCCCGTGGTCGTATCCTCCCGATGCCATTAGAACAATGGGTAAGAATAAGAAGAGAAGTTTGATTTTCTTTGCCACGGTTACCTCAAAATTTAACTATTCCCCATTTAAAGTCCCACTTATTAAAGCTTAACCCTCGTAGATTTATCGAAGAGAGATACATTCTCCTTCTTTTATCTTTATTAATATAAATCCTTAAAACTTTCCCCATTGTGGGGGAAATAAAAAAAGGGAGATTATAGTGGGCACTATATT
>Ga0187827_10004786_pt1 | contig 16358 bp, 12 predicted proteins | sample ETNtaG_39_FD_167969 | JGI IMG/M metagenome (GOLD analysis project Ga0187827, IMG submission 167969) | Marine microbial and viral communities from oxygen minimum zone, Eastern Pacific Ocean - ETNP2014_SV_150_PacBio MetaG (Illumina Assembly) | ecosystem: Environmental > Aquatic > Marine > Hypoxic...
GGCGTTCTTTATCCTGGCATCGGTTATGGCATCCAGGGCGTTTAATAACCGATTGGCCACGATAGCTTGCAGGGTATCCAGCCGGCTGTTATAGGCGAAAACCTCAATCTCATCCCGGGTTTTCAAGCCGTGGTTTCTCAGTAACCTGATCCTATCGGATAGTTCCCTGGAATTCGTGGTCGTAATGCCCCCGTCCCCCCACACGTTAAGATTCTTCAGAGGGTGGAAGCTGAAGCCTCCGGCAATGCCGAAGGAGCCGGTCGGTTGCCCGTCAATGGTGGCGCTGACCGCCTGAGCGGCGTCTTCGATGATGTGTAGGTTATGCCGTCGGGCAATATTTATTATCCTTGGCATATCGGCGGGGTTGCCGGTTAAATGTACCGGCAAAATCGCTTTTGTCCGGTGGGTTATGGCCCGCTCTATCAGCTCGGCATCGATATTGTATTCGTTATTGACATCAACGAAGACCGGTTTTGCTCCGGCAATGGCGATTACCGCAGCCGTGGCGAAGAAGCTATTGGGTGCGGTAATAACTTCATCTCCGGAGCCTATATTCAGGGCTTTCAAGGTAAGGAAAAGGGCGTCCGTCCCGGAGTTAAGGCCCACAGCATACTTGGTCTTACATAGCTTGGCAAACCCGGCTTCAAACTCGGCCACCGGCTGACCGAGGGTAAATTGTCCTGTCTTCAACAGAATCTCTTTGATGTCGGTAAGTATGGCCTCGACATTTGCCTGCTTTGGCAGGTCCACGTATTTGACTTTCGCTTCGCCTTCTTTCACCTCAAACTGTTTTAATAAATACGAATATTCCACTCTCATCCTGTTCTCCTTTCTTAATATTACTGGAGCTGCCTGGCCAACATGGTCTTTATATTGTAGTACCGGATGTCATCCAGCGGGTGAGGAACCTTACCAGCTTTAAAGGCGTTGCAGAGGTCTTTCACGGCCTCATCAATGGTGTGCTTTGGTTTAAAACCTAGTTCCCGCCCGATTTTTTCCGAGGAAATGTGGTAAGAGCGGTTATCACTACTCGGGGTGGTGATAATTTCCAGTTCATCTTCTCCGACCACCCCTTTGACTATCTCGGCAATTTCGGAAACCGGGTGGTTTTCGTATCCGACGTTAAATATTTTACCGGCAATCTTCTCATCGGGTAGTTCCAGAAGCTGAACGTACAGATCCGTCATATCTTCGATGTGGATATTAGGGCGCTTCTGTTGGCCGCCGAATACGGTAATGCGGCCGGTATTAACGGCCAGATTGGTCAGGATGTTTACCGTCAAGTCCAGTCTTAAGCGGGGAGAGTAACCGCAGACTGTGGCCGGACGAATAACCACGGTGGTGAAGTCAGGCGACTGCTCTTTAAGTAGGACATCTTCGCACAGGGCCTTGTATTTGGAGTAGTCCGTCAGCGGCTCAGGGAGCAGCTCTTCGGTGACATCCTCCTCTTTTTTAATACCATATACGCTGGAAGTGGAGGCGTAGATGAATCGTTTTACCCGGCACTGCTTGGCTACTGCTACCAGGGTGAGAAAGGCGTCATAATTGATGGACTTGCCCAGCTGAGGGTCTAGCTCAAAACTGGGGTCATTAGAGATACAGGCGAGGTGGAGTAAGGCGTCGGTGCCGGGAATCACTTTTCCCAGAAGAGCCTGGTCTCGGATGTCTCCTTTGATTTGCTCCAAGTGGGGGTGGTCTTTGACTGTATCCAGGACGTCTTCGCCATAGAGATAGAGGTCAAGTACCTTGACTCGGTATCCCTTATCCAAGAGCTTGGGTACCAGGATGGAGCCAACATAGCCGGCGCCACCAGTAATGCATACCGTGGTTGTTTTTTTCATAAGCGCTACCTCTATTAGTCACGGATCTCTGAAAGCAACGGACCATATTCGGTCAGGTGCTCTTGGTTTGTTTTATTTCAGGAGTGCCGAAATAAATTTGAAAAGCGGTACCGGCTCCACCGAATCCCGATTACAAACAATGCGAACTTTCAGGGCACCAACGGCATTGCCGATAAAGCCAACTACATTCATCGGATTGCCATTGGCGACGCAGGGAGACGTAACCGCGAGGTAGGCATCGCCGGCGCCAACCCGGTCTATCACCTCATCTGATAGAGCAGGGATTTCAAAGAAGCCATCATCCGCGGCGTAGGTCAGTGAACCATGACGGCCGCGGGTGACAGCTACGTGGTGGCAGCTAAGCTCTTTGGCTACCCTCGTTATTAAATCCTCGAGCCGCCCGAATTTATCATGACAAGCCAGCCGTATTTCGGCTTCATCGAGGCAAACGTAATCGGCTCGGGGATACTTGGTGATGAGGTTAAAACCGGTATTGGCGCTATTGGTCTGGCTACAAACGGCTAGGAATTTTGCTCTCTCACCCAGCAGTTCGGTGGTTGTTTTCCCGATAAATCCATGCCCGAAATCAGTTACCACGACTAGGTCATGGCCGTTGGTGTTGGTCCCTAAATAGTCACAAACCTCTTGGTTCAGGGGTTGAGCCAGTTCGTGGTCGTCAAGGTAGCTGATTTCGAACATCTTGGAAAGAAAGTCCGGCTCCACGAAGCGGCGCTTCACCACGGTGGGCGCATCGTCACGGTAGAAGAACTTTGGCTTGATATTGGGCTTTAAGTGAGCCCGGATAAATTCCTCGTAGCTATTTTGTGTTCCTAGGCAGGTGACCAGATGGACTTCCTGACAGAAACCGGCCACGTGGTTGGCTGCTGCCAAGACGCCGCCGGCAAAAGTTTCCTCCCGCAGATATCTGGTGGTAATGATATTGTCCTTGAGCGATTTCCCTAAGGTATGGCAGTAACAGTACTGGTCAATTATGGTGTCTCCGATGACCATCACTTTCATCTGGCTGAGGTCGTTTAGTCGTTTAACGATATTCCCGGCCGAGTATTTACCGCGGAATTCGGCCAGGAATCGGCTGGCTTCCTCAGGGTAGACATCAAAATGGAGGTTCAAGAGCTTGGTGGAGCTGAAGACTGGCTCGTCTGTAAAATGAATCCCTCCCCCGACGGATTTGATGGCCGCCTCCTCCTGATAAATCTGGCCGGTCAGGTCATTTTCTCGATTGGCGTAATCACTTCCTTTTACATAGATATCCGGCTCGAGCTTCTGAATCGTCTTAACCGCCGTGGGCCACTCGTTGGTGGCGACATAATCGACGCACTGGAGGGAGGCAATAGACTCCATACGGAGCCTTTGATTGAAGACTGGTCGCCCCGGTCCTTTGTCTACATCTTCATCCGCGGTTATGGTGACAACAAGTATATCCCCTTCCCGTTTGGCGGCTTCAAAGTGCCGGATATGCCCGGGGTGCAGCAAATCAAATACCCCGTGGCAGTGGACCACGGTCTTGCCTTTCTTTTTCAAAGCCTGGATATCCGCTGCTAACTCGTCCAGGGTCTTAATCTTGTCTAAGATTCCTCTTGATTCCATAACTGCCTTGGTTTAGTGTCTGTTGCCGGGCTTTAGTTTATATTAGCCTTTAATTACTGTGTGCGTCAATGTCTGTTGGTGCCATCAGTGTTATCCGAAAGTGTCGGATTTATCCTTTGGGGCCATATATTGACCCTTTCAAAGTTTCCTTAGCCATTCTCTGGTTCGTCAGACAAACTTCCATCTTCGTAACAGCATTTCAATAAATGAGCCTCTTATCAGACCGTACACCTTCTTTTCAATTGGAAATCTAAAATTAAAATTCAGACATCTCCATCTGCCTATAGCTCTTAAAATACTGGTAACAATTTTGTTTCCCGGTTGTTTTCCCATAAGAGTGGCGTAAAATACGATTTCCGTTAAATCCTTATCATACAGAACCCAGGGATACAGCTCTTTATTGAAATGACTCTTCCTGGAAAATTCAAAATGTATGTAAGGACTATCTGCCCATTCCTCTAGTGTTTCCGGCTTTTTCATGCCATACTTGAGACATTCGTTATATAGTACGGACCCTGGATATGGTCGATATATTTGCGGGCCGAAGGTGTAGAATCGTGGATCTATCTTTACTATCTGGTCTATTAGGTTGAGGGTCATTTTGTATTCGGCTTCTGTTTCCGTGGGAAGACCTATCATAAATGAAAAGTTAGCTACCATGCCCGATTTGCTAACCTTTTCGGCCATATTTATGGTATCCCACACTTTTGCCCCCTTGCACACCATGTCCAATATTCTCTGAGAGCCTGACTCCGCACCAGTCCCCATCACCTGGCACCCTGATTCCTTTACCTTATTGAGAAACTCCTCGGAGCCCAAGTAATTATCTCTAAAATAGGTGGTTCTACCACCAGAATACCACTTGAATTTTAACTCTCTATTCAGTGTGCCATCGACAAATTCCTTGGCCCGCCTCTTATCACCAAAGAAATTTTCGTCAACAAACCAGATCCTTTCTATGGCATAATTTTTAGCCAGTGCCTGGATATTGTCCAGTATGTTGGTGGCACTTCTTCTTTTATATTTCTGGTCGATGACGGAATTCATACAAAATGTACAGTGATATGGGCAGCCCATTCCAGTAAGTATTGGGAATCCGTATATCGTTTTTTCGGTGATCTTTTTAAGGGTCATATCTGGAGATATATCACCCACTAATTCGGGACTTATCCAAGGTAGCTCATCCATCTTAATACTATCTTCACTCTGGACTATTTTACCTATTTTGGTGCCACTCCCCAAAGCTGATAGTATCTTCAATAGAGGCTGTTCCCCTTCTCCAGCAACAACAAAGTCAACTAACTCACTGGCCGCTGTCTGTTCAGGATATAATGTTGGATGAGCTCCTCCCCAGATTACCGGGATGTTTCCATTGACTGCCTTGACTGAACCAGCAATCATGAGAGCACTGGGTATCTGGGTGCTCATAACACTGAGTCCAACACAGATAGCGTCATCCAGCTCTTGCGATAGCTTCATCGAAAATTCGCTCTGATTCTTACTATGTAAGGCATCTATCACCTTCACTTCATACCCATTCTTCATAAGCCAGGAGCCAAGGTGCAGTATACCTATGGGGAGATTGAATAAAGTGACTTCTTCCGTGAAGCGCGGATTAATGAGTATAACCTTACTACGCATCTTTATCTATCTTAAAATTACTGGATAAGTAAGTCAATTACCAAACTTCTCCGTATGGTTTATGCTGGGTTCTTGATACTGCCTATGTCAAGCCATTGTTCTGTGAAAGTATAAGCGTGAACTTCATCGGTATCTACGAGATAAGTAATGAGGTTGCCCAGGTTGTCCCGTTCGCCGGCGGCGCAGTAACGAGAGAGCCAGGGGAATATTCTGGGCGGGAAAATATAACAGGCGGTGGCAATGAGACTGGACCTGGGTCTGACGGGTTTTTCTTCCAGTTCAATTATCCGGTGCTCCTCCACTCGAACGACGCCAAACTGGCCGGCTTTACTTTTATCGCTAATGTCATAAATGGCTACCAGTGTATTCTTGCCGTTATAACTAGCCATAAACTGTAAGAGGTCGAATTCAAAATAGTTATCACCGGCGATAACTAGTAGGTCTTCCGTAATATGTTTCTGCTCAATCCAGAGGTTTAGCGAGCCGACCGCCCCCTTTTTCCCCTCCTCGGTCCTGACATCTTCAACGCAGATTTCTACCGGTCGGGCCCTCGTCTCCTGCCAGTGGCGAAAACCGGTCTCAAATTTCCGGTTGGTGGAAATGAGAATGTCTATCTCCTGAGGGATTTTGTCCACGATATGGGTCAGTAGCGGCTTGCCTTTATATTCTAGCAAGGCCTTTGCTTGGTGAATGGTTAGAGGGTAGAGCCGGGTGCCAAAACCGCCGGCCAGTATCAAGCATTTCATTTCACGTACTCAAAGATTTTTACTTCCGGAGCCCAGATCATATGCTGGTCCTCTATCTGGCTGGCTGATTGATAAATGAGTTTAAAGTGTTCCAGTGCTTTCAGGGGTATTGGGCTGACATACGGGTTGGTACCGACTATTTGATAGCGTCCTAGGAGGTCGGTGGGGACTCCCTCGACGTAGGCTTTCGCTTCTTCGTAGCTGGGGAAAAATTGGGCGCTGGTGATTTCCTTATAGAAGTTACCTTTTGGATCTGTCTTTCCCTCGGAAGAAATTACCGTCACCTGCTCCGAGACGACCACTTCTTGGCCATTGAAATTGTATAGCCTGACGGGGAAGGAGAGGTAATAATTAAGGTGGAAGAGGGTTATGGGTCTGAGCTTGCCCTCTTGAGACTGGTAGCATAACTCGTAAAAGGTGTCTTTGTTCTCGTTGAGCAGGGTGGGGATGGCGTGGAATTTGGTGAAGGCTATGTCATAGTCGGCGATGACATACTTTATCCCTAGGTCATGTATCGTTGCATTAGCGGTAGCTTCATCCCGGGCACCGAAAAAAGTGGCACAGATGCCCCAGGTAGCTGGACTGGCATTTACGGGACGGCGGCCGATGCGGGTAATCCAGTGGCCATAGTCCCACCAGGCCATGACGCCATAGGCACTTTCCGGGTAGTCATAGCTTTCTCCCAGAGAAGGTGGTTCATATAGCTCGTAGTAGAAGTCGGCATCACCAAACGGTTCCGGCGTATTTTCATTTAACCAGGTGAGTGACTCGTACCAGGCATCGCTGGGAGTATAATAGGCCTGACTGGCCATATCCTTGGCTGGTCCGATGTTGGGGAAGAAACTGATGAAAAAGACAACTAGTAATCCCAGGGACATGTATACCGGACTGGCGGTGAGGCCGATTTCCCTCCGGGTCTTTTTCGGTTGGCCATCTTTTTTCTTCACCGTTGGTTCTGAATCCACCGACTTGGCCGCCAGTTTCTTGAAACCAGCGAATTCGAGAATTAGCCATGATACGTAGCCGGTGAGCAGGGCCACATTAACCGCCATGTAATAGGCAAATCGGCGTTGCCCTATGGTGGCTGCTAGAATTATCAGGCTCCATACCACCAGTAGTGTCTTATCAACTTCACCGTGTTTAATCACTTGGTAAATCAATATGCCTAAAGCAATAAGGCTGAGGAAGAAGCCAGTGGTGAAATTTCCCCAGACGACCTGGAAAGAGAAGTTGCCAGAAGGGAAGAAGATAGACTGCATTTCAAGCACGGTTTCTCCCATCAGGTGCGGGCGGAAGATACTGCCTAGTGTATCCATTATTACCGTGTTGACGACGGGACTGACGCTGGCAAGAGTTAGCAGTCCCACCAGACCGATTCCAGCCAGGGTCAGGAGGTATGTGTTCCCGAGAGTAAGTTTTACCGGGGTGGGGATGTAACGTGTTTTGCTATCGGTATAGTAAGCCAGGACAAGACGTGTCGAATAGACTGGCTTTAGCCTTTTAACGGTTAGCAGCCGGGAGATACCAGCCAGTGCCGCTGGTGCGAGGATAGCCAGTGCCAGCATGACTAAATGCATGGAGCTGATTAAAAACGGAGTGGCAAGGGGTAGGGCGATTGCCGTGGCAATTAGTAAAGACGGAATGCCCACGATAACCAGGTAGTCGGTGGAGATACCGCTTCGGTGGTCAATAGTGAACTGGGCCAGAAAGTAGACGAAAATAATGAAAACGAAGAGTGGTGCCCCGACCCAGGTGAGAATAAAGATTCCTAGGAAAACACCGGTAAGTAGGGTGTACACTAGAGGCTTGGCGATGGCTGTCCAATCTGGGCGCTTCAGATGGCAGAAAGTCAGGTTTTTTTGCCGGGCACTCTTCACCGCCAGGATGAAGAACAGCATGATCACGGTGGTAAAAAACACCTCGGCGATATGGTGGTCGGTGAAGCCGAGTATTGACCGGCTCATAAATTCGCCCGGGGAAATGCTAACCAGGCCAGCGGCTATTACGCCTACCCAGCGATTGAACAGTACTTTACCGATGAAGAAGACCGGGATGACGGTTAGTGCGCCTAAAACTGCCGGGAAATAAACGCCGATAACATCTACTGTGTGCTGGGTAGGTGAACCTAGGCTTAACATCAGAATGATGCCGGCCAGCAACCAGTCGAAGAAAGGAGCCCAGGTCACCGGGACGCCGTCAGGGAAATGGGCATAGGGGTCAAAGGGGATACGGTAGGGAAAATTGAGGACCAGGCTGTCCACCAGGCGCATATGGTAGTAAGGGTCAAACGAGGTGAATTTTATCAGGTCGTCGACAAATACTTTATCATAGGGGAAGGCAATGCGGAAATACAGGGCGACTCCGAAGGCTAGGGCTACCAGTATGCCAGCCACGAGTTTCGGTGAAAACAAAGTGCTTTGTCGCATTGAGTAGCCCCTATGATAAAGTATAGCACTGCTCGGGTAATACCACAATCTATCGGTATTACCCCGGGTTTACCGGCCACCAGAAGCTGTTACCGGATTTGCCCGTAGCGGATAAAGGTACGGACACTTCTTCTGCGCACCAGTATCCCGGTAAACCCGATGATTATTACGGCACCAATCAGCTCTGGAATAAATACATCGGGGTATGTCAGTAGGTTGTGGACAAGATATGATATCCAGCTGGTAAAGGAGGTAAACTCTAGCTTATCGAAGGTGAGGCCTAAAACGGGCCAGAAGAGAGTCTGGGGAGTATGCCACATCTGGTCAAAGACGAGATGAGTGGAGGTGCCGAAAGAGAGGGGGAAGAGCCTGGTTTCGCCGTAACGTCGGTAGAGGTAAATCGCGGTCAGGGTAAGCAGGACGAGAAAGAGAAAGGTATGGCAAAATATGCGCCCATTGTTGAGTGTCTCACGCAAGAAAAAAAGCCCTATCGGTTTATCAATGATGTCCGGGAGAAGTGAACTGATAAGCAGAAGCCTTGGGTGCATATAGCGTGACAGGAAGGTGGTCCAGGATGGGCTGTTAAAAGCGGTGCGGCCCCGGGAAGAAAAAAGTCCGCCCGATGCTCCGGGTTGCCCCTGTCTCTTCCCTGCCCTGTAAATCGAGTAGCTGTTTCTGGAGAGCGCACCGCTTAACAGTACGGCCGCGCCTAGGGTGATTCCGGCGTGCCCCAATACTAACATCCAGTTCTTTCTCCGCCTATATTATAGGTTAAAGGACTCGACGGCGCAAGGTGAGCAGGGAGAATGGTGGTTGGGCTGTGGATCATGTTACCGTCACAGGAACTGGTGGCGGAGTGGCACAAAGTGTCTGTTTGTGGTATAAATATGGATGTTTGTCTCGCCATGTTCCGGAGCGGTGACCGGCCTTCGGGAAGTTATGAAGTGGGGAAGGTAAAATGGTTATTACGTGCACTCTCTTCCGGCAAGCTTTATCGGCGGCGCTACGGACTTAGCCGATTATTACCGGCTTGGGGTAAGGGCGGTGGTGAGTACGGCGATAGACCGGTACATGTATGTCGTGGTCAACCAGAGCAAGGATGATATGCTGTATTCATATTTTGTAAAGGTCGTCAGGTTTTTTGCCGAGTCAGGGCTAGGACTGGGCCGATGTCCCTTGGTTCTGAAGTTGTATGCATTCTTATATCAAGCTTTAATACCGCAGGAAAGAGTCATTTTAGTTCCAGTGCAAGAGCACCAGATGTGTGTTGATATCGGGGATATGGGAGACCTTACTCCAGCTTTAGTCTCCACAGGTATTTACAACAAACAAATGACCAAGGTAGTGGAAAGCGTCATCACCAGAGAGATGGTCTGTCTGGATATCGGAGCCAACATAGGCTATTTCACGCTGATTATGGCCAGGCTGGCGGGTGAGAAGGGAAAGGTCTTCGCTTTTGAACCTGATCCGTATAGTTTTGATTTACTAGTAAAGAATATAACTATAAATGGCTATCATAATGTCACCCCGATACAAAAAGCTATCTCCAATATAAATGGGAGGGCGACGCTATTTTTAGACAGAACTAATCAAGGCAGTCATTCCTTAGCCAGACAAGGCGAGGATACACATACCTTTGGCAAAGACACAATTGAGGTTGAAACACAAACCATGGGCAGCTTCGTCAGTAATTACAATGGTAGAATTGACTTTGTCAAGATAGACGTTGAAGGCGCCGAACCGGCCGTTCTTGAAGGAATGGAAAATATGATTAACCAAAATAAAGACTTGATAATTATCACCGAGTTCCTACCTGATGTAATAAGGCGGTTTGATTCGTCGCCAGAGGAATACCTAAATAGACTGTTAAATTATGGGTTTAGTCTTTATGGCATAGATGAGGAAAAGGAATCGGTAGCCTTAATGGACATCGCTTCTCTTCTCAAAGAATGTAGTTCCGGGAAACTGGCCAATATATTGGCCAGGCGGTAGATATTACTCTATCTTCAGAAGTTCAATATAGTATGAGGGAAACGCGGGGTGCTAAAGAAAATAAGGTCATCAACCAAAAGCTTATTTAGTATATAGAAAGAGAAATAGTGCTGGCTCCGGCTACAATGAAGAGGTGTAGGAACAAAAGCACTAAATCTAAGTAGAAGGAGCTATCGAATGAAGAATAGCGCAGCAAACAAGCTCAAGTAAGTCCCGGCGGGGTATCTGGTGATAGGGATTGATGTACACAAGAAGAAGCATGCAGCAGTGGTCATGACCCAGGATTTCACTACCCATAGTAAGTTTAAGTTCAATAACTCCACGGCCGATTTTATTTAACGGAAGGAGAGATAACTGATGGCTGACCGGGCTGTTTTCCTGGATAGAGATGGTACCATGGCTGAAGACGTCTCTTACTGCTGCCGCGCCGAGGATTTTAGATTGCTGCCCAATACGGCCAGGGCTATAGAATTGCTCAATGAGCATGGTTTTAAAGTGATTGTGGTGACTAACCAATCGGGCGTTGGCCGGGGCTATTTCACCGAGGAGACCTTGGCGGACATCCATAAAAAAATGAAGAGAGAGCTGGCCAAGGAAGGTGCCCGGGTGGACGCCATTTACTATTGCCCCCACCACCCCGATGATAACTGTGACTGCCGTAAACCGAAGCCTGGTATGATACGGCAAGCGGTTAAGGATTATGATATTGACCTCAAGTATTCCTTCGTGATGGGAGATATGATGAGCGATATTGCTATGGGTAAGGCTTCCGGTTGTCGGACTGTCTTCATCGGGGGGCAGCCACCGGTGAGCGAGGGAGAGGCAGCGCCGGAGGCTATCGCTCCGGATATGTTGGAAGCGACTTATTCCATTATCGGATGAGCACATATTTTTCGGATTTTAAGATAATAAGGTGACGGTCAGTGGCGGATAGGCTCAGGCTAAACTCTGCTCTCTGGACGGCCAGTCTTTCCGGTGGCACCAGGCACATTTTTGAGGTGGCCAATGGCCTAACTCGGAGAGGTCACCAGATAATGATAACTTCTCTGGCCGGTGACCATCGTTGGTTTCCACTGGAAGCGTCCGCAGGCTATGTTAATCCGCCGTCATGGCTGAGGGTTGTGGAGTCGCTGGTCAGGATAGTTAAGAGGCGTGGCGTCCGGTATCTGGATATTGACACGGTTACCAAATTGCTCGGGTTAGACATGATATCGACCTGCTAGCGCCTCTGATGGAAGCCGTCGCCGGGTGCGACACTAATGTCGTCACGTTCTGCCTCACGGCGCCCGTCGTTTGCCGGAGTGGTAAAGGCACTGTTTTTTACTGCGTCCAGCCTTACGAACCGTCTTTCTTTCAAAATAGCCGTGATGTCCTTGTCACCCGGGAAACCTACCACCTCTCACTGAAGAAGATTGTCACCTCGGCTTGGCTGGAGGGGCTGGTCTACCTGTATGACCGGGGCGAAGGCGATGGCCCGGGCGGGTATTGGTCTGAAACTGGGAATGTTCTGCCTAAGTCCGGTGCGTAAAAATACCGGCGAGGAGGTGGTCATGGCTTTAATTAGAGGGATAAAGTGGAAGAATGAGCTTGATATATTAAAGATTCTGAACATTGTTGCTGGGTAAATCCCAGCGTAAAGTTGCTGGCGGTGGGTCGGGAAGAAGCTTTCACCAGGCTGGTCCGGAAAGTCAGGCCCGGGTTCCGGATAGATTTCCGGGAGCGAGTTGGTGATGACCTCATGGCCTGGCTGTTTTCATTAGCGGATGTGTTTATTTCCACCTCCGGGTTTGAGGGCGGGAACTCGCCGTCGCTGGAAGTCATGGCCTGCAGCATACCGGTGGTCGTTTACCGGGCACTTTGGAACGAGGACTTCATTATCAATCAGGGGAATACGAAGAACGCTCTGATGTCCCGGGGTACCGATGAGTTTCTCGGCATATTATAGCACTGCTGGCCGATGATGCTCTGCTTTGGAAACTCAATGAGAACAGGCTGGAGACCGCCAAGCGGCATACGGGACGCGGTTACGGGTAGGATGTAGGAAATGTTATTAAAGGAGGTTGCCGTAGCTGCCTGGTGACACCAGTAATCGCTTGCGGTTTGGGATAAAGAGAGAGCCCCCCGGGTTTCGGGGGGCTCTCGGAGTATCGGGACGTGTGTCCATCAAATAAGGTTTAGATTGGGCGTCGGGTCCTCATTATCAGGATGATCAAGGCGATCACCAGTAGGGCACCGATGATGATGATGGCATAGATGGCTACCGTAGGAACGGCGGGGGCGGGAGCCGGTGCCGGTGGGATGATCACCTCTTGTGGTGCCGGTATATTCACCACTGGTGCTGGGAGGTTTATCGTCGGTGTGGGTACCTCTATCACTGGTGCTGGGAGGTTTATCGTCGGTGTGGGTACCACTACCTCCGGTCTGACTATCGGCGCGGGAGCTGGTTTAATCACTACCGCTGCCGGTGGAGCCGGAAGCGCCTTGACGGTAAAGCTGCGGGTCTCGGAGTACGGGCTGTAGACCGGACCGTTCGAAGCTACCCTGACCCTCCAGTAGTAAGTGGTACCTTCGTTGAAGTTAGTACCAGCCAGTACCTTAGCTGGCGTAGCTGTGGTGGTGGTGGTGGTAGCCGAAGGTATTGTCTCGGTGGTGACGTCCTCGAAGAAGCCGTCATCTAGAGAAATCTCCAGACTGTATCTGTTGGCCGTGGACGGACGACTCCAGCTGAAGGCCACGTTGTACGGGACACCGCTCACTGCGTTTATATCGATTTCCGTTCCGTCCGCCGGACCGGTCAGTTCTGGCTCTAATGTATGCAGGGTATCGACGAAGCTGAAGAGCTGGTCGTCACCGGGTTCAATCCCCCATAGCTTGTTGTTGCCGTCGCTAGTGGATGAGCTGAATCCGAGCGTCAGCGCTTCATCGTCAGCGTTACCGCTCAGCTTGTTGCTCCAGGTCGAGGTGCTTGCAGCGGTGGACGGCGATAGGGTTCGGAACAATGAGCTATCCGCAGCTGCGTCATCCACGCCGACGATATAGAGTACGCCGTCAATCAGCTCAGCTCCGTAAGCGAGGAATGTTTCGCCTGTGTCGGAGGTGTCGTCATCGGCATTACGATCAGTTGCGAGAGTACCGCTGATGATATCTCCCCAGCTAGTGCTGGTACCGACTTCCCATCGGCGTACATTCAGGTCGGCGGTTTGGCTGGCGGCGTAGATGAAGTCCCCGTCGTTCAGGCCACTGGCAGTCACGTGGATGGTACCAGATGTGGAGTTGACCTGCTTCTTTATCTGCACCCAGGTGGTGTTGCCGTCGATGGAGTAGGAGACATAGCCGGTGGTGCTGGTGTGAAGTAGTTGGTCCTCACCGAAGCTATGAATTGAGACATTGGTGCCACCAAACAGCTGGCCGTCTTTGGCCGTACCCCAGGTGAAGCCGCTATTGGTGCTCTTGCTGACCGAACCGGCGGCATTCACGGCTACGTAGCACACATCAGTGCTCTCCACGGCGATATCCTTGACGTCATACCGGGAGCTGCGCATGAACCACTTGGTGTCGCCACCCGCGCTGCTGTAGTAGATGGTCTTCTTGCTCGCACCGGTTGTCGCTGTGTAGACAGCATCAGGGTCGTCCGGAGCGAGGCGGACAATGGCGTTGGCTACACTGTCGATCGCAGCCACCCTTTCCCAGACCCCATCAACACCGCGCCACAGGCTCAGGTTGGTACCGTCATCAGCAGACAGGTAAATCTTGGTGCCATCTGCTGAGACCGCGACGTCGTTAATGTCGTTTGTACCGGAGTCGTCCCCAGCTGATGTAGAGATATCAACTAGGCTGATGCCGTTGTAGCTCTTGCCGTTGTCCCGGGAGACATTGAAGGAACTGGACGTGCCGCTGGTTCCGGTGAGCACATCCACGCCGGCCCAGCGAGTTATGGTACGGGCGTCACCACCCGCTCTCTTCAGGGCAGCGGTGGTGCTGACCGTGGGTGAGCTTGCCAGCGGGTCGGCGCAGTAGTAGGAGACGTTGCTGTTGAATTCGCCGGCGACTAGGTTGGTGCCGTCGTAGGATACGCTATTTACGTCAATGCCCACCTTCATCTCTTTCTTGCCGGTGTCTTTCAGACGGTAGATGCCGTCCTTGGCGGTAGAGCCTTGCACCGTCAAGCCGACGAAGGCGACGCGCATGGAGTCATCACTGCCTAGGTAGTCCGGTGATAGTGAGATGTCCGCGGCATAGAGACCCCTTGGAGTGGCTATCGTGGCGTCAGCGTTAGCTACCAGTGATACCGGGTAGCTGGTGAAGGAAGCACCGGACTCATTCCAGCCCGCGCTTGACATGCTCCACATCTCGAAATTCACTGCACCTGTCACATTCGCCGTGACGGCCACCATCACCTTGTCCGAGGCGAAGCTGGGTGAGAAAGCCACTGCCATGGCCGTACTCACGTTCGTGCCGGTCGCGCCGAAACCTGTCTTGTCGTTCGTTTCTATCCAAGACGGGGCCGCGGCGCCCATGTTGAAGTACCAGACATTACCTGTCCGCATTGCGTCTGCAGACGCATCGTTAGCGGCGCTGTCAATACCGGCCACGCCAACGTAGTGCACCCCGGCGTCGTCGTGGGAGATGTCCACGTCGTAGATGTTGGTTGCCGCGTCATTAACGGTTGTGCTGGCCTCATTCGGTGTGGTCAGGTCGCCCCAAGTGGTGCCACCGTTGGTGGTAGCATAGACCTCTTTGGCATCGGCGATGACCACCACGATGTCCGGGTCGTCCGGAGCAACGGCCACCAGTTGCACACCCGTTCCTGCGGCAGTGCCTACCCCGGTGTGATTGGTTATCTTTGTCCAGGTGACACCGGCGTCGGTGGACTTGTAGGTCCCGTTACCTGCTCCGGAGTCAACATCAGCAACGGCCCAGATGATATCCGGGTCGGCTGTACAGACATCCATGTCAGTAATATTGGCTCCAGCGATCAGGACCTTACCTGTCGTGCTAGGGATGGTCTCCGCGCCCCAGCCAAGCGTGCCCGCAGATGCCGGTGTCGGTTGAGCCATCGGCACGGCCGCGAGTAGCAGGCTGGCCACTAGGATTGCGGTCAGGCCCACCCCCCATATTTTAGCTATTTCTTTTCTCATCGACCTCTAATTTCCCTCCTTGTTAGAATATGCTTATATCCCCAATCACAGAACTACACCTTGAATCGCTCTGTTTTCGCGGAGATATAGTTGACTTTAACTGCTATTTTTGAGTTCAAAAACTCTTTCCCCTTACGGGTCTCGACAACGGCATCACCTCCTTTTCACTTTGTTCTAGTCCTAACTATATCATAAAATAAAGATTTGTCAACCCTTAGATGAGAGATTTACGTAAATTTAGTCAAAATTGACATTAAAAGTTGTTTCGCTCCAAACTCTAGTTCTAAATACTATATCCCAAACACCGTCAAAACCATTCAGTTCAACCAATTTAGCCGTAAGGCCGTCGTGGACCCCGGCTATCCTGATTACGCCTTCATTGCTAAACATTTCTCTTAGCTGTTTGGTCTTGCTTATTTTGCTATCTCCTGCTGGGTATTTCGGAGCCTTAGCCACAGGCTGAGTTCGTCTTTTGCCAGGCCCGGCACTAGGAGTTGGATAATTATTTCAGATTAGCCGTCAGCAATATTTTCATCGGGACAGGTATATTCTTGAAATTTTACCCTTAATAAATTCATTATAATTCTTCGTGAACTTTCTGTATAGTGTGTGCAGCCAAGCACTATACGCCTGCTTCAAAATTACTCTTTCTATGTCAATCGAGCAGAACCTTGGTGTTTAGTATTTATTATTTGCCGGCGGCTTATGGTATAATGCTCTCCTTGGAAGGAAGTAGGTGGTCTCTGCTTTTCCTAGGATGATGTGAGGGCCCGTGGTCGTCGGTTCAGCTCTGGTTGCCTCGTTTTATCTTAAGCCTGTGCCAGGGTGACTGATCAAGACAACCTCTGGCTCATCTATCCGGCTAATTCGGAAAGGGGGGTTCAGAACATGCCATACGGTGCTGGTAGATACACTTACGAGCTGGTTGACAGGTGGGCCAAGCTTCCCCAAGGAGGGTCATTCAAA
>Ga0187827_10004789_pt1 | contig 16349 bp, 17 predicted proteins | sample ETNtaG_39_FD_167969 | JGI IMG/M metagenome (GOLD analysis project Ga0187827, IMG submission 167969) | Marine microbial and viral communities from oxygen minimum zone, Eastern Pacific Ocean - ETNP2014_SV_150_PacBio MetaG (Illumina Assembly) | ecosystem: Environmental > Aquatic > Marine > Hypoxic...
AATGATGTCGATAACAGACGTAATAAATGTACTGTCCACATCTTCTGAATTTGCTGACATCAAAGAATCCTTCTTTTTGAGTTCATCTTTTAAGATAAGTATTTTTTTCTTCAAATTCCATCAATACATCAGATAAAAAATATATAGATACAGAATAGACTAAAAGGACTGATATTTCAAAAGAAAAGGGTAATTTTTTGTATATAGTTCTGATAGAATATTATGGACTAATATAATAAGGAGAATGAAGTGGGAAGGATTTTATATATTGACTGTTTTTCCGGTATCAGCGGAGACATGATGGTGGGAGCACTGCTGGATGCCGGACTGGATATAGATCATTTAAAAAAAGAGCTGGGCAGGCTTAACTTGAAAGGTTATAAAATAAAAAAGTCCAGAGTCATGGCAGGAGCAATAAGTTCCACTAAGTTCGATGTGGAGGTGACTAAAAAACAGAAATCCACAGATTATTCCGATATAAAAGATCTTATAAAAAATAGCTCACTTCAACAGAAAATTAAAAAAACATCATTGGAAATATTTAAAAATATCGCTTCAGCAGAAGCAAAAATACATGGAAAAGAAATATCTGAAGTCCACTTCCATGAAGTAGGAGCTGTAGATTCCATTGTTGATATAGTAGGGACAGCCATAGGTCTGGATAGACTTGACATAGAAAAGATACTAAGCTCCCCGGTACCGCTGGGAAGAGGAGAGGTAAAGACATCCCATGGAAAGCTACCCATACCTGCACCTGCCACCCTGGAGATATTAAAAGGCGCTCATGTGTATCAGGGAGATTTTGATTTTGAAGTGACCACCCCTACAGGGGCAGGGATTATAAAAACACTTGCTTCGGGCTTTGAAAAACCGGTAAAAATAGAAATTGAAAGCGTCGGTTATGGAGCTGGTACAAAAGGTGTCTCAGGTCATTTACACAACCCTAACGAATTTTCCAATGTCCTCAGGATACTTATAGGTCGTGAATTGGTAAAAGTTAAAAAGAACAGGCCTTTTTACTCTGGTGACATCGTGATGCTCTCCTCCAACATTGATGATAGCAGTCCCGAGGTCTTGGGATATGTGATGGAAAAACTACACAAACAGAAGTCAGTAATGGATGCTTGGCTGGAAAATATTTATATGAAAAAAAATAGGTCTGCATTTAAGCTCTGTGTGATTTGCGATTTGAAACATGAAGATACCATAGCCCAGATGATATTCAAAGAGACCAGCAGTAAGCCGCTTCTGTCTGGAACGAAAGATTGAGAAGATAGAGCTTCCCTACGGAGAGGTAGAAGTGAAGACCGCCAGTATTGGTGGGACAATAATAAACTCAGCACCTGAATATGAATCATGTAAAAAATTGGCTGAGAAGACAGGCATGGCTTTAAAAGACATCTACCGGGATGTTGACCTAGGAGTTTTATCCAGGAGGTAGTACCTTAAAATCTCTTGGAGTATGGCCACAGTGGGTACAGCAATCATAAGACCCCAGAAACCGAACAATGCTCCTCCGGCAATCAGTGAAAATATAATAAGTCCCGGGTGTACTCTTACTTGGTATTTCATCACGTTAGGAGTGATTACATAATTATCTATTTGCTGTATGGCAATGAAGAAAATTATTACCAGTAGCGCTTTTAATGGTGATATAAACAGTGCTGCTAGAGCTGCTGGTATTCCTCCGAGAATGGGACCCAGCAAGGGGATAATATTTAATATACCGGCAATAGCTCCAAGTAATATAGCAAAATCTATCTTCAATATTAGGAGAACTATAGTACAGAGCGTCCCGACAATGACCGATATCAGCAATTGTCCCCTTATATATCTTCCTGCAACATTGTTTATCCTATCCATGGTATTGCTTACATCTTTCCGATATTTTTTGGGTAGCACTTTTATAAATACGTTCCTGAGCCTGTCCATATCCATCAGGATGTAGATTCCTAGAATAGGACTTACTATAAGATAAAGAACAATATTCATTACTGACAGGGTAAATGCTGTAGCCTGTTCTAAAAGATTCATGTTTTCTAGGTCAAACCTTCCTATCAAATACTGTGAAATAGCCTTCATATTAGGAGCTACTACCTCCTGACCTGTCAGATTTTCAATGGATTTTATAAGAGTGTTTCGTTCAACGAAGTCACTGATAGTATAATTAAAGTTTTCAACATATGAGGGAAAACTACTAATAAATACCCTAAACTGATCGATTATAACCGGAATAAGGAAAAAGAATATAAGGCCTACAATACCAGTAAATATTATATAAGTTATAGCTACAGCAAAACCCTTCCTCATCTTTCTTTTTAGCTGCAGCATCAGAGGAGAAACAAGATATGAAATAGCTATGGATATCAATACCGGGATGACAGCGATTCTTACAAGATAGATTATATAAAAAAAAAGGGCTGCTATTATCAGAAAGCCGATTAAGGACCAGGAAAATAATCCGACACGCTTTACTATTTCTCTATTTTGGGAGAGCCTTTTTTTTCTCATTTTTTTATTATAGTATATTTTTACTAAAAATCTAATTTTATTGACATGGTAGTAATTGAAGTACCTAATCAATTATGATAAAGTTTTAGTTCAAAGAAAATAAACAATTTTCATTTTTAGGAAAGACATATGCCTGTAGAATCAGTTGCTGTTTATATTAGTAACACCTTTATCTTTGCGATATTTGTCTTGGTCAGTATCATCTTTTTTTTATTATTATTTCTTATATCTGCTTGGCTTAGAAAAAGAGTCCTTAACAGGAACCGAAAAATACCCTACAGAGTAACAGACGAGCCAGAAGGGGGTAAAAGTTTCACAGTAATTGACCCGTTCAAAAAGAGGAACACTCTCCTCTTGGGAATGACTTTTATAATTATTTTTCTCTGTGTAGTGCTTCTTATGGCTTCTTTTTATTTTTCTCTTAATGTAGGGTTGGGTATCACGGTCTTTATAATAGCCTTAATAATTCTAGCTATAATAACTGTGCTTATATATATTTTTAGGTCGGGGGTATTCAGCAAATAATGCCTAATATTGAGAAAAGCAACCTAAATATCATAATACCAGGTCTAGGATGCTGCAGCGGAGAAATACTTACATCTAGGGGGCCGGTGTACGACATACAGAGATTCGGGATCAATTTTGTCAGAATTCCCGAAGACGCAGATATAATGGTGGTTTCAGGTTTTATGGGAAAAGCTATTATTCAAAACCTTATAGATACATATAACCTTATGAGACCCCCCAGATGGGTGTTTGTAGTGGGAAGCTGTGCAATAGACGGAGGAAGATTTTGTGGAGTCCCCGGTCTCTTGAAAGAGATAAAAAACCAGTTACACATAGACATGTATGTCCCCGGTTGTCCTCCTAGGCCAGAAGCGTTCATGCATGCTGTTTTGAAATTTTTATTAGATAATATTGAATCCAGTTCTGTAAAGGTAAAAAATGACTGAAGATATAGGCAAAATGATATCTTCCAACCCCAGTGATATTTATATTGAAAGGCTGGTTAAAAACCTTAGGCAATCCATTGGAGGCAGGGCCGACCGAATAAGCAGAGCTGGGAGAGATATACTAGTGGAGATTGAGCAGAAAGATACAGAAGAGGTGTTGTCAGAATTAAGGGAAAATCCCGAGCTTTCTATAGATGTCTTAAGAAATCTCAAGATTATCTGGGATAAAGATAAAAGCTTTCTTATTTCAGAGCTCAGAGTAGCAGACTACGGCTCTTCTATCTTATTAAAGATAGGGTATTTAAGAGAAAAGGAATTTCAGGACATCATAGATATACTCAGGGGACTAAACAGAGGAGCAACCAATTTTTATCCTTTAAAAACCGGAGATGAAAGGGCATATGACTTGGAACTGCCGGGTATGATGCTTTACGGGTGTGAGGGATTTAATATAGGTCTTTATCTTGAGGATAATAGTATCAGTAGTGCTTTTATTGACCGTGCTCAGGGGAAGGTCCTAGACAGAGAATTTTTCAGAGACCTTGATATAGAGAATCTTGTAAGCTATATGGGAAGATTTGATTACAATGCTGGTATATTCGGGGAACTGGCATTTTGTCGTGCTATTGAGGAACTTCTCCAGCTTGAAGTCCCAAGGCGTGCTGAATATTTAAGGATACTTATATCTGAACTTTTTAGGGTAACCAACCACCTTGATTTTCTATCTAGGATCTCAGAGATTCTTGGGAATGATATTGCAGCTAATCTGATAATGATAGAAAAGGAAGATTTACTGGGTATGATAGAGTCGGTGACAGGGGCTAGGGTGATACCCTGTTTTTGCAGGATAGGAGGGGTCGGCCATAGGGTAGATTCTGATATCTTGAAAAGGATTAAGCGTTCCTTACCTGGGTATTCTAGAAATTTAAAAAAAATTGAGAACCTGCTTATGAGAAACTTTGCACTTTTGGAGAGGTTAAAAGACCTTGGTATTATAAACAGTGATTTAGCCCATAGATCTGGGATCAGCGGACCCAACCTCAGGGCTTCAGGGTCTAGAAATGATCTTAGAAAGGAATTGGGTCTGAGTACTTACCGGGATATTCATTTCACTGTCCCATATGCTAGAGGCGGAAGTTGTCTTGACCGGATTAGTGTCAGGATCAGTGAGATTTACCAGTCGTTAAGGATAATCAGGCAGGTTATTGAAAAAATACCGGTGGGGCCTGTTGTGAAAAATATAAATCTTTCCCGTCTTAATTTTGGATTGATTCCTTTTACATCTTCAGTCGAATGCCCCCACGGATTATTTAAGGTATTCGGTGAAGTAGAAGGAAACAGTCTCCGGACTTTCACAGTTCTGGGACCTTCAGAACCGGCGCTCTCAATTGTTTGTAATTTGCTGGAAGGCAATCAAGTAGATGATATAGAAATAATAATGGCTAGTCTGGATGTCAGTGGCGGAGAAACAATTGATTATATATAAGAAAAATACGTGGTAATAGATTGCTGTTAATATTAAAGAAAATTGTATATGTGCTGGTAATAATAGGGATTAACACTTATATGTGCTCCTATCTGGCAGCAAAACTTTCTGCTAGGATGGAACTTAGAAGGGGGTACATGCTGACAATAATCGGAGGCGTGGGGTTTCCTGCTATAAGACTTTTTTCTTATCTGGCAAGGGATAGTTCAGCAGGTATATGGAGCTTTGTTACCTTTCTCTTCTCTATGATTATATGGACAGTAGCACCTTTTAGTACTGAACTTATCCTTGTAGATATAAATTCGAGCCTAATGATAGCCCTGCTTTTTTTAATAATAATTATTTCACTTAATAGTACAGTTTCGGATAATACTAGATATGGTCTTGTCTGGGGACAGGCTACAAAAAGGATAATATCAAACCTGAGCCTTATCATCCCGTTTCTCATATCTACTGCATCACTTATACTAGCAAATAGGACTTTCAGCCTTAAAGAAATAGTTGATATACAAAGTGAACTCTGGAATGCAGTGTATCAGCCTATGGGGCTGATGATAACTGTTTTTTCAGTAGTTTTGATATTTAAGGTGTTTGGAATGAAAAGGGAAGTCAGGCAGGGTCTTTCATCAATAAACTATGTTGAAGGAACCGGGTTTGCCGGTGTAATTTTCAGGTTTTCCAGGTATTCCGTTGTTCTTTTTATGATATACCTTATCGCTATATTGTATCTGGGGGGTTACAAAAACTTCTATTTTATCAGGGGTGATGTGATGCTGGGAATAAAGTTCTATATTATCTTTCTGTTTATTGTTTTTGCAGAAAAAGCCCTTGGGAGTAATCTATCCCATTTAAACACTATTATGAGGGTAAACGGGAAATTTCTTATACCTATGTCAATCTTAAATTTTGTAATCACTATAGGATTTTTTATTTACAGGAATATTTACGGACTTATTTGAGGCGAGCATGCTGCAACTATTAAAAAACTTTTTTATGGGACTGGGGAGCATATTCAGAAAACCGAGGATAGTAGTTTTTCCCACGGAAAAGATAATAATACCTGAAAAGAGCAGGGGTATGCTTAACCTGAAGCTGGATCTCGATTCTCTCAACGTGCTGTGCAACGGTTGCGGGGATTGTGCTTCAGCCTGTCCTGAGCAGTGCATAACTATAAAGAGGAAGGCACAAGAAGACGGGGAACAGGTTCTGGATAGATTCAAGCACGATCTGGGAAAATGCATATTCTGTGGAGAATGTGTGGACGAGTGCGCGCTGGATGCTATCGGTTTCTCACATAGATACAAGAATGCTGATAGCGAAAGGGAAAACCTGATAAGGGAAAAGAATGACCTTATTCGGCCTCCTGGCACAATAAGAGGATTCTGGAAATAATGGGACATATATGTTTGTAGACAGGCAAAATTTATTAGAGATCCTGCAGTACATATGTTTTGCAGGCCTTATATTGTCAGTAGCAGCCGTATTTATATTTGGCGATCTCAAGAAAAAGGTCATATCATTATTTTTTATTTTTGTATTTATCACCATATTGTCCTTCATCTTTTTTGTAGGGATACTGCTTTTTATTACTGGTTTTATTTTTATATTTGTTTTTATAGTTCTTTACCTGTTGGCCTCAGAGACTATGAGGACTACCAGATCGTACATTTTCAAAAAAAGGAGAAGGAAGTTTGTATTAAAAGCTGGAGGAACAACAGCAGCATTACTTTTCTGTTCCTGGCTAGGATATATCATTTATAATATATTTGCCGGATATTTCCCGGATATTAACCCACAAAAGGATCCCTATATATTAGGGTTTGGGGAAATATCGGTGTCTTTATTTACTACATATAATATTGTGATAATAATCATAATAGCTGCAGCATGTATCACTTTTATAGGAATTACTACCTTGTATTGTAAGCGGCGAAAGGACAGGGGGTGTAAACAGTGAGTATAGAAATAGTGTTTAATATAAGCACAGCGTTATTTCTTATATCCATATTTGGCCAATTTATTTCTTCTGATGTGGTATCATTTTTTATAGCTCGCCAGATAATGATTGCATCAGCAGTCATAAACTTCCTAAACTTCTCATCACACATTACTCCCGGAGACTTAGAGATAAATATACTGCTGACACTTGGGTTAGCGACTTTTTATCTGATGGAGTTCTCGATATTATATAATCTATATTTAAATATAGGTAGCCTTGAAAGGAAAGCGTTATTTAAAAAATACAAAGTGCTCAGCTTTGAAAAAAACGACTGGTGGGGAGAGGATAGAATATAGATATGGGTTTTTTCTTTGAAATGATTACAAGCCCTTATGCTGGCATAATGGTCATGGCTGTGGGTGTACTCGTTTCTATCTTTGTAGGATTTTCCGGAAACAGGAAAATAAACTTGTCTTGGGCGGTAATAAATGCACTTTTTTATACAGGAAGTTTTTACCTGTATATACGAAATTTTTTGATGATAGGACCCCGTTTCACTCTTCTGGTAAACTTGGGACTTCCAGAGGTCATACTTTCCTGTATAATGCTTTTTTGCGGGCTGAATATATTGTTCTTCATTTCCATCCACAGACTTTCTGATAAAAGTTTTATCAGGACGGTCATCCTTCTTTCCTTTTCGATTATATCAGTGCTGCTCACTTTAATTGCTAATAATGCAGTACTTTTTACAGTCTCGATAATGCTGACTATCCTGAGTATTTTTTATCTTCTGGTCTCTCTAGAGAAAGATAATGCCCCCTCTAGGGAATATATGTCAAGATTTGGCATGAGGGTAGCTGTACCAGCAGCTTTTATACTGTTCGGGTATTCACTTCTAGTGGGAACGGGACGGATGAGGACTTTTTTTGCCAATTCAGGCATGGATAATACCGATAACCCTCTCATACTAATAAGTGCAATTGTATTTGCCAGCGCATTTTATCTGTATTCTTTTCTGTATCCGTTTCATGGAATATTTTTAAAGCTGTCCAGCAGGGTAGACGCCTCATCGGTACCTGTTCTGTGGTTCCTATATATTCCTTCAAGTCTAGTACTATTAATAAAATTGAGTTCTTTTTTTAGAATTTTTTCTGGAAAAGAAAGCCATTACGGATTTATTATACTGGCTGTGCTGGCATTTACAAGTCTTCTGGGAGCAGGACTGGGATTGATAAAATCTAAAAATATCAAAAGAATAATATCCATGTTCTTATTCTTCCAGCTGAGTACTGTAGTGTTTGTAAAGGCAGCAGGTTTTATTGGTGAAAATAATTTTTTTGAACCACTCCAATATGAAATGTTGGCCCTTGTAATAATACTAGTGGTGTTCCTGCCGCTTTCAATCTTGGCGATGATAATTAAAAGGTCGGCAAAGAATGACAGCATTGACTGCGCACAGGGTCTTTTACGTAGAGACCCCTATACTGGTATTTGCATAGTACTGATTTTGATATGGTGGCTGATTGCTGATGTATATGTATTTGTAATGAAAGGACCTATCGGGACTGACGGTCTCTTTAGCTACGGTATAAAGGAGACTATCCTGATTGCTGGTTTTGTAGTAGCACTTCTTCTTGTAGCGGTTAATATTATAAGAATAATAGTTGTATTGTTTAAAAAAGCTCCGCAGGAGACTGTTAGTGGTAAACAAGAGTCCCCTAGGGTCTTTTATGTCTATTTGTCGTTTTTTGTCCTGCTGGCAATTTCATCACTGGTACTTATCATTATGGGGAAAGCCGATATCGGTCAGGATCATATTGATCTATGGGGAAATACCTTTTATATTTTCAGTGGCGGTAAATAGTGTTGGAAGAAGAAAGAAGACGGTTTAATATAAAACACCTCCTGATAATAATACTGGTGCTAGTGATAGTCCTGGCAGTGATCACAAGTATAAGAGGATTCTCGTCCCGAAAACAATACGAGCCCATTACTGCACTTGCAGATCATCTTCCAAGATTCAGGCTTATCGATATGGATGAACTGGGGATAAAAACAGATGCTGACAATGACGGTATAAACGATCAAGAAGATATTGTGCTGGGAGCAAAAAAACAGTTTTTAAAACCTGCCACCAATATATTCACCCTTTACGATGATGAGCCCAATTATTATGCTGGGGGTGATCCTCCTTCAGATATTGCCATAAGTACTGATATTGTTGCCAGGGCATTTTTGGAAGCAGGTTTTATATTAAAAGAGCTTGTAGATGAGGATATAACAAATAATTTCGATGAGTACCCCTTGCGGAAAAATTGGGGGCAGACTTCCACTGATCCTAATATTGATTACAGAAGAATACAAAACCTAGAGATATTTTTTAGTAGGAACGGGCTTTCATTAGGGACAATGTTCAATAGAAACAATTCTGCTGGAATGAATTCTTGGTATCCTGGAGATATCCTTTTTTTGGATATGGACGAGGACGGATTCACTGATTGTGCCGCTATTATTTCCGACACCACAACTAGGGATGGAGTCCCCAAAGTAATATATAATTATATAGAGCCAGGTTACACAGTGGAAGAAGACATACTGGGGAAGAAAACCATAACTGGTCACTACAGGTTTCCTTAAGAGAATCGAAAATCAATACAATCGTGCATATAATGCTTAATTCGGTGGAATTTTTGATCTATTCTAAATTTTTATTTAAAAAGGTAAAATATAATATAAATCTTATTACTTAATAAGGAATAATTTAGAGAATTATAATAAGTGAGGTGAAAAATAAAAAAGAAATAGCTATTACTGATTACAACAGCGCTGGCTATTGCCGTAGTCATGCTCACGTTCAATTCTTTAAGTGCAAACTCTGCAGAGATAGGGCTCCTATTCTCTCACTTGGAGTATTGAAAAGACTGCTGATGTAGTATCTCCCTTTATCTTACTGTAGGTGAGACCGGGATTTTTAATTACACCTTAACAGTACCTTTCAGTCTTAATGAGAGATAGGAACGTCTTCACGCGAAAGAGTAAATATTGAGAAAATAGGGATTGATCCTTACATTTGGTTGTCCCAGTTAAATAAAGGAATGGTTAATATGGAAATAATACCTGCAAGAATATTTAATTCCCTATATATTTATATCGATATCGTATGGTTGGTAGTTATTCTCATAATCTTAATCCTGACAAAAAGATACAGGGCTTTGATAGTTGGATTGGTCGGAGGCATTATCTATTTTGCAGTTGATTATGGAATATTTTATATGCTTCTCGAGACGAGAGAAGTCACAGGTGCAAACACATTTATAATACTTCTTTGGTTAAGCATAAGTTATGGATTTACTAATTTTGCATGGATATGGTTATGGCTTGACAGGGATGGACATGCACTTGAGTGGTCACTACTTTTTATAATGGGCTGGCTTGCAACCGCGCTCCTCAGTCAGAATTTTGGGGATGGCTTTCTGTCAATATCCATACAGAGGGGAACGACAAGCTATCATGGAATAATGGCATTATTGATGCTCTTCGGCTATTTGATTTTGATAGTAAGAAACATAATAACACAGAGAAAATCAGAGAAGATAAATATATTTTGGGTACTCTCAATAGGTATACTGGTTCAATTTTCGTGGGAAGCTATACTTCTAATCTCCGGGATAAGGACAATGGGAGTAATGCCACTAATTGTAAATTCACTTATTGAGACAAACATGGGCCTTCCATATTTATTCCTTATCCATAAAACTATAGACAATAGGTATAGTAGATATCTAACATAAGATATTTTTTGTCTCTATCTCAGGCATTACTGCCTACAGGAACAGCATACTTGCAGGTCTGGACAATCCGGTGGAAGAGACGGTTTTAGCGAGCATACTGATTCCATAGATTTTTAAGCATCAGACGGAACTGCAGGTAATTCTTTTGGAAATGTTGAAGATTTGACATCTAGGTATCTGGTTGAGGCTTGGGTTGGAGATAGTGAAACAAATACTTAATATGTTACCGTAATATTTGGCCTTTCTTAGCACTCGGAGATTATGCGATAAATAATATTTATTGCTATGGTGACAAGAAAAGATATTCCCGCATTTGCCAGTTATTCTGTCAGCGGTGCCCAAAGTGAGGGTCTGAAGAATGCTCCCTGGTAGTAAAAACTGTTTAATCCTCAGTCACAGGTAGAAGAAAATTACGGCATGAAAGAATAGATTATTTTTATATTTTGTTTATTATTTTAAAAAGAACGGGTAAAAAACTGTTATCTTTTAACTATTCTTGAGTTTTTTTAGCATATTATCCAAAAAAAGCCTTATCCTTGGCCAGAATCCCTCACTGAACTTTCTGGAAAAATCGTCGGCTGCATCAGCCAACCGGGTGTCTTCCCCATATTTTTCCCTCAGGTAATACTTATGGGAATTGATCCATACATAAAGGTCGGATTTTGTACGGTTGGGGAAATGATCGACTATCTTATAGCTGTTAATGATATCAATTGAAGGAAGATAGACATTATCATACCAGGCCAGGGCTGCATCCTCAAAACTATATTCCTTCCCTCCATTGTCAGAACGATTATTCAAATAATGCCTGTGGTCATTTATACGTTGCAGCATGAAATCATATTTTCCTGGAATGGTAAGCCTTATTTTTATATTCGGCCTCTTCTCCCTAAGCTTTGTGACCTCCATAAACTTCTTTCTTTCTGAAAGAATGAACATGTCTTTCGGGTCCATGTCCCTGGTTACTGGGATGCTGGTGTTAAATTCTATTACTTCTGCGTCGATAAACGAGACACTCATTCTTTTAGCTACACTTACCCTGTGGTTTCCATCTACTACAAAGTAGATATCACCCACCTTATAAAGCTTGACAGCGGGAAGGGGAACATCATTTTTATAGGCATTGTAGATATTTGACCAGCGGTGTTCCAGATGGGCCTTCTTGGGAAGGAAATAATGGTCAAAATCCTTATACCGGTCTATACTTCCCACAATATTTTTTACCTCGACCGCCTTCATGCCCAGATAATGCTGATTATGGAGCTCAAGGCCTTTATTTACTTCTTCGAAAGAGAGGAGTTGGTTCGATCTCCCTCCGGCAAATAATCTTAGGTTATTTAGAAGAGATCTGAATCTTGCAGATTCAAATTGTTCTTTTCCTTCAATCCTGTAATCAAGCATCATATCTCCAGTATCTGGAATCCGTAAGCATTTACAACTTTAGTTCCATTTACTTCTGTCAGCCATTCATAGCCAGTACCATAATAATGGATATGGCCGTGGATAAGATACTTAGGTCTGAAGTTTTTAATAAAATTGTTAAAACATCTGAAGCCTCGATGACAGAGATCTTCTTCATCATGAATACCGAAGGGAGGGGCATGAGTCACCAAGATATCAATATATTTCTTTTTGAAGAGCTTGTTGAAATAAAGACTAGGTTTCATCCTGTTTATTTTCATGCACATCTCAAAATCACTATACTGGTACTTGCCTGTGCTATAGCGCATCGAGCCTTCAAAGCCTCCAATGAGTAGCCCCTCATGTTCAACGATACGGTTATCAATATTTATACAACCTTCCGGACCTCCGGTCTTTTTCCCTTTTTCAGTATATATAGTCTTGCGGTGATGGTTTCCGAATACATAAAACAGAGGCTTATTTAGCACGGTGACTATAAATTCAAGATAACTGCTTGGAAGATCTCCACATGATATTACAAGGTCGATATCTGCCAGCCTCTCCTCAATAGAAGGGGTGTAGAGTATATCTACTATTTTGTCACTTACTGTAAGTATCTTCACAAATAGTTAAAATCTTCTATAAAAATAAAATTAAATGTACTAGAATTCTAAAATATGAATATGTAATTTAAAATACTACATAAAAAAAATTAATCCAAATGGGTTTGACTACCTATGAAACACTGTTTTAACATTTTGCTATGTAGGAGTATAGTAAGATAGCTATGTTTTTTGACGGGTCTAGAATTAAAAAGATATATAAGAAGAATATTATTTATGGGGTCATGTCTGCTCTGTTGATTATCTCATTTTTTCTTGGTTTCCCGGGAACTCTTCATGCCATCACACTGAAGGAACTGGGCAATGCTATAGCCATACTGGATACCGAACAGGAGAAACTGATTGAAGATATAGTAGCATCCGAGACCATAGTAAATAGTAGAAAAAATGAGATAGCTGACTTGAATGAGGACCTTAGGTTGCTTAATATACTTATCGAAGAACTTGACAAGCAGAAAGAGTTATTGGCAGAAAGCATCGATAAAAAAAAGATGCTGCTTTCAGATAAAGCTATATTTACATACAAATACGGAAATAATGATATAGCTAGATTCATAATCAGTGCAAAAAATCTGAATGAGGTCGTAAACAATCTATATCTTTTCAGGAATATCATGAACAGGGAATCGGACCTTATAAAGGAACTCAGATTTGAGAGAGAAGAGTCTAACCAGTTAAGCCGCAAGTCTGATGAAACGATCGTGGAAAAGGAGGCTCTAAAAGTCATCCAGGAAGAGGAAAAAGAAAAGCTTGAGAAAGATATCGCAGAAAACAAGGTATTGCTTGCCAGGCTTGAAGGTGAAGAAAAAGAGGTACAGGACATTCTTTCGGAGATAAAAAAGAGAATCGCTGCCGTACAACCACCAGGGCTTACTCTTGTGGGAGAATGGGAGATGGTGGCTACTGCATATTATGCTTTCGGTCAAGGTGGGAATGATATAAATGGTAACGGTATCACAGCCACTGGTCTTCGTGCCAGGAAGGGTATTGTAGCAGTTGATCCTAGGATAATACCTCTTGGAACTAGGCTATATATACAGGGCTATGGCGAAGCTTTGGCAGCTGATACCGGTGGGTGGATTAAAAACTACAGAATCGACCTTTGTTTTGAAAGCCTTGAAGAATGTTTTAGATATGGGCGCAGAAAGATAAAGGTCTACCTTATAGAAGACTAAGAGGTTATTCTGTCTAGACCATCTTTAGAAGTTTTGCTAGGGATCTAAAATCCTCTATATATTTTTCCTCAGAGATAGTCTTCTCATATTTAACATCGTGTGGGCTGAAAAATGGTACCAGTTTAAAAGACGGATTTTCGAATATCCGCATATGTATCTTATCCATACTTTTATACTTTTTTTTCATGGAAAAGAAATTCTCCAGCAAGGCATTGGATGCTTCCAGTCCCAGTGACACTATTATGTGCGGAGTACTGATGGTTATTTCCTGAACAAAGTAGGGGATGCAGTTCTTGACATTGGCTGGTGTTGGGGTTCTTTCTTCCACTGCTTCTCCGACCTTACCCCATTTTTTTTTCCTGGGAGTACATTTCACCAGATAAGTGATGTAAGTATCCTTTTTTAGCGACAGCTTGACTTCATCCAGTATATCCCTTATAAATAGGCCTGATTCATCTCCCGTAAACGGGATACCTTTTTTTTCTGCACCATCTTTGTGGGGAAAATCAGATATTATTATAATGTTGGCTTTTGGTGCCCCTGCACCGAGGACTGAGGTTTTTCGAAGTTCTGCTAGGGCCTTACACTTCTGACATGACAGGATTTTTGAATTCAGTTTTTCTATGCTTTCTTTAGCACTTATTGGCATAAAAGATATCAAGTTTTTTTTATTAGCAAAAAAAGTATACAACATAAAAAAAATTGAGTAAATAAAAAGCTCCTTATTTCCATTAACAGGCTATACATAAATTAAACTGTTGCTAATTTTTTCTTTATTTTTAACATGTTTCTGTTATTGTCAGAGTTTCTTTATCACTTAGAGAAGGAAGTAAAATAATATAAAGAATCTAGAGCAAAAGTACCTGAAATAAGGTTAATCCTGAATGATATTCTTGCCACTAATAGTAATACCAGAAGCATAGGCACCATAGGGAGTCTTTATTAAGGCTTCTAGAAATCTAGGAACATTATAGTATTGTTCAGACATTTGATATGTTTTTTACTTTTTATAGTCTTTATAAAACTTTGTCTTATACTGGAATCATTTAAAAAATCTTGAAAATAATAATTTTCAAGATAAAATATAGCCGGACACGATGACAATAACTTTTTGGAGAGGTTCCTTTATAGAAATCTTAAATTAAGGGGAAAGCTAGATCTTAATAGTATTCTATCTTATACGTGCAACGGCTCTCAATATTTCTTATTTCATTTTTAAATGGGTGCCAAGTTTTTATAAATCTCAATAAAAAACTTCTTATGTATAAACGGGTAGCTGCGGACATGGGCTCTATTGTAATTAACACACGCTTTTATGTAAATACATATAATATTAGCCCCTTTGCCGGGCATACTAATCAGTTTTATTAATAAAGATAAATTAAAGGTTTATATGATATAATCCCATATAATCATTATGATAGGTTTTTACTATAACAAGGAGTAAAGTGAATGAAAATCAACATAGTGTATGAGTCAAAATATGGTAATGGTAGGAAGATGTTGGATGAACTTGTAGAAAAACTAGAAAATAAAAAACATGAAGTAAAATTGTTCAAGTTCACAGAAACTGATCCAGGCAGCCTTCCTCCAGCTAATCTCTATATATTTCATTCTCCCACTAGACAGTTCAGACTTCCTCCGAGAGTAAGAAGTTTTATAGAAAGGTATACCCCTCCTGCTGAAAATATAGGATATGCGCTTTCCACTACATATTTGGATCCCAGAACAATAGCTTTAAAAAAAATGGATTCCAGTCTGCTGAAAAAAAATATGGTAAAAGTAACGGAAGATCTTAAAATAAGGGCTCTTGGTCTCAAGGGTCCACTGGAGGAACATCGGGAAAAACTAGAGGATTTTGTTATCGGGCTTTTGAAATAATAGAGGAATAGAAATATGGCGGGAGAACCTTCAAAAGGACCGGATAATATATATTACTCTGAATGAGGGAAGACTATATCCAGAGAGGTACAGGATGCCTCTTTTGTTATGTGAATTTTAGAAAAATTTTCTTATGTTTAGGAATTTATGTAGAGTTCTCAGAATTTCCTTATTGCTATTAAAACTATTATCAATCCGGAGTTCAAACACACCAGGGCTGGTATAAATCAAAAAAAGGCAGTTGTTCTAATCTAATGCTTAAATAAAAAAAGCTCTAAATCCAGACCCATGGCCAGAGTATCTGGCATCAGCTTTATAATAAGTAGCACCTATTCATAGTCCATTGTTTAGGACACTATTTTTATTAATGTCTGTACAGATAATTTCTTCATAGAGGTTTTGAATTTTCACAGAAATCAGATATTTCGTATAGTTTGTACCTTGGATCTGGACTAGAGCAGATAAGGTTATAAAATCTGAAAGCTTCTACGGGGATTATCTTAATGAATAATAACCCATAAAAAAATTAGAAGTGATTGTGTTCCCACAATCACTTCTAATTTAATATCCCTATTAAATAAATATTATT
>Ga0187827_10004790_pt1 | contig 16347 bp, 16 predicted proteins | sample ETNtaG_39_FD_167969 | JGI IMG/M metagenome (GOLD analysis project Ga0187827, IMG submission 167969) | Marine microbial and viral communities from oxygen minimum zone, Eastern Pacific Ocean - ETNP2014_SV_150_PacBio MetaG (Illumina Assembly) | ecosystem: Environmental > Aquatic > Marine > Hypoxic...
GTCCGTTTAATACAACCTCGCCGTTAGTTGGAGCTAAAAATCCTGCAATAATATTTAATAAAGTGGTTTTACCGCAACCTGATGGCCCTAGTACGGTAATGATTTGACCCTCTTCTATTTCTAAAGATACATCTTTAAGTGCCTGAATTGAATTGCCATTTTTCAAATCAAAGCGCATAGATATATTTTCAATTGATAAGCCTTTCAATTTAGTCTCTCCAATCAAGGTAAGTAAAAAAAGGTGACGCATATAGTGCGCCACCTTCAGTTTAACAATGTTTACATATCAGACATCAATATAGTCCGACAAGTATATATGGTTACTGGTTTGCTAAAACATTCAAACCATCAGTATTAACTGCTCCTGCGTACGAATCGCGTGCATTCGGAATGTTGCCACTATTAACAAACACATCTGCAACTCCCTTAAGGAAAGTTACACCAGAACCGCCAAGCCATTTACTTGAAAGCTGTGAGCTTACAGATGGGAATACAAACGTTGCCATAGTATCTGCAGTAGCAGCCTCGTCCATACCTGCATCCTTAGCAATGTGTGGAAGCATCATTGAGTTAAAGCCACCAGAATTCCACATAGCATTAGCTGCAGCAGTTACACCCAAGAATGTAGCTAGAACATCAGATTGCTCTGCTGCAAAACTTGCAGGAACTGAAGTCACATCCCAAACTAGGATTCCTAGAGCTGTTTTTTCATCGCCTGTCAATAATACATTTCCATGTTCTAAAGCACGACGTAATGAACCGCCCCAACCACAAAACATATCAACACTTCCTTGAGCAAATGCTGCAGAGCCTTCAGGTGGAGCCATATCTACAACCTGCATTGACCCTACATCAACACCAAAATGAGACATCTGCTTCAAGAACCCATAGTGTGCAGCTGTACCTATTGGCACTGATACTTTTTTACCTGCCAACTCTGAAGCGTTATTAGCATCAATTTCAAGAGCTGATGCAACAACACAGTTGTCGTTATCAGCGTAGCTAACTGCAACATCGACAATTTGCAAATCTTGTCCTGTAGATGCAGCCACAATAAATGGCGGAACACCTTGACTCACTGAAATATCAATATCACCAGAAGCCATTGCAGCAGACATTGCTGTGCCTGTGCCAAAAGCCTTCCAGTTTACTTTCATTCCTAATGCTTCGTCATATGCTCCAATTTGCTTAGCATATTCAAAAGGCATAGGCCACTCTTCAAAATAAGCAACATTTAACTCATCTAGAGCCATAACATTAAGAGTAGCTACTGCACCGACAATGGTGGTACCTATTTTTTTATAAACATTTTTCATATCTTCTCCTTTAGTAATAATTTGAAAAACAAATATAAGTAAAAAAAAATGTCCTATTTAAGGGACTATGTTAGGCCCTTAAAACAGCATTATTATTTATACCTAAACAAGATAATACCATTAATAATTACCTTATTTGTGGAAAGTTTATTCGAAATAGCAAACAAAAGTATATAAATATAGGTCCAATGATCGATAATTTACTATACCAATAAAATGTATAGTTTGTATTTGATATATAAATATAATAGAGTCAAAATAGCGTAATTAATTATTCATAAATTTGCTATTGAAAATACTAAGAAAACCTTTTAGAATGAAATTATGTTGCCTACTCATAGAACACTTCTTAAAGTAATATCATTCATTATTCTTTCTATAAATTGCCATATATATGCATTAGACTTACATGATGCAAAACACCTATGGTCAAGGACTGGGTTTTCGAGTACCAACCTATTAATTAGTAAGCATAAACAACTATCAAGGGATGAAGCAATCAAAATTATCATTGATGCACCACTTTATTATCCGCCTGAAAAATCGTTGCCAAAATTTAATAAAGAGCTATATGCAGCCTTGAGATCTAATAAAACTTCAAAAAAAGAAAAGCAACAAATTAAAAAGAAAATTTTAAATAAAGACAGAAAAAATTTGCAGATTTGGTGGTATCAACAAATACTAGATACCAAAAACCCATTACAAGAAAAAATGACTGTATTTTGGCATAATCACTTTACTTCTGATTTGCAAAAAGTTTTTCCTCCGTACATGCTAAAACAAAACCAAATATTTAGAATTCACGGACTTGGCAATTTTAAAAAATTATTAAATGAATTTATGCACGACCCAGCAATTCATATATATTTAGACAATATTAAAAATAAAAAACAGAACCCCAATGAAAATCTAGCTAGAGAATTATTGGAACTTTTTACTCTAGGAGAAGGTAGCCATTATTCAGAACAAGATATAAAAAATATTGCTAAGGCTTTAACAGGCTACAGAGTAGACTTTAATAAGCAAAAATTAGTATTTAAAAAAAGACAACATGACAGCTCTTTTGTCAAAATATTTAATTCTAGCGGTAGCTATTCAATCGATGGGGTGCTTAAGTTGATACTATCTCATCCAATGACTGCAAAATTTATTACCGAAAAATTTTGGAGAGAGTTTATTTCAGACAAACCTGATGAAAAAGAAATTGAGCGCATATCAATTATATTTAGAAACTCAGGATACGAAATAAAAGAACTTATAAGTGAAATACTTCATAGCGAGAGTTTTTGGGATAAGAAAAACTATAACACCTTAATAAAATCACCATTCGATCTATTAACAAGCACACTACATCTAACTCAATTAAATGACTCCGAAGTCAACAAAATTCCCTTATTGATATCAAAATCAGGACAAAAATTATTTTATCCTCCCGATGTAAGAGGTTGGCGTGGAGGTATTTATTGGTTAAGTACAGAGCTAATTATTGCAAGAAAAAAAATGCTCAGAAAGTATATAAAAAAAGTTATAAATAATAACAAAAAAACTGACCCTAGATACCTTTCAAAAGTTGTAAATACAATTACAAAGAAACATCAATTTTTTGCTATTGGTGATACCATTCCAAAAAAAATAACTAAACCCATGTCAAAACTTATATATCTACTATCCCATGATAAGTACAATTTTAAGTAATACAAAAGGACGATAATTATGGAACGAAGAAGTTTTATTAAGGCTGCAGCCTATACATCAATATTAAGCTCTAAAATTTCATGGTCTCAGCAAGAAAGAAAAAACAAATATCTAGTTCTTATAGAGCTAAAGGGTGGAAATGACGGCCTTAACACTGTCATTCCCTATTCAGATAAATTGTATTACTCTAAAAGACCAAAAATAAATATTCCTCCAAAAGACGTTATTAAGATTAACTCTAAAATAGGCTTGCACCCTTCACTTAATTATTTTGCTGAACTATATCAAAACAACGAAATTTCAATTATACAAAACGTTGGCTATCACAAGCCTAATAAATCTCATTTTGCAAGTATTGACATATGGGAACGCGCATCTAGAGATATAAGATCAAATGGATGGCTATACGAATTGTTTAGAATTAATAATCCTGACAGGTTAATTGATTCTATTGTATTTTCAGGCTCTACTGGTTTTTTTAAGGGCCCAAAATCAAACTATATAAAAATTAATTCTATATCTTCTTTTATAAAAGAGGCAAAACTAATCGATATTACTTCCACTAATTTTAATGCAACAAATGAAAATCAACAGTACCTTCTAGATTCAAATAGATTAATTAATAAAGTCAGTACCGAGTTAGAAAATAAAATTGGCCAGACAAAATGGAAATCTATGGCAAATAAAACACCACTAGATAGGCAGCTCACACAGGTATCTCAGTTAATGAATGCAAATATTAAAATTCCAGTTTTCAAAGTTTCAATCGGAGGTTTTGATACTCATGCTGACCAAGGAGAAGTACATCATGAATTACTCAATGAGCTTGATAATGCAGTGTCATCTTTTAGCAAATATATAAAAAAACAAGGCTTATGGGACAACACCATAGTATTGACTTATTCTGAATTCGGCAGAAGGATTGCAGAAAATGGTAATAATGGCACTGACCATGGTGAGGCATCTTGTATGTTTTGTATTGGGGGAAATGTTAAAGGAGGAGTATTTGGAGGTAAAGTTGATCTTCAAAGCACCCACAAAGACAACTTAATTTACAAGGTTGACTTTAAAGAAGTTTATTCCACGCTAGAAAAAAAATGGTTTAAAGCAAAACATCCTACTCTTTCGAATACTACTATAGATTTTATCTAACTAGACAATAAAAAGGTTGCTCTATATATTAAACATTGGAATGAATGAATATTAACTAAATTTAATTTCCATTAGGATATGTTCAATATTAGCCTCAAAATATGTATCACCGTAAGAGGAGAATCCTAATTTCAAATAAAAACCTTTTGCATGTAATTGTGAGCCAAGGAAAACTCTTTTAAATCCTTTGTCTAAAGCCTCGCTTACAAGTGCATTTACAATGTCTGAACCAAAACCTTTGTTTCTAAAATCTTTAAGTATAGCGATCCGTCCTATATGCCCATCCTGAAGCATTCTTCCTGTGCCTATATAGTCATCGTTTTGCTGTACGAGGACGTGTATTGCATTGCTATCCTGACCATCAAAGTCAATCTGTGAATCAACATTCTGCTCATTAGTAAAAACTTCTTGCCTGATAGATATTATTTTGGGGCTGTATTTCTTACTAAATTTTACTAATATAGGTTTATTCAAAAGTTACTCCTTTGAAATACTATTGCAGATTTGTAGGGTAAACAAATATACGTCAAATTTATAAAGGTTAGAGAATATTAGAGAAACATCTATATGTCAAATATTTGCTTTAATTTCAACACTTCTAATATTATTTGCTAATCTATCTAAGGAAGCATTTATAAGTTTATAGGAGCCCTCAGCGCCATATAGTTTGGATATTTCTACTGACTCATTGATGACTACCCTGTAAGGAACTTCAGGGTGAAATTTTAATTCATAGGCGCCCAAATACAATACAGCATGCTCAACAGAGCCTAATTCTTCGGTACTCCTGTTTATTGTTGGGTCTATTAATTCGTCAAGGATAGTGATATTATTATGGATATTTCTTAGCAGATTAGAAAAGAAAGACTTTGATATTTTGCCCTCTTTTTGGTTTAAAAATTGATGCTCTATTATTGCCAAGTCTTCTCCAGACGTTAGCCACTGATATAATGCTTGAACAACTCTCTCCCTAGAGCGCTGCTTTGATGTCTTGATTGCCACAATAAGTTATAGTTATTTTGAATTAATCTGATTAACTAAATACATCATCTCGATTATTGCCATGGCTGCTTCTTCACCCTTGTTGCCTTTTTTACCGCCTGCCCTATTAAGTGTTTGCTCCATATTGTCAGTTGTGAGCACTCCAAAAGATACGGGTATTTCGAAGTTGTATCCTACTTCAGCAACACCTCTAGAGCATTCATTACAAACATAGTCAAAGTGTGGGGTCTCACCCTGAATAACAGCACCTAAAGTTATTATTCCGTCATAAATATTTGCACCATTAGATACTTGCTTAGCTAGACTTTTAGCCATCAAAGGAATTTCAAACGCCCCTGGAACATAAAAGATATTAACATTATTATTATCAATTCCATATTTTTCCAGAGTGTTCATAGAGCCTTCTAATAAACTATCCCCAATATCTTTATAATAATATGCAACCACTATTGCGATTTTTGCATCACTAAGGAAAGATTTGTTTGTATTTTTATCAAACTTGTAACTAGCCATAACTATTTCCTATTTTGTTGTTAGCTTTCCGAGTTAACGTAATCACTAACCTCAAGGCCAAATCCTTTAAGAGCGTTAAGTTTTCTAGGGGTTCCTAAAATTTTCATATTTTTTACCCCAAGGTCAGATAATATTTGAGCACCGATACCGTAAGTTTTAATATCGTCTCCCTGGTCTTTATCCGAAACGTCTATATTTTCTAGAATAGACTTTTCAGTTTGCATTCTAAGCAATAAAAAAACACCGGATTCTGACTTAGCAATATATTGTAGAGCGTCTTCAATATTAAAACTACTACTGCTCTCCCTTAATACATCCTTAAAGGTATCCTCCATATGAACCCTAACACGAACCTGCTTTTCTGGTTCAATTTTTCCTTTAACAAGGGCTAAATGGGTTTCGTTATGAATACTGTCATAAAAAGAAACCAATCTAAAGTTAGCATACTTAGTTTTGAATTTTCTCTCACCTATGCGCTCAATTGTTTTCTCGTTTTTTATTCTATAGCTTATTAAATCTTCAATTGTGCCCCATTTTATGCCATGTTTTTCAGAAAATATTTCTAGATCATCTCGTCTAGCCATTGTTCCATCATCATTCAATATTTCCACGATAACTGAGGCAGCCTCAAAGCCTGCCAATCTAGCTAAATCACACCCAGCTTCTGTGTGTCCAGCACGAATTAAAACGCCGCCTGTTTGAGCCATTAAGGGGAACACATGTCCAGGCTGTACAATATCTTCAGGGGAAGCATCATTAGCTACAGCATCCAAAATTGTTTTTGCTCTATCAGCTGCAGAAATGCCAGTGGTTACACCATGTGTAGCTTCTATAGATACGGTAAAGTTAGTGCCATTAGCATCATTATTACTACTAACCATCAGTGGTAACTTGAGCTGTTTACAGCGCTCTTGAGTTAGCGTCAAACATATAAGGCCACGTCCATGTATAGCCATAAAATTTATATCTTCTTTGGTGACTGTTGCTGCTGGAACTATTAGGTCTCCTTCATTTTCACGACTCTCATCATCCAAAAGAATTATCATTTTCCCTTGTCTGTAATCGTCTAATATGTCTTCAATAGATGCTTTCATCGCTATTTATTATTAATTATGTTGGACTTTAAAAGTTGCTCTAGGTGGCGGGCAATTATATCAACTTCTATATTTACACAATCAGATATTTCTAATTGTCCCAAATTAGTTACATTCATAGTGTGTGGAACAATATTAATATCAAACACATCTTCGTAAATTGAGTTAACTGTTAGACTAACTCCATTGATACATACTGAGCCCTTTTTGGCAATATATTTTACTAGGCTCATTGGTGCCTTAATTTTGTAACGAGTAGAATCACCTTCTGCAAATATATCCATAACTGTTGCAACCCCATCAACATGTCCGCTAACTATATGACCGTCTATTCCTTGATTTATGCGTAGTGCTTTTTCAAGATTAACATTGTCATTAATCTTTAGGCTGTCAAAGGTTGAACAGTCTATAGTTTCTTTTGAAATATCAGCTTTAAAATAATCTTCACCAGCCTCTATAACTGTCAGGCAGACTCCATTTACCGATATGCTGTCTCCAATATCCACATCAGAGAAATCAATATCTAAACTTGTAAAGCTGAAAACCGCACCAAAAGAAGACTGATCCTTTGTTCTAATTGTTCCCAGTGCTTGAGTGATTCCAGTAAACATAATACAAATTGACAATGTTAAAGGGTGCGAATTTTACTCTAATTATTTATTATTATCGCCTATTTGTCTTCAAGACAATAGCAAAAGTTTGCCCCAAATAGCACAATTACCCAAGCCAGATATATCCAAATAATTACCATCATTAAAACAGATAATGTGCCATATATGACTTCATAAAAATTAAAGTATTGGATATAAAAGAACATTGCATGTTTGATTATTTCTAGCAATGTAGCTGCAATAATGCCAGCCTTAGTAGCACTAATAAAACGTACTGGCTCTTCAGGTACTACAAAATACATAATTGAAAACCCAAAACTGGACAATAATAGCGGCACAATAAATGAGTTATATAAATCTATAGACAAAACATCAAATAACTCTAATGCCATAACATATGAACTGGCAAACAATGAAACACCAATCAATATTGGGCCTAAAAATAATACAAACAAGTATGAGGCAAGCCCTTTCATCCAATGACGTCGATGATTAGAGTGCCATACTAGGTTTATACGCTTATCTATTTCGTATAACAATAATAGAACCGCAAAAATCAGAAAAATAGAGCTTAGCCCCTTTATTGATTGAGCTTGAAATATGAATTGTTGTATATATCCAATAGCTAAATCGTGATTCTGAGGAATTAGCTGATTAAACAGGAACTCTTCTAAATGGCTTTGAAAATCTACAAAGTATGGCGATAATGAAAAAATACTTAAAGCAAGAGAAAGCCCTGGGACAATAGCAAATATGGTGGCAAATGAGAGTACTGCAGCAGAATCAAAGCTATCACGATCAATAAATCTTTTTAATGCCGCATTAACCATTTCAATTCATACTTAGTAAGTAATCTTCATAGTTGCCAGAATAGTAGTGCATTCCATCTTCTTTTAGTTCGACCACTTTGGTGGAAAGGGAGGACACAAACTCTCTATCATGGCTTACAAAGATAAGTGTACCATTGTAGTTATCTAAAGCAAGATTTAGGGCTTCTATTGATTCCATATCTAAGTGGTTAGTAGGCTCATCCATAACCAATACGTTAGGCTTTTGGAGCATCAATTTACCAAACATCATACGCCCTTTTTCTCCACCAGAAAGAGACTTGACATTTTTCTTAATGTCTTCCTTTCCAAATAACATTTTTCCAAGAACAGAGCGCATTGCTTGTAGATCATCTTTTTCACTTTTAAATTGGCTCATCCAGTCAAGCACACTCATATCTTTCTCGAAATAGTTACTGTTATCCTGTGCATAGTAGCCCACATTTACGTTTTCGCTCCACTTGATTTTGCCTTTGTCTGGCTCTATTTTACCTACCAATGTTTTCAATAAAGTGGTCTTGCCTATACCGTTTTGTCCAATAACAGCAACCCTTTCACCAACTTCAAACAATAGATTAATGTCTTTTAATACTTTTAAATCATCAAAACCTTTTTCCAAATTATTAATTTCAATAACATTCCTGTGAAGTTTGTTTTCTTGATTAAAAATAATATATGGGCTTACTCGAGAAGAAGGCTTAATGTCATCTAAAGTTATCTTGTCTAACTGCTTCATCCTCGAAGTAGCCTGCCTTGATTTTGACGCATTAGCAGAGAACCTTGAGACAAAATGCTTTAACTCTTTTATTTTGGCCTCCTTTTTTGCATTATCTGACTGCATTTTTTCTTGAATAGCCGTTGAAGCAATCATAAAATCATCATAATTACCTGGAAATACATTAATTGCTCCATAATCAATATCTGCCATATGTGAGCAAACACTATTTAAAAAGTGCCTATCATGGGATATTATTATCATTGTAGCTTTGCGGTCTTTTAATACACCCTCTAACCAGCGAATTGAGTTAATATCAAGGTTGTTTGTTGGTTCGTCTAGCAAAAGAATTTCAGGGTCAGAAAAAAGCGCTTGAGCCAATAGAACTCGAAGTTTCCAGCCTGGTGCAATCTCACTCATAAGGCCATAATGCTGACTTTCAGGAATATCCAACCCCAACAATAGCTCGCTCGCCGAAGATTCAGCCATATAGCCATCCATCTCAGCAAATTGCATTTCTAGTTCAGCAACCTTGATTCCATCTTCTTCACTCATTTCTGGTAATGAGTAAATTCTATCTCTTTCTTTCTTAATTTTCCACAACTCAGAATGGCCCATAATAACTGTATCGACTACACGAAAATCTTCAAATGCAAACTGGTCTTGTCTCAATATCCCTAAGCGTTCTCCCTCACTAACACTAACAGTGCCGTTAGTTGCTGCTAGCTCAGAAGTAAGAATTTTCATAAAAGTTGACTTGCCGCAACCGTTAGCGCCAATTAAACCATATCTATTGCCATTTTGAAATTTGATAGATATGTTTTCAAATAGAGGTTTTTCACCAAACTGCATGGTGATATTTGCAGTAGAAATCATAAAGTAATAATATTAATTCACAAAAAAATAAGTATTATACTCACTGCTAGTCATATTCCAAATCATTAAGTATAAATTAAGCTAGTTATTTTTTTGCTTTTTGTTTGGAGTATAAAATAGATATATATTGCCAATACTATTAATAATGAAAACTGGCCAATCACCTGACTCTACATTACTAACAACAATACTTGCTCTGATAACTCTTGGGTGGCTAATGTCATTCTCCGCCTCTCTTGGTAGATTTGATAGCTATGCATTTTTTATAAAACAGAGTCTGTCAATAATGCTAGGACTTGGCGCTGGACTAGTAATGCTAAATATGTCTACATCATTACTTAAAAAATATTCAGCTTTATTGTATTTTTTTACTCTAATATTATTAATAGCAGTGTTTTTACCTGAGCCAATTGGGCGTACAGTTAATGGCTCAACTAGATGGGTTAACCTTGTTATATACAATTTCCAGCCATCAGAGATGATGAAGGTGGCTATGATACTTTTTATGGCTGGATTTCTAACAAGACAACAAAATGATCTAAAAAATCCTTGGTTAGTTCTTTCAAAAACTTTATTAATAGTTGGCGCAGCAGCTTTGCTTATAATCCTCGAGACAGATCTAGGCGCTACAATAATTATAACACTTACAGCCTTAAGTATGCTTTTTGCAGCTGGTACATACCTTAAACAACTCATTTATGTTGGGGCTTCATTGTTTACAGGAGCTGGCATCTTTATATACTTAGACGAGGTCAGAAGAAATAGGCTGTTTGAATTTTGGCAAGAAGATTTATGGTTGAATAGTAGTCAAAAAGTACACCAAACTAAACAGGCCTTAATTGGTATAGCAAGAGGTGACTGGACAGGAACTGGTATAGGTGCAGGTATACAAAAATACTCTCTCCTTCCTGAGGCGCATACTGACATGGTGTTTGCCGTTATCGGAGAAGAGTTAGGGGTAGTTGGAATGCTGTTTGTTCTTTTTTGTTTTGCATATATTATTGGAAAGGGATTTAATATAGCAAAAAATGCTCTTAAAAATGGCCACAAATATAGTTCATATGTTGCCTTTGGTATTTGTTCTTGGTTTTCTATGCAGATAAGCGTTAATATTTCAATGAATCTAGGTTTGATACCTCCCAAAGGCTTCACCTTGCCTTTAATTAGTTATGGTGGAACTAGCATGATTTTTTCAATAATAGCTCTTGCAATATTACTAAGAATTGACATGGAAAATAGAGCCGAATACTCTAGGCAAAAGCAGTATGTCTAAGACTAAAAAGATACTAATAATGGCCGGAGGCACCGGAGGTCACGTATTTCCTGCATTGGCTATAGCTAAAAATCTAAGGAGTCATTCGACTCAAGTGGAATGGCTAGGCACAGTCAAAGGACTTGAGAAAAATTTAGTACCTAAAAATGGCTTTTTTTTGCATAGAGTTATGGCTGTAGGTTTGCGAGGAAAAAATATAATTAGCCTTATCAAAGCGCCATTTTTTTTGACAGTCGCACTATTTCAAACAGTAAAGGTATTTATAACATTTAGGCCTGATATAGTTGTCGGTATGGGTGGCTTTGTATCTGGCATTGGCGGATTGGTCGCATATATTTTTCGAAAGCCATTAATTATTCATGAACAAAACGCCTTACCTGGAACAACTAATCTATTATTGTCCAAAATAGCAACTCAAACCTTCCAGGCATTTGAGAATACATTTACAAAAAATACCAATGTTATAACTAGCGGCAATCCAATATCTTTTAAGGTAATAAAGAAACTAGATAGAAATATCCCGTTAAACTTATTAGTTTTAGGTGGCTCACTTGGGGCTAAAAGTATTAATGATTGCATTCCTCACCTTAACACAGAGCTAAATATATGGCATCAAACTGGCGAGCAACATTTTCAAGATGTTAGAGCTACTTATGATACGGCAGGAATACAAAGAACTGTTTTAACTATAGAGCCTTTTATTGAAGATATGGCAAAAGCATATGCATGGTCAGATATAGTTATATGTCGTTCTGGAGCAATGACAGTTTCAGAACTCATAGCTACAAATAGTGTTGCGATAATGATCCCATTTCCTTATGCGGTTGACGATCACCAAACAAAAAATGCGGAAATATTGAGTAATAAAAGTGCAGGAATATTGTTGCCACAAGAGCAATTAAATCCTGAAAATTTAGACAACATAATTAAAAACCTTTCTATAGAAGAAATGTCAGTTCGTATAAAAAGTTTAAAAAATAAAGACCCAGTAGGGTTGATTAGCGATTATATATTAATGCCCAATCTTTCAAATAAATCCTGATCTTTTTGGATACTCGGGTTATCTGTGGTAAGCAACTGTTCTCCATAAAAAATTGAGTTTGCACCAGCAAAAAAACACATAGCCTGCATTGCCTCACCCATTTCAGTACGACCGGCAGAAAGACGAACCACAGATTTAGGCATTAAAATACGGGCAACTGCTATTGTGCGCACAAACTCAGTTTCAGTAGGTGGAGCTACATTTTCAAGTGGAGTTCCCGGGATAGGAACTAATAAATTAATTGGCACACTGTCGGGATGCTTTTCAAGATTAGCTAAAGACTGCAGCATAGATGCCCTATCTTTTTGCCCTTCTCCTAGACCTAATATACCTCCACTACAAACACTTATGTTGGCATTCTGAACAGCTTCTAGAGTATCCAGTCTGTCCTGAAAATTGCGGGTAGTAATAACGTTTGAATAGTTTTCTTTTGAGGTATCTATGTTATGGTTGTAATAGTCTAAACCTGCTTCTTTTAAGGTGTGTGCTTGGTCCTGTGATAGCATACCTAGGGTTACACAAGTCTCCATACCTAAATCCTTAACACCTTTAATCATAGGTATAACCTTGTCTAAGCTCTTGTCTGTTGGGTTACGCCAAGCTGCACCCATACAAAACCTTGAGGCTCCATTTTTTTTAGCTTCTTCAGCTTGGGCTAAAACTTGCTCAATTTCCATTAATTTTTCTCTTTCAAGGCCTGTGTCATACTTTGAACTTTGTGAGCAATATGAGCAATCTTCGGGACAGGCACCTGACTTGATATTTAATAATGAACTGACCTGGACTTGGTTTGGGTCGAAAACATCGCGATGAATAGCTTGTGCCTTAAATAGCAGATCATTAAATGGCATTTGAAAGAAAGCGTTAATCTCCTCTATACTCCAATCATTTCTAATCTCAATCATGTCAATATTTTCAATTTTTTTTATTAAAGTAATTTTATAGTAAGAAGAATAATTTTGGAATAAAAAAGCCGCGCATTGCGCGGCTTTTATATTTACATAGTAAAATTATTAACAGCTGTAATAAAGATCAAATTCTAGAGGCTGTGGAGAAGCTCTCATTGCTGTCACTTCTTCCATTTTTAAACTAATAAAAGAATCTATCACATTATCAGTAAAAACTCCGCCTTGCTTAAGGAATTCACGATCTTTATCTAACTCATCTAGAGCTATATGAAGCATCCCGGCAACTTTTGGTATGCCAGTTGTATCAGAATCATATAAATCTTGGTCTGAAGGCTCGCCTGGATGAATTTTGTTTTTAATTCCATCTAAGCCGGCCATAAGCATTGCTGAGAAAGCTAGATATGGGTTGGCTGTACAATCTGGGAAACGAACCTCAATACGACGACCTTTTGGATTTGTAACAAAAGGGATTCGAATTGCTGCAGAACGGTTTTTAGCTGAATAAGCTAATAGCTCTGGAGCTTCAAAACCTGGTACTAAGCGCTTATATGAATTTGTTGATGGGTTAGTAAAAGCATTTAGTGCCTTAGCATGCTTGATAATACCTCCAATATAGTAAAGAGCAGTTTCGCTCAAATTACCGTATCCATCACCATCAAACAAGTTTTTACCATTCTTAGAGATTGACTGGTGAACGTGCATACCATTACCATTGTCAACCGCTATTGGTTTTGGCATAAATGTTGCAGTTTTTCCGTATAGGTGTGCAACATTATGTACACAATATTTTAATATTTGTGTCTCATCAGCTTTTTTAACTAGAGTATTAAATAGCGCTCCAATTTCACATTGTCCTGCAGTGCCTACTTCATGGTGGTGAACCTCAGTTGTAACACCCATTTCTTCAATAGCTAGACACATTTGAGAACGTAAATCGTGTAATGAGTCTACTGGTGGAACTGGAAAGTAACCACCCTTGATGCGTGGCCTATGGCCTTTATTTCCACCCTCTAAATCAACACCTGAATTCCATGCAGCTTCTTCTGAATTAATTTCATAAAAAGCCTTACCTAATCCAAAACCTGTGTCCCATTTAACGCTATCAAAAACGAAAAATTCTGGCTCGTTACCAAAAAAAGCTGTATCACCAATACCAGTTTCAGCAAGGTACAATTCAGCTCTTTTAGCGATAGATCTTGGGTCTTTTTCGTAACCTTGCATATCGCTCGGTTCAATAATATCGCAACGAACAATCAATGTAGATTCTTCAGTGAATGGGTCCATAATACATGCATCCAAATCAGGTTTTAGAATCATATCTGATTCATTAATATCTTTCCAACCTGCAATAGAAGAGCCGTCAAACATTTGCCCTTCTTCAAATTTATCGGCATCGACTGTGTGAGCTGGAACACTTACGTGCTGCTCTTTACCTTTTGTGTCAGTAAAACGAAAATCTACGAATGTTACCTCGTTATCTTTCATCAACTTAATTACTTTTTTAGCAGACATATCTACTCCTATATATATTAGTTATTTTAGATGACATGCTTTGTCAATGAGCTTGCACCGTTACAAGCAAAATTATTTGTTAATGAGGCTGTTGTATATAGAAATACAATCTTCAAAAAACAGAGGCTATTTTACACCAACTTCTTAATAATCAATACGATTTCATCGTTTTTTTCATCGATATCAATAACTTCATGGCCATGTACTCGCGTCCATGCAGGAATATCATGCATTGTTCCTTTATCTGTCGCTCTAATTTCAACCAAATCTCCAATATCAACTTCATTCATGGCTTCTCCTAAACGAATAACAGGCAAAGGGCAAAGCAATCTTCTAAGGTCTAGTTTATGTTTCATATAGATAAATTGGTCCATTCTTGTGGCTTAAGGTATCTTTTGTAAAGTCTTTCCTCTTCGCTATCTTTTCTAATTGAGTAGTTATATTCCCAACGAACAAGTGGTGGTAATGACATAAGAATTGACTCTGTGCGTCCTCCTGTTTGTAAGCCAAACAAAGTTCCTCTGTCATAAACCAGGTTAAATTCAACATAACGACCACGCCTATATAACTGGAATTGTCTTTCTTTATCTGTATATGGCATATCTTTTCTTTTCTCAACAATTGGCTTATAAGCCTTAATGTAATTATTGCCTACACTCTTCATAAAAGCAAAACATTTATCAAAGCCCCCCTCATTAAGGTCATCAAAAAATAACCCGCCTATACCTCTTTGCTCGTCTCTGTGTTTCAAATAAAAATAGTCATCGCACCATTTTTTATATTTAGGGTAAACATCTTCCCCATATGGTTTACATGCAGATTCTGCCGTTGAATGCCAATATATAGCATCTTCATCAAAACCATAGTACGGTGTCAAGTCAAATCCTCCACCAAACCACCATATCGGCTCTTCTCCATCTTTTTTTGCTATGAAAAAGCGTACATTGGCATGCGAAGTCGGCACATAAGGATTTTTAGGGTGAATTACTAACGAGACTCCCAGAGCCTGAAAACTTCTTCCAGCAAGTTCTGGCCTTAAAGCAGTAGCTGAGGATGGCAAACTTTCGCCACTGACAATTGAAAAGTTAACACCCCCCTGCTCAAATACATTGCCATTTTGTATTACACGGGTCTGACCATTTCCAGTATTGCCCTCTTTTTCCCAGCTATCTTCAATAAATTTAGCCTTACCGTCAACTTGTTCTAACTGGTAACAAATATTATTTTGAAGATTTAATAAATATTGTTTTACTTCTTCTATCACCTGTATCGCTCTCCGCTTAATAAATTAATTATCTTTGATGCTCTGGTATTGTTGCTACTTGGATGCAAAATTAAATCTAACTTGTCGCCAAAATAAACACGTAATTTTAGTGTCGATGATGCTGGCTGTAAAGAGGAAATATTCGCGCTTGTGGAGACCAAAGATGATTCAGTATTATCGCATAAGTATTTAACCAGTTTATTAGATGTAAGCCTAACAGCTATAGTACCCTTACCGCCTGTAAGGTATGTTGGCGTGTTGGGACTAGCAGGCAATAAATATGTTGTAGGATTTGGGTTTATCTTAAATAATTGCTCCAGAGCATTCTTGCTAAGTAACTCTATATCAATATAATGCAATACGTAAGCAATATCAGAAGTCAGCAGTATAAGTCCTTTACTTATGCTTCTTCTTTTTAAGCTTATTAACTTTTCTATAGCGATTGGAAAATCTGGCAAGCAGCCAACACTTTGAATGGTATCTGATGGGTGCGAAATAACGCCTCCATTTTTTAAAATTTGGGCAGCAAAAGACAGTCTAAATTTCA
>Ga0187827_10004793_pt1 | contig 16339 bp, 16 predicted proteins | sample ETNtaG_39_FD_167969 | JGI IMG/M metagenome (GOLD analysis project Ga0187827, IMG submission 167969) | Marine microbial and viral communities from oxygen minimum zone, Eastern Pacific Ocean - ETNP2014_SV_150_PacBio MetaG (Illumina Assembly) | ecosystem: Environmental > Aquatic > Marine > Hypoxic...
CGACAGGCATAAAAAAAGGCGAGTAAAAACTCGCCTTTTTGAATTTTGTTTTGGGTTGGAACGATTACATTCCCATACCACCCATTCCTCCCATACCACCCATACCACCAGGAGGCATTCCGCCACCAGCAGCATCTTTTTCCTCAGGTTTGTCAGCAACCATTGCTTCTGTTGTTACTAATAAACCAGCAATTGAAGCTGCATCCTGTAGGGCAGTTCTAACCACTTTTACGGGATCAATAATACCTTCTTTAAACATATCTACATATTGTTCTGTTTGAGCGTCATAACCTTGAGTAAGATTATTGGCTTCTAAAAGTTTACCTACTATAACCGAACCATCAACACCAGCATTTGTAGTTATTTGTCTAATTGGTGCTTCTAATGCACTTTTAACAATATCAACACCTGCTTTTTGATCAGGTCCTTTAATTTTAACTTTATCAAGATCTTGTGAAGCATAAAGTAGCGCACAACCACCACCAAGTACTATTCCTTCTTCTACAGCTGCTCTAGTTGCATTTAAAGCATCTTCTACTCTATCTTTTTTTTCTTTTACTTCTACTTCTGTTGAGCCACCAATTTTTATTACAGCTACACCACCAGCTAATTTTGCTAATCTTTCTTGCAATTTTTCCCTGTCGTAGTCTGAAGTTGTTTCTTCGACCTGTTGTTTGATTTGATCACATCTTGCGGTGATATCAGATTTTTTTCCTGAACCACTTACAATAGTGCTATTTTCTTTATCAACCTTAACTTTTTTAGCTGATCCAAGATCATTTATTTTTACATTTTCTAATTTGATACCTAGATCTTCCGAGATAACTTGTCCACCAGTTAAGATTGCTATATCTTCAAGCATTGCTTTTCTTCTATCTCCAAAACCTGGAGCTTTAACTGCAGCAACTTTTAAACCACCTCTAAGTTTGTTAACAACTAAAGTTGCCAAAGCTTCTCCTTCAACATCTTCAGAAATTATCATAAGAGGTCTTCCAGCTTGAACAACAGCTTCTAAAAGCGGAACCATTGGTTGTAAATTAGTTAATTTTTTTTCATGCAATAGAATTAGAGGGTTTTCTAATTCAGTCGTCATTTTTTCTGCATTTGTAACAAAGTAAGGAGAAAGATATCCTCTATCAAACTGCATACCTTCTACAACATCAAGTTCTGTTTCGATACTTTTTGCTTCTTCAACAGTTATAACACCTTCGTTACCAACTTTTTGCATAGCTTTTGCAATCATATTTCCAATTTCTTTATCACCATTGGAAGAAATTGTTCCAACTTGTGCAATTTCATCACTATCTTTAACTTTTTTAGCAGAAGAAATTAGTTTTTCTTTTACATGCTCAACAGCTGCATCAATTCCTCTTTTTACATCCATAGGATTCATGCCGGCAGCTACGTACTTACAACCTTCTTTTACAATTGCTTGTGCAAGAATTGTTGCAGTGGTAGTGCCATCGCCAGCTTCATCATTTGTTTTACTTGCAACTTCTTTAACCATTTGAGCACCCATGTTCTCAAATTTATCTTCAAGATCTATTTCTTTTGCAACTGTAACGCCATCTTTTGTAGTTCTTGGAGCACCATAAGATTTGTCTATAACAACATTTCTTCCTTTAGGTCCAAGAGTAACTCTTACTGTGTTTGCAAGTATATCAACTCCTCTTAACATTGATGATCTAGCATCAGAGTCAAATTTTACTATTTTAGCCATTATATTCTCTCCTTGTTTTATATTATTTTTCTTTAGAAATACCCATAATGTCAGACTCTTTCATTATACTGTATTCCTTTCCATCAATTTTGATTTCAGTTCCTGACCATTTGCCAAAAAGAACTTTGTCTCCAACTTTAACATCCATTGGAATTATTTTTCCATCTTCAGTTTTTGCTCCACCACCCACAGCAACAACTTTGCCTTCTTGTGGTTTTTCTTGAGCTGAGTCTGGAATTATTATACCGCCAGAAGTTTTTTCAACACTATCTAGCACTTCAATTAAAACTCTATCATGTAAAGGTTTAAACTTCATAAATTCTCCTATAAATATGTGAGGACATATAAATACAGCACGCACTATTTTCAAGAAGGTTATTGCTTTAAAAAATCAAAGAATATATAGCTTTTTTAGGTAATTTTTAAAATGACGGCAAATTTAACTGATATAGGGCTTAAAGAAATAGTAAATAACTTCGATCTTTTCTATATCGATATATGGGGAGTTCTTCATAACGGGATTAAATTAAACGAGGATGCTGTTAATGTATTATCTAAACTGGATGATTTAGGAAAAGAATATGTATTATTAACCAATGCTCCAAGACCCAACTCAGATGTCATAAAATTTTTAAAGAAACTTGGATTAGACGACAAAAAAAGTTCAAAAGTTTATACATCTGGACAGGGTTCATTGAGCTATCTAAATAATGAAAAAAAAGAAGATAAATTTTTTCATATAGGCCCAAACCGAGACTTTGGTTTATTCAATTATTTTAAGCCGCTCAAACAAGAAAAAATTGAAGACTCAGATTATTTACTTTGTACAGGATTATTTGATGAAAATCAGGAACTTGAATTTTATAAAAATCTTTTATCTTCATATAAAGACAAAGATATGATTTGTACAAATCCAGATTTAATTGTTGATAAGGGTAAAATCAGAGAATATTGTGCGGGATCTGTTGCAAAAATATATGAAGAATTAGGCGGGAAAGTAAAATATTTTGGCAAACCATATCCAATGGTTTATCAAAAGTCTTCTGACCCAGAAAATAAAAAAGTTTTATGCATAGGCGACAATTTAAATACAGATATTAAAGGTTCCAATATTCAAAACTTTGATTCATTATTTATTCTTAATGGTATCCACAAAAATGAAAATCAAAATGAACTAAATAAACTTTTTGAAAAATACGGAGTTAATGTAAATTATATACAAGAAAAATTAAAATGGTAAAAATGAATATATTTAAAAATTTTAAAATTCCTCGTAAATATTTTAATTCAATTATTCTTATCGGAAATTTTGACGGACTACATTTAGGTCATCAAAAATTGTTTAGAAAAGCAAGAGAATTTAAAAAAAAATATAAAAATAAAATTGGAGTCATAACTTTTAATCCCATGCCTAAAATGTTTTTTAATAAAAAACTCAAAAATTTTAAACTTATGAATATGTCTCAAAAGATTGAACGTTTTAAAAATCAAAATGTTGATTTTTTAATAGATCAAAAATTTTCAAAAAATTTTTCTCGTATAAAAGCAGATTTATTTATTAAAAATTACCTGAATAAAAGAATAAAAACAAAATTCTTATTTGTTAGTAATAACTTCAAATTTGGCAATAAGAGGGAGGGAGATATAAATTTACTCAAATTTTACGAAAAAAATTATAATTATAAATTGATTATTCCATTTCCACTAAAAAAAAATAAAAAAACTATTTCTTCAACTTTAATAAGAAAACTTTTATCAAATGGAAAACTGGATATTGCTAACAGGTTTTTAGGTAAAAATTGGGAAATAGAAGGTGAGGTTCAAAAAGGTAGAAAAGTTGGAAGCAAAATTGGATTTGCAACATGCAATATTGATATTTCAGATTATATAATTGCAAAACCAGGAGTATATTCTGTAAAAGTAAAACTCGATAAAAGAACTAAAAAAATAAATGGAATTGCAAATTTAGGTTATAGACCAACATTTAATCAAAAAAAAATATTACTAGAAGTAAATTTATTTAATTTTAAAAGAAATATATATAATCATAAAATAAGAGTTGAATTTATTAAGTTTATAAGAAGCGAAAAAAAGTTTAAAAACATTAAACTGCTGACAAATCAAATTAAAAAAGATATCAAAGTTGCGAAAAAAAGTTTGAGTTAAACTATATGAGTAAAGAAAATCTGAACTTGCCAAAAACCGCTTTCTCTATGAAGGCAAATCTGCCAACTAAAGAACCTGAGATAGTTGAACATTGGAATAAAATTGATTTATATAACCTACTAAGAAAAGAGAATAAAGGGAAAGAGAAATTTGTTCTTCATGATGGACCTCCATATGCCAATGGAAATATTCACATGGGAACTGCATTTAATAAAATTTTAAAAGATATTATAACTAAATTTCATCAAATGGATGGAAAAGATTCAGTGTACGTTCCTGGTTGGGACTGTCATGGTTTACCAATTGAATGGAAAATAGAAGAACAATATAAAAAAAATAAGAAAAATAAAAATGATGTACCAATAGTTGAATTCAGAAAAGAATGCAGAGAGTTTGCTAACAAATGGATAAAAGTTCATAAAGAACAATTTAAAAGACTTGGTGTGGTTGGTGATTGGGAAAATTATTATTCTACAATGAGTTATGATGCCGAGGCGCAAATAGTTAGAGAATTAGGAAAATTTTTAAAAGAGGGAAGTTTATACAGGGGTTACAAACCAGTATTGTGGTCAACTGTTGAAAAAACTGCACTAGCTGATGCTGAAGTTGAATATTTAGACCATGTTTCAGATACAATCTATGTATCATTTCCAATTAAGAAATCTAATTTAAAAGAATTAAAAGATTCAGAAATTATTATATGGACAACGACTCCATGGACAATTCCTGCAAATAAAGCTTTAGCTTATAACAAAAGTTTAAAATATGTAGTGGTTCAAATTAACGATCAAAATGAATTTAATAAAAGAAAAATAATTGTAGCAAAAGAACTTTTAGAAAACGTTGTAAAAGAATGTGAAATTAAAGATTTCAGCATCATCAGTGAAATTGAAGGAAAAGATTTTTTAGGAACGATTTGTTCTCATCCATTTTTAAAAATAGGCTATGATTATGATATACCAATGTTAGAAGCTAGGTTTGTAACGACTGAGCAAGGCACAGGAATCGTTCATTGCGCTCCTAGTCATGGACCAGACGATTTCAACTTATGTTTAAATAATAACATTAAAGCTGTAGAAACAGTTGATGATGATGGAAAATATACAAAACATGTTTTAAATTTTGAAGGTATTCATATTTTTAAGGCTGATCCAATTGTAATTGAAAAACTAAAAGATCAAAAAAATTTATTGGCAAATGGAAAATTAAATCACTCTTACCCACATTCTTGGAGATCGAAAGCACCCTTAGTACATAGAGCGACCCCGCAATGGTTTATTTCCATGGAAAGCCATAAATTAAGGGAAAAAGCATTAAAAGCAATTGATGAAACAAATTTTTATCCATCAAAAGGAAAAGAAAGATTGAAATCGATGATAGAAACAAGGCCAGATTGGTGTGTATCTAGACAAAGAGTTTGGGGCGTTCCTCTACCTATATTTATATCAAAAAAAGATGGAAAAGTTTTGGTTGATGATGATGTATTTGACAATATCGCAAACATTTATGAAAAAGAGGGATCTGATTGTTGGTTTTCAGATAATCCTCAAAGATTTTTGGGAAAAAAATATAAAGCAGAAAATTTTGAAAAACTTACAGATATAGTAGAAGTTTGGTTTGATAGCGGCTCAACCCATTCATTTGTTTTAGAAAAAAGAGATGACTTAAAATGGCCTGCATCTATGTATTTAGAGGGTTCAGATCAGCATAGAGGCTGGTTTCATTCGTCATTATTAGAGTCATGCGGAACTAGGGGAAGAGCTCCTTTTGAAAGTATTTTATCCCATGGATTTGTAATGGACGGAAAAGGATTAAAAATGTCAAAATCTTTAGGGAATCAAATTTTACCTGAAGATATATTAAAAAAATATGGCGCAGATATCCTGAGAGTTTGGGTTGCGGCATCTGATTACGCAGAAGATTTAAGAATAGATTATTCAATTTTAGAACAGCATGCAGAAGCTTATAGAAAAATAAGAAACACATTTAGATATTTAATGGGTAATTTAAACGATAATTTTTCTGAGCAGGATTATGAAAAAATTAAAATTAACAACCTTCCAGAGTTGGAACAATACATGCTACATAAGTTATATGTTTTAAATGAAAACTTTAATAAAAATTTTAAATTATATAATTTTCATGCTCTTTACAAAGATCTACTCAATTTTTGTACAGTAGACCTGTCTTCATTCTATTTTGATATAAGAAAAGACACTTTATATTGTGAGAAAAAAAATTCAGATAAAAGAATGAATTCTATTTTGACTTTAAACGTTATTCTTGATGGATTATTAAGATCTTTTGCTCCTATATTATCATTTACAACTGAAGAAATTTTCAAACTTATAAATAAAGATAATTCAAATAGTATACATTTAAAAAAATTTCCTAAATATCCATCATCATGGAAAAATGAGAAATTAAATAGCAACTGGTCTAAAATAATGAATATTAGGGAAAACGTGAATATTAGTATTGAGACAAAAAGAGCTGAAAAATTGATTGGATCAAGCTTGGAAACAACAGTTGAAATTAGATTGAATAAAGATTTGTATGATTTAGTAAAAAATTATGATTTTTCTGAAATTTGTATTACCTCAGGTGCTAATGTGATCTTAGATGAAAAAATTAAGGAAAATATAGAGGTTGAAACCTTAAAGGCCGAAGGAAATAAGTGCTCAGTATGTTGGAAAATTTCTAAAGATAAATGTGAGAGGCATGGAAATATTCAATAATAAATGAATCAAACTTTAAACAGAAAATTCATCTTTCATTTATTAATAATACTTGCAATTTTTACATTAGATAGAGTTTCAAAAATTTATGTTATCAATATTGCTGAAACAACTAGTACTGTAGATATATTCATTAATGATTTTTTAAATATAATTTTAGTTTGGAATTCTGGAATTGGTTTTGGACTATTTCAATTTGATGAAAGATTTGCCTATAACGTAATAACCATTTTAATTTTGATAATCAATATTGTAATCATTTACTTATTATTAAACTCAGAAAAATTTCATAAAATATTATTTGCAATGATTCTTGGAGGATCTTTTGGTAATTTATATGATAGGGTTTATTATTCTGCAGTACCTGATTTTATTGACTTAAATTATAACGGTTATCACTGGTTTGTTTTTAACGTTGCTGATATATTTATTTCAATAGGAATATTTGCTTTAATATTCCACGAAGTATTTAGAAAACAAAATGAAAAATAAACTTTTAATATTCATATTATTTCTTTTTTTAGTTTCTTCGTGTTCAGGATTTGGAACCAAAAGATCAGATAAATCTGATGAATTTTTAATTGAAAAGAAAAATCCATTAGTTATGCCTCCGGATATAGATGATTTGCCAAAACCTAAAGAAGGAGCGGAAGTTGAGATAAACGACAACAATTTTAAAGAAAGTTTAAAATCAAATAATTTAGAAACTCAAAATTCCAACCAAGATGAATCTAGTACGCTTCAAGAGTCTATAATTAAAAAAATAGAACAATAATGGATGCAAATTTAATAATTAAAAACTTTAATAGTAAATTAAAATTAAAAGATCAAAAAAAATTATCAGATTATTTAAAGAAAATTAATAATTTAGAATGGCCAAAGTTTTTTAAAAGTTATAAAAAAAATTATAATTATAGTTATGATAAAAAATTTATTCAAAAATACAAACATATTAATAATATTAATATTATTGGTATGGGTGGATCCTCTTTAGGTTGTAAGGCAATCTATAATTTCCTAATTAATAAAATAAAAAAAAAATTAACTTTTTCAGAAAATCTTATTTTAAAAAAAAAAAATAAAAAAAAAAGTTTAAATATAATAATATCTAAATCGGGCAATACTCTAGAAACAATTGTAAATTTTAATTCTCAATTTAACAAAAAAGATAAAAATATTTTTATCACCGAGAAATCAAACAACTATTTAGAAAAATTAGCAAACAAACTAAAATCAGATGTAGTAGAGCATAAAAATTTTATTGGTGGTAGATTTTCAGTTTTGTCTGAAGTTGGAATGTTGCCTGCAGAACTTATGGGTTTGAAAGAGAGTCAATTTAAGCAATTTAACAATTTAATAACTAAAAAGAAATTTTTAAAAAATTTAGTAAATAATGTCTTGAGCACTTACCAATTTGTAAAAACAAAAAAATTTAACTCAGTTATTTTAAATTACGATCCAAATTCTGAAGATTTTTTTAAATGGTACCAACAACTTGTTTCAGAAAGTTTAGGAAAAAATTCTAAAGGAATTTTTCCAATTATCTCTACTATGCCAAAAGATAATCATAGTATACTTCAATTGTATTTAAGTGGTTTTAAGTCAAATTTTTATACTTTTTTTATAGTTGAAGAAAAAAATAGTTCAAAATTAAATCCAAATTTATTAACTGACAATTTAAATTTTTTAAAACAAAAAAATATTTTCCAAATTTTGAACTCTCAGCGTATTGCTACTGAAAATATATTTAGATTAAAAAAAATACCCTTCAGGTCTTTTTATATAAAAAAAAGAAGTGAAAAAACTTTAGGTAAATTATTTTGTTTTTTTACTTTAGAGGTAATTTTACTATCACATTTATTAAAAGTTAATCCTTTAGATCAACCAGAAGTAGAACTAATAAAAAAGGAGACTTTTAAAATTCTTAAAAAATAATAAAACCAAAAATTACTTTTGAAGATCCATAAATTTCTTTTCTGATAGTTTTAAATTTTTTATCGAAATTATCTTCTGTTTTTTTGTGCCGGTGCATAATTATCAAAGTTTCTGAATTCAAGATTTTAGCATTAGCTAAATTATCTAAAATAAGTTTTATATTATTATCTTTAAACGGGGGATCCAAAAAAACAATATCAAATTTGTAATTTAATTTTTTGAAATTATTTTGATTATAAATATTTTTTTTATTTATCTCGGTTTGTTTGTTAAATGATAGAATATTAATATTTTTGATTAGAAGTTCTATCGCGGGTATATAATCTTCAAAAAATATGACTTTTTTTGCACCTCTTGAAATCGCCTCCAAACCAAAAGAGCCAACTCCTGAAAAGAGATCTAAAATAATCGATTGATCAAATTTCGAACTTAATAAATTTGAATGACTGATTATATTAAAAATTGACTCTCTTACCATATCCCTGAGAGGTCTTGTTTTTTTATTAGGCGGTGTAAAAATCTTTTTTCCTTTGGCTATACCTGAAATTATTCTCATCAATTATCTATAACTTTATATCCTATATCTCTTCTATAGTGTCCATTTTGCCAGTTTAGAATTTTTACTAAGCTTAAAGCGTTTTTCCTTGCTAGCTTGAAATTTTCATTTATTGAAACAAAATTTAAAACTCTACCTCCATTTGAGAAAAATTTTTTTCTTTCAAACTTTGTTCCAGCATGAAAAATATATTGATTTTCCATATTTGACACATTTTCTAAGTTATTTATTAAAATATTTTTTTCAAATTTATCAGGATAACCTTTAGACGTTAGAACTATACAAATACTTTTTTCATTTTTCCAATTCAATTTTATTTGTTTCAAATTTTCATCTATGCAATTTTTTAAAATCTCAACAAAATCATTTTTTAACAATGGTAAGATCGTTTGACATTCTGGATCTCCCATTCTTACATTGTATTCGATTAAGTAGGGCTCATTATCTTTAATCATCAAACCCGCATATAAGAAACCAATGTAAATTCCGTTCTCTTTTTTTAAATATTTTAAAGTTGGTGAAATTATTTTATTTATTATTTTTTTTTCAAGCTCATCAGTAATAAGTCTTGAAGGAGAATAAGCACCCATGCCTCCAGTATTTTTTCCTTTATCACCTTCAAAAACTCTTTTATGATCTTGTGCTGTATTAAAAATTTGAAATGTGTTATTATCATACAATATAAAAAAACTCATTTCTTCTCCGCTCAAGAAATCTTCAATTAATATTTCTTCAGCTTTTCCAAACTTACCACCAAAAATTTCTGCCACAGCTTTTTGTGCATCAAAAAAGTTCTCACATATATAAACTCCTTTACCTGCCGCTAAGCCATCAGCTTTTACAACTAAAGGGTAGTTTTTATCTTTTAGATACTTTAATGATGAACTAATATCATTGAAAATTTGAAAATCTGCTGTAGGAATTTTTTCAATTTCACAAATTTTTTTAGTAAAAATTTTTGACCCCTCCAACCTGGAACAAAATTTATCTGGGCCAAAAACTTTTAATCCATTTTTTCTAAGAAAATCTACAATTCCATTTACAAGAGGTTCTTCAGGACCAATAATTGTTAAATCAACATTTTCATAATTTAAGAACGATTTAATCTCTTCAAAATTGTTTAAATTAATATTTACATTTTGAGCAATTTTTTGCGTACCTCCATTACCCGGAATACAGAAAATTTTTTCAACATTTTTAGACTCATAAACTTTATGACAAATTGCATGTTCCCTTCCTCCGCTACCAATTATCGCAATTCTCATGTATACTTATTTATATAATGGTAGATAAAATTGCTATACTAAAATATTTGAACAATTCATTTGAAATAATTGAAAATGGTACACACGTAATATGTGCAATATCAGGAAAAAAAATTCCCTTAGAAAATTTAAATTATTGGAATGTTGAGCTTCAAGAACCATACTTTTCTTATTTGGAGGCAAATATAAAAAGAGAAAAAACTAATTAGTTTTATTTCCATCTATTATGAGTCATAATCCACTGAGACGGATTTTTTAGAATCATTTTTTCTAGTATTTTATTGAGTTCTAAAGTTATTTCATCAACATTGAGATTGTTATTAAATTTGATTGGTTCATTTATTGTTAAATTAAATTTAATTTCTTCATATCTTTCAATGTAAACAGGCACTATTTCACAATCGAATTTTTTAACTATTTGTGCTGGAATAGTTGTTGTGAAAGCAGGCTTACCAAAAAAATTTGACTTGATCCCTTCGGTAACTCTTTGATCAATCATTAAAGCAACTGAAAAATTGTTCTTTAAAAATTGTAAAAGCTGTCGTGTACCACTTTTCCCCTTTTTAATCTGGTTTTTACATATGTACTTAAATCTAATATTTTCCATTATTTTATTTAGAAAAATATTATTCAAAGGTCTATAAATTGCAGAAAGTTTAATGCCAGCAACATCAATAAACATCGCCATTAACTCGAAGTTATTAAAATGACCTGATACAAAAACAACTTTTTTATTTTTTAATTTTATTTCCTCAAGGTGATTGTAACCTTTAATATTTACAAATTTTTTTAAAGAACCATCTCTAAATTTATTTAAGTAAACATAATCAGACAATATACGTCCATAGTTAGAGAAAACACTATTAACAATTTTGTCTTTGTCATCTATTTTTAAATTTGAGTATTCTTCAATATTGGAAAGATTTTTAAGAATAATTTTATCAGACCTTACAAGTCTTCCAAAATATCTACCAAATCTAGATCCTAAGTTTGATGCATTTTTATAACCAATTATTTTAAATAATAGAAAAAAAAATATAATAATTATAAACTGAATTAAATATTTAATATTTTTCATAAATGGTTTAGTGCAAACTTAACAAAAGATTTTTCATTGACAATTTCTATTTCAATCTTTGCAACATTAATATTTTTTTTTAGCTTATTGGGTATTCTCATATAATCTTTTTCTGTCGTTATTATTCCTAAATTTTTTCTTTTCGATATATTTTTAATATTTAAAATTTCATTTTTAGAATATTGGTGATGATCAGAAAATCTTAAAGATTCATTAAATTTAATTTTATTTTTTGATAATAAATTTTCAAATTCTTTGGGATTTCCAATTCCTGAAAATATTATATTACTTTTATTTCTATTTAATTTTTTTTTATTTTTTAAAATATATCTGCCTCTAAAAATATTTATTTTTTTATTTATTTTTTTTATTTCTTTTTCTAACAAAATATTTTTTTCTCCATTTAAAAAAACTGTATCATATTTTTTTAATCTCGATATATTTTCTCTCAAAGGTCCAGCGGGAATTACAAGTTTATTCCCAAATCCTACACTAGAATTAAAACAAGCGATTGAAATATCATATTTTAAATTTGGATCTTGCAAACCGTCATCAAATATTGCTAATTCATATTTTTTTTCAGCAATTTTTATTGCAGACTCTCTTTTTTTTTCTGAAATCAATTTTCCATACTTCTTTAGCAATTTTATTTCATCATTTTGATTTAAATAAAATTTTTTAATTATTACAGTCTTGAACTTCTTGGATAGAATTTGATTTATTTTTAAAGATAAAGGAGTCTTTCCCGTTCCACCAATATATATATTACCTACACAAACAGTTTTTATTTTAGATTTATATTTTAACTTATTTTTTTTTAAGAAATTATAAGCTTGTGTAATTATGGTAAAAGGCAAAATAACAATAGACAATAAAGATAATTTATTTTGATCCCAGAATTTTGGTTTTATTAAATTCACTTTATAAATTTTGAAACTTCACTGTGTACATTATTTAAAATTTTATCACCATATCTTAGCAAGTTTTTTGAGTTCTTACTTATTTTTGATTTTCTTAAATTTTTTTCAACTATTTTATACCCTTGTTGATATGTATTAAATTTTGAACTTAATTTTAGTTTTTTTAAAGTTTTAAAAATATCTTTAAAATTGCCAATATTTGGTCCATGAATGATTTTGCAATTTAATTTTACTGCCTCCAAAGGATTTTGACCACCATGTTTGATTAAAGAACCACCAATAAATACCAAATTAGAAACTTGATAGAACTTCTGCAAATCACCATAAGTGTCCACAATATAAATATCTAAATGCTTGGGAACTTTTGATTTTGAACTATGTAAATAATAACTTAGATTTAATTTTTCAGCTTCTTCAATAATATTTTTTTTACTTTCAATATGTCTAGGTACTATAATAGAAATTATATTCTTAATTTTTTTTACTTTTGAAAAATGGCAATGGTTTTTTAAGGAAAAATCTACTTCATCAGGATGTATACTAGCTGAAGTTAAAAGTAATTTTTTTCTTTTAAAATAATTAAATAAATATTTCTTTAATTTATTCCTAAAATAAGATTTGCTTGTAGAATATTTTAAATTTCCAATATTTTTTATATTTTTTGCTCCTAATTTTTGTAAATAATAAACTGTTTCATTATTTTGAGATAAACATAGATCAAATTTTTCAAATAAACTAATTCCAAAATTAGAAATTTTTTTCCAATTATTAAACGCTTTTAATGTAATTCTAGCATTAATTAAAATTAATTTAATTTTTCTTTTATGAATATTTTGAATTACATTAGGCCACACTTCAGACTCACATAAAATTAGAACTGATGGTTTCCAGTGATTTAAAAATTTTTTAATTACAAAATCTGAGTCCAATGGGAAAAATTGATGAATAGTTTTATTTAATTTAAGTTTACCAATTAATTTTCCTGAACTTAAAGTATTTGTGGTGATTAATATTTTTGAAATATTTTTATTTTTTTGAAATTTTTCAATTAATGGTATTGTACTGTTAAATTCACCAATGCTAGAAGCATGTATCCAAATTAATTTTCCTTTAGGCCTGTTTTTTAAATTAAATGCGTATCTTTCATTTACTCTCAAATAATTTTCTTTACCTTTAAAAATTCTATAAATAAATATCAATGGAGAAAAAATTAAAATTAAATTAACAACACATCGATAAATAACATTCATCAATTTTTTTTAAGTTGTTTTTCATAAAAATTTTTATAAATCTCTGATGTCTCTAGTAGTTCTTCATGAGATCCATTTGCAGCTACTGTGCCAGAATTAATTACATATATATTTTTTGAGTTCATAATTGTGGATAACCTATGAGCAATTACCAGCGTTGTTCTTTCTTTTGTTAACATATTAATTGCTTCTTGAATTTTACTCTCTGTTTCAGCATCCAAAGATGAAGTTGCTTCATCTAGTAAAATAATTTTACTTTTTTTTAACATAGCTCTAGCTATTGATAATCTTTGCTTCTCTCCTCCAGACAGTCTATATCCATTTTCGCCAATTACAGTTTCGAATTTATTTGGAAGTTTTTGTATAAATTCTAAGCTATGAGATAATTTTGCTGCATTATATATCTCTTCATCCGTAGCATCTAAATTTGCATAAAGGATATTGTTTCTGACTGTATCATCAAATAATGTTATTTCTTGATTAACGACTGATATATTTGACCTTAAGGACGATAAGCTGGATTTATATATTGATTGATTATCAATTTTAATATCCCCTGAGTCACAATTGTAAAAACGTGGAATTAGATTTAAGATAGTACTTTTCCCCGCTCCACTATGACCTACCAAAGATGTCATTACACCACCTTCCATCGATAGATTTAAATTTTTTAAAACTACAGTCTCTTCTGAATCATATTTAAATTCTACATTTTCAAAGTTAATATTACCTTTTTGTAACTCAAGTTTTGCCGATCCTCCTTTTTCATTTATTTCATTTTCTAAATCTACAATTGGAAGAACTCTTTTTGCCGCGGAAAGTCCTTGATTAATTCCCATGTTTAAAGTTGCTAAAGCTCTTACGGGTTGGTACGCTAACATCATTGCTGCTAAAAATGAAAAAAAGTTGTTTACATCTATCTCTCCTTTAGAAATTAGAATACCAGAATAAAAAATTAAACCTGCGATCATGATGCCAGTTAAAGTTTCCATAATTGGAGACGCTCTTGTTAGTATAGCTTCAAATTTTATTCCTTTATTTTTAAGATCTTCTAGAAAATTATCTGTTCTGCCAAATTCATAATTTTCTCTTTGGAAAATTTTAATAATTTTGTGATTTTTAAATAATTCTAAAATATAACTTGTAGTTGCTCCAGCACTTAAGGCAGTTTTTGTTGTGGCTTTTCCCATACGCTTTCCAAGATTTTTTGCAGCAAATGATGCTAAAGGGATCATAATTAAAGCAAAGATACTAAGTTTCCAATTTTGATAAAACATTACTCCAATTAAGCCAATTAAAGTTAATAAATCTTTAGTAAGGTTAAGTATAACATTGCTCGAAAAATTTTTTATTAACCCCACATCAAATTCTAAATTTGTTATGAATCTTCCTGAATGTTTTTTTTCAATATATTTTGTATCTGCAAGGACAAGAGATTTAAGAAGATCACATTTTATTGCTTTTTGAATTTCATGACTTACTTTAATTAATATTAATCTTGCAAAGTACAATGACATTCCTTTTGCGGAAAACGCTATAATAACCGCTATAGGAATTAAGATTAATAATGTTTGATCTTTATCAATAAATATTTTTTTAATTGCAGGATCCAATATCCATGCGATGCTTGATGTGCTTGCGGCAACAATAATCGAAAAAAATACAGATAATAAAATTTTTGGTATATGTTTTCTGGTATAATTTTTGTAAAGTCTTTCAAATATTTTATAATTTGTCATTATATTAAATTCTACCTAACAAAATTGTAATTAAAGTAATTATGCCAAAAGTATTATTGCTTTTAAATATTTGTAAACAACCATCAAAATTCAATCTATCAAGTTTTAAAATTTGAAAGTAAAAAAGATGCAAAGATAAAAATATTAATCCCATAAAATAAAATTTATTTAAATTTAAAATGAGTCCTGAAACTAAAAAACATATTATAACTAAAAAGTAGCATACGGATAAAAATAATTTAGGATTATGCTTAAATTTTATCGAAGTAGATTTTAAACCTATAACTTCGTCATCAACAATATCCTGAAATCCATATATAGTGTCGTAACCTAATGTCCAAAATATGGCGCCAAAGTAAAACACAATAATAGCAAGGCTAATGTCAGAATTAATACTGGTCCATCCCAAAACTATTCCATAGTTAAATGTAATTCCTAAAAAAAGTTGAGGCCAATATGTAAATCTTTTCATTAATGGATAGCTAAAAGCCAAAGGCATAGATGCGAGTGCTAATAAAATTGTTTTAAAGTTAAAATTAATTAAAACTAAGAAAGCTAGAAAACATAATAGCACTACATAAATTAAAGCTAATTTTACAGAAATTGATTCTGATGCCAGCGGTCTATTTTTTGTTCTTTCAACATTTTTATCGAAATCTTTATCTACAATATCATTTACTATACACCCAGCTGATCTCATTAAAACAGATCCTAAAAAAAATAAAAAAGAATAAAAAAAATATAAATTTAGATCAGATGAAAAATTGTAAGATAAACTTAAGCCCCATATACATGGCCAAAATAGTAACATGAAACCAATTGGCTTTTTTAGCCTTGTTAATTCAATGAAGATGTTTATATGAGACATATAATTTACTAAATAACAAAGATTTTTTTTTAAGCAAATTTAATCGACATGAATATTGACTACACGGTAACAGCGTTAATGTTTCCTGCCATTCCTTTGCTAAT
>Ga0187827_10004796_pt1 | contig 16337 bp, 17 predicted proteins | sample ETNtaG_39_FD_167969 | JGI IMG/M metagenome (GOLD analysis project Ga0187827, IMG submission 167969) | Marine microbial and viral communities from oxygen minimum zone, Eastern Pacific Ocean - ETNP2014_SV_150_PacBio MetaG (Illumina Assembly) | ecosystem: Environmental > Aquatic > Marine > Hypoxic...
TCCCGTACCCTATAGCCAAAAAATATAGTTAAATAATTTACACACCTTAAACATCACTAGACGCGCTACTCATATCAGAAAAGTAGGTTCTAGTATCTTTGATGTGAGAGTTCAAGTCTCTCCTCCCGTACCCTATAGCCAAAAAATATAGTTAAATAATTTACACACCTTAAACATCACTAGACGCGCTACTCATATCAGAAAAGTAGGTTCCAGTATCTTTGATGTGAGAGTTCAAGTCTCTCCTCCCGTACCCTATAGCCAAAAAATAAATTATTTACTAAATTTCGCTAAATCCACATTTAATACCACGTTAAAGCGTTTTATATTTTCATAATCCGCTCATAATCTAACCTGTTCAAATCAGCTGTACTTATATCTGAACACTTAGCTGACAAAACTCTTCTAGAATTAGTTTATCTCGACTAGTTTGCAAAAAAATGAAGTGATAAGGTGCGCGCATAATTATTAACAATAAGATTGCAGATAAAGTGAGGAAATAAGGCATGGCTTTTTTTGATTTAACAGATTTTGATAACCATGAACAAGTTGTTTTTTGTAGCGATGAAAAATCAGGGCTTAAAGCTATTATTGCCGTTCATAATACTCAACTAGGTCCCGCTGTGGGTGGTTGCAGAATGTGGGATTATGCCAGTGATGAGGAAGCACTAATTGATGCACTACGTCTATCAAAGGGTATGACATATAAAAATGCCATGGCAGGTCTAAAAATGGGTGGCGGTAAATCAGTTATTATTGGGGATGCTAAAACCCTAAAATCCCCAGCATTATTTAAGGCTTTTGGTGATGCATTAAATGGCTTAAACGGACGTTACTTAAGCGCCGAAGATGTTAATATCACCACAGCTGATATAGCTATTGCTAATAGCGTAACGCCATTTGTCACTGGCACAGAAGGTAAAAGTGGCAACCCTGGTCCATTTACAGCCTTAGGGACGTTTTTAGGCATAAAAGCCAGTGTAAAGCACAAACTTAACTTAGATGACTTAACTGGCCTTAAAATTGCCGTACAGGGATTAGGAAGTGTAGGTTATGGTTTATGTGAACACTTACATAAAGCAGGTGCGACATTAATTGTTAGCGACATTAATCAAGCGGCATTAAATAAAGCAACCACAGAGCTTGGAGCTACGGTAGTTTCCTTAGATGAAATTTATGACCAAGACGTTGACGTCTACGCCCCTTGCGCTCTTGGTGCTAGCATTAACGATGAAACGATTAAACGTTTAAAGGCAACAATAGTTGCTGGCTGTGCTAATAATCAACTTGCTGAGCCCAGACATGATCAAGCATTGCTCGATGCAGGGATTTTATATGCTCCTGACTATGTTATCAATGCAGGAGGTATTATAAATGTTTCGTTTGAAGAGGATTATAGTGTCGAGCGTTCAACAAGAAAAGTTGAAAAAATTTATCACACCTTATTAGATGTATATGCTAAGGCTGATAAGCAAAATAAACCAACGGGAATTATTGCGGATGAGATGGCGCGTGAAATCATTAAAAATGGTGGAAAATAATTTGTTATAACAGGTAAGAGTAACAGTTGATTATCTCCTGAATGTATATTTAAGGAGATAATCATTAAGAGTAATACTATTATTGCTTACTCCATAGGTTCTCTTGCTGGTAGATGTTATATAAATCTTCTGCACGGTTTATAAGCACACTAGCAAACTCTTCTTGCGCCTTATCGCCAACTTTTAATATATTGTCAGCTTGTAACTGCCACTTTAAGGAAAAATGACGAACAGCTTCACGCGCATTAGTTGCTGATTCAAATGCATTATAATCACTAGGAAGATCACCACCAATTACCCAATAAAAGCTGCCATCAAGCGCTTTAAGCTTCCATATAGCCAGTAAAGGCACTAAGTAACGACTTTCTTCTACAGCAACACTGTCTGTGACTATTCCTTGCTCGGCAAGATACTTAGTGGCTAGTTGGTATTGTTCTCTAACCCATTGCTGTTGTTGTTCGGTTGTCATTGATTGTTCTTGTGTCATAGTAACCTCTTTATTAGTGACAACGATTAAATGTATACGGGATCATTCAATTAACTGATATTGTTCTCGAAGTATTTTTACAATGTCAGCTTTAGGATGATCACTGAGTACTATTTTTTCACCGGTAATTTTTTCAGCAATATCTCTATACGTTTTTGATACATCCATCAAAACTTCTAGTGGTAGTTCATTGTCACGAGCTAATGCTTCGCGCTCAGCCATGCGATCTTTATTAAGTAAAATGTCCGCATCAGGAAAATGACTTAGTAGCAATTGGCGGAAACCTTCCTTTGAGTTTTCAACTATTTTGCCAGCAAGGTATTGTTCACCATCCCAAATACGTGATGAATCTGGTGTGCCTACTTCATCCATATAGATGAGTTTATCATTACCGGCTTTATCTTTTACGTAACCAAATTCAAACTTGGTATCCACAAATATTTGCTCTAGTTTACTTAACGCATTTGAGATCACATCAAAGCCATCTGTTAGCAATTTTTCATAAAGGCCAATATCATCAAGCGATTTAAAATTAAACGCAGCAAAGTTATCTTCAATGTTTTTACGGGTAATATTTACATCATCTACCGCAGGAACACCGGGAATGCCCTCTAAAATGCCTTTAGTCGATGGCGTTTGTAATAGCTCAGGTAGTTTGGTATCTTTTTCTAAGCCTTCAGGTAATTCAATACCACAAAATTTTCGCTCACCTTTAGCGTAGCTTCGCCACATTGAACCGGTAATATATTGACGGCAAATGGCTTCAATCATCACAGGTCTAGCTTTTTGAACAATCCAAACAAACGGGTGTGGAATATCTAAAATATGACTATCTGCAAGCCCTTGCTCTTTAAACAACTTAAACCAATGATTAGAAATAGTGTTAAGCGCTGCACCTTTTCCCGGCACCCCTTTCATTCCGCCCTCACCTTGCCAAATACAATCAAAAGCGGAAATACGATCACTAATCACCATAATAGCTAGCGGCGTATCACTTGGCACATTATAGTTTTTTTCTTCAATAAGGCGTTTACTATCGGCTGCAGTTAACCAATAAACAGAACGAACTTTACCACTATGTACAGGCCTGTCGGTACGAATAGGAAGATCATTATTAACGGCTAAAACTTTATCTGCTAAATTCATGAGTTACCCTTATGTTGGCAATTAACAATTTGTAGTTCTTTTTTATACAATCAAATGAATGAATACAGCCCTAAGTTGAGCAATTCATTATTTTATTGGTATTACTTTTTCTTTTTTAATGAATCTTGCTTTAAATTCATTAAAAAAGAAAAAGGACGCCTAAGCGTCCTTTTCTAAATCACAGTTCAATTCTTAAGCAGCTAAAGAAGCTTGCGCTTTTTCAACTAAGAATGTAAATGCTACTTTGTCGTATACGGCAATGTCAGCTAGGATCTTACGATCGATTTCAATAGAAGCCTTTTTAAGGCCATTAATGAAACGGCTGTAAGATAAACCATTTTGACGAGCTGCTGCGTTAATACGAGCAATCCAAAGTTGACGGAATTGACGTTTACGTTGACGACGGTCACGGTAAGCGTATTGGCCAGCTTTAGTTACAGCTTGAAAAGCAACGCGATAAACGCGACTACGAGCACCGTAGTAACCTTTAGCTTGCTTTAGAACCTTTTTATGACGTGCACGAGCTTGTACACCACGTTTTACTCTTGCCATTTTCTATCTCTCCTATTAACCGTGACGTAAAAGTTTTTTAACTGATGCAATATCAGAAGCAGCGATCATGCACTTAGCACGTAAATGACGCTTAACTTTAGTACGACGCTTAGTCAAGATATGACGAAGGCCAGCTTGTTTGAACTTATAGCCAGAAGCTGTTTTTTTAAAGCGCTTTGCAGCACCTTTATTGGTTTTCATTTTAGGCATTTTAAATAACTCTCAAATTTATATCCATAATATGGATATATGCCAAATATTAAGTAGCGAGGGCGAAATTAATTTAACACCTAAAGTGAAAATCAATTTACTTGCAAGCCTGTACTACCAGCGTAAAGATAAAATTGGTGAATTAATCTAACTATGAATAATTAAATTAATTACTTGTCAAACCAAAGATTATCTATTTTTAGGGGCTAAGACCATCACCATTTGACGTCCTTCCGCGCGACGCGGGAAAAACTCAACTACGGTTAACTCTTCTAAGTCGTTTTTAACACGAGTTAGTAGCTCTAAACCAAGTTCTTGGTGGGCCATCTCACGACCACGGAAACGTAATGTAACCTTGACCTTGTCGCCGCCTTCTACGAAGCGTTTCAGGTTACGCAATTTAACCTGATAATCACCTTCATCTGTACCAGGACGGAATTTTATTTCCTTCACCTGTATTTGTTTCTGCTTTTTACGTTGTTCTTTTTGCTCTTTAGATTTTTCATAAAGAAACTTGCCGTAATCCATAACTCGACAAACAGGAGGTTTAGCAGTTGGGCTTATTTCAACAAGGTCAACACCGGCTTCATCAGCTTGGTCGAATGCTTCATTTAACGAGACAATGCCGCCTGGCTCTCCATCAAACTTTATTAAACGAATTTCGTTACCCGCAATACCTGTGATTAACTCATTTAAACGATGTGCTGGCTCTTTTTGCCCGCCTCGTTGTCCACCTTTGATAGCCATGTTCCTCCTACAGAAACCTTTTTTATTAACTTATAAATTGATCTTTCTTCCGACTTTTTCGTCAAAAGTGCTCATTGACGTTCGTCAACTCCGCGCTTTCCCCTAAAATTCGAAAAAAATCTCTGCTTTCTAAGTGATAAAACATTAAATCACCTAAAAGATTAATTGCTTCAAGTTAGCTCATATTTATTAACTCGCCACCCGAAACTTTTTTTATTGTCTTGTTTTAACTTCTTCGTTTAACTTAGCGATAAAGTCATCAACAGACATTTTTCCTAAATCTTCACCACTTCGAGTTCTCACGGCAATTTCGCCAGATTCCATTTCTTTGTCACCGACAACTAAAAGGTAAGGAACTCTCTTTAAAGTGTGCTCGCGGATTTTAAAGCCTATTTTCTCATTTCTCAAGTCTAGTTTTGCTCTAAAGCCATTTTCTTTGAGTTTTTTTACAACTTTTTCACAATATTCGCCTTGTTTATCGGTAATATTCATAATTGTTGCTTGAATTGGCGATAACCAGGTTGGGAATTTCCCCGAATACTCTTCAATTAAAATACCAATAAAGCGTTCTAATGAACCTAATATTGCACGATGAATCATGACAGGTTCATGGCGTTCACCATCTTCACCGATATAACTTGCCCCAAGTCGACCTGGCATAGAGAAATCTAATTGAATGGTACCACACTGCCAAGCTCGACCTAAACAATCGTGTAATGTAAATTCAATTTTAGGACCGTAAAACGCCCCTTCTCCTGGCTGATACTCAAACTCGATGCCATTATTTTCTAACGCTTTTGCTAAAGCCAGTTCAGCTTTATCCCAAATTTCCTCTGAACCAACTCTTTTTTCAGGTCGGGTAGATAACTTGATATCAATATCTTCAAAGCCAAATGTTTTGTAGGTATCAAATACCATATTAATACAGGCAGCCACTTCTTGCTGTATTTGCTCGTCGGTACAAAATACATGAGCGTCATCTTGTGTAAAAGAACGTACACGCATCAATCCGTGTAAAGATCCTGATGGTTCATTTCTGTGTACTAAACCAAACTCAGCCATACGGTATGGTAAATCGCGGTACGACTTTAAACCCTGATTGAAGATTTGTAAGTGACCTGGGCAATTCATTGGTTTAACAGCGTAGGTACGTTTTTCTGACTCAGTAGAAAAAATCATATCGCCATATTTATCCCAATGGCCTGATTTTTCCCACATACCTACATCAAGAATTAAGGGTGCTCGCACTTCTTCATAATCAAACTTAATCAATTGCTCACGCATATAATCTTCAAGCGTTTTATAGATAGTCCAGCCATCACTGTGCCAAAACACCATACCCGGTGCTTCTTCTTGCCAATGAAATAAATCTAATGTTTTGCCTATTTTACGGTGATCACGTTTTTCTGCTTCGGCAAGACGTTGAATATAGGCTTTAAGCTGCTTTTTATCAGCCCATGCCGTGCCATATACACGCTGTAGCATTTTATTATCACTATCGCCGCGCCAGTATGCACCGGCAAGTTTCATTAACTTAAAGTGATGACAATGACGCATGCTTGGTACGTGAGGACCACGACACATGTCAATGTATTCTTCATGATGATATAAGGCAGGTGTATCATCTTGAGGGATATTTTCATCTAAAATCTCAAGTTTATAAGTTTCACCGCGCGCTTCAAAGGTATCACGTGCTACTTGCCATGAACCGACTTTTTTCACCACTTGATAATTAGTACGCACAAGCTCTGTCATACGTTTTTCAAGTTTAGCTAAATCCCCCTCAGTGATGGTGTGCTCTAAATCGACGTCATAATAAAACCCATTGTCGATAGTAGGACCTATAGCCATTTTAGTATCAGGCCATAATTGCTTGATAGCATGACCTAATAAATGTGCGCAAGAGTGACGAATGATCTCTAATCCTTCATCATCTTTATTAGTAATTAGTTGTAAACTAGCATCAGTGTCAATTAATTCACAGGCATCAACTAAATCACCATTGATGCGACCAGCAATGGTTGCTTTGGCGAGACCAGGGCCAATATCAGCAGCTACATCCATAACCGATACAGCATTGTCAAAAGCGCGAGTTGAACCATCAGGGAGCGTTATTACAGGCATGAAATTTTCCTTATCAGTGGTGGCACATACCAAGTGTCACTTGAGATTTACGTATGTTAGATAAAACAAAAAGAGCTACGTAGCTCTTTTAGGTATGTTTTGCGTTAATTAGCCGTAATTGTAAAAGCCTTGTTATTGATACACAAGTATTATTCATCAATTATCTGCAAGAATTGATAATGCAATAGCTTCTGCCACTTTAATACCATCAATACCCGCGGATAAAATACCACCTGCATATCCAGCTCCCTCACCTGCTGGGTATAAGCCTTTAGCATTCAAGCTTTGCATCGTTTGTCTATCACGAGTTATTTGAATAGGTGATGAAGTACGAGTTTCAACAGCAGTCAAAGTAGCTTCTTCCATAGAAAACCCTTTAATTTTTCTATCAAACGCGGGTAAGGCTTCCCTGAGTGCTTCCACGGCATAATCAGGTAAAGCTTCACTTAAATCACAGTATTTAACACCCGGTTTATAAGAAGGAATAACCTTGCCATGATCTCCTGTTTTTCTTCCTGCAAGAAAATCACCTACCAGCTGAACAGGTGCATCATAACTCTCCCCCCCTAAGCGAAAAGCTTGCTCTTCTAAGCGGCGTTGAAACTCAATACCCGCTAGCACTGAATCATCCTTTGCAGCAAACTTTCCTTGCGTGTAATCTTTTGGCTCAATACCAACTACAATGGCACTATTGGCATTTTGCTCTTTACGTGAATATTGACTCATACCATTGGTAACAACACGTCCTTCTTCAGAAGCAGCCGCAACGACAGTGCCGCCAGGGCACATACAAAAACTGTAAACACTTCGGTCATTTTTAGCATGGTGAACTAATTTATAATCTGCGGCACCTAAAATCTTGTTGCCTGCATTTTTACCAAAACGGGCCTCATCAATAACGGATTGTTCATGCTCAATTCTAAATCCCACAGAAAAAGATTTCGCTTTAATATAGACACCTTCATTGTGTAACATTTTAAATGTGTCACGAGCACTATGACCAATAGCTAAAGCAATATGGTTGGTTTCAATGTAATCTCCATTTGCTAATGTTAAGCCTGTCACTTGCTTGGCGGTATAATCAGCTAATGTCTCTTCATCAAAAGCGACAGATTTATCATCTGTAAAATGAATCTGTGCAACTTTTTGCTCAAAACGCACTTCACCACCCAATTCAATAATTTTAGCGCGCATGGTTTCAACCATCATGATCAGCCTAAATGTACCAATGTGAGGTTTGCTGATATATAAAATTTCTTCAGGGGCGCCTGCTGCAACAAATTCATTTAACACCTTGCGGCTATAATGTTTTGGATCTTTGACTTGACTGTATAATTTGCCATCAGAAAAAGTCCCTGCGCCACCTTCTCCAAATTGCACATTTGACTCGGTATTCAGAATTTTCTTACGCCAAAAGCCAAAAGTATCTTTAGTACGTTTTTTAACTTCTTTACCGCGCTCGACAATGATGGGGTTAAAGCCCATTTGTGCTAACACCAACCCTGTAAACAAACCACAAGGTCCCATACCAATAACTACAGGCCTTTTATTTAACTTTTGAGGTGCTTGACCAACAAATTTGTATTCCATGTCAGGTGTTGGCTTTACCTGTGGGTCTTCGCTAAATACCGCTAATAGCTGTTCATCTTTAGTGGTATTAATATCTAAGGTATAAATGAGCAGTATTTTGTTTTTTTTTCTAGCATCATATCCACGTTTAAAAATTGTAAAGTCGATTAACTCATCCTTTGTTATCGCCAATTTTTCAAGAATTGCTTGCTCGATGGCCTCGGCTTGATGATCTAAAGGTAATTTAATCTCGGTTAAACGCAGCATGGCTTAAAGTCCAAATAAAGATGAAGGTAGATAAAACACTATTTTACTCGATATTCGATACTCTTTTAAACAAGAGATTGAATTTAATTGAGAAAAGGAGCATAAAGCGAATTAGTTAAAAATGACTATACTAACCTTATGTTTTGAGAAAGTTCACAAGCGTAGGTGATAACGATGTGGCATTATATAGAACAAGCCATTAGTACTGAAACAGGTACGCCTTTTAAAATAGTAGAAAAAACACCTTTATCTGCAGGCCTTTCTAGTGGCAACCCCGTTGATGTAAATGACCAACCACTTAATTTTTCATTTAAAGTGTCAGACGGTAACCGAAAATTTTTTGTTAAGTTAAACAGTAAAGAAAACTTAATAAACTTTCAAGCAGAAGCATATTCTCTAAAGCAATTAAAACAACTCTCAAATATCGCTTGTCCTGATGTGACCACAATAGGTGTTAGTTTAGATAAAAGCTTTCTTGTTCTCGACTATATTGCCTTTAGCAAGGCAAAACCGGTACTCTGGTATCAACTTGGTCAGCAATTAGCTCAAATGCACCAAGAAACTACCCATGGCCAGTTTGGCTGGCAACACGACAATTTTGTTGGCAATACCATTCAGCCAAATCACTGGAGCAGTAATTGGTCCACTTTTTTCTCTGAGCAACGTATTGCTTGGCAACTACAACTACTTGCTGAAAAATCTATTTTGTTAGGCAATATCGATTTCATTGCACAAGTTTGTCACGATGCTTTACTACATCATTATGTCACCCCTTCACTAGTCCACGGTGACTTATGGCAAGGTAATACAGGCTTCACTTTTGAACAGGGGGTTATTTTTGATCCTGCTTGTTACTACGGCGATCGAGAAGTTGACATCGCCATGACTGAACTTTTTGGGCAATTTCCTAAAGACTTTTATCATGGTTATCAAGCTGAGTACCCGCTAGATGAAGGTTATGATCAACGTAAATTAGTGTATAACCTTTATCATGTACTAAATCATGCCAATATTTTTGGCGGAATCTACATAGAGCAAGCTAAATCAATGCTTTCACGAATTATTGCCATGAAAATTCACTGATCTAGATTAATAAAACGCTTAAAAAAAGCACATCTAGTGGCAGTCTACAATCACATTGCCATACTAAAAGATAGAATTAAACTTATATTAAAGGTGTTGTGTATGTCTAAAGAGCTAAGGGAAAAACGTATTGAATGCCCACATTGCGGTCACCACTTGAGGGTGACTATTGACTCCTCAGCTGGGGATCAAAATTATTACGATGAATGTCCAAACTGTTGTCGAGAAATTCATTTCAACTTACACATTGATGAATACCAGCAAAAAGTTCAACTAGCTATAGACAGTGACGACGAACAAATTTTTTAACGCTTGCTTGCATACTCCATCTTCAATATGATGAGGTAAACCTGAAAACTACTCTTTAAGTGTTACACCTGTTATTTAATGAACTTTACCTCTTTTTTTGCTCATACTAAAAGCTTAATCAAGCTCGCTTACCCGATTTTAATTGCACAGTTAATTCAAAACTTAATGGGCTTTGTCGATATTGTCATGGCGGGTCACGTTAGTGCGACTGACATGGCGGCTGTTGCTGTAGCAAACAGTATTTGGCTCCCCCTTATTTTAACGGTTTATGGGCTGATTATGGCACTGTCGGCAATTGTCTCCCAATTGGCTGGTGCTAATCAGCATTCTAAAATTAGTGAACAAACTTACCAAACCGCATGGATTGCCTTGACTTTAGGCATAGCACTTATAGGGCTTTACTATTTACTAACGCCTGTGATTGCCCCTTATGTTCAATTAGAAGGTAATCTAAAGCCCTTATTATTTGATTATTTACGCTATATTGTTTGGGGCGCACCGGGGTTTTGTCTTTACTTGGTATTAAGAAATTATTCAGAAGGGTTGTCCTATACCAAGCCAACCATGATAATTAGTATTATTGGTTTACTGATAAATATTCCTGCTAATTATATTTTTATTTATGGGGAGTTTGGTGCGCCTGCATTAGGTGGCGCTGGCTGCGGAGTAGCAACAGCCATGGTATATTGGTCTATGTTTATTAGCATGCTTGTCTATACTATTAGCTCAAAAGTACTACAGCAAGCTTCTCTTTTTGATACTTTCTACTGGCCTAATTGGCTTAAAATCAAGCGTATACTCGCTTTAGGTATTCCAATTGCTTTATCATTATTATTTGAAGTAAGCCTTTTTGCGATTGTGGCAATTATATTAGTACCATTTGGCTCAGAGGTAGTTGCCAGTCATCAAATAGCCCTTAACTTTAGCGGCTTAATATTTATGATACCACTAAGTTTAGCTATGGCAACGACTATTAAAGTTGGCCACGCTGTTGGTCAAAATAAGCATCATCAAGCAAAAGATTACACTAACCACGCAATAATATTTGGCTTATTACTTGCTATTTTTACCGCGCTGATCACGGTGCTTTTTAGAGTGCCTATTGTCAGCATTTATACTAATGAAGCACCGGTAATAGCACTTGCTGCTAACATTATGTTACTCGCTACCTTGTATCAATTTTCAGATACTGTACAAGTAGTTTCAGCTGGTGCTTTACGCGGCTATAAAGATACTAAATCTATTTTATATATTACCTTTGTTTCTTATTGGTTAATTGGTTTAACCGTGGGGGTAATTTTAGGAATAACAGATTGGGTTGTACCAAAGATGGGGCCCTATGGTTTTTGGATTGGTTTTATTACTGGCCTAACCGTTGCAGCCATACTTCTGGCTTTGCGCTTAAAAGTCGTTCAACGACGACTTACGACGGTACGTTAACTGCCTTAAAATTAGCCAGTCACGTTAAATATTAGCTCATTTGCCACTTATTTAACTTTATTTAACTAAAAGCACTTGCAAGCAACAAACTTGGCGGCTAACATAGCGCCCCGTTGAGTCATTCAACAGCTTTCAATTTATACGTCCGTAGCTCAGTTGGTTAGAGCGCTACCTTGACATGGTAGAGGTCGGTGATTCAAATTCACTCGGACGTACCATCTTATACAATACAAACTATTTTCTATACTATCAATTTACTTTAAGGCAAGTATAATTTACCCGTATTTATTCTTCACGCGATAACAGAGCCTACATAATGAGCTATATCCCTCTAGATCTACTAAAAAATGCTTGGATTTTCAAACATAAAAGTCTTCCCATCGCTGAAATTGATTTATTAAAAATCAAGCCCATGTCAAAAGATCGCGCCAATATCTTATGGGACACTTTTATTAGTCGCCAGGTTGATCATCCTGACTTTTTTAAAAAAGGTGACTGGCCTTTTGATAAAAGTTACTGGCTTGAGCAAGGCAAGTGGGAAAATATTTGGGACAGTAACGAGCAAGAGTTACCTGAGTTAATCAGTAAACATATGGCTTGGGATACTAATACCGTCATCTATTATTGCGTCCATAGAGATAACGTCATTGAAACCACTTGGGCAGTATTTACACGTTGTTGGAAAAACTTTCTTTTTATGGATGATGGCCCCATCCTTATCGGTAAAAAACGTCAACAAACCGTACAATTTACCAGTAATGGTTACTTCAAAATTGGCAATAAACCTAAGTAATAAACTTAAGCAATGAACATTAAGAAGAGCTTACATACTCGCAACAAGCATCGTCAGGGTTATGAATTTACTCAATTGGCTAAGGTTTATCCTGAGTTAGCAAAGTTCATTATTGATAATAAGCACAATCAACAGCCAACCATAGATTTTGCTAACAGTAATGCGGTAAAAGCACTAAATGCATCCTTACTTAAAAAGCATTATCAAATACAACATTGGGATTTCCCAACAGGCTACTTATGCCCTGCCATACCTGGTAGGGTTGACTATATACACTACCTTGCCGATTTGTTAACAGAGTCTGACATTCATAGTGATACTAAAGTATCTATATTAGACATTGGCACCGGAGCTAGCTGTATTTATCCCATATTAGGGGCTCGTGAATATAATTGGCACTTTGTGGCTTCCGATATTGATCCTATGTCGATAAAAGCGGCCACGGCAAACATAAAAGCGAATACGAATATTGCTAAGCACATTGAGTGCCGATTACAAAGTGATAGTAAAAGTATCTTTAGCAATATTATCAAAAAAGACGAGTTTTATCATTTAACTTTATGCAATCCCCCTTTTCACAAATCTTTAGCTGATGCTAGAGCTGGCACGGTTCGAAAATGGCAAAACTTACAGAAAACAGGCCAACCTACCCATAAAAATTCGCTAAATTTTGGCGGCCAAAAAGCTGAACTTTGGTGTCAAGGTGGCGAGTTGGCGTTTATTAGGCAAATGTTCAAAGAAAGTAAAGTATACCGTGATCAAGTCTTATGGTTTACTTGCTTAGTGTCAAAAAAAGATCATATCGCTAAGCTTAAACTCAGCTTGAAAAAAGCCAACGTTACTCATGTAAAAGTAGTCAATATGGCTCAAGGTCAAAAGGTAAGTCGATTTATCGCATGGAGCTTCTCCCAATTGTAAGCTTCTTTTTATCTTTTTCAAAATATAGAATATTTCCAAAAAGCAAAGTATTATTAAAGCTAGGGCTTAAACTGTACTACTAACATGCGCAATGTATAAATCTATAGGTACTATCTTACTTTTGTGTTTATTTGATAAGCATTGTTTGGCTTTTCAAAACAAGGTGACTCTAGTAACCGAGCATTTGCCACCATATCAAATAGTCGATAACAACACTTTCTCTGTAACAGGGTTTGCTACCGAGATGGTTCTAGAAGTTGTAGAAAGATCAGCTATTGAGTATGACTTACAGGCTTATCCATGGGTGAGAACATATAATTTAGCCCTGAAAAAAAGTAATCACTGTATATTTTCTCTTGCCCGGCTACCCAGTAGAGAAAAGCTATTTACTTGGATTGGCCGTATTACAGAAAAAAATAATACTGTCATTTGGTCATTAAAAAGCAATAACAATGCTAAACAAATTAAAAAGATAGAAGATTTGAAGCATTATGTTACTGCAGTAACTAGAAATGATGCTAGCCATACAGGTATGTTAAATCTGAACTTAATAGAAAATAAAAACCTGTATGTGTTACATCACACGCAATCATTGATTAAATTACTGGTTGAACGCCCAGAAATAGATTTTATCGTCGCTGATGATATAACCATACCTTATCGAGCCAAACTAGCGGGTATTTCTATGGATTTATTAAAGCGTGTTATTGAACTAAAGAACTTACCTCTTAACTTTTACCTTGCTTGTAATATAAAATCAGACAAAGTGATTATTGAAAAGCTGACTAAAAGTTTAGCCGATATCCATCAAGATGGTACTTATCAAAAAATTCTCACTAAATGGATTGATGAAATGCCTTATTTACTTCACTAAATCACTACCGCTATTAACTTAATGTACTATTTCCTAACATGCTCTCAGGCATAAGCACAGCAATGACTTGTCCTTTCACACAAACGACATCATTTGCCAACAAGGTAATATCAACCACTATTTTACGATTTTTTACTTCACTAAAACGCCCAATAAGCACTAATTCAACACCTTGAGGCGTTGGCGCTAAATAGCGAATATTTAATGCGCCAGTAACAAAACGTAAAACAGGTAAACTGCCCATTTCTCGCCCTTGTGAAAGATAAGCCATAGCCGAGGCACTACCCGTACCATGACAGTCAATTAAAGAAGCAAGCATACCGCCGTATACAAAGCCAGGAATGGCGGTGTAAACATCACTGGGGGTATAGCGAGCAATAGTGGTGTTTTTTAGTGGGGTATGCTCATCAAAATGCTGCCAATAACTTTTTAGCTGATGACCATGTTCATTATTGTTACCGCATCCGTAACAATGACTTAACTCATCGGGATAACAATCTTGAAAAGCCTGTTTATTCATAATAAATCCTACTTATCGAGTAATAATAATTAATCGCTTGTACATCATCAATCACCGTGTTGCCATTAACTAAATCTCTTGCTGTGACTAAAGTACTAAACGATAGTAATATCAAAATCAGGCATCGCCTGAATCACCTTTTTAACCGTACAAGTATTTGCCGCAGCAAGCATGGCCTTTTCATATTTTTTGGGGAAGTCATTAGGTAGGGTTACTGTTAATGTGATCTTTTTCTTATAGGGATCACCTTTTGAAACATTCTCGTTATTTTGCACAACCTTCAAACCATCGGTGTTTATATCCCGTTGTTGACAAAATTTTCTCATATAAAACGTAGCACATAACGGCATACTCGCAAGAAAATAATCAAATGGCTCCGGAAGCTCAGCTTTGCCACCTGCGGCAACACTTTGATCACTGATTATGCTATGTTCACCAAAATTGGCTTGCAACTGCTGTCCTTCCAGTAACTTCACCTCTATTTTCATGCTCTACTCCAAATACTGTCTGTCAAAAATCTGATTAACACACAATACATTAGCACCAGCTAATATTCAACTTACCTGACTAGGTAAAGCAATAAACCAATTTAAATTTTAAAGTAAAAAATGGTTGAAAAGTACACTGCACAGGTGTACTGTATACTTATACAGTGTATCTATTTATTTGACTACAATAAAAGGTGAACAATCATGCTTAACACAAAAGCTAACAATATCAATACGATAAAAAATATCGGAGATGATTTTCACAGTAAAGAAAATTGGTTACAGCAGGCACAGGTTCATAATAGCTCAGAATTATCAAACCAATATGCTTATATTTGCCAGCAGCACAAACAAGATAAGAAATGGGTATTATTTATTAATCCTGAAGAGAGTTCTATTGAACAATTAGCGAAAACACATGGTATTGATGTATCAAAAATCCTGATGGTGAATTATAAAAATCAAACAAAAACACGTAATAAAATAGCCTTAACGCAAATAACAACGGTATTAAGTAAAGGCAATTGCTCTGCTGTTATTTTATCTAATGCAGAATTCACTCATAAAGAAGTTAAGCAATTAGCCCAGGCGGCTAATTTCGGTAGAACGCAATGTGTAGTGATAAAAAAGCAATTACTGCATTAATGATGTGTATAAAGTGATAGGTACTCAGTAAGAACCCCTGTACCTATCTTTACTAAGCATAACTAAAGGTTAATCTCTAAAAGCTACAGATTACTTTTAATCCATTGATTAACATTACGCTCTAGCACCACCATAGGCACTGCGCCCCCCAACAACACAACATCGTGAAAGGCACTTAAATCAAATTTATCACCTAGTTCAGTTTTAGCCTGTTCGCGTAAAGCTAATATTTTAAGCATGCCTAACTTATAACCTAATGCTTGACCTGGCCAAGTTATATAACGCTCTATTTCAGCAACAACATCTGACTCTGCAGTGCCCGTTATTTCGCTCATATAAGTAATAGATTGTTCTCTAGTCCAACGTTTATAGTGCATACCCGTATCAACAACTAAACGAACAGCGCGAAATAATTCTGCTTGTAAACGGCCTAAATCACTAAAGGGGTCATTATCATAAAGGCCAAGTTCTTGAGCAACCTTCTCAGCATAAAGTGCCCACCCTTCAACATAGGCATTATACGGTGCGATTCTACGTAAAAAAGGCAATGATGCCTGATCCATATTTAAAGCCACCTGCCAGTGATGACCAGGATTTGCTTCATGGTAGGTTAATGTTTTTAAA
>Ga0187827_10004800_pt1 | contig 16333 bp, 14 predicted proteins | sample ETNtaG_39_FD_167969 | JGI IMG/M metagenome (GOLD analysis project Ga0187827, IMG submission 167969) | Marine microbial and viral communities from oxygen minimum zone, Eastern Pacific Ocean - ETNP2014_SV_150_PacBio MetaG (Illumina Assembly) | ecosystem: Environmental > Aquatic > Marine > Hypoxic...
ACCTTCAGTTGGTATCCTGGGATTTCAACCAAATGTGTACTATGATATTGGTGATTGTCTTGACAAGAAACTCAAAGCAATAGCCTGTTATGAAACAGAAGCTCGTCCTTTCCCGAATCCTCGTTCTCCAGAGGGTATTAAGGCCTTGGCTATGAAGCGAGGTATGGAATGTGGCCTGGAGTATGCAGAGAGCTTCATGTTGGCAAGAGAAAGATTTAGCAAATGAATACTATCGCAGGAGTTATACAGGCGCGCATGGGCTCTAACAGATTGCCCGGAAAAAGCATGACAAAGGTTTATAAGGGGTATAGCTTGCTGGAGATGGTGATACTAAGGACTATGAAAGCCAAAAAGCTGGATATGATTATTCTTGCTACTAGTGAGGATAACAACTGCGATCCTTTGGTAGAATTGGCAGACCGTTTGGGTATATTAACTGTGCGAGGTAGCGAGAGAGATGTCCTTTCTCGTTTCGTAGAGGCTATTGAGCAATATAATCCTGGTATAGTGGTAAGGGTATGTGCTGATAATCCATTGATTGATTCCGGAGAGATTGACAAACTAGTAAAATTTTTTCAAGAAGGCCAATACGATTATGCAGCTAATAATACGCCTGATTGTGGTTTGCCTGATGGCCTTGGTTGTGAAATCCTGCATTCAGACACAATAATAAATCTTACAGCTAAGGAGCTTGACATCGGTTATCTGGAACATGTTACCAGCTATATAACCTCAAACCCGGATCAATACTCAATCGGGTGGCTTAAGGCAGAGCCGGAACTATGGCTGCCGGAATTAAAATTAGATATAGATACAAAGTCTGACTTAAAAAAGATGCAAAAGGTTTGCTCCTCATTGCCAGAGAAAAATGCACCTTATTGGACACCCCATGAAATTGTTGTGAATGCAAAGACTACAGTTAGTGTATGATAGTTACCATCCAACAACCCGAACACCTCCCCTGGATTGGTTTTTTTAATAAAATGGTACAGTGTGATCTTTTTGTCTATCTTGATAATGTACAGTTTAAGAAAAGATATTTTGAAAATCGCAACAAAATAAAGACAGAGAATGGTATCAAATGGATTACGGTGCCTATATATAGCAAGGGTAAATATACTCAAAACATAAATGAAGTCATTGTTAATAACGAGCTTAACTGGAAGAAGAAATATACAGGCTTATTAGAATATGCGTATAAAAAATCCAACTATTGGACCGATATAAAAAATATAGTTTTTCCCTGTCTCGATGTAAATACGGAAAAATTGATTGATCTGGACCTGGCACTTGTTGAACGGTGCCGAAGCTATTTACAAATTGAAACTCCTACTCTCTTAGCTTCTTCTCTGGATGTAGACCAATTCTCAGGAAATGACTTGATTCTTGAAATATGTTCAAAAACCGGGGCAGATATTTATATAAGTGGTCCTGATGGAAGGACTTACCTGAAACTAGACGAGTTTGAACGTGAGGGTATAAAAGTCGTGTATCATGATTTTATACACCCAGATTATCCGCAGAAATACGGAGTGTTTGAGTCTCACCTCTCTATTATAGACCTTATAGCCAATATGGGGCCTGATAGCAGCCGTATTGTTAAGGAATGTTGTAAAATAGGTTTAAGAGGAATAGTGCATGACTGAAATAATTAATAGGTATGCTAACTGGCCTGATTGGCCTGAAGGTAGGACCGCCGTAATAGCAGAGGTAGGAATTAATCATGGTGGAGATGAAGACCTTGCCTGGGAAATGATTAAATCGGCCCATTTAAATGGAGCAGATTTTGTAAAGTTACAGTCATTTGTAACGGAGGAGTTTTTCCATCCTTCACTTTCATACTTCGACAGTACCAAGTCAATGGAGCTTTCTGTTGATTCTCAAAGAGATCTTTTCAGAAAGGCAAAGTCAGAGGGAATCAAACTGATAACTACTCCGTTTGATTTTACTTCTGTTGATATGGTGAGAGAATTTGATCTTCCAGCCTACAAAATTGCTTCTATGGATAATGACAATGTTCCTTTGATGCGTTATATTGCAGAAGAGAAAAAACCTGTCATGGTATCTACCGGAATGGCACATATGGAGGAGATACAAAAAGTTGTAGATGTTTTTACAGAAGCGGGAAACGAAAAGCTGGTTTTATTGCATTGTGTATCGGATTATCCAACAAAGCCGGTAGATGTGAATCTATCCATGATGCAGTTGTATATGGAAACCTTTAATTGCCCAACAGGTTTATCAGACCATTCATTGGGCATCGCAAGTGCGCTAGCAGCAGTTTCCTTGGGTGCTACCGTAATTGAAAAACACTTTACAACTGATAAGGCTCTATTTGAAAAGATCCCGGATGCCGACCATGACATTTCTATTGAACCATTCGAGCTGAAGGAATTAAGGGACTTTTGTGAAATGCTTCCTGCCATGATGGGTGTGGCTCCCCGTACATTGACGGAAGGCGAGAAAGCCAGAAGAAGAGATTCCAGAAGGGGGCTGTATGCGGTTAGGGACATCCAAAAAGGCGAGAAGGTGTGTACGGAAAATGTTATATTACTCAGGCCTGTTAATGGAATACATGCCGGAAGATGGGATGAGGTCTGTGGTAGAGAGATGATAAAAAGGATAAAAAAGGGTCAGCCAATAACTGATACAGACCTGGGGCTGTGACAAAAATGATGTCTTTCTTCAGGGTTGATGGGGGGAATGTTTACAGTCTAGGGATGGGGCATGTATACAGATGCCTGAAGATGGCAAATCTCTTGAAGAAAAAAGGTGTGAATTCTTCATTTATAATGAAAGATATACGGGGTGGTATTAACAAGGTAGAGGAAAATGGATACCCGGTAATCAGGCTCCCGAAAAAAATAACAAAATCAGCCGAGATCAAAAGACTCATAAAAATATCTGAAAATAATCTGCTGGTAATCGATATCAGGAAGATAGATAACGATTATTTCAAGCAGCTGAATATATCCTGTAATAAAACCGTTTATTTTGATGATCTGGGTGGCAATAACCTTACCCCTGATATCCTTGTCAATGCTTCAGTGACACCGAGTTTGCAGAAATACGAAAAGAAAAACCGGAAGACGACCTACCTTATAGGGCCTCAATTTTTCATTCTGGGTACAGCGGGCTTTAAGCGCAAGGCAAGGATCAAGGCAGGTATTTTGGATGTTCTGATTTCTCTCGGAGGAGCAGATCCAGCAGGCTACACAAAGCTGCTGCTACCACTGCTGGCTGGACTGGATTACGACTTTAGATTAAAAGTTGTTCTGGGGCCTGCATTCAGAGACTTGAGGACAATTACGGTGATGGTAAGAAAGGCAAAGCACGAGATACATATTCTGAAAAATGTAGATAATATGGGAGAGTTGATGTTCAATGCCGATATTGCTTTTGTAGCAGGTGGTGATACGGCCCTGGAACTTGCTTATACTGGAACGCCCGGATTGCTGGTTCCTACAATCCACTATGAGGGAGCAACCGCAGACTATCTTGAGAAGAAAGAAATATTTGTCAGCCTGGGAGATATTAAGAAAATCAGCAGGGGAGATATTCTGAAAAAGATAGATCTTTTCTGGCATAATACCCGTATGAGAGCCAGGTTCTCAAAGAATGCCAGAAGCTTTATTGACGGAAGGGGGTTACAGAGAATCGTTGATGCGATCGGAATTAACTAAAAGGGGTAAATCGTGAATATCTTGGGAATAATGATTGGTACAAATTCAACGGCAGCTCTAATGAAAGATGGAGAATTGATCGCATGTGCCAGTGAAGAGCGGTTTAGAAGAAAAAAAAATATCGGAGTATATCCTTCTCAAGCTGTAGAATACTGTCTCAGAGAGGCATCTTTAAGACCAGAAGATTTAGACATAGTCGTATTTGATTCTATTTCCTTCAATTATCACCATTGGGTAGTGGATAGAGACGGCTCTTTTACTATTCAGGACTGGATTCGCGAACAAAACGAGTATTGGAAACCCACGATATACGATAAAAAAGAAGTTGATTATTTTGATATTTTCAAAGATAAGATTATTGCTGATCATTACACTTCAGAGATTGTGAAAAACTACATAAAGCCTAACAAAGACATTAGACCAACACTTGTAGCTAATCATTTAGGGAATGGTATTAAAAACTTTCAGAATTCATCACATTATGAGAGTCATCACTACTATGGATATTATTTATCACCATTTCGGGAAGATCAAATATTAAGTTTTGTTATTGAAGGTTGGGGAGATGGAACCAACGCAACCGTAGCAATGTTTGAAGGAGGAGTATATAAGGAGTTATACAAGACAAGTTTATGTAATATCGGTAGATTGTACAGATATATGACTCTGTTACTTGGTATGAAACCGAATGAGCATGAATATAAGGTAATGGGGCTGGCTGCATACAATTCTCATTATGATCAAGTTGTAGAGATATTAAATAAAACTCTTTATGTAGATGGTATTGAATTTAAATATCATGAAAAACCGATTGATCATTATTTCTGGTTCAAGAAAAAATTTGATGGTATACGCTTTGATGTTATTGCTGCAGGTCTTCAAAAATATATTGAATCATTGATATGTGAATGGGTGAGAAATTGGATTAGAAAGACTAGCGTAAACAAAATTGTAATTACCGGTGGTGTTGCTATGAATATAAAGGCCATGATGGAAGTATCAAAACTTGATGAAGTACAAGATATGTTTGTAGCGGGTAACGGTTCTGACGAATCAACTGCGGTAGGGGCATGTTTTAGAACCCATGTCAACGATTGTTTGGAAACTAGTAAAGAGCCTAATGCCATTCCTGTAGTTAATAATTTATACTTTGGGCCGTGTTACTCAATTTCTGATATCAAAAATGCACTGAATAAATATGCGGGGGATGGTTGTTTTAAAGTTAAAGAAAATGTTTCTTCAGGCGAAACTGCCAAAATAATCGCGAAGGGAAATGTAGTCGCCCGTTTTGCCGGTAGAATGGAATTTGGAGCAAGGGCCTTAGGTAACCGTTCGATATTGGCTGATCCCAGAAATTTAAAAATCATTAGAGAAATAAACAGTCAGATCAAGAGCAGGGATTTCTGGATGCCTTTTGCTCCTGTTATCATAAAAGAGAGGGAAAATGATTATTTGGAAAATCCCAAGAATATCAGAAGCCCATATATGACGATAGGATTTGAGACTACAGAACTTGCGTCAAAGGATCTTATTTCCGGACTTCATCAGGGAGACTTGACAGCCCGTCCACAGATTTTAGAAAAAGAAGCTAATCCGGATTATTATGACATAATAAAGGAATTCGAAAAAATTACTGGAGTCGGTGGACTAATTAATACATCATTTAATCTACATGGTTATCCTATTGTAAATACACCGGACGATGCACTTAATGTTTTTTTGAATTCTGACCTAAAGTATCTTCTAATGGAAAATATTCTAGTATATGAAGAAGAGAATTAACCGTATCAAGCAAGGTGATTATGAAGATTAGAGAAAGAGAAAACCTCCTTCGGGGAGGATATAAGCAGAAAAAACTTAAGTTTGATGAGTCTACCTATCATTTCAGCTCGGAAGGCAAGGAAAAAGAATTTATTATGTCACAATTTCCTACCGTAGAAGAGAGGGAAAAATATAAGGTCTATCGAGAAGAATGGCATAGGAGATCAGATGAAATGGATGCGGGGACATTTCCTTTAGCAGTAATTGCTGAGTTGGTAAGTTCCTGTAACCTTCGATGTGAAATGTGTTACACCGTAACTCCTGAGTTTCAGGATGCAATTGTAGGTGCACAGAGAGTACTTCCCTGGGATATGGTTGTTCGCATCATTGAAGAATGTGTTGAGCTTGGTGTTTACAGCATGCTGTTTTCGTGGCGCGGTGAGTCAGCTATGTATCGTTCTAAAGGTTCTGATGGTAAAGTATATGATTATGCCGATGTGTTAAGTTATGCAAGAAAAAAAGGGATACTTGAAGTAACTAGTTTAACAAATGGCAGGTCACTTAATGATAGACTAATTGAGAAGATTGTAAAGGCGCAACCTAATTGGATCAGTTTTTCCATAGATGGAATGCTTGAGGATTATGGAAAAATAAGGAAAGTTTTAAAAAGTGAGGAAGGTAAAGACCCTTTTCAAGTAGTCATTGGCAACATGAAGAAAATGATTGAAGTAAGAAACAAATTTGGTCAATCCAGACCCCAGATCAGGACAAATACAATATATCCTCCTATTTCTCATGACCCTGAAGGATACAGGAAATTTATGGAAGATATAGGTGTTGGACTTGTTACTGTTAATGAGATGATGGATTACCGCGGTGCTGAACTTCCGGATGAGGCGGTGTTAGGTGATTGGTTTTGCCAATATCCCTTTCAGAGATTAGTCGTAAGCGCTAATGGAATAATTTTGCCGTGTCCTGGCTCGCATAATGAGGAGGAAGAATTAATACTTGGAAGATATCCAGGTGCTCCTGAAAAGAAAGTAGTGGTTAACGGTATAAAGGAGGTTGTTAATTATCCTGAGATAACACTGAAAGAAGCATGGGAATCCGATAAGGTAAAGGAAGTTCGTAAGTTACATGCAGATAATAAAAGAGCGGATATATGGGCGTGTAAACACTGTAGACATGGCGCAGAAAAATTTGGAGTAGAATGGGTTCCACCAAACTGGGATATGGGAAATATGCAATGGGTAGGGAGAAGCTGGAGGAACGGATAGTGGCTTTCAATTATGACTTATCAGAATGAAGGCTAAAGTAACATTTTTAGGTAATGAATCACCTTATCTGCAGGTTATAAATGAACATGCATTACTTCATTTAGTTGTTTGCGAAAAAGTTAGTTGGAAGGTAAAAAAGTACTTTGGTTCGTCTTATGTTTTTGCACAAGAAAATAATATTCCCGTTGTTTCTCCAGAAAATTATATCAGTAAGCCTATTGACACTGACATTATAATAGTTTCTGGCTATCCAAAATTAATTCCTCCCAAAATCATCACTCATCCTGATATAGCTATTGTTAATATTCATCATTCTCTTTTGCCAGCTTACAGAGGCAGGCATCCTCTGAACTGGGCAATCATTAATGGCGAAAAATATACGGGTATTACAATCCATCAGGTTAATGAAAAATATGATGATGGTAAAATTATTCTTCAGGAAAGAGTAAAGATTGGCAGCGAAGATACAATTATGGATGTTTATCATAAAACAGTTGAAAAAGGAAAGGAATTGCTCAAGAAGTTATTAACTAAGGTTATCAAAGATGGTATTAGCGGTTCTGTGCAGAACAAACAGCTAGGTTCTTATTTTCCGCCCAGGATTCCCAAAGAGGGGAGAATAAGCTGGAAAGAACCTGCGGTAAAAATAAAAAATTTAGTGAGAGCTTTGGTAGAACCTTATCCTGGAGCATATTTCTACTATAAGGGAAAAAAAGTAATTTTGGAAAAAGTTAGAGTTATTGAAAGCCGTTCTATTAATGGAGATATAGGAAAGCCAATCCTAAATAATGGGATTGTTTTTGTAAAAACCGGTAGAGGCACCTTGGAAATTTTGAAAGTAAGAAATTGTAATCGGAACATGGGTAAGTTTATGAACATAAAATAACCTATTCCAAGAATCATATGAAACAAAAGGTATAATTGTGATTAAACAAAATAAGCTGCAGTTTGATATGGATACAGGTTGGCAGAGTATCATGAATCACTTTAGAAGAGGTAAAGGCCATTTGATGGCTTATTTTTGGAACCGTTTCCAGTGGGACTATTATCACAGGATGAAGATTGTACCAAAATTCCCTTTGAATGTGGATATTGAATCTTCAAGCAAATGTAATTTAAAGTGTGAACATTGCTTTAGACAATATATGGATATGAATGAGTATGATTTCATGCCGATGGAACTCTATAGAAAAATTGTAGACGAATGTGCAAAATATAAGCTTTATACTTTGAAGTTCAGTATGCGTGGAGAACCGACGTTACATCCTGGAATTGTCGAAATGGTAGATTATGCCAAAAAAAGGGGGATAAAAGAAGTTTGGGTTAACACCCATGGTGGACAATTGACTGAAAAGATGGTTGAAGGTTTTATTAAGGCCGGTCTGGACTGTTTAACTGTTTCATTTGATGGGTTGGGGGAAATGTACGAAAGTATACGAATTCCGCTTAAGTACGAAAATAATCTAAAAAATCTTAAAATGCTCATGGATACTCGCAATAAGCTTAAAGCAAAAAAACCAATATTGAAAGTACAGTCTTTATGGTCTGCAATAAGGGACAATCCAGAAGAGTATCTAAATGTTATGGGGAGCATTGTAGACAAGGTTTCTTATAATCTTGATTTTGATTATGAAAATATTCATTTTAGGCCAGATCCAGATTATGTTTGTTATCGCTTGTGGCAGAGGCTGGCAATTACCAGTAGGGGTGACGTTCTTAAGTGCCCTTCTGATTTCGAGAAGGATGAAATATTGGGTAATGTTAGCGATAAGACGATAAAAGCAATATGGGATACCAGGCAGGAAGAAGAAAGACAAAAACACTTAAATGGAGAACGGCTTGACTCTATAGCTTGTAGAAAATGCCACCATGGAGCGTTGGTAAAGGAAGACGATAAGGTTTATAGTGGAAAACACCATACAGTGAATGAAATTACTTACGAAGGCAATTTTGAAGGGCATGGATTAAACAGAAAGTAGCTTGTTGGCTTGCACATTTTTGCTTATATGGCGGGCTGGAAAGCATGTTTGTATTCATTTTGTTTTCAAAGTCTTGAAACGGCAGATTGTCAGTGAATTGTGTTTTCTTATAATGTCACGAGCTAAAATGGATATCTCTTAGTTTTATATATGTAGGCTTCGTATCTATCAATCATTGCTGGCTGTTAGGTTGCGGATGGATAGGTTTGAAGATCAATTCTTGCTTATGAGAATATTGCTTATTGGAATTCAAAACTCCGGTTCTCGTTTTGGACACGCAGGTCTCTTTCTCCCTCTCGGCCTGGCATATATTTCTGCATCCCTTAAAAAAGAAGGCTATTCTTACACCTGCATGGATTTGCATAATGAGGAGATTCTAGATGGTAAATCATTTAATTCATGGGAAAGGGTTAAAGCGGTTGATCTTTCTTTGTATAATGTTGTAGCTTTTGGAGGCGTTTTTATGAAATATGAACTGCTAAAGATGCTTTCTCAAAGGATATGGGAGTTTAATAAAAACATGTTTCAGGTTGTGGGAGGAAATATGGCCACAACTATTTCAGGCATTATTTTAAGGTATACGAAAGTAGATTGCGTTTGTCTGTCAGAAGGGGAAGAAACAATTGTGGAACTGGCGGGATACCTAAAGAGAGGAAAGGATTGGAAAGTTACAAAGGGGTTGAAATATTTGAATGAAGAAGGAGAGATAGTGAGTTCTGGTTATAGAGGTAAGATCAAAAACTTGGATTTAGGTCTATTTCCTGATAGAGGCAAGTGGTCTTTTGATATTTTGATGAAATCTTTTCCTTACGGTTCACCAGGCCGCTATAGTGCAATTATGTTTGCAAGTAGGGGGTGTCCATTTTCTTGTATATTTTGTAATCCTGTTTCGGGCAAGTCTATCAGGACCCGATCTTCTGAAAACATTGTATCAGAAATGAAATATTTGAAGAATAAATGGAATATTCAATATATAAGGTTTTTCGACGAAGTTTTTTTAGGGTCAAAAGAGAAAATAAAGCAGTTATGCGAAATAATAATAAAGGAGAAATTAAATGTCTACTGGTGGTGCCAACTACAAATTAGGATTGTTGATGAGGCTACACTGAGGTTAATGAAAAAGGCTGGATGCATAGAAATATCATATGGAATAGAGTCAGGAAGCGATGTTATTTTGTCTGAAATGAGAAAGGGAATAACAAAGGAATTGGCAAGGAAAATAATTGAAATGACTGACAAGATAGGAATAAGGCCTTCTATTAGCATAATAGCTGGAACTCCATCAGAAAATTATAATACATTAAAGGAAACAAATGATTTCCTTGTTTCCTTAAATCATATTAATTGGGTTCAGGTTCCGTCAATTGGTTTAATAGTTCCAATACCAGGCACAACATTGTTTGATATTGCTAAAGAAAGAGGTTTGATAAAGAATGAGAGAATGTATTTAACAAAAGAGATGTCTGAGTTAAATAAATATTCTAAAACAATCAATTTAACTACAATGCCAGATAAAGAATATTTTGATTATATTAGGAAGTGTAATGATAATATAAAAAACGATTATTATAAAAAGCATCCATTGAAATGGTTGTTATCATTTCTTGGGTTAGATCATTTAAGGTTAGATCTCATGTTTCGCAATTTTTCACTTTCTCAAATCAGGCCAATATATGAAAGCATAATATGGTCGACTTTGGGAAAAAGAGATAATATGATTGGAAGAATTTGTGCAGGTATTATTTATAAAAGATAGGCGAGTTATGTAAAAAGGTTTTTGTTATTATTACAGATTGCAATGTAAAAATGGTTATTTGTGGAAAACAATTCTTCATGCGGGGTTGTTCTAGAAGTTGTTTTTTAAATAGGGTAATATGGGTGTTAAAGAAATAACATACTGGAGGAGGTTTTTAGGAATGCCCATGTATAAAATAGAATGGTATGTCAAATATTATCTGTATAAGTTGTTTGGTTATACATTTGATAAAATGGATGATCAAAAAAGGTATTGGAATACAAGGGGCAAGGAGTATTTTGACGAAATTACGAATTCAAAACATCTAGATTATGAAATATTTTTCCAGGATATGCTTATTGAAGAATTAAAGAATCTTGAATTTGATAGTTTTTTTGAGGCCGGAAGTGGCTTTGGATGGAATGTTAAAAGTGTGAAGAAGGAGTTTCCGGGAGTAAGTATCGGAGGGATAGATTTTAGTTTTCCTCAATTACAAAACAGCAGAAAATATCTGCCGGATATTATAATGCCGGCTGTTCAGGGTGATGCTTGCAGTATGCCTTTTTTGGATAACTCTTTTGATGTAGGTTTTACCTTAGGGGTTTTCATGAATATCCACCCTGGAAAGATAGGAAGAGCGATAGATGAGATGATTCGTGTCTCTAGAAAGTACATTATTCACCTCGAATGGGATCAGGAAAATACTAAGCCTGAACTGAAGGAAAGAAGGGTTTTTAAGACTAACATTGTGTCCCATGATTACAGAGAACTCTATGTAAAACGTGGAAAAAGGATTTTGAAGTTTGAGTCTTTTAAAGATTATGAGAATCAATTTTATTTAAGATATAAATCAACAAAGGTTACTACTTGGGAACAATTTGAAGGACCCGAAAAGTATGTTTTTATTGTCATAGAAGTTTAATATAGATATCTCTATTTATATTTGCAGAAGACCGATAATACTAAAGGCTTACCTTAATAAGGCATTCATAGGGATAGCTAAGCATCTTAATGTTGGATAACCAAACTGCAGTGATTGAGAGGCTGTGCTTTTGTATTACACATTTACCTATAATAGAAAAGTTAAAGCTCAAAATGCTTTTTTTGAAAGCAATCCTCTGATACTTATTTTGCCTGATTCCAGGATAAAAATGGACACTATTTTGTATACAAGAAACTGCCTCTGAAATCTACCTTAAACGAATAACGAGTAGCATGCACAGAAATGTTGGAAGCAAGAAAGCCCTTGACCGGCGTTACAATGAATTGTACCATAAGCAGCACAGGCACCTCGTCTCACATGGCTTATATCCCGGTTTTAAAGTAAAAGAAAAGCAGGCTATGGGTGAAATCTGGACCATTGCGGATGCTAATAATGTGTATGCTTTTTTTCACATAAACCAAACTGATGAACTAGAAACAAATAAAGCGCTTTTAATTTACGATCTTATCTTCAATCAAGACTATGATGTGAATGTATTGGCAGAAGTTTTAATGTGTTTTTTAAGGCAAAACTTTTATGGTCAAAACATCTATATAAGGATTGAAGATTATTTTAAGGGGGGAAAGCAATTAATATCGGCAATGCAACATAAGCATGTTTATACAAGTGTGTCTATGCTAAAAAAGGATCTCTCGGATATCAACAAAAAATATTTAAGGAGTGACGTGAAGATACGCCAGTTTACAGTAAATAAGGATGAGGAATTATTTTCAGCATTATACTACGAAATATTCAAAGACATTTCGCCGGTTTTCTCAAAGGAAAAGATCATGAAATGGGTGGAAGCATGGGTGAATTTGTCAACATTCGATCCTGATCTCTATTTGTTTGCGGAATGCGAACAGAAGCCTGTTGGTTTGGTAGCTATAGAGATTAATGTAGAAAGTGCCGGAACGGGTCATCTCTACGAAATAGGAGTTGTGAAAGCTTTTAGGGGGTGTGGTATTGCTCCACTCCTGTTCCATAATTGTGTTGGAAAATCCATTGAGAAAGGGGCAAAACGGCTACTGTTAAGAGTGAGAGTAAGCAACATAATTGCACATCGTTTTTTTTTGAATTATGGTTTTAAGGATCTTTATAAAAGGGATTACTTTTGCTTACTCTGAGCAAGTATTTAAGGTGTTAGGTTTGATGAGTAAACAATAATTGTATATTTTGAGCTAAACAGTGCAAGAAAAAACATTAATTTATTTGGCTAACTTATCTCATACAGATAGCGCAGGTCATCCAGCTACGGAGTCTATTCCCCTGAATATTGGTTTTCTAGGCTCATATCTTTTGAAAGATTTAGGATCAAAGGTCCAGATTAAGTTATTTAATATGCCTTCAAAGTTAGAGAAATCTTTTAAAAAAGAAACTCCTCACATATTAGCATGCAGCAACTATACATGGAATTACAATTTGAATTATGCCTATATTTCTCATTTTAAAGAAAAATATCCCCATGTCGTGACTGTTATGGGCGGGCCTAATTACCCAGGCATAATAGAAGACCAGGAGAGATTTCTAAAATATCATAATAGATTAGACTTTTACATATATCTTGAAGGTGAAATAGCTTTTCTTAATTTGATAAAAATACTTTCCGAGAATAGCTTTGATATTGAGACAACAAAAGAAAACAAGGAATTGAAAGGTTGTCACTTCATAATAGACAAGGGTTTTGTATGTCAGGGGTCTGGCGAAAGGCTTAAAAATATTGACAACATTCCCTCTCCTTATACGACTGGCTTATTCGATAATATGCTCAAGGATGGTTTCGTTCCTATGATTCAGACAAACAGAGGCTGCCCTTTTTCATGCTCATATTGTCTGTCTAGCTTGGGTTATTATAATAAACTGATTAAGTATGATTTTAAACGTATATGCGAAGAGATTGAACATATAGGGGAAATAGCTAGCACAAATACATTGTGTATTACTGATGACAACTTTGGAATATTTGATCATGATCTGCATATTGCGGAAAAGCTTTCAGAAAGTAGAAAAAGAAATGACTGGCCATTAAAGATAAACCTTTGTATGTCAAAAACAGGGAAGGATAATGTTTTTATGTGTGCCTCACAGCTTGGAGATGCAATTTATTTTACTGTTTCAATGCAGAGTATGAATCAAAATACTCTTGATGCTGTCAAAAGAAAAAATTTATCCTTTCAGCAGCAACAAGAAATAATTGGAAAACTAAAAGAAAAGAAGATGAAATCATTGTGCGAGCTTATATTAGGCCTTCCTGAGGAGACAAAAGAGAGTCATTTGCAGGGGATAAGAGATGCTATAGAAGCAGGTATAGATTATCTTGGTCTGTATACGTGTATGCTTTTAAAGAATACTCCCTTAGCAGAAGCTCCATGTTTTGATAAATATCAAATGCTGAAAAGATTCAGAATAATTCCTCGTAACTTTGGTTTGTATTTGGGGAAAAGGGTTTTAGAAATTGAAGAGGTTTGCGTAGCGACAAAGAATCTAAATCTTGAAGAATATGTTTTCTTAAGAGGATTTCATTTTGTTGTCACAAACTATTACAATTCTGGAGCTTTTAAGGAAATTATTTGCTATTTGAAACTGTTAAATATATCGATTTATGAATGGCTCTGGGAAATTCATGATGAAATCAGAAAAGATACCGGGAAGGCGGGTGAAATTTATAATCAGTTTATAGTTGATACTAGATCTGAGCTCTGGAATAGTGAAGATGAAATACGACAATATTATGAAATAGACGATAATTTTCACAAACTTTTAGAAGGTAAAGAGGGTACTAATCTGTTACAGAAATATTTTGCGATATTTTTGGACAATCTGTGGCCTTTTATCGAGTTGTCAATGAGAGTTTCCGAAAAGAATTATAAGATTGTAGATAGTTTGGCAATGAGGAACTTGGCAAGGTTTTGTTGGTATATGAGGGGAGATATTTTTAATGAATCGCTCGTTTACAGAAAACAGATGTTTGATTTTGATATATTAAAATGGATAAATAGCGGAATGGAGGAATACATTAGCCAATTTTCAGAGATTGCGGCTTTAGACTTTTACTTTAATAAACACCAAAAGGACATTTTAAAAAAATATCTTAAATTTTATGGCAAGAAACAGGATTCACGAGGGAAAATTCTTACGCGAATAGATCCAACGTTCCTATATAGAGATTGTTCTTATATAGAAATGGGAGATGATTAATGATAATTAAGGAGAATTTAGATAGCCAGCTAAGTAATATAAATAAAGAGGTATTTTATTGTACTAAATGTGTTAATTCTAATCAACGGCCTAGAGTGTCATTCGATGAAAACAGAGTATGCGATGCGTGTAGATATTGTGTAGAAAAGGAAGATATTATTAATTGGGATGAACGGGAAGAGGAACTAAGGCTGGTTTTAGATAAATATAGATCAAAAGATGGTAGTTATGATGTAATTGTTCCGTCGAGTGGGGGTAAAGATAGTTGTTATGTTGCACATGAACTAAAATATGTTTATGGAATGCATCCATTAACTGTGACATGGGCTCCCGCTATGTATACTGATATAGGATGGAGTAACATGAAAGCTTTTGTGCAGTTGTTTGATAATATTCTTTACACCCCTAATAGAGAGGCGCACGGAAAATTGTCTCGCTTGGGCCTTGAACTAATAGGAGACCCATTTGATCCTTGGCATTATGGCCAGCGTGCTTTTCCGCTTCAAATGGCATTGAGATATGGTATTTCTTTAATAATGTACGGAGAGAAGACTGGGGCGGAATATGGTGGAAGAAAGAAGGAAAAATACAGCTCTGAGGAAACAAAAGAAGATAGGAATGAAAAATTGTTTTACAGGGGTACGGAGGGCGTAGATACTTTAGTACAAAAAGGTTTAAAGTATGGAATATTTAAGGAGTCGGAAATTGATGAGAAAACATTTGAAATGTATAAGCTGCCTACAGAAAAAGATATAGCCGAGATAAAAATCAGGGTCCACTGGTATTCATACTATAAGAAATGGGTCCCAAAAGACAACTATCATTATGCAGAAAAAAATTGTGGATTTAAAGCTGATTCAGAAAGGACAGAGGGTACTTATTCAAAATATGCCAGTATTGATGATAAAATAGATGGTCTTCATTTTTACATGCATTATATAAAATTTGGTTTTGGTAGATGTACATCAGAAGCCTCGCAGGAAATAAGAAATAGACATATTACTAGAGAAGAGGGGGTTGCATTGGTTCACAAGTATGATGGAGAATTTCCTAAAAAATACTTTGAGGAATGCCTGGATTATATGGGTATAACCGAGGAACATTTCTGGAAAGTAGCTGATAAGTTTCGCTTGTCCCATCTGTGGGAAAAAAATGATGGAAAGTGGAGGACCAAGCACAAGGTCAGCTAGCAACAATTTTAGGTGAATTAGTGAAGTATTCAGCAATGGAAAAGATTCTCTGGTCGGGAGATCACTTAGGTGCTTATTTGTGGGATTGTGAAGGAATGGGTGCGGAGGTTTCTTTTTATAGAGTAATATGGTCTCCGGAAGGCGTAGGATTTGTTGCATTTGTCAGGTTTTCGGGGAAAACTGAACTGACAGCAATGAACGGTATCTATACAGATAATAAGAAAGTTTCCGATTATATGACTTCTTATGCATTAAGAAGAGGTAAACCCTTGAGTAATATTGAAAATATAATTAGCTCTCCAGTATTTGAAGCTGTATGTGAAAGCGAAAACAAACTTCCTTTTTTGTTAACAGAAAGGATAAATGCTGAAAATGGTTTGCTTGAGATTCGGTGGCATGGATTGAATGACTTGAAATTTTATAAACCAGAGAAGCATGGGAATCCGATAAGGTAAAGGAAGTTCGTAAGTTACATGCAGATAATAAAAGAGCGGATATATGGGCGTGTAAACACTGTAGACATGGCGC
>Ga0187827_10004801_pt1 | contig 16332 bp, 13 predicted proteins | sample ETNtaG_39_FD_167969 | JGI IMG/M metagenome (GOLD analysis project Ga0187827, IMG submission 167969) | Marine microbial and viral communities from oxygen minimum zone, Eastern Pacific Ocean - ETNP2014_SV_150_PacBio MetaG (Illumina Assembly) | ecosystem: Environmental > Aquatic > Marine > Hypoxic...
TGATTTAGATTTGGCTGTTCGAGGGGCAGATGTTGTAGTTGTATTAAACCCAGAACCGTTGTATTCCGGGTTTGATTGGTCGTCTTTAGTCACATCTGGATTTTCACCGTATGTAATCGATACTCGTGGAATACTGGACGTTTCTGCTATGTCAGCTTCCGGAATCATTTTCGATATCTTGGGATCGACATCATGAATAAGCCAACTAATTTGGTTGTCATCGGACTCGGTTACGTTGGATTACCATTGGCTCTGGCTTTTTCCAAAGAAATTTCAACGACTGGATTCGATGTGGATACTTCTAGGATTGATGGATTACGAGCTGGAGTTGATCGAAATCATGAATTATCTAATGCAGAATTAACATCCTCAAAATTAAGTCTTACCAAAGAATCATCCTGCATTTCAGACGCTGGATTTATTGTGGTGGCAGTACCTACACCCATAACTGATAACTATGAACCTGATTTGGGGATGCTCAAAGCGGCCAGTGAATTGATCGGGAATCGATTGCGGGAGCGTGAAAAGAATTTACCACCCGCTATTGTGGTATTTGAATCGACAACCTACCCAGGTTGTACTGAAGGTTTCTGTGGGCCATTGATCGAAAAGACATCAGGTCTAAAATCGGGGGTAGATTTTTTTCTAGCGTATTCTCCGGAGCGGACGAATTTTGGTGATGGTATTCATACACTCGAAACTGTCGTCAAGGTAGTCTCAGGGCAGACCCCTGAAGTTGCTGAGTTGGTTAGTGAAACCTATGGACGAGTAGTCAAAGCGGGCATTCATACTGCTGTGAATATCAAGACGGCAGAGGCCTCTAAAGTGATAGAAAATATTCAGAGGGATTTGAATATCGCTCTCTTCAATGAATTAGCCGTGATTTTCGATAGGATGAATATCCGCTCTTCAGATGTGTTCGATGCAGCTGCTACAAAGTGGAATTTTAATCGTTATCACCCTGGCTTGGTCGGTGGGCACTGTATCCCCGTAGATCCCTACTATATGACATATGCGAGTTCTGAACTGGGCTACGATGCTCGGGTGGTTTTGGCTGGGAGGGATATGAATGAAAGAATGGCGGAGTTCATAGCAAACAAAGTCTCTGGGTTAATACGTCCTGTAACGGGAGATCAAGCCAAAGCGTCGGTTTTGTTACTCGGTCTTGCGTTCAAATCAAATGTATCTGATTTACGAAATAGCAAAGTCATGACACTGGCGAATTTACTGTTAGATCGGGGTTTAGTTGTGGATGTTTATGACCCGTTTGTGCAGCATCCTTTGCCTGATGGCATTGATTATCAGATGCTTGAAAATCCATTTTCATCTGACAAAGAATATGATGCAGTGATTCTTGCTGTTTCACATGATATTTTTCTGAATCAGAAAAACCGTATAGTAGAACTGGTGAATCCTAGTGGTTTGGTTGCTGATTTGGTATCAGGTTTAGACCGGTCTCAGGTGGAATCGCTCGGAAAAACTTACTGGAGCCTTTGACACTAGCAGGCTAATCGATGGATCGGACTTATTTATTGAGGGCAACAGCAGGTTCTTATCAGGCCCCAGCGTGTTATGTAAGTCAATGTTCGCCGTTTCTGATGGCGCACTGCATGCATTCTCGTTCTCAGACTGGCTTACGATATTTAGCTGTTTTGTTTCGCTCAGGAAGTAGGGCATAGTATTTTGCCTAAAACGTCTTTAGTAACGGGAGCAGCTGGATTTGTAGGATCTCATCTTGTGGATCGTCTTCTTGCGGAAGGTCATAACGTCATAGGTATTGACGATTTATCATCTGGGGATATTAACAATTTGCCTGATGGTTTTGATCTTTACAAAATGGATATTCGCGACCCTCAAGTAAAACAGGTTGTATCTGAAATAAAACCCGATTTAATTTTCCATCTTGCGGCTCAAATTAGTGTCGCTGTTTCGGCCCGAGAACCTCAATTTGATGCTGAAGTGAATATAGGGGGTGCTTTAAATTTGCTTGAGGCAGCGCGAGCTATAAGTGGTAAGGACGCGAAGCTGATTTATGTTACATCTGGAGGCACTGCTTATGGTGATCCGGAATTGATCCCTGTATCTGAATCCGTGGCGGTGCGCCCTTTATCTCCATATGGAGCTTCTAAATTGGCAGTTGAAATATATTTGCCGATCTACCGGAAACTTTGCGGGCTCAGTTATTCGATTATACGTTTGGCGAACGTATATGGGCCGAGGCAAAATCCACATGGTGAGGCAGGCGTAGTTGCGATTTTTGCCAAGGCAATGCTTGAAGGCCGATCACTGAAAATATTTGGCGATGGGAAGGATCAACGAGATTACGTGTTTATTGGAGACGTTATAGATGCCATTTTTAAGGCGTCTGAGTCTGAACGCTCGGGTCCGTTTAACGTTGGAACCGGGATTGGTACCAGTACTAATCAAATATTTACAATTCTTGCTAGTCATTGTGGGTATACGAAACTGCCCGTAAAAGCACCACCGCGTGCTGGAGACATAAGTCGAATTTCATTGGATTCTAGTAGAGCAGCTGAGGAACTTGGATGGATTTCAAAGATGCCTCTTGAGGAAGGATTAAAGATTACAGTTGAATGGTTTGGCTCTGAGGAAAGCGACGAATCGTAGTTGTCATCACGATTTCCTCTTGCTGAAGTTAACATGCAGGTGCAAAATTGAGATGATGCCAGTTGGGAACGTGCTGCAGCAAAAAAACAAAGGTTAATAAGCTAATGGTTGTTCACAAAAATCTTATTTGCTGTTCGAATCAGCCGTACATTCATGTGGCATTTTTCACGCATAACACAAGCACAAAAGCTGCCTGTTGACCTGAAGCTAACCCCGTCGAATTAATTGCTCATTGAACGCGATTTACAGTGTTTTCATTGCCCGTCTTCATTGAGCGATGCACCAGTGGTCTAAGTGTTTATCCACGCTGCACCATTAGGGCTCACAATTCCAAATTTTTTCAATTTACGAACAGATAATGATGCGATGTTGTGTCAACGTTGGTTTTAAGTTATGAATAGCTTTGTTTCTGCAAATAACTCGTTACTCACTTTCGAGCAGGTTCGAGCACTTGAGTCAGAATCTATACATATAATCAGAGAAGTTGTTGCCGAGTTTGAGCGTCCAGCGCTTCTATTTTCAGGTGGCAAAGATTCGATTGTAATGCTTCATCTTGCAGTGAAAGCGTTGCAACCCGCTAAGCTGCCTTTTCCGATAGTTCATATTGATACAGGGCACAATTTCCCTGAAGTAATTGAATATCGCGATAAAGTTGTTTCAAAATTAGGGATTGATCTAGTGGTGGGGTCGGTCGTTGACGCTCTTGAATCAGGGCGGGTACAAGCAAGTAATCTCCCCGGGGAATCTCGTAATCAATTACAGACTCCGGTTCTTTTAGATTCGATTCGAGACGGAAAATTCGACGCTGTATTCGGTGGCGCACGACGAGATGAAGAACGTGCTCGTGCTAAAGAGAGGGTTTACTCGTTCCGCGATGAGTTCGGTCAATGGGACCCTAAGAATCAACGACCCGAACTTTGGAATCTATACAACGGTTTCACCAATGTCGGGCAGCACATTCGGGTATTCCCTCTTTCTAACTGGACTGAACTCGATATATGGCAGTACATACTGGATCAGCAGATTGAAATTCCGTCCATTTATTTTGCTCATCAACGTGAAGTTTTCGAGAGCGAAGGCTTGTTGATGGCATATTCAGATTTCCTTAAACCTCAAAAAGGCCAGAAGATTTTCACTGAGAAGATCAGATTTCGCACAGTGGGTGATATGACGATTACAGCTGGGGTGAAATCTGAAGCTGAAACTCTTGAACAGGTTATAGAGGAAATAGCTGTGGCACGTGTGTCAGAACGTGGTGGCAGTAGGGCGGATGATCGTACATCAGATGCAGCGATGGAAGATCGCAAGCGTGAAGGGTATTTTTAATGGATATGCTGCGAATTGCTACTGCTGGCTCTGTAGACGATGGGAAGAGTACTTTGATAGGTCGTCTGCTCTACGACTCCAAGGCGATTTATGAAGATGTATTAGATTCTGCCGAACAACACAGTCGGCGGCAAAGTACTGAATATTTTAACCTTGCCTTACTCACTGACGGTCTTAGATCAGAACGAGAACAGGGCATCACGATTGACGTTGCTTACCGGTATTTTTCGACACCAAAAAGGAAATTCATATTGGCTGACACTCCGGGGCATGTTCAGTACACACGGAACATGGTTACCGGGGCATCTACTGCTGATATCGCTCTTATCATTGTGGATGCACGTAACGGCGTGGTTGAGCAGTCACGACGACATGCTCTTATCGGAGCGTTACTTGGCATAAAACATTTTGTCTTCTGCATCAACAAAATGGATTTGGTTGACTTCAGTGAAGATCTGTTTAGACCGATACAAGATGACTTGCACGCTTTACTTATTGAACTTGGGATAAAGTCTCATCACTTCATTCCTATCTCGGCAATTGATGGTGACAACGTGGTCCATACTTCAAAACGGATGCCGTGGTACAGCGATGATCCCCTCGTTAGGCACCTTGAGGAGATTCAATTTAATGAAGCAATTGCAGATATGCCGTTTCGTATGCCTGTTCAATATGTCATCAGACCATTGAGTAGCGAACTTCATGATTATCGTGGATATGCGGGCACGATAGAGAGTGGTCAGATTGAAGTCGGGCAACAAATTGCTGTTATGCCTTCGGGTGCGCATACAATAATCACAGATATCGAGAGACCTAACGGCGCGGTCAGTTCTGCTTCAGAGTCTGATGCGGTGACAATTCGGATAGCCGATGATCTGGATATTTCTCGCGGTGACATGTTTAGTAGTCCAAATGAAAAACCGACTATAGATAATCAATTTGAAGCGACCGTTTGTTGGATGAGTGATAAAACCTCTTTAACGGCCGGATCAATGCTTCGTATAAAACATACGACTCATACTGCTCGAGCCTTGATTGTGGGTGTAGATTTTAAGATTGATGTCAATGATTTATCTGGGCGACTTGTAGGTGATGAATTGGCTATTAACGAAATTGGGCAAGTGACTATTAAAACTACCGAGGTTATGATTTTTGATCACTATGATGAGAACCGTGCAACAGGAAGCTTTATATTAATCGATGTATCAACTAACGAAACAGTTGGTGCCGGCATGATCGGTAGACCGGCTTGTTTCACCTCCGCCTAATTAATAACAGACGCTACTAAAACAGGGGTGTTTAGTATGCGGATCATCTGATTACTTTGGTTCCCATTTCTTTGTGTATGATTCGCAGTGCTTGGTGATGTGGAATCCCATCATCACGGAGCTGCCGGAAACGATTTTCGTCGATCTGTGACCGGTCGAGAAATCCACGAATGTCATAACGTTCTTCATCTTCTAGAGGCAGCTTGCCTTCATTGATCATGAACTCAAGTGGGTATTCCTTCTCTTGTAGGGGTAGTGTTACGACCATGTTTCGGCGCGCCGACTCATACATCGCCATCATTACTTCGACAGTATCCCGGGCGATTCGACCCGAGCCTCTACTTTCCGGACCCCCTTCGATCCATTCGATTAGCTCTTTTGTTTGTGCAGCGTTGGTATTGCCACCTATAGCCTGATCCCCTTCTTTAAGGCCCAGATCAATACTTTTCCATCCTTGCGTTTCGGCATTGAACATTTTTAGAACCGTCTCGGTAACGTGTAGCATGCCCTCAGTTCCACGGATGAAGAACTTTCCCGCGTCGCAGTTTCGATCCCAGAGATCTGATTGAATGAAGAACTGTAGGCTGCCTCCGAAGTGTATGAGGCCCATGCAAGCATCTTCGATAGCGGTATTACGCTCATATTTGTTCGTTCTTCGCTCAACTGCTCCCATCACCCATTTTGCGATCGGATCACCAAGGATGTACCTAGCCCCATCGATGGAGTGAGTGCCCCAATTGGCCAAACCTTCTTTCACCCGCAGGTCGGCACGAAGTGGAGTGCCTATTGCATCGTCTTCTACAAGCTCTCTTGCTTTCTCCCACCCTGGTGTGAACCGTCGTTGGTGAGAAATTGCCAACTTGACATCATTGGCCTCACAAACATCCACCATTGCATCGGCTCTGCCCATTCCAATCGCCATAGGTTTTTCACAGATGATCCCTTTTACCGATGGTCCTACCGCAACTTCTGCTGTAACCGTATCGTGAAGTAGGTGCCAAACGCATACGCTTACGATATCGGGTTCGGATTCCGTAAGCATTTCTGCTACCGTTGCATATCCGCTCGGAATTCCGTACTCATCCATGTACATTTTGCGTGCAGGTTCTAATGGGTCAACCACCGCTATTACATCAACGTTATCTAATCTTTCATAGCCTTGCATATGGGCTTGACCAATGGAGCCACAGCCGACAATAGCTGCTTTGTATTGTTTAGACATTTATAGAAATCCTGTATAGGTGACCGTTCTTGTAGCGATACCTTGTTATCGGCATGAGCCGGTATGACATTTTGTTTCGAGTTCGAGCAGTGTAGTCGGGGTTAGGCGAAAAAACTAGGCAGATTTTGTGTTTTGCCCATGACGAACATCGATCCTAGTACTAGGCTGAAACCGGCAACGAAAATTCCCAGGGCCAAGTGTAATTTGCGATGGCGTTTACCACCAAGCAACCCTGAACTGGCTGCGATTGTTATGAGTGTGTTTGATAAGAGTAGTCCAACTACAAATGCAATGAGTAAGAAACTTCCCGTGAGCGCTGAAGTAGCGCCTACCGTAGCGGTGAGAAGAATCGCTTGAGTCCCTGTCTCCGCTCCGATTCCGTGAACGACTCCAATCGAAACTGAAGCTTGCGCGCTGTATTCTCTATGTTGTTTGACTTCGTTTGGGCTCGTTGATTTTTTTAGGATTTTGTTGCGAATGTTCCTCAGAAGTTCAAAAATCAACATCCAGCGACTTCGAAGTATGACTCTGCCTTTATAACGCACCACGTTCCAGATCAACCATGCGCTCAGTAACAGTAATGTTAAGCCAACTATAATTTCTAGATAGCGGTCGAGCCATTCAGGTAATAATGTGCCAAACAATATGGCTATCAGGCCTAAAACTATAACTGCTGCGGCATGTCCAAAAGCGTATAACGTTCCCATGCCGAGACCCCGTAATCGCTGTTGTTGTGAGCTTGTGAGGTCGGAGATTGCTGCGATGTGGTCCCAATCGATTCCATGACGTAGACCTAGTAGTATGCCAGCAGTGGCAAGGGCAAAACTAAATTCATCGAGCAACCTTTGATCTCCTAAGCTCGAGCGACCGCGGACGGTCTGGAGCAGAATATTTTGGCAATTAGTCTTAGTAAGGAAGATATTCATATTTTGTCGCAAATGCAAACATTCGCATTTATCGAATATTTAATCACACTGGTCAGGGATACAATTTAGGATGGATTCTTAGTGAATAATCAAGAAACCAGATAGGAGGAAGATGGATACGTTTAGTCTGTCTAGATATTTAGACCGAGTTGTCAGGTTTGTATCCCTTGGTGTTGTCTTACTTGTACCTTTGGCGATGCCGGCTTTCCAACCTGAGTTGGATTACGCGTACGGAGAGTACAAGAGCTTTATCTTGCACTTGGCTGTATTGATTATTGCAGCTGGTTTGACTGGTAGCTTAATTATGGCTGTCGTGAGGAAAGATGATGTATTTGAAGGATTAAAGCTGACGGTTTTTCGGTTGGTACGAAACCCACATCATGCCCCGGCTCATGTGTTGATCGCTGGCATGGTGGGGCTCGTCCTTGCATTCCTAATTTCGACCTTGATGTCTCCGCTGCCTCTAGTCAGCTTTTTTGGTGCCTATGAGGAATTCAGCGGAACTAATTCCTACGACTTTGTTTCGTTTTTCATAATTTTCCTTGCGTTTGCACTTAAATTTCGTAATCCGTCGGATTTGAAGTTGCTGCTGATAGTGTTGTGCCTCGGAGGGACTTTGGTTGCTTCTTATGGATTAGCGCAGCATTTTGGGTGGGATGGATTAGGTGGCAGGCAACACGATGTTGAGGGGCTTTACTCTAGAAGCCCGTCTAGCTTCGGTAATAGCCTTAACTTTTCGGCTTTTCTTGTCCTAACAGTGATAGCCACTCTTTCTATAGGGGTTATCAGACGCCAGGATCGCTTTGTCACTTTTATTGTTGCAGTTGCCCTTGGACTCCAGTTAGCCGCGCTCTGGCTCGGTGGAGCACGCGGCGCCTATATTGGAACAGTAATTGGGATAACCATACTGATTGCACTCGTCGGACTGGCCTATGGATGGCGAGGTATTTTCCGTGCCTTGCTTGTTTTGAGTATAGGGTTGGTCATCGCGTTTGTTATCGCTTCTCGGCCTACTACGGGTTATGGGGGAATCGATCCGATGTCCAAAGTCATTTCTATTGGCGGCCAGATTGAGTCAATTATCGGCTCTCAAAATCCAGAAGGTCAAGAAGGTGGCCTGTACACAAGATCAAGAATATGGGCGACAGCACTTAAGCTGCTATATGATCCTGCTGTGCCGCAGGACGAACCTATCGTAAAAACCGAGCTAAGACGATTTTATGGTTTTGGGCCTGATATGTTCGTTCATTCCTATCCAATTCGTGTGTCACCTATTGGGTTTCTCGAAATCCAGCCCAGTGCTCACAACATAATCCTGCATATATTGGTTACCTCAGGCATTCTGGGTTTGATCGCCTTAATAATTCTCGTTTACGGATTTCTGACGATATTAATGAATCTTGTGAAGCGTTTGAAACGAGATTCTGATATTCAGCCAGAATTGATACTAGCTGTAGCGTTTTTAACTATTGCTCTTGGCAAAGTTATTGAGATGCAGACGGGGGTGTCTAGAGTTTCTGATCTAGCGCCAACCTTTGCGGTACTAGGTGCTTTGGTGTCTAGTGTTTCGTTAATTAAATATCAGGTCGATTCAACCAACCAAATAAATAAATCTGATAGTCAATTATTTGTTTGGCCAAATTGGTTTAGAACTGGGTGGATATTGGTGGGAGTAGCAATTTTTGGTGTGGCTTTATTGATTGTCACTTTCGTTGGATGGGACCTTAGACGTATTAATGCTTCTGCAGCTATTTACGACGTGTCTCAATCGGAGGATCCTGTGGTGGCCGGACAGCAATTTTTGGAGGCAAACAGACGGGCACCTGAGCGGCAGGATGTTGCCTATAGGATTTATGAAACATACGTCGATGAAGCTTGGACGGCACGTAAAAATGGGCAACTGGAACAAGCTACTTTTTTGATGATGAGCGCGAGAGAAGTATGGTTGCCATTGGAGGCTCGAAATCCTTACGAATTAGGGGCCCAACTTGCGTTGGCCACAATTTCTGCGACTTTGGTCAGTTGGGGGCATGTTGAATTCATAGATGAGATGCGGTTTAGATATTCGAAAATAGCTCACTTAAATCCTGGTCTCCCTATTTTGATTGGAACTTCTTCGACCGCACTTGCAAGTATTGGAGATTACGAATCGGCCATCAGGCTGGCGGAACAAGTTATTGCTACTGAAGAGCAAACGCATGGCTGGTCAAAAGCTTGGTACGCTAAGGGCGCTTCGAAGTTTTTACTTGGATATGAAAAAGAAGGCATTGCTGATCTTTTGATTGCTACTGAGAAGCAACCTGGATCTGAAGGTGCACGGGGGGCTCACTCGATGCTTGGGAGGATATATCGCGATCGTGGGGACATTGAATCCGCAGAGTTTCATGAACAAATGGCTTCTCGATAAGCGGAACCGCATTATGAGTTGCTTTTTGCAAGTGTCCATAAACTAAAAGGTGTACTCCAAGCTAGTCCACCGGCCATACCCAGTACAGCAAATTGCCATAGCGGTTCAGAGCCCGAGGAACCGAAGAATGCCCCTACGACGGGCATGAGTAAAGTCATATAAGCCACAGGCAGTGCGATATAAATTTTTGATCTGATGATTAAAGTTAGGGCAGCTATGATCAGAGTTGTACTGATAATTGCTATTCCTAATTCCCAAAGTTCAAAAATTGAATCAACTGCTAGGGCGTTATGTATTAGGACAAAAGAGAGGCTTGTTGCAGAGCCTGTTATTGCGCCTGTTGCCCAGATTCTGATCGCCCTCTTAATACGTATAAGTGCTCGCAATAATCTCGCGTTCGTATTTTTGGCATTAGTCAAACTACGGGTGCTGCTCCACCATCGATGTTGATTGCGGTTCCGGAAATGTAGCTGGCTTTTTCTGAGGCCAAGAAACAAATCAGATCACCGGCTTCCATTGCTTCACCAACTCGACCTAAGGGTATGTTCTTGCCATTGTTGTCGTAGTATTCATCTAGTGTTAACTTTGATCCTTCAGCGACAGTGGCTTCCCACTTGCGATCATTCTGACCACTTTTTATTGAGCCGATACACACCGTGTTAACTAGTACGTTATCGGGGGCATACTCCTTAGACATCGCCTTTGTCATAGCAATACCTGCTGCCCGCGACATTGATGTTGGGACGCTTGAGCCCGCAGCTGCTTTACCCGCAGCTGTTGTGATGTTTATGATTCGCCCCCACCCGGCTTTCCTCATACTGGTAAGAACTGCTTGTGAGCAGAAAACTGCCCCGAAAACCTTGAGCTGTAAATCGCCATCTAGCATCACGTTGGTAAGATCATCGAAACTGTTCGCGTTCCCAGATCCAGCGTTGTTGATGAGGATATCGACCTTTCCCCATTGTTTCAGGATGTCGTTAAAAGTCCTAGTAACAGCTTTGTGGTCTGTTACATCGCAACTAATCGACTCTACTTTACCTACCGCAGTTGACCTGATTTCTTCGAGGGCGGAATCCAATTTGCTTTGTGTACGCGCGAGAATAATTACGTTTGCTCCCTCTGCAGCAAGAGAGCAAGCAGCTGCTTTTCCTATTCCCTCGCTGCCTCCAGTCACTACGGCGACACGGTTCGTTAGTCCTAGTTCCATGATTAACGCCCCTGATTGTTAACTGGAATTTATTGTTAATCGGTATAGTGCTGTCAATTGCGGAAAGAAGCTTTTCCTAAATTTAGAGAACTGTTTTCAGAATATAGCGCCAATAGAATAGATTGCAAACCTAAGACGCGTTCGACTCGGCGCTCGTCAAAGCATTAATCAGAGCTTCGCATGAGGCCAGTTCCAGCTCGCACATCATGACGACGTTTCCTGCCACAGCGTAGGCTCCATAGAGAGCGATATTAACAGTCCAAACTGTTGCGGCTCCAATCCTTGCACCTGCGTCTTTTTTTATGGTCTCCCGTGCAGGTGGCACTCCATGTGCTATGGCGGCGTCATGTGAGTCGTAAAACCGTAGTTCGATGTCTTTTTGCATGTAGAAGCCATACCATGCATCAATTGAATGGGGGAGGGTTTCTATATCCAGTTGTTTAGATTTTTTCCAACCTATCGCAAGAAAATTCTCTACTGAATAACTACGGTCGGGTTGAGTGATCAGCCACTGACCATCGATCTGGTCTCGTAACTGTGAGGATGATTCGCCTGGCGCAGGAGAATTCATTTCTATTTGTTCTTCATTAGAGTTACAGCCACCCAATGCCCCTAGCAAGATTAGTATTACAGATAATATTGGCACAAACCTATAGGGTCTGAACGGATGGACGAGGTTTCTTGAGAAGTTCATTCGATGGGCCAGTGAAGGTCTTTCCAGGATATCCTTCATTGCTGTTTTAATCCTTACCTGAAAAACTGTACGATGCTAATAGGGATGTGGGTATTGGAATGGCCGATTTGATGAATTAATTCATCGCCATTGCACGTTCTTGCTGATAAATCTGTATTCGATGGCGACAACTATCAGCTATGAGGATAAGGCCGTCGTCGCTGCTCTCAATTGCAGATGGCCGCCAAAAACGTTTTTCCATTTCGAATAAGGCCGCATTTTCGCGCCAGCTTGCTTGTTCAGGGTTTACATCTAGGAATTCCTGACACCATTTTGACAGGGTCGCGTCTCCAATGAGTGTTTCACTGTGGGTGTCATCAGATGTGAATGCCTGCACACGGTCGTTACGCCAATCCGCAACGAATATTGATCCATCTGAAGTAACGTGAACTCCGGATGGCCTATTAAATTGCCCGTCTTTTTTTCCACTGGATCCAAGGCTGTTGATGAAGTCTCCGTTGTTTGAAAATTTCTGGACTCGGTCGTTGCGCCAATCTGCTACCCAGATGCTGTCTTCTTCGTCTATCGCGATTCCCCAGGGAAAGTTAAGTTGACCTGGCTCGGTCCCGAATGTTCCGAATGATGAGATAAAAGTGCCGTCTGGAGCCAGCTTTTGGATACGTGTATTGAGGTGGTCGACAATATGCAAATTGCCTTCGGAATCGATGGCGATACCAGAAGGTCGGTTGAATCGACCATTTTCTGTACCTGATTCACCCCAACGATCTATGAATTGCCCTTCTCGATTAAATACTGTGACATTGTGCATGAACTCGTCTGTCACATAAATGCGGTCGTCGCTGTCAATGGCCATCGCAGAGGGTTGTGTGGTTTGTCCTGGATCGGTTCCCCAACGCCCGAATTCGTGCAGGAATTCAGAGTCTTGGGTCTGGACACTGACACGTACGTCCTGGTTTCCTGCGTTAGAACGACTCAGCACATACACTAATCCCTTGCTGTCCAGTCGGACATCGACTGGGTTCATGAAGCCCCGACCGAGGAACGATGCGATGCCTATGGTATGGCTGTATGAAAAGTTATTAAGGCTCATCTTGAGATTATCTTTACCTGTAACTGATCGGTCATGCCTTTTTAGTTTTTGACCAGGTCAAGTTTGTTGAATTTTTGTTTGAGGACTGGTTCGGATTCAATCCCAAGTACATCTTCGAGCAGGGTGGAATAGACCTGTCTGAAATCTGTATTGAAATGTACGTCACCTTCCAATTGTTCCGATAGGTCCAACTTTGGGTAATCCCCGTAGAGGCCACCCTTTACTGAGTCGCCTATCACAAAAGCTACACCACCAGAGCCATGGTCTGTCCCAGTCCCATTGTCAGCGATGCGCCTTCCGAATTCTGAGAACATCCATATGACGGTTTCATTACCCTTGCCTTGCTGCTGTACATCATCCCAGAAGCATTCGACGGCTTTTGACAACTGATCCCAAAGTAGGGCGTGATTTACTAATTCGTTGGTGTGAGTGTCGAAACTCCCATGGGCAGCATAGTAGATTCGTGTGCCCAGTTCCGCTGACATGACTTGGGCGATTCCTTTGAGGCTTTGTGCAATCGGATTGTCCTCAGGGTATTCAACATTTGAGTTATAACTTGACGGTGCCTCGCGTAGGAGATCTGCCCCATCTAAAGCTCCTCGTCCTGTTTCTAGGATTCGTCGTGAGGGGAACCCGCCATCTGCCATCGGCTGGTAAATACGGCTTACAGTGTCCAACATTGCATCGCGGTTACTGGCGCCGGCGAGCCCAGTGTAGAGTCCATAAGACTCGAGCGCCCCAACCGATGCTACCGAGACTCCTTGGGATGCAAGCGCGCGGGGTAGGCCGCGCCCAAAGTTGACTGTTGTGACAGGATTCTTACCATCAGGATCGATAAGTGAGTTGGCCTTGCCAAGCCAGCCTTCAGAGGAACTTGTGAACGGCTCCGCCGTGTGCCATATGTCCATCGACCTGAAGTGTGAGCGGTTGGGTTCGGGATAACCAATGCCCATCATAACGGCCATTTTGTTCTGGTCGAATAATGTCTTGAATGGCCCCATGTTTGAGTTGAAAGCACATTTATCGTTTATTGGTATTACATCGTCACCTTTGAGTCCCATACTGGGGCGAAAGTCGTAGTAAAGCCCATCTTGATACGGGACTAACGTGTTGAGATAGTCATTACCACCTGAGAGCTGGATGACAACGAGATTCTTATTCTGGTGACCGTTGTTTTTAGGCATTTTTGAGTTTCCTGATGGTTTCTTAGCAATACTGGTAATCGGGAGTGGAGACGATAAGCTGGAACATCTCAACTGTACGTTCTTCACTTTCCGGTTTATCGGAATCGAATGGGCCAACTTGAGAAGCGTGGTCGATGAGAACTGACTTAGAACGATCTCCCAGGTCTATAGATCCAAGTGCATCGAGACAAGCCTCGACGAATTCTTCTGGATCAAGCAGGTCATTCGAGGTTCCCACACGTTCGATCATCCGCTGGATGCCGGGAGCATCGGTGCGTCCAACCTCGCCGGAGGCGAAGTTGATGCGTTCTATAAGGGATCCAGAATCGACCCATTCCTCACCCTCATGCCAGCCTTCTACACTGGGTGGGTTGAGCAGGTGTTGCCCCATAAAGAGAGCTTGATTTGCTAATGATGATGATTCCATATCCGGGATATCGAAACGGTCGGTTAGTCTTGCTGTTCCGAATACCAGTTCAGCGGGACTCTTAATTTTACGGAACCTTACTTCTTCTGACTTAAAGTGGTCTGAGTTGAATATTGAGCGCAGCAAAGATCTGATGTCTCCGTTGGTTTCCTGAAAAACATCAGTGAGGCGTTCGATTTCCGGTTCATTTGGCTCATCTGCCACGAAAAATAGATACAGACGAAAGGCTATAAAGCGTGCTGTGGCACGCTGTTTTGCGATGATTTCAACGATGTCCTCACCATTGAAGTTTCCGGTCTCGCCTAGGAAGGTTTTTTCGCCATCGTCGTGATCTGAAGAGTCGAAGTTGAATTCCATCGGAAATGGCCCTAGGAAAAAAGGTGGGGGCGTTGGCCTTGAGGCCCAGCCTGTAAAAGCGCGGGCGGCAGTTTTTACGTCATCCTCAGTGTATGCACCTCCTCCAAGATCATCTATTCCCATTGAGAACAATTCCAATAGTTCTCTGCCATAGTTCTCGTTGGGCGCATTTTTGTGACTGTTCTGGTTATCTAGCCAGTACATCATTCCAGGATTTCGGGAGATTTCTATTAGTATGTTTTGGAACCTACCAAGTCCAACGCGTCTGAACAGCTCAATCTCGGTCAACATCTCCAGCCCATGGTCTAATTTGACACCTCCAACCGCGAGCAGGCTGTGCCAGAACAAAGCTATTTTTTCTTCCAGAGGTTTTTGGCTGGTAGCCAGACGCCAAGCCCACTGCGGGTCAGCATGACCAACAGATCGCGCCTCCACTGAGGCTATGAAATAACGGTCCAACAGGTCTTGGTCCGCAGCTTCTTCCTGTTTGGGGTGAAGCAGTTCCTCTACGGTTTCTTCGTAGCCTTTGGCGGTGTATGCATCGATCTGATCGCGTGTTACACCGAATCCAGCCCTGCGCAGTAAATGCGCAATTAGGGAGACGTCTGTACGCGCTGATGTGGCGGTCGTCATTGGTTTCAACTCCTGTAGTTACCAGAATGCCAAATCCGATTTTGTGGGGCATTGTAGCTGTTTTCAAAATATCGATCCATTACCTTCGCACTAAGAAACACAGGCCTAATTGTCTTTGATACTTATGTGATGGTCATTTTTCAGTGAGTTTTGTGGATATGTGAATACCAGAACGTTCCTCCTGCAGTGTCATGGCTATGGAGGCGTCTCGGTCTCCCAAACCCATTGATAATGCCGTTTCAAGCTCGTCCAGAACGCTGCGAGCTATTCTGATTGGTACTTCACCTTCATCCGCCATTTCAACCGCTAGATGCAAGTCTTTATGAGCGCCATTAAGCGTGAACCGTGGTCTAAAATCGCCTTTCATAAAAGTTGCTGGGATTCGTTCGTGTAAATTTCCGCCTTTACCGATTGCGCTTTTCTGTAACGCTTGCAGTAATCGATTGGCTTCGATGCCAGCACTTTGTCCTATGGTGAGGCATTCGGCGATGACTTGGTCGAGTGCAAATGCCGCCAGATTATTCATGAGCTTGGCAACCGTGCCTGCACCGATTGGTCCGACATGCAGCATGGTATTTGAGAAGGATTCCAATAACGGCCGCGCTCGCTCGAAATCTACTGTATCTCCTCCTATCAGAGTAGTAAGCGAACCTTTTGCGGCGCCCTCAACTCCACCACTCACAGGGGCATCAACCATCGCAGCTTTCCGAAGTTTTAATCGTTTTTCGACCTGTCGCACAAGGGTAGGCGAGTTGGTCGTGTGATCAATTATCAGCGTACCTGGGCGTATATTTATTTCAATACCACCCTGACCTAACATCACTTTTTTCATTTCACCCGGACCCGGTAGACACAGGCAGATGATCTCGCATTCCAGAGCGAGTTCATCTAATGACTTGGCAACGGAGACGCTGGTTCCCTTGAATTGAGATGTTGCTGAATCATCCGTATCAACAATTATTA
>Ga0187827_10004802_pt1 | contig 16329 bp, 10 predicted proteins | sample ETNtaG_39_FD_167969 | JGI IMG/M metagenome (GOLD analysis project Ga0187827, IMG submission 167969) | Marine microbial and viral communities from oxygen minimum zone, Eastern Pacific Ocean - ETNP2014_SV_150_PacBio MetaG (Illumina Assembly) | ecosystem: Environmental > Aquatic > Marine > Hypoxic...
AAAGCGTGTAAACTTCTGTGCACGTTCAGTCATTTCTCCAGATCCATACCTTGGAATCAATGAGGTAGGGGTGCCGGTGCAGGTTGCCAAGGAACTTACTGTCCCGATTCGTGTCACCACTAGAAATAGGGAGCAGATGCGCCAGATGATTCTACGTGGACCAAACGTTCACCCCGGTGTGAATTATGTGATTCGTGGAGACGGCCGTCGTGTGAGAATCAACGACCGTTCGAAATTGATCAACGCTGGATTCAGATGCCATAATCCTGATTGTCAATCTGAGACAACCCTGCGATTCGACTTGGACAGTGTCATGCCAGCACCTAATTTCTTGCCCGGTTTAGTCATCCGAAAGATGAGCAGGCGTACCGATGATCCCGTGGTCGGAGGAGCCCCGCAGATGGAGGAGTACTATGAAGTGGATGAGCCAGCAACCTTGTCTAATCTTCATGGTGAAGATGTCAACCACCAACCATTGGCAGAGGATGATCCGCGTGCAGTTCTGCATTACAGGTGGAAGTGGGAATTGGCAAATCCTGATGAGCCATATCCTGAGCACCTTGAAGTGTCATGTCCGCATTGTGGTTCACCTGAGATCAATGATTACAGAACCAAGAACGAGGATCGTCTTGCGACGATGGACCTTGATGGAATTCCAAAGCCTGGAATGATTGTCGAGCGCCATTTGATTGATGGAGACGTGTCGATATTCAACCGTCAACCTTCATTGCACCGCATGTCGATGATGGTGCACGAGATTAGAGTGATGGAAGGTAAGACCTTCAGGTTCAACCTAGCAGTCTGTACTCCATACAACGCTGATTTTGATGGGGATGAGATGAACCTTCACGTTATCCAAGGAGAGGAAGCACGTGCTGAAGCGAAGATATTGATGCGAGTGCAGGAGCATATTTTGACTCCACGATATGGAGGAGCGGTCATCGGTGGAATCCACGACCATATTTCAGGTGCATATCTCTTGACTCGACCCGGTACACAAGTCAGCAAGTCGGTGGGAATGGACATTCTCGGTCGTATTGGGTACACTGGAGCATTGCCAAAGGAGATCGTGTTGGAAGATGGCAGTCCTGGTTTCAATGGGCATGACCTGATTGGTCTTATCATCCCAGAGAACATCCAGTTGCGTTTCCGTAGTAGGTCAAATGAGGATGTAACCATTATTGACAGCACTGTTGTAGGTACGCTTGACAAGAGGGCCATCGGCGCAGAAGATGGAAGATTGTTGGATGCTGTGGTACAGACCAATGGCCCAGACGATGGCGCTAGATTCCTCGATGAAATGACGCGTCTGACTATCAGTGCTTGCACTGCGCTTGGTTTCACCACCGGAATAGATGATGAAGACCTTCCACCTGATGCATTGGACCGAATCGAGAAGATCAACTCTGAAGCACGTCAGAAGGTCGACGAAGAATTGGTGGCATTCGGCAAGGATGGTCGCAAATATGAGGCCCGCCCTGGAAGAACGCCACTTGAGACCATGGAGGAGAACATCATGGTGATTCTCGATGAAGGTAAGGCCCAGAGCGGTGAGATTGCAAAGAATCATTTGACCCAGAGCAGTTCGGATAACGCTGCAGTCAACATGGCAATATCCGGGGCCAGAGGTTCGATGGATAACCTGACCATGATGGCTGGTTCAATTGGTCAAGCGAAAGTTCGTGGTGCACGACTTGAACGTGGCTACAAGGACAGAGTACTTTCTCACTTCCCAAGAGGTCTGAAAGGAGCCCGCGAGAAAGGTTTCATCTCATCGTCATTCAAGCGTGGGTTGGAGCCAACCGAGTTCTTCATGCTCTCAGTTTCTGGACGAGAGTCTCTTGTCGATACTGCAGTAAGAACCAGCAAGTCTGGCTACATGCAGCGCCGATTGATCAATGCGATGGATGACCTCAAGGTGTTCAAGGATGGAAAACTCTCGGTGCGCAACACAGCTGACCGTATCATTCAATTCGAATATGGCGAGGATGGAATCGATCCATCACGTAGCGTGCATGGTTCTCCTGTGAACACTGATGTCATAGTTGACAAGGTTCTAGGAACCACTAGCAAGGATATCGAATCTGTAGGTGATGAGTGATGGTAGTCAAGAGTGCAACAAAGAAGAAACTCATGGATATGCAGGTGCCTGAAGAGTATGCACATCTGTTGGCAGATGATCGCAAGTGGGATGATGTCAAGATTTTGACCGCTCAGGAGATTGCGGCCATATGCAAGACTGATTCTGATACAGGGACCAAGTTACATACTATCATTATCAGCGCGACCGGTAGCCGAAGTGATGCATCGGATGGCGGCGGTGGAACAACAGTTGTCCGTCGTCGTGCAGCACCGCGTCGCCGTAGAACAAAGATTGTTCAGGAACTTGAGGACTACGATGCAGAGAAGAAGGTTGTACTGAATTACGACGATATTGTAGAAGACCCGATTCATATTGCATTGATGAAAGCTGAAGCGAAGTTCGATGAAATTCTCCTTTCGCCTAGGGTCATTGCTGACCTGACTAACTCTGTCAAGGCAAGGGGTCGCAAAAAGTTGACTCCGAAGCAAGCCAGCAACATCATCGAGCAATCTAGAGAAGCATACAATCGGGCACGAATCGATCCCTTTGAAGCGGCAGGAATCACCACTGCTCAGTCGATTGGAGAGCCTGGGACGCAGATGACCATGCGTACTTTCCACTATGCTGGTGTGGCGACAGTCAACGTCACACAGGGTCTGCCTCGTGTCATTGAGATAGTTGATGCTCGTAAAGTCCCTGATACTCCTACAATGACCATCCGTCTCACCGAGGATAAGAAGCATAATGTTGATGAATGCCGCAAGTTAGCAGCAGGAATCGAAATCACATTGACTAAGAATATCGCAGATATTGAGACAGATGTTGCTCAGAGAAAGTTGACTCTCAGTCTCAAGGCTGGAATGCTGAGACAGAAGAAGATGACAGGAAATGAAGTGCGCGACAAACTACAACGTGCCCTACGCTTGCACGTTCTTGCTGACAAGGAGAAGAAACCCAAGGTATTGACAATAATTCCTGGTGTTCAGAGAGAAGAAGACCTTGCAGATCTAGATGAAAATCCGCCATCATATACCGAACTTCTACAACTTGAGGACAAGGTCAAGGATCTACGTCTCAAAGGCATCCCCAATATCGAGAGGGCGAATGTGCAGAAGGAGGAGACGAAAGGTGATGAAGAGCCTGAATACTATCTTTCAACCATCGGTAGCAATCTATCTCGTGTAAGCGATCTCGAGGCGATTGACCGTTCTCGCACATATACCAACAACATCATTGAGATTTACGACTATCTTGGAATCGAGGCTGCACGTCAATCCATCATCAATGAACTCAAAGCAACTCTTGAGGGTGCTCGACTGGAAGTTGATGTACGGCACTTGTTGATGGTTGCTGATGTGATGACGAGTGAAGGCGCAGTAAGAGCCATCGGCAGGCACGGGGTCAGCGGAAACAAGCACAGTATTCTTGCTCGTGCTGCATTCGAGGTCACCGTCAACCACTTGCTCAAGGCAGGCATTATCGGAGAGCGCGACCGCCTTACCGGTGTTGCAGAGAACGTCATCGTTGGACAGCCAATCTCGCTGGGGACTGGTAGTGTTGAATTGTACTACATCCCTGAGGATGCTTGATTTCCTACCTTATGAGAAACAATAGTGGAGTATGGGGGCAATAAAATGGAATTACAAAGAGAATTGAAGACCGCTATCAATAGTGGAGAATTGCTGTTTGGACAGAACCAGACGATAGATGCATGCGATCGTGGACAGGCGAAACTAGTGATTTTGGCTGCCAATTGTCCTCAATCATGGATTGATGACTTGCACGCACGCCATCCGGATGTCGCAAAGCACAGAGTCTCCATTGTGAATCGAGAACTTGGTACGGCTTGTGCCAAGCCATTCAGTATCAGCGTTATCTGTGTGGTTGAAGCAGGAAGTAGCGAACTTCTGACCTTGCGAAGCAACATCGACTGAGCGCGGTTATATTGATGGACCCCTGAATCAAGGGCCTCCTATGGTAGTGGACCTGCCTGAGTTATTGCTCAGGTGTGGAATCGAGTGGGATGATTCGAGTATCGCACCAGAAATACCTCCTGGGCCAATTGTTTGGGTAGGTAGAGTTCTACAATCAAGTCAGGTAGAACGTTCATTGTGGGATTTGATTGGACCGGATGTCTGGAGGGCTGAGAATGAATGGCCGGGATTATCCGCTTCTGACCTTGAACGTTGGCTGGTAGATGCTCCGGTTGGAGACCATGTCATCATTCTGCAGGGAAACGATAGAATTCCAGACGTGGGTTTGCCAAGTAGCGTCCGGATTCTCAGCAGAGTTCAGTTGGCAACCGCTTTGGGAGAACATCTTCTTGATGGCGGGAGTTTCATTTCGATGGTTCCCGAAACAATCCCAGAAAGTGGCGAAGCCTCAATGCAAAGAGTCTCAAGTGGGCCACTTGGAATTACCCCTTGTCTACGCCCTGATGACATTCTGGAGGAACTTGGTTTCACAGGTCTTGGCTTGAGCCCCTTGCATCTCGAAGCAAGAATATGGACAGTAAGTGGAATGTTATGTGGGCCCGAGGGTCAGGAGGAGCCGCGTGAATGGAAGATATTGGAGGATCCTTGGGAAGATGAATTGTCTTTGATTGATGAATTGGAATTATTGTCCAACCCTCCTGACCTAGAGGTTAAAGAGAGCGTTTCCTTTTCATCAGATTCGATGCTTAGAATGCGCTTGGTCAAGATGTTGAGCGAACGCAGAGCGAGCGGGCTTGAGGAAGGTTCGGGGGTGGTTCTCAAAAGATGGCGAGCAACGATGGAATCTTCACAGATGAAGTCGCAAAAAATCTACATTCCGGCATGGAGAGGTAATTTGCCAGGTCATGGAGATTCAATACTCCATGGATTGAGTGGTAAATTATTCAGTCATTGAGAGTTTGAACTGAAAGCGCAGGATTCATCAGGGAGTAGGTTCAGCCGGTGTCATGCTTAGTCCTACTGTTGTTCGGAATACTGATGGTCGCGGAATGGTTTCGGCACTGGTTTTCCTATTCATTCTAGGATATTTCACTCCACTGGTCCCTGTTTCATCCGTTGAAATTGAAGCTGTGGAACTTGATGTGATTTCGGAATTTGAAGCAAGTGCTCGTTCAGGCACTGGATGGGCCAAGATGTCAGGAGGTTCAGCCAATGGAAATGCACGATATATCGATGTGGTCCCTTCCTCGGGCGACATCGCTCTTGGTGGATTGATGGATGGAGGAGCCAAGACTATGTCGTGGGGCGGAGTTTCAGTAACATCTGGAGATACTGTCACCCCATGGTATGCAAAGACCGACAGTGGCGGCAATGTTTCATGGGTCCAAGTGGCAACGGCATCAGGCAGTAATTATCCGGAAATCAATGCGGGCGGTCTTGCAGTTTCCAACTCAGGAGATGTGTATGTCACCGGCTCATTCCGTGAAACAGCATCATTCGGTTCTTACACTCTAGTTTCACAAGGTCTCTATGATTGTTTCATCGCAAAGATTTCCAGTTCTGGACAATGGCAGTGGGCAAAATCATTGAAGGGTGCAGGTGATGCACAGGTTGGAACTGCGACCTCATTGGATGTGGTGTGGGGTACTTCTATCACAGTGGATGCCTCGGGAAACGCTATCATAGGTGGATTCTATCTAGGCTCTACTGAGGTTGGAAACAATGCTGGTACTGACATCAGTGATGCTGATGTCTTCGTTGCCAAGTACAGTTCATCTGGCAATAACAATTGGTTGGCAGATGCAACCGGGACCGATACCAACGAAGTATTCTCTATGGCTTCTGATATGTCTGGCGATGTCTGGTTGGTCTCTTCATTTGATACGTCGATGAGTTTTGGTAGTTACTCCGTATCTGCCAGTGGCGGAGGACACCCTGTTATTGCCAAGATCAGTTCACAAGGCGGATGGCTGGATGCACAACATGGAACCACTACCTCGGATACCTACACAGGTGGATTAGATGTGGATATTTCAGGAGACCCAGTCATTGCCGGTATTTTCAGCGGTTCTCTGACCTTCGGAAGCAGTACCCTCAATTCAATGGGTGAAGATGATGGCTTTGTAGCGAAGTATTCTGGTGGTAGTTGGATTTGGGCCACCCATGTCGGCACATCCACCTATGATTTCATCTCAGATATTGCCACTGATCCTTCAAGTGGAAATGCCATTGTGGCAATGTCAAGTGCTGGTTCGCTTTCTATAGCCGGCAGTTCGTTCTCTTCACAAGGAGATAATGATACTCTCATCGCCTCTATTGATGGAAGTGGTGCATGGGAGAGGATGGTCAGTGCTCATGGCTCACAGGATAATTGGGCAGGTTCAGTATCGGTTGATGACCATGGTAATGTTGCAGTAGCAGGGACTTCGAGTGGTACAATTGATTTCAGTTCGACCAATGCAGGTACTGCTTCACCTTCCGGTTCATTCGGACCATATCTCTGGTCTATCTCGGGCTTCGGCAGTTCTGACTCTGATGGCGACGGAATCTTCGATGAGGAGGATAATTGTCCTGATGTCCATAACAGTGGACAAGAAAATCATGATTCTGATACGCAGGGTGATGAGTGCGACATTGATGATGACAACGATGGAGTCCTTGACAACAATGGCGACCGTTCCGATGATTGCCCATTGGGTGAATTGGGTTGGACATCCACCAGTATCCAGTCTGACCCTGCTTCCAGCAGTGACTGGGATCTTGATGGCTGCAAGGATGATACGCCAGAAGACATGGATATGGATAATGATCAGAAAGAGAATTCCAATGATACCTGTTTGAGGACTGATTGGAATCGTGGTCAGAGCCCAATACCAACGTGGGTCTCGGAACCAGAAACTGATCAGGATATGGATGGATGTAGAGATGCAGATGAGGATTTGGATGATGACAACGATGGAGTGGAGGACTCAAACGATAATTGTCCAGATGATACAGGCACCTCGAACAAGGGTTCGTTGATTGGATGCCCCGATTCAGATAATGATGGCTGGGCTGACACTCTGGATGATTGTCCTGATACCTATGGGACTTCCGAGAATGGGACCATGGTTGGGTGTGAGGACACAGACGGCGATGGTTGGGCAGACTCAATCGATGCGTTGGAATTTGAGCCTTCACAATGGATGGATTCTGATGGTGATGGATATGGCGATAACATCGACGGATACAATGCCGACGATTGTCCACAGGTTGCAGGTGGTTCGATGGAAGACCGTCAAGGTTGCAAGGACAGTGACAGCGATGGTTGGTCAGATGCAGATCATATGTGGTCGATAGATGATGGAGCGGATGCGTTACCGAATGACCCTACTCAGTGGACAGATTTCGATGGCGATGGATACGGCGATAATTACGGCAATCATTCATGGAGCAGTACCCGTTCTGAAGAGTGGCCAGGCCAGTATGAGTTACTTGCTTTGAATCAGGATGCTTGCCCGATTCAGTTTGGCGATTCGAGTCAAGGAGAGGTTCTAGGATGTTCTGACCGCGATGGGGATGGCTGGGCTGACATCATCGATGCTTTCCCAGATAATCCACTAGAGCATCAGGACAGCGACAAGGATGGTGTAGCCGATGGCTCTGACAATTGCCCCAGTACCAATGGTGGCTCTGAGCACGACCGCAAAGGTTGTGTGGATCTGGACGGCGATGGATGGTCGGACCCTGATGTGCTTTGGACCGTAGGCAATGGTGCCGATGCTTTCAGAGAAGAACCGACTCAGTGGAGCGATTCAGATGGCGATGGATTCGGAGACAATGCAGATGGAATTCAGCCTGATGCCTGTCCAAACACCTTCGGAACCTCGAACAAAGAGGGTAACCTTGGTTGCCCTCCAGCGACCGAGGATGGAGGAGGCGGCGACGGGCAGTCGATGGGCGAGGAGTCCAGCGGCCTGTCCGGATTAGGAGATGGAGATCCAGTGACATGGGGATTGCTCATTGGTGGTATCATCGCAGTCATCCTTCTCGTTGTCCTTTTGGTCAGAGGGGGTAGCGATGAGGAAGAGGAATATGAAGACGAAGATGCTCATTATCATCAGCAATATGCCGCAGCTATGGCTACTCAAGATCCTCATGCTCAACAGCAGCAGTACGCTCAACAGCAGCAGTACGCTCAACAGCAACAGTATGCCCAGTCTCAACAGCAACAGTATGCCCAGCCTCAACAGCAACAGGTTGCTGCAGCCGGACCGGATCCTTCCGTTGTAGGTCAGATGAGGACGGATGGCAATGAGTGGATAGAGTATCCACATAATTCGGGAATGTGGTATTCACGAGATGCAGCCACACGAACCTGGGTTCGTAGAATCTAGTCCAACGGATGGGGAACTCCTTCTTCACCCAATGTCCATTTCAGGCATTTGATGACTCCATCTAGTGCTTTTGAATTCCTTGCTGCTTCCATCATCCCTTCGCGATCTCCATCTTCGCGACATTGTTCAAACCAATCTTTCCACTTCTGTTTGCGTTCAATCGCCAGTTCCAGCATCTCCTCAATCTCTTCCCAAGTGCGATCATAATGGCGAATCGGGGTTGAACTCATGGTATCACTTGAGGCCACGCATGTAGTCTCCTTCTTGAGGTTAATGCCGTCATTGGTTCATAGCATCAGGAAATTTGATTCCTTGCCAGTCGCTAGATGCAGGAACCACCATGCCATCTCCGATAACACAATCATCGAGGCACGCTCCTTCCTCAACCACTGAACCACTGCCTATGATAGAAGATGTGATTGAACAACCATGTGCGACAATGCTGCTTGCCATCATCAATGAATCTTTGACGACCGCACTGGTCATGATATGACAGTTCTCAAGAATCACAGAATCAACACTTTCTCCCTCAATATTGGCATTCGGTGAAATGAAACCTCCACCACTACCATCGCCAAGAGGTAGTTGTGTCCACAACTGTTCTTGTTCATCGAGTATCACTCTTTGTGCTTTGAGTAGATCTGATGGTCTGCCAATATCGAACCAGATTCCCGAGATTGTGCTACCTCGCAGTGCCATTCCCTTTTCGAGCATGGCTGGGAATACCTGCCTGCTCCAATCAAACTTCTCAGATTCGGGAATCAACTCAAGAACTTCAGGTTCCAAGATGTAAAGCCCAGCGTTGATGACTTTGCTGAATGCCTGTTCTGGAGTTGGTTTTTCTAGGAATTTTATAATCCAGCCATTCCGTAATCCAGCGTCCAGTTCTCCATCCAATTCTTGCGCCATTCCAACAATGCCGTATTCGCTTGGGTCTTCTACTTCCCATAGTGCCATGGTGGCAGCAGCTCCAGATTCCTTGTGTTCCTTGAGTAGTGAAGCGATATCAAACGAAGCCAGAGTATCTCCCGAACCAACGATGAAGGTGTCTTTCAGTTCATTTTTCAACAGGCGTACTGACCCAGCAGTGCCCATCGGGACATCCTCCTCGTTTACCCATGCTTTGAGCCCTTCTTCATTCCATGACTCAACAAGTGAGGATAGTGTCTCGCCTTTGTATCCGGTTGTGACGATGACTTCGGAGATTCCTGCACAGGTCAGGGCATCCTTTACGAAATTGATGACTGGTATTCCAATGACCTCCACCATCGGTTTGGGTCTTTGAAGTGTCAGAGGGCGTAGTCTCGAGCCCAGCCCACCAGCCATGATGACGCCTTTCAAAGGAAACACCCCTATTCCTTGCGCCAAGGTGTGATTTTCTTCTTCTTGTTCTTTGGTTTGCGCTTGGTCCTCTGTACTGTTTCTTTGGAGTCAGAATCCAGAGTTCCGCCGATGGATAGATTTCCATCCTCCAGCAATGATTTCACTAATTCGTCTGCAACTTCATCACTATCGGCACCAGTTTGCATTTCAGCTACCACAGATGCATTGTGGTCATCAATCCAAGACCTGCGTTCTTTCCGTTCGGCTTTCATCAATCCTTTGACTTCAGTCACTTGTTTCATCAATTCAAGAGCTTTTTCATGAATCTCGTTGGCTTTCTCTTTATCTGCTACGAATGCATCGTGAAATCGGTCCCCTTCGGCCTTCAGGAAGTCGCGATGAGAGAACATCTCATCCATGCCCTTTGATGCTTCATCGGCTTCGGAGACTTTCTCCAGCATCAACTGATGAGCATCATCCGCTTCTTGCTTCATTCTTGCAATGGTTCCTTCTATATCGTCGAGATCAACCTTGATCAGTTCCTGAGCTTTCAACTCTGGCTCCAACTCTGCAAGCCTCTTGTGCATGTCTTTGACCATCTTGACCAATTTCTTCTCTGTTTCTAGAGTAATCGTTCCAGAGGTCTCTAGGCGTTCCTCTATCCCACTGACTTCAGCACTGAGTTTGTTGTATTCGGCTCCAACCGAGCGGCCCTTTTTCTCATTGTCTCGAGATGAGCGTTGGCGTCCAAAGAGTTCTTTCATCTGAGATTGAATGGAATTCCTTCTATCCTTGTGTTGTTTCACAATCGCTCGTATCGCTTTAATTTCCTCGAGTTTTAGATCGAGTTTTTTTCGCTGTTCCTTGTATTGTTTTTGCACGGCGTTTCGTTGGTCAGCACTTCGGTTTGCCTTGTCGTTGTGTTGGCCACGAATCTCTCGAAGTTTCGACAACCGTTTTTCCATTGCTTGCAGCTTGTCTCGCAAGTCAACGCCGTCGTCAACAGAATCCTCGTTCGGACTTGAATCACCCTCGGACATGGCTGATGCGAAGGGATTGACCGTTTCAATGCTGTTCTCTTTCAGACACACTGCAAAATGTGCAGAGTCAACTAATTGCTGAGGAAATCTATGATTTTTAGAGCAAATGCCGAGATTATCGCAACAGCACCTACAGCGATGGATATCAGGCCACTGAGTTTAGTCAGTCGACGATTCCATTCACTCTTCACTCTTAGATTTACAACACGTCCCAGAATCAAATCTCCATCTTCATCTTCAAGGCTCACTGAGACGGTTGCTTCTCCGAGCCGTTCAGGCAACAAAGTAAGCCAATTCAACTGTCCAACATTGAGAAGATTGGCAATGGCAGCCAGAACATCATCATCACCTTCACTGGATAATGCCAGTTGTTCTGGAAGTTTCGAGATTATTGAGGATGCAGGAGGGAGGCTCAAATTGAGATGAATCGTGCCCGGTCGGAAGTCTGGACTTTCAATTCGTAATACCACGCTTCGAGTCTCCTCGCTGTTGTTGATCAATAGACAGAAAAGACTTGCGTGCTCATAGACCACATTCTCCATGTCAACATCAAAGATCAAATCTTTGCTCTTGAGCCCCTGAATGTCAACTCTCAGAGAGTGTTCAAGACGGTCAAGTATCCTGAAGAATGAAGGGCAACGAGATTTGCACCTATCCAGCAATCTTGCCCAGACCTCGTCGTTGAAGAATGGGTGGTCAAGAATCTCATCGATGTCTTCATCGACGATGATTTCTGCCACCTCTCTTCTTCGATCTTCGTTTGACAAAGCACCTCTTCGATGTAGATGGAGGATGTAGAATAATCTCTCTCTTCCAATGACGGGGTCGAAACCTGGTTGTAACGAGGTGCGGAAGCGCTGCATGAAATCTTCAAACCTCATTCGGAGGAATGGGTCCATATGAGTCAACATCAGGTCTGAGAAAACCTGACCGAGCAGGGCGGGATGAACAGGTGGTTCGTACACCGAAAGAATACCTCCGGGTTCTGCAGTACTGTAGAGCGTTTCTCTACTGATAAGGTGCAATCCAAGGGCGAGTATCGTGACTCCGATTCCGAGTAACAATACAGTCTGTCCATTTTCCGCACTCTTGTCGCTGAAAAGACCGAACAAGAGCAGAATCAATGCAAAAATACAGAGAATCAGTGTGGTGGTTCGATTGCGTAAAGTCCCAGTGGTCATCGATTTGAAGGCAGGATAGCCATGCATGCTTGAGAATGGCCTGCCCATCTTCTGGAATCTTTCTACCTCGTCTGACATGATTGATTGGGTCACCCAAAGGCGTTGTCTAGTCAACAAGATTCCAAGCATCCATGCTCCTGAAACCACGAAAGCAATGCCTGCAACAGTGAATCCAAATTCTATTCCTAATGTATCTTCGACGCTCCCTTCCCACCATGCAGGGGATGAATCCCACCAGTTCCAGGCCAATATCTCAAGAATGATTATGATTGCAGGGAGGAGAACCAATAGATTGACGCCATCTGAGAGTAGTAATCTGTCTATTCGTAATAGCCCTCGTTCCAACTTCTGCATCTTTGCATGGCGTTCGCGTTCCTTATCCCCCCATACTTCTTCATCTGCCTCGCTGGTTGCCCTCAGGATTCGGCGGTCTATATCGCGCTGAGCAATCACGCGTTCTTCTTCCTCTTCAGTCAATTGTCCCAAGGATTGTATTCCAGAAGAAATCTTTCCGACGATACCCATTTTCTGTTCATCTTCATCTTCCTCATCATCGACTTCAACTTCCTTTTTCTCATCGATATCCTTGGCTTTGGAGAGAATGTCGCCTACGAGGTCAGACTCGGCCGTTTCATCAACGCCCCCCTCTGCGGTCTCTTCGCTCATGTTTCTCACATCGGGTCTCAGTTGAATATGGTTCTCAGTGTTCAGGTTTGATTAGCAAGCGTTTCAGCAAAGCATCGTCGACCATGTGTGCGATGCCGTCCACTTCAATCCCATTAATCGTTCTTTGAATTTGATTTCCAGGGGTGAAGCCCATCGATTCGAGAAGATTGCGATCATCTTCAAGCATTGCAACTGAGAATAATATCCCGCTCTGTCCGACTTCCATAGTATGAGCGAGCAGCAACATCTTGGTTGGCTCCAGTTCAACCTTCAGTTCGGCGTAACGAGGAATCGGTCTACCAGTGGGGTCGTGAGTTGGCCTACCGAGCAGAATATCCAGCGATTCTTCCAATTCATCGGTGAGTGCATGTTCGAGCAAACACGCAGCCTCGTGAGCATCCCCTGTAAATCCGAGTACATCTATCAGAAGACATTCTGCCAGCCGATGCCTTTTCTTGATTCGTCCTCCTTTCTCGATTCCCTTAGTAGTCAACCTCAGGCCTTTGTATGGTTGATAATCAAGCAACTCCTTACTAGCCAGCCTTTGAATCATTTCAGTCGCACTCGCAGGCGAGACATTCATCGATAAAGCCACTTGTCCAGTCCTGATGATAGCATCATTGTCATTCTCCCAGAATTCGAACAGAGTCTCCATGTACTCGTCCTCAAACTCTTGGAAATGGCCCTTGCTCACAGCATGGGCAAGGGCTGGTCGTTGATGAATTGCGCGCTTTGTGAAATCACTCTGCAACAGCCTTGAATTCGGTTTTGCATGCAGGGCAACGGGCTGTAGCAGGCCTCTTTTCCATCGGCACTCTGAGTTTGGAAGAGCAAGAAGGGCATCCTAAGATATCGCTGTTGGATGAGACTACGATTTCATCACTTTCCTCGATTTCAGTGATTTCTTCTTTACCTTCAAGGTCGTACAGTTCTTCATCGAAGTCTGACTCAGTAGATCTCTCTAGGACCGGAGCCGGCATTGAAACCGCTTCGACTCCAAATTGGTGCTTGCATGAGGGACATGCGACCTTGCCAGAATATGATGATGGAACCTTCAGACTCTGGTCACAGTTAGTACAAGTTATCTCGCGCTTTTCATCACTTGACAGAATCTGACTCTTTTCACGTTCTTCTGCCCTCTTAGTTCGTTCTTCTTCCCTCTTGGCTCTGCGTATCTCTCGTTGTTCCGCATCACCCATCCAACTTCCACTCAGGCGAATCATCAAGGCGATGATAAGAGCTATGCCAATGCCGCCGCCAATCTCTGTCAAAGGAATGCTACTCGCCTCACTGCTCTCAGTATTGGATGATGAGCCCATGTCGGAAAGGAAAGTGTGAGAAGATGTGTGGTCGTTACCTGCCGACCATCTGCAAGTCAATGGAACATCCTCGTCGTCTGGCCACTGTGAAATAATGAATTGGATGGTACTTGAGCCTTCCAAGCGCCCTATATCTTCCTCGGCAAAAATCTCGCCATCAGGGCCCAACAGGCTCATCATCCCAGGTTTTGATTCAGGCCCTTCATTATTGACGAGACAAGAGATGGATGCCTCTGAGCCTGGTTGTGGCCTTTTTGGGATACTGACGGGGTCTATCTCGACAGACACTGCTGGTCGTGAACTGGGTAAGGTTTCGGTTATCATATCAACACCGGATAGTCTCCAATCGATTGGGTCGGCGTCGATGTAGACAAGTGCTTGTCCATCATAAACTCCGAGATCGCTGTTCAGTGTTCTTCGGCCAGGCTCGAGGGTCAGTTCCATGATGATCCTCTCTTCTCGCTCGCTTTGAACCATCAGGCCGATAGAGACCTCAAGATCTCTCTTTGGTCCGTCGCTCAGTTGAGAAGCCCATTCTATTGAGATTCCATCTACAGCATCCCAAGTCACTGCGGTGATGTCCAGACTGAAGGATTGTTCAGTCGCGACATTCAGCCCTTTCATTCCATTGAGTGTTGAGGAGACCAATGAATCTCCACTCATCACTTTCCAACTTAGATTCCTGTCTCCGCTGCTGTCCAAGAGGTGAGATGCAGCCAATTCGACACTACTGCCGACAGGAATGAGGATCTCTTCGCCTACACTCCAGAGAGATTCATCCATCAGCCACAAGGTTGCGCTGGCTTGTGAGTGTCCATCATTGTGAACCAATACTGAAGCATCCACATTATCCCCAACATGCCATGGCCCTCCGCTGATGGAGATATCTTCTCCTCCAGCCATCAATAGATTTCCAGCGCTCATCATGAATGAGTGTGAAATAGAAACATCACTGTTCTCAGAGATCCGTTGCAGGCCTTCAAGCATGCAGGTGACATCTCCTGGGCGCGCCTCCGTTGTGAGATTCCAGAGGTACTCTTGGGAAATATTGACTGATAAGTCAAGTTGTAGAAGAATGGTAATGTCATCAGCGGCGATACATTGGATTGAACCGTTCCAATCAGCCTCTCCGCTGTTGTTCAAGGATACTGAAGCCTCAACGATATCTCCAAGTTCTGGATCCGTACTATCGATTGAAATCATCATTTTGAACTCGGCAAGAGGAGGTGGTTCGACCACGAAACTGAAATTCCCCGAATTGTCACTACTGTCAGAGTCGGAGAGTCCTTGAATAACAGCACTGACGATGTATACTCCTTCGCTGAGATCTGAAATATTCATCACTACGTAATAGGTATTGTCTGAAGGCAGGTCCAGTGCAAGGCTGTCGTTGTAGGCTTCACCATCAGGACCTGTAATGACTAGAGCGATTGAGCCGTTCCACCCGACGTCTCCTGAGTTGGTAACAGGAACTGTGATTCGCCCACCATCACCATCTCTGATACTGTTGTTGCCGGTATTATTCAGATTCGAATCTATACCCTCCGCAAGCCATTGTACCTGTGAAGCAAGGCCAACATCGAGAGGGCGTAGTCTCGATACTTGTGTTTCCATGCTTGTTGAATATCCACTTGCTGGTAGTGCAGCAGCATCTCCGGAAACGCTGATGTTGAGTATATGCTGACCTGGTGGGACATTCAGCAGCGAGAGTGAAACTTGCTGGGTTGAGTCAGCGGCCAATTGAAGTGCTTCGGTAGCTGAAGATAGAACATTGCCCTCGGAATCCATGATATTGGAATTGATACTTGCATTCGCCCCCGTTCCTTCAACCTCTTCAAGAGTGAGATTTACCCAGATGGTTCCGCTTCCGATATCTCCATTTCCTTCGATGACTAGTGCCGCATCGAGAATGGCTATCCCACCCACATCGTCGCCCATGGCAAGTGGAATTCCTCCAAGCAAGAGTCCCATGCACATGAGTAATGTGAGCATTCGGGGCGGTCTCATCGTGTTATTTCGGTACGCGGTCGTGTGAATACCTTTGTGGCACCTGACCGCCCTCGTAGCAACACTTTATTGGCGCATCGCGAGTCGAACAGTCGCTCATATGGACCCTGCAACGCTGCTTTCCATGCCCCCTGAACTGTTGGCCAAGGCAGTTCTGCATAGACGCGAGCAGTTGTTGCTGTCCCTCCCTCCTCGTCTTGAGGAATTGCGAGCAGAACTCAACAGTGTCGCTCCGGTTGCATCTGAGAGTGGGAAGAAGAGGGATGATGTCAATGAGAAGGTTGCTTTGTTGAAGCAGGATCGAAATGACAACAAGGTCAAGGCCTTTGAATTGATAAATAGATCAAAGGAATTACGTGAGAGATTGCTGGCAGAAGGTCGTCTCAAGAATCCGGACCCC